>Ga0326727_10017025_pt1 | contig 15189 bp, 14 predicted proteins | sample MB2enrmetagenome_FD_207643 | JGI IMG/M metagenome (GOLD analysis project Ga0326727, IMG submission 207643) | Lab enriched peat soil microbial communities from McLean, Ithaca, NY, United States - MB29MY | ecosystem: Environmental > Terrestrial > Soil > Wetlands > Peat | place: USA: New York... | reverse complement strand
AGGGTAGCGAGAACGAATCTGGTAAGTCAGCTTAGACATGTTGATGCGGCTCTTTCCGTTCTGGGTAAGTTGAGCGGCGGGAGTTCCTACACGAAACCGAGGCACACTCTGTCAGCCTCGGCTCGCAAGCGGATCAGCCTCGCGCAGAAAGCGCGATGGGCAAAGAGAGCCAATATCCAAGCGGGCAAGATGAAACCCAAGCGCACAATATCGGCAGCAGGCCGAAAGAGAATCGCAGTCGCTCAGCGAGCACGTTGGGCGAAGGTAAAGGCGCAGCAGAAGACTGCTTAGAGCCAGCTTCGCCTTTCTCAAGTCGAAAAGAAACGCAGGATTCAATTCTCTGGTGCTGGCTCTATCATCTCGGCTTTGACAACGAACTCGTCGGCCGCTTTCCTGACGAGGCTGATCTTGCCTGCTCCTTTCCGGGGAGGCCCTTGTCTGACGCATTACGGTCCAGCGCATGACGCAGATCGGCAATCAGATCTTCGGTGTCCTCAATCCCCACCGAATAACGGATGAGGGCCTCCGGAATGCCGCTGGCCGCGCGCTCCTCCTTGGTGGACTCCACATGGCTCGTGGTGGAGGGTGGACCAGCGACCGTCTCGACGGCGCCCAGGTTCGCCGCTAAATGTGCGTAGCGCAGACGCGGCAGAAAAGATTTCACGGCATCGAAACCGCCTCGGATGGCAAAGCTGAGCACGCCTCCAAAACCGCGCATCTGCCGGCGAGCGATTTCGTGCTGTTCATGCGACTCCAGCCCGGGATAAAAGACCTTAACTACACGAGGGTGTGATTCCAGCAAGCGCGCAATCTTAAGCGCGCTCTCGTTCTGCCGTGCGATCCGAAGATGAAGCGTTTTCATTCCTCGAAGCAGCAAGTAAGCGGCCATGGGATCGAGGCAGGCGCCCGTGATCTCACGGAAGTGATAAATCCGCCCGACAAGATCGGCGCTGCCGCACACCACCCCGCCAAGCGCATCCGCGTGTCCGCCGAGAAACTTCGTGGCGCTGTGAATGACGAGATCGGCGCCGAGTTTCAGAGGTTGTTGATTGATGGGCGTGGCCAGCGTGTTATCCACAATCACCACCGCGCCATGGCGATGGGCCACGGCAGCCAGGCGAGCGAGATCGACAACTTTGACGGTCGGATTCGTCGGACTTTCCAGGTACACCGCCTTGCACCCCTGGCCGATTGCCGCTTCGATTGCTTGGTGATCGCTCGTATCGCAGAGCGCTACCTTGATGCCGAATCGAGGCAGAAATTCAATAAACAGCTTGTTCGTCCCCCCGTATGTGTCCTTAACGGAAACGACGCGATCACCGGGAGACAGGAGGGCAAAAAGCGTGTTGCTGATCGCGCCCATGCCGCTCGAAAAACTGGTGGCGGTTTCGCCCGTCTCCAAATTTCTTACCTTCTCTTCGAAGGCGGCTACGGTGGGATTTGTGTTCCGGCTATAGATATGGCCATGCGTCTTTCCTTGCGCCACCGCGAGCCACTCGTTCACATCGTCGTAGCCGAAGGAGACGCTAAGAGCCACGGGGATTTGCGTGGCGCGCTCCCAATATTTGCCTTCCTCACCAGCCCACACTCCCCGGGTTCCAAGTCCCGCGTCATCTTTGTTTTTGTTCTCGTTGCGTCGGCGCACAGAAGAGATCCTCCCTGTCGTAAGTCAGCGTCGCAAGTCAGCGTCGTTCGCCAGTCTAGCAGGCTGTGAAGACGCCGACGCCATGGGCTGAGCGTTTTGTACGGCGGAGGCGGTCGATTCTGGACCGGTCATTTGAACCTGGAGACACCGCCATGTTCTAATCACAAGATTCCATCAGGAGGAATCTATGGTGACACGTTCAAGGATGATTGCACTGTGCTTGACTCTCTTCGCGCTAACGCCGCTGATTTTCGCAGGTTCAACTCCCTCGGTGGGCAGCCTGGCTCCCGAATTCACTCTCAACTCGCAGGAAGGCGCGCCGGTCAGCCTGAAAGACTATCGCGGCAAGTGGGTAGTCTTGTACTTCTACCCCAAGGACTTCACCAGCGGCTGCACCATAGAGGCGCACAACTTCCAGCGCGACCAGTCCCAGTACCAGCAGAAGAATGCCGTCGTGCTTGGCGTCAGCGTGGATAGCGCCGACTCTCACAAGCAGTTCTGCGCCAAGGAAGGCTTGAACTTTAAGCTGCTCGCCGACACCGACCACAAAGTGTCGAGCGCGTATGATTCGTTGACCAACTTCGGGGTGGCAAAGGTCGCTGCCCGGCACACCTTCATCATCAATCCCGAGGGCAAGATTGTGAAGGTATTCACCGAAGTAAATCCAAATCAGCACAGCGCCGAGGTATTGTCGGCGCTCGCCGAGTTGCAAAAGTAGAGTCGGATTTCGACTGTAGAGACGGGGCTTGCCCCGTCTCCGGAGACGCGGCAAGGTCAAGTCTCTACCCGGAACCAGGCGCTCCCTTTAGGGGTTGGGCATCGAACGTACGGGCCGCAGATGTAGGGCCGCTTGCCTCGAAAATTCTTGGAGACCTTGCTGGAAATTCATAAGGCCCGGCCGTTCGCCGTCGAGCGGCGGCTGAGTGAGTGCCCTCACTCTTGGTATGGCCGGGCCCAATTTGCGATATTCAGTTTTTAGTCCTCCTGTTTATTAGTAGCTCCTTCCGGCCTCGGTTGTCAGTGATTTTTATCACGAATGCACGGTCAATTCACCGGCGGCTTTGGCCATGGCGTCTATAAAAACTACGATCCGCGCGCCCGAATCATCAAATGGACGGCCTGTACAATTCGCGGAGCGGACAGAAAGGCTAAACGCTCTAATGCGTCCTTTTGACCGGTCGCACCCCCACAACCGGCTTGGCAGCCTTCCGAGGTTTGCCGTCATGGGCTTTGCCGCAACTCGGGCACACGATCTTGGCATTGTGATCGGCCATTTCGTGCAGGAAGGCGGAAAACGTCTGACCACAGTGCGGGCATAAGAGATCGGTTGTCTCATCGCTCATATTTGTTCTCATCACAACTTTGTTCTCATCACACCGCCGCGTCTGATTTGTCGCTCTTCGGCAGCGCTCTCCCACGGCTATTCTAAGCCACTGGTTTTCCGAACTCGAGGGTGGCGGCAAGCAAGCTCGAACTTGATTGCCGGGCAGCAGGCGTGATACAGTCGGCATCCGACGGCTAAGTGAGCCCGGTTACCTGAAAAAATTCCCGCAGCGACTGCTTCGTTGGGCCGGGCCTTCCTGATGCAAAATCGTCCTTTTCCTCGACTCCCGCTGGAACGTGTCCTCTTGTTTGCGAGCCTCGCCCTTGGGCTCTTGCACGCATGGTTGGGCCGCTATGCGATGAATGTGGATGGCATGTCCTACCTGGATGTGGGCGACTCCTTCTTTCGTCGCGATTGGGCGAATGCTGTGAACGCATGGTGGAGCCCTTTGTATCCCTGGACACTCGGGATCTTCCTTGGGCTAACCAAGCCTTCGGCGCGCTGGGAATTTCCTCTGGTTCACTTGGTCAACTTTGGAGTTTTCGTCGCTGCGCTGTTTGCCTTTCGCTTCCTGTTGCACGCTTTCCTCGCATTCGGCAGTGAACGGACTTCTAAGACAACGCCCAATGACGGACAAGCTTTGCCAGAGTGGGCGTTAGTGCTGCTGGCCTATCCCATTTTTTGGTGGACTGCTTTAGAAGGGGAGACGCTGTACCTAGTCTCACCGGATCTAGCCGTGATGGCCTACTTTTGCCTCGCCACAGGGATGCTGCTGCATCTCCGGCGGGATGACGCGCTTTGGAAGTTCGCAGCGTTTGGCCTGATCCTCGGCATTGGATACTGGACGAAAACCGTATTGTTCCCTTTGGGCCTGATTACTCTGGCCATAGCCTATTGGTGGCGACGCTCCAGCCCGGGTTGGGGACGCGGGATGCTTGCAGCCGGTCTGGTCTTTCTGTGCGCCTCTGCTCCATTGATCCTCTTGCTGTCTCACCAGAAGGGCCGGTTCACATTTGGCGATTCGGGAAAAGGGACGTATGCGATGGCGGTGTCTCCACGAACGTCTCCGAGAAATTGGCAGGGCGAGATCCCGGGCGGAGGAACACCCATTCATCCTACTCGCCAACTCCTGCGGCATCCTCCGCTCTTTGAGTTTGACGGTCCAGTGGTCGGCACTTATCCGCCCTGGACTGACCCCTCATATTGGAATGAGGGCCTGCAGTCGCATTTCAACTTAGAAGCTCAAATGGAAACGCTGGCGAGTACAGCCCCGAGCGAAGCGCGACTGTTGTTGCGCGTCCGGCCGGAGCTAGTCGCGGCGGTGATCGTGCTTGCGCTACTCAGTGGACCGCTGTGGCTGGGAGGCTTGCGCGAGCTATGGCCACTCCTGGCAATGTCGGTGGCCGGTATGGGGATCTACCTTCCGATACTTGAAGTTGATCGTTACCTGGGGGGCTTTGTTCTGGTGTTATTTCTTACCTTGATTGCGGCCGTGCGACTTCGCCCGGAGGTTCAAAAGAGTGGCGCCTACGTGGCAGTCGCCGTGTTCATAGTGATGGCGCTGGCCACGGCGGACTACACGGTTCGCGTCGCCATGAACCATATGGCGATCCCGGGAACCGGTCCCAACTCAGCGTGGCAGGAGGTCGTTGCCGCCGAGCAGCTTCAGCGCATGGGGGCGCAACCCGGGGACAAAGTCGCAGTCATCACCGATGGCAGCGGTGCCTTCTGGGCGCGCCTGGCGAAGCTGCGGATCGTCGCTGAGATCATGGACGGAAACAACGGCACCAAAGAATTTTGGGAAGCTCCTGAGGAAGTGCAACACCAGGTGTACGATATCTTCGCCCATACCCATGCAAAACTGGTGGTTACGGAATGTCCACCGGCGCCGCCCACAACGCCCAGTGGCTGGCAAAAAATTCCGGACACACGATACTACGTGCGTCCCCTGCAGCCTTCTCAGTGAGGGGCTCTTGGCCGGTGGGGCGGTTGCCCCCGTCACTTGCCGCCAGCTGAGATCGAAATCACACCCTATAACAATCACAGCGCGGACCTCCGAAGGCCGTTGAAACTTGCTCGTAGGAAAAATGGCAGGTAGTATACACATTCCTTTCCTCGATCATGAAATGGGACAGTGAAAAGCTCGCGACTCGGGGGCTGGCGGTCCTGATTGCCTATGCCGCTATCAGAAGTGTTTTTGGTGCCCTGTCGCGGCCCTTTTGGTATGACGAGTTATGTACTGTAGCCATCGCTCGCCAGCCGAGCATATCGGCGATTTGGAAGGCCCTTGAGCACGCTGCGGATTCACATCCTCCGACGTATTATTTTGTCGAGCGTCTTGCCGATTATCTCCTGCCAAACCAGCATATTGCCTTTCGTCTGTCTTCCATTTTCGGATTCTGCTGCATTGTTTTATGCGTGTTTATTTTTGTCAGGAAGCACAGCGGTGCGGTGTGCGGCCTTCTCTCCTCTGCTCTGATTCTGATGTCGATCTTCTACGACCCCTATGCGATTGAGGCAAGAGGGTATGCGTTGATGTCCGCATGCGTGGCGATTGCGCTTCTGTGTTATCAGCGTGCCGAAGCCCTGCGCTGGGTTCTGCTGATGGGACTGAGCCTGGCGGCTGCCGGGGCATTCCAGTACTACGCGGTTTTCGCCCTGTTTCCATTCGCCGTCGCCGAAACGACTTTTTTCTTGCAAACTCGTCGGCTCCGGCTGGGAGTGTGGACTGCTTTAGCTTGCGGAATGTTACCCGCGATCGCCTTCTGGCCGTTGCTGTCGCAGCTGAAAAAATATTACGGCGCTCATTTTTGGGCCCAGCCCACCTTGACGGGCGCGCTGAGCGTTTGGGGTTGGTTCCTCAACTTATCCTCCTATTGGGGAATCGCTGTCACTGCCGCCGCATCCGTCGGCGTAGTCGCCATCATGGTTTCGGAATGGCTCAGAGAAGGTTCTGACTCGCGCCAGGTGCATGATCTCTTCCACGAAAAGGTGCTTGTGCTCGGGCTGCTCGCCCTCCCACTCATAGCTTTTGTCGCGATGAAGATTACCCATGGCGGGCTGACAGAGCGCTACATGCTTCCGGCCGGGCTAGGCGTTCCACTCGCTGCAGGTTGCATACTTCCCCGATTCGACCGCAGGCTGGTAGCGCTGTTTGGAATTTTTCTTGGTTTCGGTCTGGCGGCCCAGGAAGCTTCCTTCTGGCTGCACCAGCGCCATCACCTGGGGAAGATTACCTCTCCTGCGCAAGGAGTCGAAGAACTGGTGAACAAGGTCGGCCGCCAAGGCCTTCCCATCGTGGTCTCCGACTTTCAGTATTACTTCCAATTCGTGCATTATGGGTCCCCATCGTTGGTGACACGCCTTGTTTACGTCGTGGATCCGTCGCAAGCGACGGTCTACTCCGGCAGTGATACCGCCGACAAGCAGCTGCTGATACTGCGTTCCTATATCCCGCTGCAGGTGTACGAATTCCAGGATTTCGCCATCAAGCATCCGGAGTTCCTCCTGTTTTCGCAGGGAAGTACCTTGGACTGGTGGCCGGCCCGCCTTGTGGATGACGGATACGTACTCCGGTTGGTTGCCATTCACGAAAACAGCAGGGTCTACCTTGTTAGCCCCAAGGACAAAGCATCTCAAGAAATGAATGCTAACATTGCTCCATTGGCGATGAACGGGGCTGGAGAGCAACGCTGATCCCCAAAAAGGCTTCGCTGTGAACCCCTGAACAGCGTCTACTTCCTGGCCACGATCAGAAACTGTTCGCCGAAGAGCCGCCACGCGAACTTCAACTTCAAATACAAACGTAGCATCCAGATCGGCCGCTGTCTGCCTCTGGACATGGTGAAGGGTAGAAAGCGGGGAATCTGTTCCTCCAGTGTGAAGCCGGTCTCGGCCATTACTTCGCCCAGCGATAATTCAGTAAGTGCCAGGTGGTGATCGTAGAAATCCCAATACTTGCCCGGCAGATAACGAATATTCGGGCCCAGCGCGATGATGCGACCCCCGGGGCGCAGACACCGCCGGGCTTGCATCAGGGTCTCGCGAAGGGCGCGCTTCGTGTGCAGATGTTCGAAAAAATTACTGGTGAATACCACGTCCAACGAATCATCAGCCACGGCCCAAGGTTGCGAGCAACTCTGTGCCAGAATTTGAACGCCCGGCCCGGCTCGTTCGAGGGCGTCAGGATTGAGGTCCATACCGAAACGCGTTTCCGCCCGGACGCTGTTAATGAACTCGCAGTGCCCGCAGCCCAAATCTAGCACCGCGGCGCGCGCGGGAATCCACTGCGCGAAGTACTCGTCCACTAGCACCCGCCAAACCAAATCGCGGTACTCGCTCATACCCTCAAATCGCTGCTGGTAGAGTTTCTGCAACTCAGCCGGCGAATGTGGAACGCTCATGACGTGCCCTTCTTGTAATCTCCGCGGCTCAAATGCTTCTCTAGCCACAGATATAGACAAATGAACAAATAGCGGCTGCCCATCTCTTGAATCTTCAACTTGGCCGCTCCGGTCCGTCGGTTGCGCCACGTAATCGGAATCACTGTCCACGAGTAGCCGCGAATCACCGCCTTCAATGGAAGCTCCACTGTGAGGTTGAAGTGCGCCGATACGAGCGGTTGGCAACCTTCAATGACTGTGCGCCGATAAGCCTTGAACGCATTTGTGGTGTCGTTCAGCGAAATGCCGAACAGCACGCGGATGAAAATGTTGGCGAAGCGGTTCAACCGCAGCTTCAGCCATGGGTAATCGATGACGCCCCCACCCTTCATAAAGCGCGAACCGAACACCGCATCCCAGCCCTCGTTCAGCGCATTCCAATACCGCACCACGTCCCGGCAATCGTCCGATTCATCTGCCATCATGATGACCGCAGCGTCACCGCTCATCTGCCCTAAGCCGCAAATGACGGCGCGCCCAAAACCGTGCGGCGGTCCATTCTTGATCAAACGTGCTCCCGGAATTCGCTCGCCAAGCGCCGCAACAATCGCCGCCGTCCGGTCCCTGCTACCATCGTCGACCACGATAATCTCGTGCTCAATCTCGTTCAGCCGCAACTCCACGTGCAGATGCTCCACCGTGGACGCGATGCAACCCTCTTCATCGCGAGCCGGTATCACAACCGACAACAGCTTGAGATCGGGCGTAACCTCTGGAGCCGTGCTCATACACCGCACCATGTCAGCCATTCCGGATGTCTGACGGCATGTTCTGAAATCTCTTCCAGAATCTGTATCAGACTGATCTGCGGCTTCCACGCGGTTGCTGCCAACGCCTTACTGGAATCCAGAACCAACCAGGGAATATCGTAAGGACGCTCGGAGTCATCCGCTATCGGCTGATGCAGCCCGAAGCGCTGGTCGCACCAGTCCGTCAACTGCCTCAGCGACATCGAGTTCTCCTGTCCCCCAGAGACGTTTAGGAGTTGCCCCGGCTCCCCGCTGCGCAACTGAAAGTCCACTATGCGGGCCAAGTCGCGCGGATGCAAAGCATCCCGCACCTGAAAGCCCTGACCGCCAAAGCCCAGGTACTTCAGCGGACGCCGCGTAGAGTGAGCGCAGAGCCAGTAGGAAAAGATGCCTTGCTCAGAGGTGCCAAATTGGCCAGCTCCCGCCAGCACCCCGCAGCGGTTGATCCAAACCGGTATTCCAAATGCGCCGGCGTACTCTTGTGCCAGAAGTTCCGACGCCAGCTTGGTCGCGCCGTAAAGCGAAACCGGAGCCTCTGTGCTAAAGCCTTCTTTCACGCCGGCCAAACTTACCGCTGCAGGCCAGGGTTGCCCTTCGTCGAGACAAAAAGCCGAAGCCTCGACGCGCATCGGCAACTGCGCCAAAGCTGCAATCGAATACACCCGGCTGGTGCTCAATAGAATTAAACCAGCACGAGCGGAGCGGCAATATTCCAAAACGTTAATCGTGCCCAGCAGGTTGTGCTCGATCAATTGCCGGCTGCTGGTCTTTCCGTCGCGACCGGACAGCACGCTCGGCTGCGCCGCGGCGTCAATCACCCAATCAGTGAGGGGAAGCGTCTCCAAGTCGCTCGCCATCCGCGTGTCGCCATGGAAAAGCTGTACCCCAAGGCGCCGAAGCCAGACTCGATTGGTCTCGCTACCCGATCGCATCAGGTTGTCTAAGCCCACAATGGCGATGTCTTCGTGAGATTCAATCAGATAACGTGCAAGGTGACTGCCGACAAAACCGCACACCCCTGAAATCAGAATCTTCATTCTATTCCGCGTCCGCCAGCCGCGAAGCCCACGAGGCAGCGATTTCAGCCACCGTCTGCTTCAAGCTCTTGGTGATGCCCCAGTCAGGATAGTGACTTTTCATTTTGGTCAGATCGCTGTAGTAACAAATATGATCCCCGATCCGATTGCCTTCCACATACGTCCAAACTTGCTCGCGTCCCGAGACCTCTGCAGCTAAAGAAAAGGCTTCTAGAATCGAGCATGAATTCTCCAGGCCACCCCCGAGGTTATACACTTCACCACAACGCGGCTTCTGTGCGAAGGCTAACATAAAGCGGGCGACGTCTTCAGAGTGAATGTTGTCTCGCACTTGTTTTCCCTTATAACCAAAAACCTTGTATTCCTTGCCGATCAGGTTGCAGCGGATTAGGTAACTGAGGAATCCATGCAATTCCACGCCGGAATGATTCGGCCCGGTCAGGCAGCCGCCACGTAATGCACAAGTGGGCATGCCGAAGTAGCGCCCGTATTCTTGCACCATTACGTCGGATGCCACCTTCGACGCTCCAAACAACGAGTGCAGGGATTGATCGATCGAAAAGGTCTCCGGAATACCCAGCCGGTACCTCGGATCGGCATAGTCCCAGCGTGTTTCCTTCTCCACTAACGCCAACGTGTTGGGCCGGTCGCCGTAAACCTTATTCGTGGACATATGAATAAACGGTGACTCCGGCGTCCAGCGTCGCGCCGCTTCCAGCAGGTTCAGCGTGCCAACCGCATTCGTGTCGAAATCGTCGAAGGGGACCCGCGCGGCGAGGTCGTGTGACGGTTGGGCCGCAGTGTGCACGATTACCGTTGGCCTCGCGCTCTCGACCAGACGGAGTATGGCTTCCCGGTCGCGAATATCAATGTCATGATGCTCGTATCCGGCAATGCCCAGTCGCAATCGCTGCAGCGACCAGGAAGTATCACCCTCCGGCCCGAAGAACACGGCGCGTTGGTTGTTGTCGACACCCAGTACCGAGTACCCAGCCTGGTGAAAATGCAGGCACACCTCGGATCCAATTAACCCGCAGGATCCAGTTACCAAGACTCGAGCTTTGCTCATACGATTAAGCCGGAATTTCCTTCTTGATCTCGAAAAACGGCACCATGGTACACCCGTCTCGCCTGTTCGCGACACTGTGAAACGATAAGATGGAAGTGAAACGCGAAGCCTCATTTGTGTCGTAGGCTGATTTCATCTCTGTATGCTATTCTGCGCGGGGACCTAATCGGTCATTGTAGCGAAATTGATGTCAACATATCTTCCGGCAAGAGCCTCCAGCGCAGAACCGGTGACGATCGAACTATCTATCGTGATGCCCTGCCTGAACGAGGCTGAGACCATAGGTGCGTGTATCGGCAAGGCAAGGGCAGCGCTCGAGCAAGCGAACGTCGCCGGTGAAGTCATCGTCGGAGACAACGGAAGCACCGATGGCTCGGTCGAGATTGCGGAACGGCTTGGGGCCAAGGTCGTGCACGTTAAGGCCAAAGGCTATGGCAGCGCGCTCATGGGCGGCATCGCCGCCGCCGCCGGCAAGTACATCGTGATGGGCGACGCCGATGATAGCTATGAGTTTGGGCATATTCCACGCTTCCTCGAACAACTGCGCAACGGCACCGACCTGGTCATGGGGAACCGCTTTCGCGGCGGCATCAAGCCTGGCGCCATGCCTGCGCTTCATCGCTACCTGGGCAATCCTGTTCTTTCGGCATTGGGAAGGCTCTTTTTCAAGACCCCGGTGGGTGATTTCCATTGCGGACTTCGTGGGTTTAGTGCGGAAGCCTATCGGCGAATGGACCTGCGCACCACGGGAATGGAGTTTGCCAGCGAAATGGTTGTCAAGGCCACTCTGCTGGGACTCTCGGTCGCTGAGGTGCCCACCACGCTTTCTCCAGATGGCCGCAGCCGGGTGCCACACCTTCGTACGTGGCGCGACGGGTGGAGGCACCTTCGTTTCCTTCTGCTTTACAGCCCAAGGTGGCTGTTCCTTTATCCCGGCTTTCTGCTCATGTTTGCCGGGGCGGCGATCACGCTGTGGCTGTTGCCGGGGCCCAGGAGCATTGGCAGCATCACCTTCGATGTTCACACCATGGTCTACGCTACTGCCTTTGTTCTTCTTGGATTCCAAGCCATCGCTTTCGCAGTGTTCACAAAGGTTTTTGCCATCTCCGAAGGTCTCCTCCCTCCCGACCCGGCCCTGGATCGATGGTTCCGCTACATCACTCTGGAATTGGGGTTGGCCTTTGGGGTCGCGCTGATGATCTCGGGGCTGGCGGCCTCCGTCTATGCCGTCGGGGTATGGGGCGCGAAAGATTTCGGCCCGCTCGACTATTCCGTTACTATGCGGCTCATTCTCCCTGCAGCCCTGCTCCTGACCCTGGGAGTGCAGGCGGTGTTCGCCAGCTTCTTCCTGAGCGTGCTGGGGCTGCGACGCCGATGATCATGATTGACTGGGCTCGATCTTCGTCAACAGCGCGATGAATTGGAGCTGTGCATCGAATACCCAACTGGCTGGGACAGAATAGAGACCGACTCTGGTGATCAACTCCTGCGGTTGAAGTCCGACCTGGCTCCACGCACTCTGCCATTGGTTCCGGCTCCAGTAGTTGTAAGGGAGAGCAACCCCAAACCTCGCATTTCCCACCCAATCCATGAAACGCAAGCGCGTACCGGCGGCAATTCCGTTCCGGTTGTGATCTTTGATGAGGACGTGATGCTTCGCCACTCTCCGCGCCTCACCGAGCAGGATCGTCGGGTCGTCGGTATGATGCAAAACGTCGGAAAAGAGAACCACATCGAAAGACTGGTCGTCGAAAGGAATCCGCGATCCGTCGAAAAGTTCGACCGGGATGTGGGTGTGAACGCGAGCGAGTACGTCAATCCCCCGCACGCTCAGATCGGGCCGCTTCGACTGCAGTACGGCGGAGATCAGGCCGTCGCCGCAACCAACGTCGAGAACGCGCGCGCCCTTCGGAACAAGCCTGGCAAACCAATCGGACAGAATGCCGACCCTGCGGCCAAACACCAACTTTTCATGCAGAAATCCCACACGTGAAATCATAGTCGGAGACTCTCTCCCGATTGAACCTGGTTGGTTGAACCAGGTTGTGCCCCGAGGACGGGAACGAGGCGGATGCCGCGCTTTCTGCTCCGTCCTTGCTCTCGATGGTACCCCGTCCAAGCTTCGCTTGGGCGAGTGTGTTCGCGCGTCCCATAGAATAAAGCAATAACATGCCCCTCGGCCTCTACATCTCCGTCCCCTTCTGCCCGGCCAAGTGCAGCTACTGCAACTTCGCCTCCGGCGTGTTCTCGAAGTCGGCTTACGAAAATTACGTTGCCCGTGTGCTGGAAGATATCGCCAACTCGCGCCAACTCGCGCCGCAGATGGGATGCGCGCTCGGATCTGCGTCCGGATCTTCGTGTGACGACACCGCCGACTCTATCTACCTCGGCGGCGGCACTCCCTCGATCCTCGATGCCTCGCAGTTGCTGCGCATCTTCGCCGCTCTGCGTGCTCAATTTGCGCTCGCGCCCGATGCCGAGATCACAGTCGAATGCGCTCCCGGCACGCTTACGCCCGCTCTTATCGAAACTCTGCTGCAATGCGGAGTGAACCGGGTAAGCCTGGGCGTGCAGTCCTTCGTCGATCGGGAAGCGCAGTCCGTGGGACGGCTGCACAAACGCACCACCGTTCTTGAAGAGATTGGCCGCCTGCGGGAGGCCGGTCTCGCCAACATTAACATCGATCTGATTGCCGGGTTGCCGCACCAGACCGCGGAAAGCTGGGCCTTCTCGGTGTCGGAGACGATTGCCACCGGTGTTCCGCACGTGAGCGTTTACATGCTCGAAGTCGACGCGGATTCTCGCCTGGGCAGGGAACTGATCGCCGGAGGCGCCCGCTACCACGCCCACTTTGTCCCCGACGATGACGCGACTGCAGATTTCTACCAGCAGGCATGTGAGATGCTGGCCGCCGCCGGCATAGCGCAGTACGAAATTTCCAACTTTGCCCGTGTCACCCCGGAGTTACAAGTCAGCGAGTTACAAAATAACGAATCGCGCCATAACTTGAAATACTGGACGCGCCAGCCCTACCTCGGCTTCGGCGTCGACGCGCACTCGATGCTAAAGCTAGTGGAGGGACAGGCGTCCTCTCACGTCCGCTTCGCCACCCCCGACTCGCTCGACGCCTACATGAATCGCGCGCCCTACACGGTAACCCCGGTCTCCGCGCAGGCAGCAATCGAAGAAAGTTTTTTCCTCGGTCTGCGCCTCAATCGCGGTATCGATCTAAAAGAGCTTTGCGTAAAATTCGGCGCAGAGCTAGGACCTGCGGGTTTGTCGCGAAGCTTTATGAATTGTCATCCTGAGCGGAGCGAAGGACCTGCTGTTAGTCGGGAAACGGCGAAAATTCTCGAACGCAGGTTTCGGGAAGGGCACGACTTCAGTCGTGCCATAAACGCTCCCGAAGCGACGGCTTTAGCCGCTGAGGCCAGCCGCGTCCCGCAACCGGAATTCAGCCCAGAGGCCGTCGCCCTCTGGGAATCCGCCATCCAGCAATGCCTGCGCGAAGGCTTGCTCGAACAGCAAGGCACAATCCTGCGCCTCACCGCCCGTGGCCGTCTCTTATCCAACGAAGTCTTTGCCAGATTTCTTATCGAAGAAACAAAAGTGGGAACCGGCCACGTGAATCCACGTTAGTTGGCCGATCGGTGCCCTTCGGCGTTGGCCTATCCGGTCCCCACCATCTCAAAAACTTTGGGGAGGCCGATGCCCAAGATGGGCGGCTCAAATGCCAGAGCCTGTATGCCGGCCTCTCCCGCAGAACTCATCCACACAATGCGAAACTGCACTCGCGACGCGCCGTGTTGCACGTCCAGCACTTCTCCGGTCTGCATCTTCGAGTGCACGCCGACCAGAACCGCCCCATGGTCGCTGACGTTCCGCACCCGAACCAACTCCGCGAAAGGCCGCGCCATCCGGTCCACTCCCCAGATCCGTACCGGCAAATCCAACTCCAGCCTGCGCTCTTTTCGCCGCTCCATTTCCGCTCCGAATCTCGTTCCTCCGAATCTCGTTCCAACGAATTTCGTTCCAACGATCAAGCGAATCATAACCGCGAACCAGGCAAAGCGAAACGTCACATCAGTTACACGCCAGCCAGTTCCCGAAGTTACGTTGCATTCCCCATCCGCGGCGTAAGTGAGATTTGCATCGGGGCATGCCTTCAGAGGTGGTTGAGAAACTCCGGCTTCTTCGGTCCCCAGAGGTGCGGCAAGCCGTGTTTCAACTTGTTTTTCCTGAGTTGTGCTTGGATAGGGCTGAGATAGGTTGCAGCGGCGAACGCCCAACGGCGAACGGCCAGTTCCTATCCCGCGACAGCGTGCTCCAACGCCCGGCAGTGGTGCCGCAGCGCCATATTCATGAAGACATTTCCGCTGGAAGTATTGAAGCCCATCACCAGGGCTTCGGTATCTTCGCTGCTCTTGCTGCCCTGCTCGGAAGTGAGCAGGATTGGGGGACGAACGTGAAAGTGAAATCCCTGGTCGTTGAGCGTGGTGACGGCGTTGCCAATGATCTGGTTGGCCAACTCCAGGACCGCCTCGCGCACCAGATCCTCGTCGGTCTCGGATACTTCGACGCCGGCCAGACGGCTGGCGAGTTGCAGCGCCGTTCCCAGATCCACATCAAAAATGATCCGCCCTTCGATCTCGCCCATGAGGATCACGTCGGCAGCGATTCCTTTGCGCCGGTACGCCTCTTCTTCCATGCTCAGGTTCTCGATGGAAATGGGCGACTCCAGTCCCTGCGCCAGCACGGCGTCGGCCGAGTTAATGAAAGGCTGAATCAGGTCCATCCGCATGACTATGCCCCAGCTCCGGCGCCAGCGCCGTGGACGGTCGTTCCGTCGTCGCGCATCACGTACTTGATGACTTCATAGAGAACCTCGGGCTTCACCGGTTTCTGCACGAAGTGGCGGGCGCC
>Ga0326727_10017024_pt1 | contig 15189 bp, 10 predicted proteins | sample MB2enrmetagenome_FD_207643 | JGI IMG/M metagenome (GOLD analysis project Ga0326727, IMG submission 207643) | Lab enriched peat soil microbial communities from McLean, Ithaca, NY, United States - MB29MY | ecosystem: Environmental > Terrestrial > Soil > Wetlands > Peat | place: USA: New York... | reverse complement strand
GCCCACACCTCCTGCCCAGGAGGCTCATTTTTTAAGAAACTGGAGCGATTCGGGCGCCTGGATTTAGGTAAATTTGCAAAAATCAGGTCGTTGATTACCAACAGGTTACAATCATGTTTCTTAGAAGAAGGGAAATGAAGGAAGCCAATAATAGGCTGGTTGCACCACCCCGCCGTGCTATCCTCGGCCTGCTGCCATGACGCAGAGCCATTCCAGTTCCCTGACCGTCCGATGCGAACCTGCCGGCCGCCACCTCACGGATGCCGAGGCGGTGGAAGCCGTGGCCGGGGCCTGCCCGGCCCAGGCCTGCCGCCGCAAGCGCGTGTTGCTCATCGTGCCGGATGGAACGCGTAGCGCCCCCATCGGCCTGATCTTTAAAGCGCTCCACGCGCCCATCGGCGGCGTGGATCCCCCCCGCGCCCGCGCCTGCCCGGCGACTTCCATCCCCGAGGACCTTTGCCGCAAGGTCAACCTCCCTTACCGCGATCCCAACACCATCCGCCCCAAAGACTTCGCCGGGCGCGAGGACCAAGGCGTCTTGCTCGTGCCCAAAGCCGGTGAAATGCTTTTTCAACTCAAAAACCCTCCCGCTTGGGCAGGTGGCGGCGCGGCGCCATGAACAAACGCGCTCCTCTTCCCTTCGTTCTCATCAACGCCGCCATCACCGCCGACGGCAAAATCGCCCCGGCCAGCCGCCGTTTCCAACCTTTCGGCGGCCCCGTTGACCAGCGCCACCTGTTGGAACTCCGCGCCACCGCCGACGCCGTCATGGCTGGCGCGCGCACCATTGATTCGGATCGTGTCAAACTCGGCCCCGGCCCCGCCCGCTATCGCCGCCTGCGCCTGCGGCGCGGCCTGGCCGAATACAATCTGCGTGTCATCGTCACCGGCTCGGGCACGGTCAATCCGCGCGCCGAGATTTTCAAACACCGCTTTTCGCCCATTGTCATTCTGACGACGGCCCGGATTGCCAAATCACGGCTGGCCCGCCTCCGCGCGCTGGCGGACGAGGTCAAAACCTGCGGCGCCAGGGAACTCGATCTGGCCGCGGCGCTGCGCTGGTTGCGCCGCAAATGGAAAGTCCGGCGCCTGCTGTGCGAGGGCGGCGGCCAGCTCAACGGCGCGTTGTTCAAAGCCGGCCTCATCGACGAAATCCATCTCACCCTGTGCCCCGTCCTCCTGGGCGGACGCGACGCCCCCACCCTGGCCGACGGAGTGGGGGTGGCAAGATTGGCCGACGCCGCCCGGTTTCGCCTCGTCTCGATGAAGCGACACGGTTCGGTCCTGTTCCTGCTTTATCGCCGCCGCCGCTGAGTCAACTTTTGGTGAGTTCCCAACCAGATCGCCAATGATTCGGGTTGCCCGCCGGCTTCCTGCTTTCCGCGGTGTCCTGTCCCGTGCTAATCTGCCGCCATGTCGCAGCCCGATGCCAACGCGGGGCCGGCCGCCGATGGGCGGATTTTGGAATTTCTCCGCCATCTGGCCACCGACAGGGACGCCTCCGTTTATACGCAACGGAATTATCGCCAGGCCCTGCGCGAATTCTTCGCCTGGTTCAAAACCCAGCGCGGCGCCGCCCCGGACTGGCCCGTCTTGCGCCGCGACGACTTTCGCGACTACCTCCGCTTCCTCGGCCGCGGCCCATTGAGCCGGGCCGCCGTCCAACTCCGCTTCTCCGCCCTCCGCTCCTTTTACAAATACCTCATCCGTCATGGCGTGGCCGGGGCTTCCCCCATTCGCAACCTTTCCCTGCCCCAGCCGCATAAGCGCCTGCCCCTTTTCCTCACCGTCAAACAATTGCAGGACTTGCTCGAAGCGCCCGCAGTGGAATTGCGCCGCGACGCCGAAAAAGGCCGGGCCGACGCCAGCCTCTACTTCCGCGACGCCGCCATTCTGGAGGTCATTTATTCCTGCGGCCTGCGCGTCAGCGAATTATGCCGGCTTTGCGCGGCGGACATTGACTGGTCCCGGCAATTGGTCTGCGTGCGCGGCAAGGGAAAACGCGAACGGCTCGTGCCCATCGGCGCGCCCGCCCTGGAAGCCATCCGCGCCTGCTGGAAACATCGCCCCAATCCCGTCCTGGGCGGCCAACCTGTCTTTTCCGCGCGCCCACACAAAACAACCCCGCTTTCCCCGCGCACCGTGCAAACGCGCCTGAAAAAGTACCTGCGCTCCGCCCGGCTGGACCCCAACATCACCCCCCACAAATTGCGGCACAGCTTTGCCACCCATCTCTTGGACGCCGGGGCGGATTTGCGCAGTGTTCAGGAACTGTTGGGCCACGCCCATTTGGTCACCACCCAGGTCTATACCCACATCACCACCGAGCGCCTCAAGCGCGCCTACGACAAGGCCCACCCCCGCGCCTGACCGCAGCGGGCAATCGAGACTAGACCAAAGTGATTTTTCCAGCCGCCTTCCCCAGCCGGCAACCCCTTGCGGATAAAGGCTGGCCTCCCACCCGTAGCCCGTCGCAGGCGAAGGCTGGTGCCAGCGAGTGGAATCGAACCACTGACCTCGGGCTTATGAGTCCCACGCTCTAACCAACTGAGCTACGCTGGCTGGCCGGCTAATACTTCGCGGAGAACCCGCCCCCTGTCAAATTCGTTTTGAAAACAAAAAGCCCCTGTCCAGTCTTGCGGCTAGACAGGGGCAAATTGGGATCTGGGAGTTCGCCATGCTCTCTTTCCCACGCTGACATTAGGCGCGCCCTTTCGGGGCTGCCAGCTTCCCGACGCCATTCTCCACGGCAAGCGGAGTTTTCGGCCTCATAGCAGGGCCGTCCAGCGCCTTGCGGTCGCTGAATTATTGAGTGAGGCCTCTTGGCTCGCTTCGGCTGGCGCTTGCGGACACCGGCTTGCGAACCCGGTCAAGACACGTATGCGACTTTCGATCCGCGTCTTGGCCTGTTGCTCCGGGACAGCCACCGCTTTTGGCGGTGCGTTGGCCCGATGCCACGGGTCTGACCTCTTACCTCTCAGGTTGCCTTTCGTCACATGCCGGCGGTGCCGTTTTTGACATCGCCTGCATCTCGGAAGGTTCTTGCGAGCTTTGCCTTGGCTCTCTCTCCTTCCCGGTTCGGCTGCTCGTTTTGTCCCGCCTTTCAGCGTCTTTCTTTGCGACGGCCTTGGGTTCCAGGCCGCCAGAGCAGACCGCCCCGTGCTGATGCACAGTAGCAACCTCTTACCCTCTGGGTAACTGCGATTCGCCCAAGCCCGAAACCAGCCTGAACTACTTGACTCGGCTCGGAACGGCTTCTTTTTCGTTCCTGGCCGCTCAGTCCCTACTTCGCGTTACTGACGGCGCGCGAACGCCGCCAGAGGAACTGGTGAATACTGCCTCCGGTCTCCGCTTCTTGCAAAGCAGACTTAGAGGGGTTGGGCCAACCAGCCTGGCCCCGCCTTTCCCCAGTCACCTGGGATCATCCTTGGAACACCACCGGCTTTCTTTCGTCCACCGCTGACATCCCAGCTCTTTCAATGAACTGCCCAGATCATGGCACATTTCATACGACAAGAATACTAAATCTTATCCACAGGCTTATTCACCGTCGCCCCATTTTGTTCACATCAAAAAATCGCCGCGAAAATCAATGTTGACGCGCCTTTTGCGCCCCTCCTCCCCTCCACCCACCGCCTCCCCTCCGCCCCCGGCGCCGCCGATGGTGAATAAGTTTTGATCGAAAAAAACGCCCAAAACTGCGGACGCACCCCCATTCAAGCCGGTTTCGCGGCTCTGGCCGCCGTTTTCTTTCGCTTGATGTAGGCGGTCCGGCGTTTTCGTTTCTGCACTTTGTTTGTTTGCTGTCCCATAGGTCTTTACTTTCTTCCAAGAATCGCGTTCTTTTAACACCGCACTATGAAGAGATGGCGCCGTTCCTTCAACATCTATTTTGCCCTGGTCTGCCTGGCCCTGGCTGCGGGGTGTGCCGCGTTCCGGGAAGTCAACAATCAAACCAATCCCAAAAAACAGCAATCGACCATCCGCCTCTACATCGAGGGGCAGAAAGCGGACGCCTTCACCTCTGGCACCGTGCTGGTCACGCGCAACCGCGTCCCCTTCACCATCGAGCGCGAGCCTTTCCTGACTGAAGCGGACCTGGCCAAAGCCTCCATCGTCAATGACCCGTCCGGCGACGGCGGCTACTCCATCCAACTGACCTTCAACAATCATGGCACCATGGTCCTGGACATGATCACCGCCGACAACAAAGGCAAGCACATCATCGTCTTTTCCCACTTTCCCTCGGCCGGGCACAAGGCCCATCCCGCCGGGAACAAACCGGCCCCCGCGGACGACTCGGACTTGGTGGAGCCGGTCCCCGCGGCCGCGCCCGTCGGCGACACTAATACAACCCGCAATTCCGGCTGGCTTGCCGCCGTCTTGATCCGGCAGCGCATTTCCAACGGCCAGTTCCGCTTTACCCCGGACGCCTCCCGCGCGGAGGGAGTGCGCATTGTGCGGGGCCTGCGCAACGTCATTACCAAGGAAAACAAAGGGGACTGACCCTCTCCTCGCCTCCCCGTCGATCGGCGTGACTAAAATCCTTCTCCTCTTTCTTTCCGTCCAGTTTGCGGCCCTGGCCCAACCGTTTCACCTGCCCACCGCCAACCAGGCCTTGTTCGAGAAAGGCGGCGAGGAAAAGTTTTTTGTCGGCACGCCCGGCCATTCCTGGACCAGCGGGTGCTTTGGCTGCGTGCGTTCCGGCGGCTGGCAAATGCACGAGGGCCTGGACATCAAATGCCTGCAACGGGACAAACGCGGCGAACCCTCCGACCCGGTCATGGCCAGCGCCGACGGCACGGTCATGTACTTGAACAACAGGCCCTCCCTCTCCAATTACGGGCGCTACCTCGTCCTGCGCCACGTCATCGACGGCGTTGAGGTCTATTCCCTCTACGCCCACCTCTCGGAATTTGCCCCCGGCCTCAAAACCGGCCAGGCCGTCAGGGCCGGCCAAACCATCGCCGTCATGGGCCGCAGCACCAACACCCGTTCCGGCATTTCCAAGGATCGCGCCCATGTCCACTTCGAGCTCAACCTCTTTTACAACGATCATTTCAGCGCCTGGTACAAAAGGCATTATCCCAAGGAACGCGACGATCACGGCATTTGGAACGGCCAAAACCTCGTCGGCTTCGATCCGCGCCTGGTCCTCCTTGCCCAGCGCGAGCAAGGCCCGCGTTTCAGCCTTGTCCAGTGCCTGCGCCAGCGCGCCGAAATCTGCCGCGTCCTGGTCCAAAAAACGGATTTCCCCTGGCCCAAACGCTATCCCATGCTGGTGGAGGAAGACCCCGCCCTGCCCCGCGAGCGCATCGCCGGTTATGAAATGGCCCTCGACTTCAACGGCCTGCCCTTCCAATTGATCCCGCGCTCCGCCGCCCAATTCAAAGGCACGGCCAAGTACCAACTGCTCTCCGTCAACGAAGCCGAGTACGCCAAAAATCCCTGCCGCCGCCTGGTGGCGCGGCACGGCGCCCATTGGCAACTGGGCGCCGAAGGCGTGAGCTTGCTCGACCTGCTGACCGAATGATTAGTCTCCAATTTCAACGCGCCTGCACACGGTAATATCTTGCGCTGTTTGTGGGGGCGCTGCTGTCGGTGAACGTGACGGTCCCGCCTGTGCCCGAAACAGTCGGACCGTTGGCGCTCCAGTTTGAGCCTGCGCCCAGACTGCTGCTGGACAGAAGCAGGTAACTCCAGTTGGTCGCCGTCGCGCAACCGATTTGGACATTGGAAGATGTCACCGAAACGTGCGTGATGTTGAAAGGCGCCAGATAAGGAACGTCCGCCGCAATCAGCGGGTTTATTCCATTCAGATACTTGGTCAGGTTGGAAATGCCGTTGCCGTCCGCGTCGTCCTGCCCGCGCGATTTGTCGCCGGCCTCCCCCAGCGCATGGCCGAAATAAGCCAGCCGCCACCAGTCGGGAATCCCATCCGTATCGCTGAACACGTTGGCGATCTTGCTAACCTGCGCGCCGGAGACCCGCGCGTTGTCCACCACCGGGATGAAGAGAATTTGCAATTGCGAATTGGTCACGTTGTTCGTAAACGTGAGCGTGATGGGCACATTCTGTCCGCCCGTCCTCGCGTAAATATCGAAATTCGTCAGCACCTGCCGGCCCTGGATGAAGACGTTGAACTCGCGTTTTCCCGGGCCGCTCCAATACGTCTCCGCCTCCAGCAGCGTGATTTGGTAAACGCCTTCCGGGCAGTCAAACTGATAATAAAATCCGCTGCCGCTCGTGCTGTAACGCTCGCGCTGATAAAGCGGCCACGCGGTCGGGCATATGCCAACAATCGCATTGTCCAGGTAACCGTTCGTGCCGCGCACATAACCAAACGCGCCCACGGAATAATTCGTGTCCTCCAGCCAGACATTTCCGCCGCAATCGGTCACGTTGGCCGGGTTGCCGCCGCTGACGCGCTGCACATAATTTCCGGGAACATTGAAAAACCAGACACTCACAGAATTTGTGGTGGAAAAATTCCCCGAAGTGTCGGTGGCGTAGGCGTTGATGACGTGCGGCCCGTTGAGAAAATTGGAACTGTTCAGATTCAGGCTCCAGGAAGTCGTTCCATTGGCGGTGATCCAAGTGCCGTTGTCCAATCGCACTTGCACACTTTGCACGGCTATGGTGTCGCTGGCCGTTCCTGATATTTGAAGATTCCCGCCAATCGTTGCGCCGTTGGTCGGCGTCTCTATCGAAAGGGTCGGCGGAATAGTGGTGGTCATGCCCGTGACGGTGAAATTCCAGTTCGCCTCGTCGTTGTTGTCCCACGTGCCGTTCCCATTGTTGAAGCAGCAATTCAACTGCGTCGCGGTATTCGGAATGGTCACGCTGTATCGCCAGAGATTGGATGCGGCCACATAAGTCATGGCCCCGTCCGGCGAGACGGTGGGATTCCAGCCGTTCCAGCCCAGATGAAGATACACGCTCGTGGCGGAGGCGAGGGGACCGCTGGCGGCATTATATAGAATGGTGGCCTGAGACCCCGCCACCGGCGCCGCCGGCGTGATGGAGACAGAGCCTGCGCATCCGCTGCCACCGCTGCACGGACTTGCCCCAATCCAGAATTGCATCTGCCAGGGCGAATACAGGGCGTTGCCGGACACCGCGTCAAAGGCCGAGTTGGTGACACGGACCGTGACCAGCATCGAATTTGTCATCCCCGCCGCATTGGTGGGAGTGAACGTCATCGTGTCATTCGCCGCGTTCACCGACGACCAGGCGAAGGTGCCGCCGACCGCCGGGCTGGTGCTGAAAGCGGTTTGCGCGCTGTTCGTATTCATCGATTTGCTGAATTGAAGCACGATGGGTGGAAAGGCCCCCACACTGGCCCAGTGCGCGGGCGAACTGCTTGTCACAACCGGATTCAGCGGTTTCCACTGCGATTGCGCGATAAATATCTTGGCCGTGACGGCGGGCACGGTGATGGCGGGCGTTTGCGAGCCGGCGGCCAGCGTATAGGTTTCGTTGGTGTTCAGCAAATTCACCAGCACGGTGCCCGCGGGATAAGTCAAAGTGCAGGCGGGCAGGGTTTGGCTGGAACTGGCCGTGTTGAGAACCACAAACACCTCCTGATTGGTCAGCACGCGGGAATAGGCGAATAATCCCGGGCCGCTCGAATTGTTCCATTGGTTCGTGTATGCGCCCAGCGCAATGGCCGGATACAGCCGGCGGAAGTTGTTCAATTGCGCGACCCACAGGAACAACGGATGGGTCATGTTGAAATTGTCAACCCCAGGCGAACTGAGCGTCACCACGCTTCCCGACGGACCGTCCTTGAACAGCCCGGCGAACATGTCCTCGCGGTCGTTCGGGTCCGTCGTGCCATAAAAGCCCTGCTCCGTGCCGTAATACAGACAAGGCACGCCGCGCGAGGTGTAAAGAAACGCCAGCGCCACCTCCAGCTCGTTGGTGTTGCCGTTCGATTCGCTCGTGCTGAGAAAACGGGGATTGTCATGGTTGTCCAGAAACGTCACCAATTGCATCTGCGCCGCCGGATCGTAATCTTCAGCCACATTCTCGTAATGACCCTCGATCTGCGCCGTTGCCCCGCTGGCCGTGGCAAAAACACTGTTGACGATAAAATAAAGCGGATAATCCACACAGGAATCGAATGCAAATGGCCCGCCCGCCTCGCTTCCCGTGTAAGAGCCGACCACCGCTTCGTTGCCATTATACGCCTCGGCGAACATGAAAAAATTCGTGTTGCCGTTGGTCGCTGCGTAGGAATGAATCGCCGGGCAGAAGTATTGCCAGCATCCCATCTCGACTTCCAGCGCCGTATCCACCCGGAACGCGTCAAAGCCGGCCTGCCCGATCCAATACTGGTAAATCGCCGCCATGTTCGAGCGCACATAGGGCGTCTCCGTCCGAAAATCATTCAGGCCGTCCAGCCAGCCCAGGATGACCTGGTTCGTGTCGTTGAAATTGTCAATGTCCCCATAGTTATGGAACAGATTGGTCAGCGCCGGGTTGGTTGAGCTCAGATTAAAGGGCGCCGGGTACGTCTTCGAATTGTCCACATAACTGAGCGTGTAGCCGGTTGGATAACTAAAAGTGGTCCCGCTGCTCTCGACGAGGTCGCCGGCGTGATTCACCACAATATCATCGATCACCAGCAACCCCCGGGCGTGCGCCGCCTGCACCAGGGCTTGCAAGTCGGAGAGCCCGCCCCAATGCGGCGCCACCTCGTAAAAGTTCCAGGCGGAATAGCCGTGAAACTGCCCCTCCGTATTCAGCACAATCGGTGAAATCCAGATGGCCGTTGCTCCCAGCGCCTTGATATAATCCAGTTTCTGCTCCAGGCCCGCGAAATCCCCCCCATGCACCCCCGTGGGGTTGCCGGGCGCGTAAGTGCCTTCCGCGTTGTCGTTGTTGGTATTCCCGTCGTAAAAGCGGTCGGTGATGATCTGGTAAATGCTTTGCCCCTGCCAATAGACGTTGCTGGTTTGTCCGCAGGCAGGGTGTGCAAACAGCAGCCCCAGCCCGGCCACAACCCAAGCCCGGGCCTGCCAGCGGCTGGAACCTGAAACCTCATTCATCCAAACACCTTACCATCATTTCACCCCCTTGTTTACCGCACATTCATGCGTCTTGGTCTTTTGCAGATTTCGACTATCTCCCTCTCCTCCACACACTTGTGGAGGAGAGGGATGGGGAGAGGAGGCCGCTTTTTCCATGGGGGGTTCATGGGGAGGAGGCACTTATTTGGAACCCCTCTCCCTGTCCCTCTCCCCGCTTGCGCGCGGCGAGGGGATTCAAACCGACACCTCTTTGCCAAAACCCTGCCAAAAACTGATTTGCACCCTCATGCGTCCCAATGGCCGGAACCAGGTTGCGGCGGACCCTCGTTTTCGTTACGCTGGCGCCATGACTTTTGCTCCGCTGGGGCAGTTCCCCCAATATCGTCCGCGGCGGCTCCGCCAGTCGCCAGCCTTGCGCCGCCTCGTGCGGGAGACTTCGCTGCAAGCCGGCCAGTTGGTCCTGCCGCTGTTCGCCCGCGCCGGCCGAAAACTGCGCCAGCCGGTCGCCTCCATGCCCGGCGCTTTCCAATTGTCGCCCGACCAGGTCCTCAAAGACGCGGCGGCGGCGCAGGCCGCGGGCGTGGCGGCGGTCATCCTTTTTGGTATTCCGGATCGCAAGGACGAAAAGGCTTCAGGCGCTTACGCCGCCAACGGCATCGTTCAGCAAACCGCCCGCCTGCTCAAGCGCGAGCTGCCCGGCTTGCTCCTCTTCACCGATGTCTGCCTGTGCGAATACATGAGCCACGGCCATTGCGGCGTCATCGCCCGGAACAAAAACCGGGGCGTGGACAATGACGCCACCCTGGCCTTGCTCGCCCGCGCCGCCCTCAGTCATGCCGAGGCGGGCGCGGACGTGGTCGCCCCCAGCGACATGATGGATGGCCGGGTGGCCGCCATCCGGCAGGCCCTGGACCGGCACGGCTTTTCCCAGACGCCCATTCTTTCCTATGCCGCCAAATTCGCCTCGGCTTATTACGGGCCGTTCCGGGAGGCGGCGGAATCCGCGCCCAAGTTCGGCGACCGGCGCGCTTATCAAATGGACGGCGCCAACGCCCTGGAAGCGTTGCGCGAAGTGGCCCTGGACATCCGCGAAGGGGCGGACATGGTCATGGTCAAGCCCGCCCTGGCTTATCTGGACATTTTGCACCGTGTCAAGACGGAATTTGGCTATCCCACGGCCGCCTACGCCGTCAGCGGGGAATACGCCATGATCAAGGCCGCGGCGGCCAAAGGCTGGATCGATGAACGGGCTGTCACGCTGGAAACCTTGCTGGCCATGCGGCGGGCCGGTGCGGATTTCATCATCACTTACGCCGCCGCCGACGCGGCGCGCTGGCTCAAGGAGGGTTGAGCCGCCGGTCAAATCGAGCCGGATTTCTTGAGCATGACGTAGAGCAACACCCCCACCGCCAGCGCGATCACGACGATCACCGCCACGAAAATTCGCGTGCCGACGTTGCTCTTCTTGGCGAAGCCCGTCTTCTCGAAACTGACCGTGGTGGAAGGTTCCCGGTCCACCTTGACCCCCTGGGGGATGACCATGGTTTGCTGGGGCATTTTCTTGGGCGCCGGAGGTTTGGCGCCGGGCTCTTCCAGCCGCATCTCCACCTGGCCCAGGCGCAGGATTTGCCCCGGCTTCAACGGCGCTTCCCCATTCACCTGATGGCCATTGATAAAGGTGCCGTTGGTGGAGTTGAGGTCCCGCACAATGATGTCCCCCCCGCGCAGCAACACTTCGCAATGATGGCTCGAAACCGACCCTTCCGGTATGGCAAACGTGTTGTCGTCCACGCGGCCGATGGTGGTCTTGTCCACCGTCAGTTCATGTGCCTTGCCCGTAAATCCTTCGCTGAGAATAACTAGTCTGGCCATATCGGCGCGGTCAATTATGTCTGATCGAGCCGCCAAGTCAAATGGTTTTCCTGTCAATTCTTTTCGCGCCCGCCGGGGAAAACCCTACCCGGCCGCGCCCCTCCTCCCGGATCATGAGCGTTCTGTTCGGGGAGCGCGACCGTCCCGGTCGCATCCGTCGGCGTCCCGCCGACGGAATGTCGTCCAAAACCGGCCCGCCATATTGGTCAATTCCCAACCATATCGCTAATGATTCAGGCCCCTCCTCCGCCCCGCTCGATCAACTCGCGAAATTGGGCGAACAACGGCGTGGAATCATGCGGCCCCGGCGACGCCTCGGGATGATACTGCACGCAGAACACCGGCTTGTGTTTGTGGCGCAGGCCCTCCACCGTCTGATCGTTCAGGTTGATCCGGTCCACCACCACCTCCTCCGGCAGGCTCTTCGCATCCACCGCGAACCCGTGATTCTGCGACGTGATCTCCACCCTCCCGCTGTCGAGGTGTTTGACCGGCTGGTTGCCGCCCCGATGGCCGAACTTGAGCTTGAACGTCCTGCCGCCCAAGGCCTGCCCCAGAATTTGATGGCCCAGGCAAATCCCGAAAATCGGCACCCCGCTCTTCATCAAATCCGACACCGCCTGCACGGCGTAGTCCAGCACCGCCGGGTCCCCCGGTCCGTTGGAAAGAAAAATCCCCGCCGGCTTGTATCGCAGCGCCTCCGCCGCCGGCGTGGTCGCGGGCACCACCTGCGCGCGGAACCCGTGCTGCCGCAGCCGGCGCAGGATGTTGTATTTCATCCCAAAATCGTAGGCCACAATCGGAATGTCGGCGGGCGGCAGCGGGACCGACGCAATAGTGTTGTTGGAGCCGCGCGGCAGCGCGAACGGGCTGCTCTGCGCCGCTTCTTCATCCCATAAAAACGGCTCCCGATGCGTCACAATCTTGACATAGTCCGTCGCCCCCAGCCCGGGCCAGTTCCGGGCCCTCGCCACCGCCTCCTCCGCCGCGATGTCCTCCGTGGCAATGAACCCGTTGAGCACGCCCCGCACGCGAAGTTTCTTGGTCAGCGCCCGGGTATCAACCCCTTGAATGGCGGGAATGCCGTTCTTTTCCAAATACTCGCCCAGCGAGCTTTGCGCCCGCCAATTGCTCACCACCGGCGACAGCTCGCGCACGACAAACCCCGCCACATGCGGCTGCCACGACTCCACATCCCCCTCGTTCACGCCGTAATTGCCGATCAGCGGATAGGTCATCGTCACGATCTGCCCTTTGTAGGATGGGTCCGTCAGAATCTCCTGGTACCCCGTCATGCACGTGTTGAAGCACACCTCGCCGCAGGCCTGCCCGCGCCCGCCAAAACCCCGCCCTTTGAACACCGAACCATCCTCCAGGGCTAAAATCGCATTCATCAAATCACTCCGCCGCCTGCGGAATGTAGGCGGATGCCCGCCGCGGTCAAGCGCAAAACGCCCCTCACGCTCGTAGTCTGCGCGGAGTGGATTCCAAGGCGATTGAAAGAAAGGTGTAGCCCTAAAACGGCGCTGGTAGGGCGAGGCTCCCGCCGAGCCATCCCATTCCGCCCCTCCCCCGCCCCGACTATTTCCGCTTTGCCTCCTCCAGCTTGGCGATCATGGCTGGGGGCCCGCCCGCCAGGTATCCCACCTGGGTCCAAACCACTTTCCCGTCCGCCTTCAAAGCCACCAGCGTCGGGTAGCCGCCCACGCCATACTTCTCCTGCAAGGCCCGGTTGGCCGCCTTCAATTCCGCCGATTGCGCCTTCTGCGCCGGAAAATCAACCTCCACCAGCACCAGGTTCTTCCCCGCGTAATCGGCGAACTCGGTTTTGGAAAAGGTCTCCGCGGCCAGCTTTTTGCACCAGCCGCACCAATCCGAGCCGGTGAAATCGAGCAAAACCAGTTTGTTTTCCTTTTTGGCCTGGCTTATGGCGTCGGGCACGCTGGTCAGCCACGACGCCTCGGCGGCCCGCAACGGGCCTGCCATCCAGCAAACGATTAATGTCAATGCTATTTTCTTCATAAAGCGTCTTGAATTGGCAAAGGATTCGGCAACCAAGGGTTAATCTGCACCCCTTCCCCTCCCGGCGCAAGTGCAAGCCGCCCCGGCCCGCCGCCTCAAGGAAGCATCGGCGAAATGGCGCCAATCGCTCTTTCCCGGCGTCACCTCGGAATGATCTGGATCCCGTTGACGGGCGCGCGCGGATTGGCGGCGCCGTTGGCCACCGGCGTGGCCGTCAAGGTAAAGCCCTGCGTCATCGGAATGGAAAAAAGCGCATAATTGCCCGGCGAATTGCTGGCCTGGACAAACGTCCCGCTGAAATCCGTGTTGGCGCTGTCAAGGCCCGCAACGCTGGCCGTGGCGATCCCCGTGCCGCTGATCGTGTACTGGCCCTCACGCGTCTCCGGGTTGCTCCCGTCAAAATACACATACACGTTCCATCCCGCCGTGTTGGCTGGCAGCCCGTTGACCATGACAAGGGTGGTCGTCGTGCTGTCGCTGTCCAGGTAGTTCCTCATCATCCGATCATTGCCGGCGCTGTCCGGGACCGACGTGTTATAGAACCCGTTGGCCGACCACGCCAGCAAGGCCGCGTTGGTGTCGCCGGCCGCATCCTCCAACACCAGGCCGCTCCCCGCGCCGCCGGTGGCGTTGTTCCAATTGGTCTCTGGCACCACCCCAGCGCTTTCCGATGCGCCCATCGGCGTGCCGTTCCCGGAAAAGTTGATGGAGATCGGCTGCGCCTTCACCTGCGCCTGGTAAAACATCTGCGCGTTGCTCGGCGCCAGCGTGAAGGGCGAACCGGCGGCGTTCGTCGTCCACGGACCGGCCAGATTTGGCGATTGCAAAAGCGTCCCCTGCGGCCAGCTCAACACCACATTCGACCCCGACCGCTGGATGGAGGCGTTGAAATTCGTGTTCGTAATTCCGTAGTGCCAGGCTTGGATCGTGTAATCGACCTCCCTCCAACTCCCGTTGGTATTGACCATCGCAAGATAATCAGAGCTTCCTGGATATTCCCAATTCCACTCCTCCACCCCGGCGTAGCCCGCGCTATAGGCGCTGTTGAGGGCGTCCAATTCGCAGGTGTTTTGGATGGCATCGTTCCAACTCGTGGTGCCCTGACCGCATTCTCCGATGTAGATCGGCTTGTCCATGCCCAACGTGGAGGCCAGCGGGAAGCTTGGCGTGTCCTCATAATCGTGGTAATCATAAAAATCCAGGCCCAGCCCCGTAAAGTAGAACAGGTTGTGCCATTGATGCCAGCCGGTGGAGCAACTGACTTTTCGGCCCGGGTCGGCGTTGTGGATGGCGGCGGCAAAGGTGGAGATATAAGCTTGCGCCTGCGCCCAAGTCGCGCCGTTGGTGCTCCAGTCGCCCAAATTCCCCTGCACCACCCCGTCAATCTCATTCATCAAATCAATGGCGAAGATGTTCGTGTTGCCCTTGTAGGTTGTGACCAGCGGGATCAAGGCGTTGCTCAGGTAGGCGGCGGCCTGGGCCGGATTCTCCAGCCAATCAGACCGCCCGTTGTTCAGCGTCAAGTACAACTGAATCTGGTTGGCGCCCGCCAACTCCACCATGTTGGCAAAATTCGCCGTCCACACCGGCGTCACCGCCGTCACGTAGTCGTTGCTGTCTATTTCGTCGCCCATGTCGGCTTCATTGATCCAGACCCGCAGCACGGTGATGCCCATGGCGTGCATGTTGGACATGTAAGCATTGAGGTCCGCCGGGCTGTAGCCGACCCCCCAGGACGGCTCGGTCGGGTCCAGCCCAAGCCAGGTGTTGTAAAGGCCATTCTCCCATGCCAGGTTGCAGCCTTTGATGAAGGATCCGTTGAGGTACGGGCCATTGGTCGGCAGCGCCGTTGGCGGGGTGGACACCAAAACCATGTCACCAACATAAAAGGTCGGGATGGTGAAATTGTTATAGTTCCAGACCCAAATGCCGTCAAAGTTCGTCGCCCCGGCCATGCCAATCTCCGAGAGCGGGACGGTAAACTCCTCCCACGTGTTGGTGGCCAGGGCCGGCAGCGTGTAGAGGCTCTGATGGATCCAATTCAGCGTTCCTGTCACCGTCAGCACCTGTCCGCCGGAGGCGCCGCCGTTGAGCCAGAGACTCAGGCCGGTGTAAGGCGCCGAAGGCGACGGGTTCTGATGCACGGCCAGCGCGCACCAATTGGAGCAGGTGACGCTGATCGACTGCGAAAAGTTCGTCAGCACCGGAGAGCTGTTGGCCAGGTTGCGGGTGGCAAAGCTCCAATCCGCCCACCCATTTT
>Ga0326727_10017020_pt1 | contig 15193 bp, 16 predicted proteins | sample MB2enrmetagenome_FD_207643 | JGI IMG/M metagenome (GOLD analysis project Ga0326727, IMG submission 207643) | Lab enriched peat soil microbial communities from McLean, Ithaca, NY, United States - MB29MY | ecosystem: Environmental > Terrestrial > Soil > Wetlands > Peat | place: USA: New York... | reverse complement strand
GGTTTGGCGGCCGACGCCGAGAAGGCCACCGACAGCGCCGTGCCAGACCGTCCGGTCACCTGCAGTTTGTGCGAGGCGAGGCTGACGTTGTCGTTCCAGAAGCTGCCGTCCTGAAGATCGCCTGGGGGGGCGTCATCGAGAGCCACCTTTCCGGCGTCCAGACCGGTCACGATGCGCACCCGTTGCAGGGCGGGCTGAAGATCCAGGCTCAGCGGCGGCGCGTTCGGACCGGCGACAAGCTGCTGGCTCACCGGCTGATAGCCCTCCAGCTCGGCGGTGACGGTGTGAGTGCCGGCATTCAGGCGAACGACACCCGGCTGCACCGTCTGTCCGTCGACGCGAATGATCGCTCCAGGCACGCTGGCGGCAACCTGAATCGAGTACTGCCGGGCCTGTTGCGGCTTCGGCTGAGGCGGGGACGGCCGGCGCCACATCAGCAGCAAGCCCGCGCCGACTGCCAGAAGCGGTATCAGCACCACCAGCGCCCAAACGAAGGCGGGCACACCGGTCCGGGCCGGCGGCGGAACTGGCGTTGAGACCGGTGGCGGCTCGGCAATGTTCTCGGCGGCGGGGGGCGTCTGATCCGGCGCCTGGGCGGGAGGTTGCGGCGTGAACGCACTCGTCTCGAGCAGCGCGGTTTCGGAGTCCTCCGAATTGAGCGGGCCTGGCGTATAGAGGGCGGACGCATTCAGAGCGCTGGTTTCAGCCGCTTCCGCCGGGGGAACGGGGCCGGGCGCAACGGTGGCGGCGGCTTCCGCCATCACCGCAGGCGCGGCCGGAGGAGCGGCGGGTGCGGCCCTTCCGCTGGCCCGAATGACCGCCTGCTGAGTCGCCTGCTGCTCCACCTGCGCCGCCAGTTCGCGGATTTCGGAATCCTCCGGGAAACGCGCGGCGATGGCGCGAGCCTGGTCCACGGAGCTGCGAAGAATCTGCGCGTCAAGCGTGCCGCTTACCTGCGCCAGCAACTCCCGCAACTGCTTCAGGTGAAGATGGCGGGTTTGCACGCGGCTGCTGGAAGCGAGCGTGTTCCGCAGCGTGGCCTGCAGTTGCATCAGCCGTTGCTCGCCAGGGCACTCGGCCAGCGCGCCATCCACTACCGCGAGGGCTTCTTCTTCTTTGCCTTCCAGTTGCAACTGGCGCGCACGAGCCACCACTTCCGCCACGAACTCGCGCCGCCTCTTGTCCTGAATCAGCGCGCGGAGGCTGCGCGCGCCGGCGTTGTTCGCGTCGTGAAGCAGCGCCTGTTCCACCAGACTCTCCGCGGGCCGCCAGTCGGCCTCCATCAGCTCCCGCGCTTCCTCCACCAGAGCGTTGGCCAGAGCCTGGGCGATGGCCGGGTTCCGTTCGTCCAGCTCAGCCGCCCGGCGCAGGCGCTCGGTTCCATCCTGGTAGCGCCCTTCCGCGCAGAGCTTCTGGCCCTCCTCCAGCAACTGCCTGGCTTCCGCGCTGCGCTCCACTCCCTTGCGCGCGAGCGCCGTCAGATTGGTCAGCTCGGCGTCACCGGGGAACTCTTCGAGGGCCTTGCCCGCCAGGTCGAGGGCGCGCTCGTATTTGCCGCTTTCCACGGCCCGGTCGATCTGCTCGGTCCAGCGGCCGCGGGCTTCCTCGTGGCTTTGCTGCTCGCGGCGCTTTTCGAGCTGATCGATCTCGAGATCGATTCCGGGGTAGGGGCTGTAGATGCTGCGCAGGATCTCCCACTGGCCGATGGCCTCGGCGTATTGCGCACGCTCCTCGTACTGCCGCCCGCGGGCCACAATGGAGTTCACCAGATCGCGGCGCTCGCGAGTGAGCCTGAGCACGTCCTGAAAGTGGCGCTCGTTAGGATACAGCTCGATCGCTTCTCTGAGAATGGCGATCTTGCGGTCCAGATCCGGCTCCGCGTCCACGCGTCTTCCGGTCTCCGCCAGATACGAGGAAAGCTGTTGCCGCTGCTGTTCGCTCGCCTCCAGCTTCAGCGCCTGGAAGAGCGGATGGCTGGGATACTTGCCGAGGTATTCGTCGCAGATCTCCAGCGAACGGGTGAAGTTCTGCTCGGTAAGGGCGCGGCGGCCTTCCTCGTAGGCCATGCGAATGGAATCGTATTCCGAGCGCACCTGATTGTACAGGCTTTGATACAGCGCGTCTCGCTCGGCCACGCCGGAATCGGGCACTTCCTTCTGCAGCTTCAACACGCGTTCCAGACGGCTCATGGCCGTGCTGATTTCGCCGCTTTGGAAAGCGGCGCGCGCGGCGTTGTAGAGCTGCTCCTTCTCATTGCGCACGCGCAGCGCGTCCTGTTCCTTCTGCTCCACCTCGGAGCGAAGCTGCAGCGCCCGCGCATCCCGGGGGTTGATCTTCAGAATCTCGTCGAGACCCTGGCGGGCTTCCGTGAAGGCATTGCGCGCAACGTGCTCCTTCACCAGCCGGAACCAGTTCTCCACCTGGCGCTCGCTGCGGCGGCTTTCAATGTCCCGCTTCAGGCCCAGCGCGTCGCCGTTGTCCGGCTCGATGCGCAGAACCTCCTGAATCTTCTGCAGCGCCAGCGGGAATTCTTCCTGCTCGAAACGGGTGCGCGCGCTCTCCAGCAACTGCCGGATGGTCTTTTTGCGCGCGGCCTGATCGATCTGCATGCGCAGCAGGGACATGTCGGGATCGATATGGCCCTCCGCCTCCAGCTCGCCCAGAATCTCCCCGGCGAACTGCAGATCGCCTTCGGTGAAAGCCTTGCGCGCGCGTTCGATGCGCGGCTGAATTTTCGCCGGATCGAAGCTCTCGATAATCTGGTTGTGCAGCGCCTTCTGCAGCGTGTCGGCGAATTCGCGCGCGCTGGCGAAGCGGTGCCAGGGCTGCTTGGCCATGGCTTTGTGCATCACCCGGCTGAGGAGCTGGCTCACACTGGGGTTGATTTCGGAAGCCGGCGGGGGGATGAACCTGCGTACCGCCTCGGCGGTGTCGCCTTCCGATTGCCTGGCGAACGGCTTGCGGCCGGTGAGCGCTTCGTATCCGACAACCCCCAGCGAGAACAGGTCGGAGAGCGCGGTGGCGGGCTGCAGCTCGAGTTGTTCCGGAGCCATGTACTGCAGCGTGCCCTTTATGCCGGTGACCGATTGAGTTCCGGTGAGGTGCACTACGCCGAAATCGATGATCTTCGCGCTGTCGTCCTCCAGAACGAAGATGTTGGAAGGCTTCAGATCGCGATGCACCAGCCCGCGTTCGTGAGCGGCCTGCAGTCCGCGGCAGGTCTGCACCAAAATCTCGACGACGCGGTTGACGGTGAGCCTCTGGCTGGCGTTCTTGATGAGCTGGTCGAGGGTGGCGCCGGGCAGCAGGGGCATTACGAAGTATGGCTTGCGCCGGCCATTCTCCTCGAATTCGCCGGTATCCAGAATATCGACGATGTTGGGATGGCTGAGCCCGGCGAGAACCGTCCACTCCTTGGCAAACAACTCCAGCGCGACGGCGTCGGCGGTGTCGCGCATGGTCTTCAGAGCGACGTCGCGCCGGGTGACGAAGTCGTACGCGCGGTACACAACGCCCATTCCGCCCTGCCCCAGAGTGGAGCGGATTTCGTAGCGGTTGTTGATGCGATTGCTCGTCGCCATGGCCCGGTAAGGCTGTCCCTATCAGGTGTAATTTAGCACACAGGGAGCGAAACATAGCGAGCTTCCTTCAAGTTTCACCTGAACCACTGGCGGCAAACCGCTGAGGGCGCGAAGGTGCGGTAGAATGACGCTGGGATGAACGATGCCGCTCCACAAATCCCCGTGGAGGATATTCCGGACAAGCTGTACTTCCGCATTGGCGAGGTCGCCCGCCTGGCCGGAATCAAGCCCTACGTTCTGCGCTTCTGGGAGACCGAGTTCCCGGGGCTGATGCCGAAAAAGTCGGGCACCGGTCACCGCCTCTATCGGCGGAAGGACGTTGAGGCCGTGCTGGAGATCAAGCGGCTGCTATACGAGAAGCGATTCACGATCGAGGGCGCGCGGAAATTTCTGCAGACACGAGCGAAGCCCGTCCCTGCGCCGGAGGCGGCGCGCACGGCAAAACGCAGCCAGCCCGCGCTCTTCTCCGACGACGCACCTGCCGGCCGGCTGGACGACATACGGCGCGAACTGCAGGCGATTCTCGAACTGCTGAAATAACACGCGCGTGGTGCGCAGTCTGGCAGCCCGCCGCCGATTCTCAATCGGCTCTGGCGGCTCGAGAACCCGCCTCCGGCGACAAACCGGCCACGCAGCCGGGCAACGACTCATGCGCTGGCGAAACAGAAGCCAGATGAGCACGGCGGTGGCCAGCAGGAGCACGACAATTGCCTCCATCCACGCCGCGCGGGCCGGTGTCATTCCGCCGGCTCCCCCTTCCATATCCCGAACAACGCAAGTATCAGCGGGCCGTTAAGCGGATTACAATAATCAATTCCGCCGGCGTTTCGCGCTCCGCCAGCCGATAATTGCCGACGCCCTTTCGCGGGGGCTGCGGCCAGCGGCCGCAGCTGCGCAGCCCGCCGGCGCGGGCGCCGACCATGGTAGTCTTGTAGTGTACAGAGGGACCCGATACGTGATGTATCATACGTCCTGTATCATGCCCCTGTCAAACGCGGCCATGTTGCAGGAGCGCCAGTTGCGCGCCATTCTCCGCCAGCTCCGTTCGCGGCTGGGACTCACCCAGACGCAAATGGCCGAACAGACCGGTCGCACCCTGGGCACCATTCAGCGCTACGAAACGCAGATTCCCCCGTCCGGCGCCGCGCTCGCGGCGTTCGTCAACCTGGCTTCCGACGCCGGATTTCACGACATCGCCGGCCCGCTTCGCGCCGCCATCGTCGAGGATCTGGGGCCCGAGCTGGTGCGCGCCATCGCCGGTATCCCGCGCTCCCAGCGCCATGTGCCGCGCGATCTCCAGCATTTGGTGGATCAATTCGTCGAATTCATGTCCAGCGCCGAAGGTCTTCCTCAGGAAAAACTCATCCGCGAGATGCTGCCGGAGATTCTTATGTCCTTTCGAAAAGGGAAAAGCGTCCGTTATTCGCGCAGACTTAATCGTTGACAGCGGCGGCAAGCCGCTATATTCTTGCATTGATCATGCGCGGGGGCGGCTTTTGGAACGGCGGCGTCGAAGCGGACGCGGAAAAACTCGCCCCTTACACCGAACTTGAAGAAAATCTCGGCGCCTTGCGCCGCCAGCCTGTACACAAGCTGGAAATTGTGCCGAAGGCAACGGTCGCCGAAATCGACCTCCCACGCGATTACACCAAGCAATATGGCGAGAAGGAACTGGAACATGCGTTCAAAGGCGAACGCATACCGCAACAGGGGCTTCGGTAAGGTCTGCGAGTTGAGCAGCAGCGCGTCAACAAATCCGGAAATCAGCGCCACTAGTATGGGATACCTGGAGAGCGCGCACCAGCACTTTGCGTCCGTAGCCGCCCAACCGGGTGCCGTAGTGCTCGGGCAACCGGCGAATTAGTTTTGCGGACCCGCCGCACGCAGGTGGCCGCCGGCCGGCCGGAACTCCCAGTCGTTCCGCCGGAACCGCAAGCTGGCAAACGCCTTAGTCCCGTCGCCGGGCAGGGAGACACGAAGCCCGCTTGATCCTCAAGACTCGCCTTGCCTTGCCGATACGGCAGTTGTACCAAGCTATGATCCGGCTTACGCGCATCAATCGCATTCCGCTCGTCGTCAACTCCGATCTCATCGAGCATGTCGAGGTGACGCCGGATACCGTTGTCAGCCTTACCACCGGTCAGAAGTTCATCGTACTCGAAAGCGCGGACGAGGTGATCGATCGGGTGATCCGCTTTCGGCAGGCGATTTTCCAGCACGAGCCGGAGAAAAGAGTGGCCCAGTAGACAATGGCGGACAACAAGGACAAGCCGGTCGAGAAGATGAAGGCGGAGAAAAAAAAGGGTGGCAGCAAGCCGGATCTCGCCAGCATCGGCGGCGTCGTTATCGCCCTCGGGGGCATTTTGGGCGGTCTGATGATGGAGGGCGGCAAAGTCTCCGACGTCGCGCAGATCACTGCCGCGTTCATTGTGTTAGGCGGGACCTTTGGCGCGGTGATGATCAGCTCGCCGATGCCACTTGTGGTGCGCGCGCTGAAACGGTTCAAGGACGTCTTTCTGGACGCCGCCGTCGATCCCGGTGGAGCGGTGGAAGAAATCATCGGCTACGCCACCAAGGCGCGCAAGGGCGGCATCGTGTCGCTGGAAGCCGAAGCCGAACATATCAAAGATCCGTTTCTCCGGAAAGCCCTGAACCTCGCCGTTGACGGAACCGATCTGCAGGAGCTGCGCAAGATGATGGAGCTGGAAACCTCCATCGAGTATGAGCGCTCGGAAGCCGAAGCGAAGGTGTATGAATCGGCCGGAGGCTACTCGCCCACCATCGGCATCATCGGCGCCGTGCTGGGGCTGATTCAGGTGATGAAGCACCTGTCCAACATCGAGGAGGTGGGCCACGGCATCGCGGTGGCGTTCGTAGCGACGGTCTACGGCGTGGGCGTGGCCAATATTGTGCTGCTGCCCGCCGCTACCAAAATCAAAGCGCGCGCCAAACGCGAACTGGAGATGCGCGAGCTGGTGGTGGAAGGAGTGGTGGGGATCGTGGAGGGACTCAATCCCAAGCTTATCCGCAGCAAACTGGAGGCGTGGACCGGCGGGCCGGAAACAAAGAAGCCCGCGAAGGAAGCCGCCAGGAAAAAGAAAGAGCAAAAGGTGACGGGCAAAGCGCCGGCAGCGCCGGCCCCGGCCTGAACCGGTCATGGCCCGCCGCAACAAAACTCCCGAGCATGAGAACCACGAGCGCTGGCTGGTCTCCTACGCCGATTTCATTACCCTGCTCTTCGCGTTCTTCGTGGTGATGTTCGCCACCTCGCAGACGGACAAGACCAAGGCCAAGGCAGTGGAGGATTCCGTGAAGAAGGCCCTGGCCGAGGGCGAGCTCTCCTCCATTGTCATGACCATGTTCGGGGGCTCGCCGGCCGACAAAGGCAAAGGGAACGCGCAGATGCACGGGCCGGGCGGCGCCCAGAAAGTGGTCGAAAAATCGCCCGGGCAGGCCGTCGAGCTGCTGCCCTCGCTGAAGGTGCTCACGCGGGATCTGCAGGATGAGATCAAATCGGGCAAAATCCAGGTGACCATGGAGCCGCGCGGGCTGGTGATCAGCTTTCGCCAGGCCGCTCTGTTCCCCTCCGGCACCGCGGAAGTGCTGCAGGATGCGCGGCAACCCGTGTCCAAAATAGCCATGGCGTTGCGCGAAGTGCCCAACCCGGTGCGGCTGGAGGGGCACACCGATTCGGTGCCCATTCACAACGCGCAGTATCAAAGCAACTGGGAGCTCTCGGCCGCGCGCAGCATCGCGCTGATGCGCCTGCTCACCGAAGACGAAGTTCCGGTGGACAAGCTGTCCATCGCCGGGTACGCGGACAACGCGCCGGCCGACAGCAACGACACCGAGGAAGGACGCGCCCGCAACCGGCGAGTGGATATCGTGGTCCTCAATGCGACCGGCCTGATGGCCGAGCCGCAGCGCGCCGGCCCCGCCGCCTCTCCCGCCGCTCCCGGAAGCAGCGAAAAGGCGCATCCAGGCGGTCCGGTCACCGCCCCCAGTCGGTGAGTTGCTGGAGAACGCGGCGCGCGGCTTCCTGTCCGGCGCTCTTCTTGGAGTTCCCCTCGGCGCTTCCGCTCCATTCCTGACCAACGCGTACCTCGACACAAAATGTCTTGGCGTGCTCGGGCCCGCGTTCTTCGACGATGGAATATTTCGGCAGCGGCAGCTTCAGCGCGCGCGCCATGTCCTGAAGAGCGCTCTTGTAGTCGGTTACGGCTTCTATTTCGGAATCGAGCAGGGCGAGGCGGGAGAGTATGTGGCGGCGGACAAAGCCGCGGGCGGCCTCCATTCCGCCGTCCAGATAAAGCGCGGCAATGAGCGCCTCGAGGGCGTCGGCGAGCAGGGCCCGTTTCTCGCGGCCCCCGCTCATCTCCTCGCCCCGCCCCAGCAGGAGATGCTCTCCCAGCCCCAGCGCCTGCGCCACTTCATGGAGATGGACGGAACTCACCAGATACGCCTTGACCCGCGACAATCGGCCCTCGGGCCATTCCGGATGCTGCGCCACCAGGGTGTCGGTCACGAAGAAGCCGAGGATGGAATCGCCCAGAAACTCGAGTTGCTCGTTGTCGCCGTGGCCGGGCTCGACGGCATTTTCGCGCACGCGGCTTTTGTGGGTGAGGGCGCGCAGCAGCAGTTCTCGACTGGCAAACGTGTGGCCGAGGATTTGTTCCAGCTTTTCCGGTTCGGCGCTCACCTTGCGGAGACCCCGCCGCTATTTCGCCGGCTCGCCGCTCGCCGCGGGCTTGTCGCCCGATGGGGCTGGCTGGGCGGGCGCTGGTTGCGCGGACGCCGGTTGCGCTTGCGCCGGTTGCGCTGGAGCCGCCGTCGCCGGACCACCCTTACGCCGAACCGCATCCGCCTTCTCGCGCTCGGCCACTCCCTTAATAACGGGATTCAGGTTCGCCGTGGCCAGCACCTTGTCGTAAGTTGCGATCGCCGCGTCGTACTTGCCGCCCTTGAGCTGCGCCTCGCCCAGCCGAATCAGGTACGCCGGTTCGGGCGTGATGTCGAAGGCGGTTTGAAACTCGGCGGCGGCGGCGTCGTACTTCTTGCGGTCAACCGCGATGGTGCCCAGCGCCAGATGACACTGCGCCTGATAGTATTTCTGAGCCAAAGGCCAGCGGTCTTCGGGGAACTGTGGCGGCCGCTGCGCCGTCTTCAGCTCCTCCAGCGCAGTATTGGCCCATTTCTCCGCCTGGCTGAGTTTCTGCTCCTTGTCGAGATCGAACTCCCTGGTGTTGTTCGCGGTGACCATGGCAAGAGCCTGCATGGCCACGTAGCTGTGGGGGTTCGCGTCCAGGTCACGCTGTCCCCACGCCATCGCCAGCGGGTAGTTGTTCTTGTCCGCGGCCATGGCGACCGCCTGATCGAGCAGAATCAGTTTGTAATCGCTGTCGGCATACGCGGCCAGAAAATCGTCGATCTTCCTGAGTCTGGTTTCCAGACTCGGGGCCGAGTCGATCGCCCTCAGCGCATCGAGCTCCGGCTGGGACTTTGGCCGGGGCGGGTTCTGAGCCCACGTCGCAAGGCTCGCCAGCAAGGCCAGTCCGGTTATCGTCTGTAGTAATGCGTTTCTCGTCCTCATGATCGTCACCTGTTCTCGTTCTTCGGGCGACTTTCGTCGTCTCCCGTTTTTTCGGTCGCGTCCAACGCTTTCCGGGCTGAGTCGATGGCCTTCAGCGAACCGCCCGCTGTATTCACCGCCAGCCGATAATACTTCTGCGCCTCATCGCGAAGGTCCGCGGCTTCCTCGAGGCGCCCCAGATAGTAGTATGCCCACGATTTTGTTTCGGCATCGGGCCCGGCATCGAGGGAGTGCACAAACAGCTTCTCGGCGTTCTCCGGGTCCTTCTGCAGCACGGCAATGCGCGCCAGCCCGAAATACGCGCGAGCATGCACGGTGGGTTCCGGCGGTTCCGCGAGCACTTTCTGGAAACTCGCCCGGGCCAGATCGAGCTGCCGCCGTCCGGAGAGTTCTTCCGCTTCGCCAAGCATCTTCTCGGCCTTGCTGAGTTGGGGCTGGGCCTGCACCCGGTCGGGACCGCGCCGGTTGCGGGCGGTGGCAAACTGAATGCCGGCCAGGCGCTGCTTCTCCGCCTTCACGTTGATCGTTTTCACGAGGTCGGGATAGTACATGCGCATGGCGCGTTCCTGGCTTTCGTAATTGCCCAGGCCCTCGTAGAAAGCGGCGGTGAGAATGAATCCCTCGTGCGTCGCTTCGGTGATCATGGCGTCGCGTTTCGCTTTGGGCGCGAGCCGCGCTTCCACGGCCTTGATGAGCGACTCGGTGGCCAGCATCGCAAAGTCTTCCTTGTAGATGTCGTCCAGGGCGGGCGCGGGTTTGGCGAGCTCCAGCAGATCGATCTTCGTGTCCAGGTCGGTGTAATAACGAACGGCCAGCGGGTCCAGCACGGAGTGCAGCCACGCATGGCGGACATCGGCGATCTGCTCGGTGGCCAGCTCCTCGGTGCGCTCCCGCGTCGGCCCAATCGACGGGGTCATCACCACGAAAGTGTCGGTGCGGTAATTCCGCGACTGTATCTCGCCCGGCGCGGCAAGCAGGTCGACGTACACCTGAAAACGATGACCGAGCACGCCGCTGGTTTCGCTGCGCAGATAGGCGTTGGCCTCGAGGATCGCGCGGGCCAGCGGCGCATGGTAGAAGCCGACGATCTGATCGAAGGCCGGCTGCGACTGCTTCCACAGGTCCTCGATGTTCGCCTCGTCGTAAAAACGCGTGAGCAGCTCGGGAAGCTCCGAGAACTGGCGGACGTCGGGGGGCAGCGCGCTGGTGCCGTAGCGGAACTCGAAAGCCGGCGGAGGGCCCACCGATAACGCGAACGAAATGTACTGCGCCAGCTCCTCCGACGGATCCTGGTGATGATGGGACTGGTAATAATACTTCAGGTCCCGCAGCGACGGGATGTCCTTCGCCGCAAGCTGCTGCCGGATGAAAGCGCGCAGAGGGTGTGCCGCGCTGGAATTCGCTCCCGTGTCGTAGCCGGCGGCGTTGAGCGCCGCCATGACGGTGAACAGCGTCTTGTCGGCGTCGAGCTGATTCTCGGTCTGCGCTTTCTCCAGATGGGCGCCTGGCGCGGGAGCGGAGTCGGCGCCCTGCTCCGGCGTCTGCGCGGTAGCGAAGATGATGGTGAAAACGGCCAGTGCCGCGGTCTGCAGACGGTTCAAGATTGCATTCCCAGCGATCCGGAATTCAACCTCAGTGTATCAATTGGACGGTGTTGGGGCCGCGGCGGTCTTAGCGACCTCGCCGGTATCCGCCACCTTGAAGTCCAACATCCGGGTTACGATGCTCTTCCCCTGTTGAACGGTGACCTTCGCCTGGCAATCGCACGGGCTCATCTTGTCCACGTTCATGGAGGCGACGTAATCGAAGCCGTGCTGGAGCTCGCCGACCAAACCCTCGCTGCTTCCCACTCCTTTGCCGCCCACGGCGTCGTTTCGGAGCTTGGTTTTGAAGGGCATCTGGGCCGCGGCCACCACCTTGCCGTCGCGGATGATCTCCATGGTGATTGTCGGCTGCGGTCCGTAAACATCCGGATAGAGGATCAGGAATGCGTCTACCTTGAACGGCGTGTTGGCGGGGAACACGGGGTCGAGCAACGGCGTGAATCCGTTTCCTTCGTAATTCAGAACCGTGTCGGATTCGAACTTATCGGCGTTGCCTTTGAACCACCGTACGAACAGCGGATCGCTCACCATCAGTCCGGGCACGCCGTAACCTGTTTTCAGCGGTTCGCTGATCGAACCCGTCTTCTTTGCCAGCAGGTCTTCGACAGTCGATTCCAATGTGTACTTGCCGGCCGGCAGCGACACTTCGCGCAGGTACAAGAGGTTGCTGATCTCCCGTTCGTGAAACTTCGCCAGAGTGCCATTGATTTTGACATCCTTGCTCTGGCTCCACGCGATCTCGCCGTTCTTCTTGCCGGAAGCGTAGCGCGCGGCCATGGTCACCTTCGCGTGGGCCGAGTACGACCCGGTTCGGTCGTCTTTATCGAAGTGCAAAGCGTTCAGCGGTGCCTGCGCGATCAGGTAACCGTGCAGCGGACCGCCTACGCCTTCGGCGCGCGATGCCGACTCTCCGACGTTGCCACCGTATCCGCTGCCGCTCGAGTCGATGCCGAGTTGCGCGGTGATGGACTGGCTCCCACCCGGCCGGTTTGAGATTTGAATGAAGCGCACGTGCACGGGCAAATCGGTGGCCAGGTTCGCTGGCAGTGGGGAGGCTGGCCGAGGAGGCGGAGCGGGCTCGGCATCCGCGGCGGTCGTCTTCACGCCGGATACGGACAGCATGGCCGTGGCCAGATTCCTGGAATCCTGAAGGAACTGCCCGCCAGTGGCCGCGCCCGCCTCTTTCCAGATCTCTCCCGCGGTCTCCAGCGAGGCTTTCGACGGATCGAGCAGCACGATGTGCACACCATTGTCGGAGGCGTACTGAACGATCACTTTCAGCGATTCGCCGGCCTCGCTCGACAGCGGCGCCGCATCGGCAATGGCTACGGCAACTTTCAGGCCCGGACGATTGGCCAGAGTGTGAACGGCATCGTCGAGGGTGGAAATGAGATCCGCCGGATCGAGATCGGCCGCATCCTTCGCGGCGGCCTGAAAGGCGTTGTCGAGCTCCTTGCCGGTTGCTTTCAGAGGCGTGCTCTCCGAGCTTCCCGCCCGCAGTAACTCCGCGGTAGCGCCGGGATCCTTCAACCATCGGCGGCAGGCAAATGCCGCGGAGCGGGCGGCCTGCGTTCCGCCATCGCCGGCGGATGGACCCACCACGAAGATCGCCGAGCGCGTGTTTTCCGGACTCTCGACGGCCAGGGCACAGGCGGCCGCCAGGAGAATGCAAACGCCACGGAGCGCAATGCGAACACAGGGCATCAGAGCCTCCATTTACCTTACTTATTGTAGGCGCACCTGGCGGCCGGCGCCGCAGGTTTATTGCAAGGCGCAGTTGGCGATCGGCGCGGCCTCATTGCAGCCGCACCCTGGCAACCGGCGCGGCGGGCCGCCGGTTACTTCTTCTTGGTGGTCTTCTTGGCCGCGTTCGGATTCGTGTAAGTGGTCTGAATGCTGGCCGACAACGACGTCAACATGTCCCTGGCGTTCTGAGCGTTGGGACCGTTGGGAGCCAGGTCGAGGTATTTCTGCAGGGCTCCGGTGACCTCCGGCGGCGCCACGATCTTTCCGTCGGGTCCCGGAGGCGGCAGTTTCCCGATGAGATAAATCGCGTACTGATACTCCGCCTCGGCGTAGTTCGGATCGGTGTCGATGGCCTTCTTGAAGGCGGCGCCAGCGGCGTCCGGCTGATTGATGTTGGTCAGAACGGCGCCGAGATTGTAGTAGTACTTCGCCGCCGTGGACGGGTCCAGCTCCGCCGCTTTCTGCAGTTCCTTCTGCGCCTCGTCAATCTTCTTCTCGCGCACCAGCGCAAGCGCGTAGTTATTATGCAGCGCGCCGTCCTCGGGAGAGATCGCGAGGGCCTTCTGGTAGGCGTCGAAGGCCTTGTCGTAGATGGCGTTCTTTTCTTCCACGGTGGTCTTCGAGTCGCCCAGCCCGACATAGCATTCCGCCATGTTGCTCCAGATCGCCGCCTGATTGGGGTCCATTTCGGCCGCCTTCTGGAACTGCGCAATCGCTTCGTCCCACTGCTTGGGGTCCTTTGCCGCCGCGTCCCTTGCCGCGCGGCCGGCGTTGAAGGCGTCGTTCAGGGCTTTGTTCTTCGAAGCCAGCTTCTCGCGCTCCTTCATCTGTTCTTCGATCTGTTGTTTCTGCTCGGCGGTAAGTCCGCGCGTCATGTCCTTCGAGAGCGTACCGGTTTCGGCGGCTTTGTTCAGCGCCGCCGTCTGTTGCGCTCTGGCGTGCAGATCGAAATCGACGGTGGTGGTATCGCCGAACTTGTTCTTCGCCCTGTCGACAAAGTCCACTTCCTTGCCGTCCAACTCCACCGAGACCCGATACGTGCCGAGCGGCAAGCCAACATACAGATAATGGCCCTTCTTGTCGGTGTTGACTTTGTAGTTCCCCTTGATATCCTCGCGCTGGAACTTGATCGTCGCGCCTTTGACGGGTTGGCCGTCCGCGCCGACTACCTTACCTTCGATTCCGCCGGTCTGAGCCCATGCGGCGCATGCCGCAACCATCAGGCCGGCTATGAACAGGCCCTGCAAACGCAACCTGGCGAACATCATCAGCTGCCTCCGTAAGACGTCAGAAATATAAGACCGATACCTTCAGCATAGCCTGTTTCTCCATGGGCCAGCGAGACAAGATACTCAGTCCAAAAGCTCGACGCGGTATTCTTCGATCACCGGATTGGCCAGCACATCGCGGGCGATCTGCTCCATCTCCGCGGCCGCTTTCTCGCGATCCGCGCCCGGCGCAAGCTCGATCTCGAAGTACTTGCCCTGGCGGACCGACGCGATGGCTGCGTGCCCCATGCCGACCAGCGCGGAACGGATGGTCTGACCCTGCGGATCGAGAACCGTCTTCTTGAAGGAAACGTGTACGAGTGCTTTCATGATCTCTGTTGCGTTCAGTGTATCGAAGCTGGCCGGCACCGGGCGGAGCCGCCCACAGTGCCAGCCGATGAAAGCCGGCGGTCCGCTCCGTTGTGCCGGCGTTTACTCAGGAATGATCTCTGTTGCGTTCAGTGTATCGAATCGGCGGACGGCTCCCTGCGGTCGCGGCTCGGTAAGTGCCTCAACGGCGGGTCCCAGGCGCTTTTCAACAAGCTTCAGTGGCCCAGGGCCACCAGCACGCGTTCGGTGATTTCGCGAATCATCGCCGGCAGGGACGCGTCGAGGGCCACGGTGATGGCCGCGCGGACCCGTTCGGGATCCACTTCCGGCGCCACCTGAGGCCCCTCGACAATCTCCGGCGACGGCGTTTCCGGCACGCGGGCCTGCACCACGGTCTCGGCGAAGAGCCCGCGCGCGAATTCCGCTTCGTGCAGCAGCGGCCGAATCGTCTCCATCACCACCGAGGCTTCGAAAGGTTTCTTCAGGATCGCGTCGCAGCCCGCGCGCCGCGCTTCTTCTTCATCGAATGGCTCCAGCATCCCCGCGGTCAGCACAACGCGGGCGTGGCGATGCCGCGGGCTGCTCCGCACATGACGGCAAATATCGAACCCGGAACGGCCGGGCAGGAAGACATCCGCCAGAATCAGGTCGGGATCGACGTCCGCGAGGCGCGCGATGGCGGTTTCGCCGTCGGTAATGCTGACTACTTCGAGGCCTTCTTCCCGCAGGATCCGTTCGCCCATCCGCTGCGCGTGCGGACTGTCGTCGGCCAGCAGGATGCGGCTCATCACTGATTGGAGGACGAGGAAGCCGGAGTGGCCGGGGCCGCCGCCGCGGGAGCCGTGGTGGACGCCGGAGCGGACTGCTGCTTCTTTGCGGCCTTCTTCTGCTGCTGTTTGTACTTCTTCTCCAGCCTCTTGCGGTCCTTCTCGCTCATGGTGTGATTCTGCGGAAGCGCAGCGATCCGTTCCATGGCGGTGCTATTCGGGCTGCCCAGCGCGGCGGTGTTGCTTTGCTGTGAGGGAGGATTCAGGCGTGCGTCGGGTTTCTTGTCCAGTTCGGTAGATCCTGTAG
>Ga0326727_10017019_pt1 | contig 15194 bp, 11 predicted proteins | sample MB2enrmetagenome_FD_207643 | JGI IMG/M metagenome (GOLD analysis project Ga0326727, IMG submission 207643) | Lab enriched peat soil microbial communities from McLean, Ithaca, NY, United States - MB29MY | ecosystem: Environmental > Terrestrial > Soil > Wetlands > Peat | place: USA: New York... | reverse complement strand
TTATGTCGTTAATCTGGAGCATGTGAGCGAAATACGGCGCGATCATGGGCAGTATTCCATCGTGTTCGACAAAGAAGACATACCCCATGTGCCCGTTGCCCGCCGCAGGCAAAACCCCTTGAAAGCCGCCCTTGGCCTTGTCCGGAACCTCGCGCGCTGACTGAGCAACCGTACGTCATCTATTTCCGGCCGTTTGTCCCAAAGCCTTTGACCGCGTCAAATCCTCAAGATTACTATCGATCAAGTGAGACTCTCGATCGTACAAGCACCCGTGCGTTTTGGATATACGCCATGTGCTGGCCCATCCTTCATTTTCAAATACAAGGAGAAATCCAAATGACAGACGTCAAAAACCTGAGGTCCAAAAGCACGGACCCGGCGGTCCGGGAAATGATCGCAAAGGCGGCAAAGATGGAAGTCAAAACGGTTTGGGACCGTTACGAGGCTATGCTGCCCCAGTGCGGGTTCGGTGATACAGGCCTGTGCTGCCGTCACTGCCTGCAGGGTCCCTGCCGGATCGATCCGTTTGGTGAAGGACCAACCACGGGCATTTGCGGGGCTACGGCGGATACGATGGTGGCGCGCGGCCTCGACCGGGCCATTGCCGCAGGAACCGCGGCCCATTCCGGCCATGCCAGGCATCTGGCGCACACTCTTTTGAAACTGGCCAAAGGCCAGACTAAAAGCTATTCGATCAAGGAGGCGGGAAAGCTAAGGACGGTTGCCGCCCGAGTGGGTATTGCGGTAGACGGCCGGTCGGACAACGACATTGCTTTGGATGTGGCCAAAGCAGCCCTGGCGGATTTTCATGAAAAGGAAACGCCTGTTCTATGGGCAGCTACGGTGGTCAACCCGGAACGGGCGAAGGTTTTGACAGACCTCGGCCTGGTGCCGAAAGGAATCGATCATGAAATATCCGAAATAATGCACCGCACGCTCTACGGGGTGGACGCCGATCCCGTCAATCTGCTCTTGGGTGGAATGCGGTGCGCGGTCGCGGACCTTGCGGGATGCTACATGGGAACGGACCTTGCCGATATACTCTTCGGGATACCTAAGCCAAGAGTCACGGAAGCCAATTTGGGGACTCTCAAGGCTGACGCGGTCAACATCGCTCTTCACGGCCACAACCCCGTTTTATCGGACGTTCTTGTAACCAGGGCCGAGACCAGGAAAAAAGACGCGACAGCAGCCGGCGCATCCGGCATCAACATTGTCGGCATATGCTGCACGGGCAATGAAATCATGATGCGCCACGGCATTCCCGCATGCACCCATTCGGTCAGCCAGGAAATGGCCATTCTCACGGGCGCATTGGACGCCATGGTCGTGGATTACCAATGCATCATGCCTTCGGTCGCTTCGGTGGCCGAGTGTTCGGGCACCACTCTTATCACCACCATGGACATCGGAAAGATCCCCGGCGCTACACACATTGCCTTCACCGAAGAAGCGGCGGACGAGAAAGCCGATGAGATCTTCGATATTGCCATTGCAAACTTCACACGCCGCAAAAACAAACCCGTGGACATTCCGAACGTAAAAACTCCCGTGGTTGCAGGCTTTTCGGTGGAAGCAATTGTAGCCGCACTGTCGAAGCTGGATGCAAAAGAGCCTCTCAAACCCGTTGTCGACAACATCAAGACCGGCAATATAAGGGGAGTATGTCTTTTTGCCGGGTGCAACAATGTAAAGGTCCCTCAGGATAACAACTTCACGGCCATAGCGCGCAAACTGCTCAAGGCGAACGTTCTGGTTGTCGCCACGGGCTGCGGCGCCGGTGCCCTGATGCGTCACGGATTCATGGATCCGGCAAATACCGATAAGTTCTGCGGGAACGGGCTCACGGCTGTGTTGAGGGCCATCGGAGAAGCCAATAACCTGGGAGGGCCCCTGCCTCCGGTTTTGCACATGGGTTCGTGTGTGGACAATTCGCGGGCTGTGGCCCTGACTGTGGCCGTCGCCCAGTATCTGGGAGTGGACATCGACAAGCTTCCAGTGGTGGCGTCGGCTGCGGAGGCTGTTTCCGAAAAGGCGGTCTCCATCGGCACATGGGCCGTAGCGGCAGGATTACCGACTCACGTGGGGGTGATGCTGCCGGTCCTGGGCAGCCCGCTGGTTACCCAGGTGCTGACGGAAAAGGTCAAGGGCTTGACCGGCGGCTACTTTATCGTGGACCTCGATCCCGAATCTGCGGCAGACAAGCTCATTGCGGCTATCGATGAGCGCCGTGCCGGCTTGGGGCTATAGCGTCCTGAGCCAACGGTACACAAAATATTCAGCTGTTCAAAGGATGGCTGATACACGTCACCCCGGCGGACCGCTGACCGGGTCCGGGGCAGGCGCCGGGGTCCGGACAACTAAAGAGATAAAGGAGCTTACCGTGTCTGAGCCTAAGGAAATATTCGTTCGCCTGGATCGATGCATGGGATGCCATTCGTGTGAGCTGGCCTGCGCCGTCGAGCACTCAGAGAGCCGGTCTTTATATGGGGCCATCTCCGAAACACCCCGCCCGAAGCATCGGGTGTACGTGGAGCCGGCATCACCGTCAAAACCTGTGCCCGTTGTCTGCCGCCACTGTGAGGACGCGCCGTGCATGCATGCCTGTATCGCTGGCGCCATACGGCGTACCGAAGACGGCGTTGTGATGACCCGGAGCGATAAGTGCATCGGATGTTGGACTTGCGTGATGGTGTGCCCATACGGGGTCATCGGGAGGCAGGTGGAAGAACACAAGGCCTACAGGTGCGATCGCTGTCCCGACCGTGCTGTGCCGGCTTGTGTTCAGGCCTGTCCCACCAGGGCCCTGGTTTACTCGAGTGTAAAAGATTTTTCCGGAGAAGTTCGCCGAACAGCCTCGGCCGGAATGCTCGGAGGGCAAGGGGGGTAAAAATGTCATCCACCGAAAAGCGTTACGTTATCGTGGGGGCTTCCGCCGCCGGCATGGCAGCGGCTGAAGCCATCCGCGCAATCGATAAGCACGGCTCGATTACCGTTTTTTCCGATGAACCCGATCCGCCTTATTTCAGGCCTTTGATTCCATTTTTGATCAGCGGCAAAAAGCGCGCAGCCGATATGGCCATGTCAGGAGAGGGACCTTACACCGGCGAGGGCATCCAAGTGCGGCTAAATGCGCGGGTCCGGAAAATTGACAGCCGGACGCAGACGGTCGACATCGACGGCGGGGAGCAAGTTGCCTACGACAGGCTGCTGATAGCTACGGGCAGTCAATCCTATATACCGCCGGAGATCGAGGGGACCGGCATCGAAGGCGTATTTGCCCTGCGAACCCTTTCAGCTGCCAGGGCCGCTGCAAGCCGGGTTGCGGATACTCGTCACGCTGTCATGCTGGGCGGGGGAATTTTGAACCTCAAGGCGGCTTTCGCTCTCCTGGAACGCGGGCTTGAGGTCACTTTGGTCGTTCAGTCCCCGCAGGTCCTTTCCCAATTGATGGAACCCGGAGACGCTGCCCTGATCCGTAACGCGCTCAACAAGGCAGGACTGAAAATAATGACCGGTGCCGCCGCCCGCAGGATCGTTTCCAACGGCAAAGGGGCCAGCGGGGTCCAGCTTGACGACGGCCGCGAGATTGCCTGTGAGATGGTGTGCATCGGCAAAGGGGTGCAGCCGAATATCAGCTTCGATCATGATGGGATTAAGGTTGACGGGGGCGTTGCGGCGGACAGGTTCACAGCTTGCTGCGCACCCAATGTCTATGCCGCCGGAGACGTGGCGGTAACCTACGATCCGATCACCGGAGGGCGGATAGTCACCGGACTATGGACCAACGCGGTTGAGATGGGCCGCTGCGCCGGATTCAACATGGCCGGAAAGCCCGTTGAATACGGCGGCACCTTCGGCATTCTCAACGCCACGCAGGTGGCGGACGTATCATTCGTATCCATGGGAATCGTGCACACGACGGGACTCAATTACGAGACTCACGTATCGGGATCGTCCGGCGCTTACCGGAAACTGGTATTTTCGCCAGACGGGTCCGTGCTGGTGGGGGTCCTGCTTGTGGGCGACATCTCCAGGGCAGGCCTGTACCGCTTCGTGATAAAAGAAAAAATGCCGGTCTCCAGGATCAAGTCTCACCTCATCAACCATACTTTGCATTACGGACACTTTATTTGTCCCTAGCCGGCATGCAATTGAAGGCCCCGCAGTGCTCAGCGCGGACGGCTCCCGGGCCGCCCGCGCCACTGGACCGCGATGGCGATGTGGTGGCCACGCTTATACCGCTATTGCTAAAGGAAAATGTCATAAAGCATCCATTATCAGCGCTTAGAGGCACGCACCTGGTCTTGAAATCCTCACTCTTAGCCCGGTTTTCGCCAGCCGGCCATTCACCGCTATGGTGTCATACCATGTGCGGAGAGCAATGCGTGCACCACTTCTAATGGAAACTCCACCACTATGAAATGGCTTTTATGATAAAGGTAATCTTCTCCGCTCTCATCGATGATTCTCAAGAGATCGTCATCGTCGGCAGCCTCGTCTGGAATGATCTCGTATATCTTCCTTAAGATAAGAGAGGCTTCATAATCGACATTGTCGACACAGATCGCAAACTGTCTCTTGTGTTCAGTCATTTTTTCATTCCACGTAACGCTTGATTTTGATGTTCTTGCGGCCAATCCCATGAGCTTCGTACCAGTGCAACTCAACTAACCTGATGTTTCCATTGGGGAGCTTGACACGGGCTCTACCCTTGAGCTTTCTCCACCGCCCCGGTCCATAGTTTTTTTCAAGATGCGCCAAATTGCGGATGTTGGTCCCGACCGAGATAACGTCGATGTCTTCGATTTGGCCGATGATTTCAAATTTCACAGTGCACTATTCTTAGCACAGGTTCTCTGCCGATATCGCCAGAATTCCAATGCGCAAAGTGTATCGAAGGCTGCTGGAGAAATCACCATTCTCTTTTTTGGAAAGGAGCACAACCTGTTTGACGAGGTCTTCATTGAGCAAGATAGTTCTTCTGAGCATGGTTCCTCCTGCGGCTCGAACCTATCGATTCATATAATACCACATAATAGAATATTGAATGTGTTTCAGTGCCAAAACAGCATAAAATCATTTGGGCGGCATGCGGCATGGGTAAGTTTCACTGTTGGCATTGTGGGTCTTGGCATTCTTTCAACAATTTATTGCTGCAAGTTTCGTCTAAAAGATCCACGGTATCAGCCTCCACCTTACTTTCGCGCAGTACTCCGCGTATCCCGGCAGGTTCCTGGAAAGAAACAGCTCTTCGTCCAATAGCCGCCATATCAGAAAGGGTATCATGGCTGCAAGCGCGAGCAGCCCCCAGTACGATCCGAGCGCAAGCGGCATCCCAAGCTGATAGACCAGGCTGCCCGCGTACATGGGGTGGCGCACGACTGCATATGGCCCGGTCGAGATTACTTTTTGACCGCTGGAGACTTCGATTATTGCCGAGGAAAAAGGGTTCTCTCTATAGACAAGAAAGACAATGTAGAACCCCAACGCCGTCGATATGTCACCCGCTATTGCCACGCAGAGCGGTACGCCAGGCCACCTGAAGCGATGGCCGAGCGCAGGAACGACAAGCAGGGCGATGAATCCGGCTGATAGAAAGGACATTATGATCCTTTGGGATTTTTTCTTTTCGGCAGCCGGTCCACCGCTCAGACGACGCTTCAGAAGCGCCGGGTCTTTTTTCATGAGATAGAGTGTGATAAGGAGTGACGCCCCGAGATAAACGGCCGGAAAACCCCACGCCTGCCAATACTGAACTGTCCCGGCTGAAAAAAAAAGCAAAAGACCCATCACGACAGTGAGAAGGACAAGCCCGAGCCATGCTTTTGCATTGAGAGCTTTCATAAACTCAATTTATCTTGCTAAATTGTTTTATCAATCCTTATATTGCCTTATATTGAAAAACCGCTGTGACGAGCACCCGAAACAGACCGGCTGTGGAGGTTTCCAGGGCGCCGGCGGGAAAATCCGCCTTGATTATTGTGCCGGGATCTGGTTAGTATAAAAGGATATTAAAAGGAGACCGAAAGCGGGGATTCGAGTTGAGTTTAGGGGTTCAAATGATCGAGCTTTGTGAAGCCTGTGAGAAATCATTTTCAATTATTGTCAATCGCCGTATTGCCGCACCAGCCTGATCACCGGACGTTGTCTTTGTTCTTCGCCGGTACTGCCCGTATTTCACGACCTGAATCATACTACAGCCCCTATCCAAAAAAGAGAGCGGATTTCTGCGGATTGAACTCTGACAAGCCAATGAACTGTGTCGTTATGGAGCCGAGTGTCAGAGTTCGGGAGCGGAAACGCGAAGGAGATGCTTTATGAGTGACGTCACTCCCACAGGTGATGCTGTCGAACATAATAAAAATTCGGATAACGGAGGCGGTGAGGTTTCCGTTTCCACATTGAACGCGCTTGAATCAGCCACTGCCCCCGGCGGGACTCGGGGTGAGCCTGCGGCCCCGGCTCCGAGCACTGCGCTGGCTTTGCCGATGTATCTGCTCCGGGTTGTCTCCCAGTCGACTGCCGATCCCGCTGCCCTTGCAGGCATCGTCGGCGGCTTCCACAGCACTCCGTTCGACATTCTCGGTCTGCATAGTACGACACTCGCCGAAGGACATGCACTGGTCATCCGCACCTTCCAGCCGCAGGCGCGAAGCGTCTCCGTGTTGCGCTCGGATGGGGAGCACCGGATGCAATGCGTACATGCCGAGGGCGTCTTTGAAACTATTTTCTCAGGTGAGACCAAGATTTTCCCTTACGAGCTGTCGATCACCCTGAAGGATGGACAGACCTACGTGACCGAAGACCCCTACCGGTTTCCTCCGGTCCTCACCGACTTTGATCTGCATCTTTTCTCAGAGGGCAATCATTTTCGGCTGTACGACAAGCTTGGAGCGCACCTTGTCGAGCACTGCGGCGTGAAGGGCGTCCATTTTAGCGTGTGGGCCCCCAGCGCCGAGCGGGTGAGTGTGATCGGAAATTTCAATCAATGGGACGGCAGGCGTCACCCCATGAATCCGCGGGGGAGAAGCGGTCTGTGGGAGATTTTCATTCCCCATTTGGCTCAGGGAGATTTGTACAAATATGAAATTAAAACCCGCTATAAGTCTTACATAGCGGTAAAAGCCGACCCTTTCGGCTTTTTGTCCGAAATGCGCCCGAATTCGGCTTCCGTTGTGTGGGACCTCGACCGCTACAAATGGTCCGATAGCCAATGGATGCGCACTCGCAAAGAACGCCAGAAATTTGAAGCACCTATATCAATTTACGAAGTGCATCTAGGTTCGTGGAAGAGAGCGCCGCACAAGGAGTTCGGAAATCGCTGGCTCACCTACCGCGAGCTGGCCGACGAACTGGTTCCGTACGTAAAGGATATGGGCTACACTCACATCCAACTGCTGCCCGTTACGGAACACCCTTTCGACGGATCGTGGGGTTACCAGACGGTCGGCTACTTTGCTCCAACCTCACGGTACGGAACTCCGGATGACTTCCGGCATTTCGTCGATACTGCACACAAGGCTGGACTGGGAGTGATCATGGACTGGGTGCCGGCGCACTTTCCCAAAGACGGCCATGGGTTGTCGTTTTTCGACGGAACGCACCTCTACGAACATGCCGACCCGCGCCAGGGAGAACACCAGGACTGGGATACGCTCATTTATAACTATGGGCGAAACGAGGTTCGCGCATTCCTCCTCTCCAACGCCCTGTTCTGGGTGGACAAGTATCACATCGACGGCATCCGCGTCGATGCGGTGGCCTCAATGCTGTATCTGGACTACTCGAGGGAGCCGGGCCAGTGGATTCCAAACCGGCACGGCGGAAGGGAGAACCTGGAGGCGATCACTTTCATAAGGCGATTTAATGAGTTGGTTCACCAGGAGGCGCCCGACGTTTTGACGTTTGCCGAGGAGTCCACCGACTGGCCTATGGTTTCCCGCCCCACTTACATGGGCGGGCTTGGCTTCGACCTGAAATGGAACATGGGCTGGATGCATGACATGCTCGAGTACATGCAAAGGGAGCCTGTCCACCGTAAGTATCACCATCATCACCTGACCTTTTCCCTGCTCTATGCCTTCACCGAAAATTTTATCCTGCCTTTTTCCCATGACGAGGTGGTCCACGGCAAGGGCGCGATGCTGTCTAAGATGCCGGGCGACTACTGGCAGAAGTTCGCCAATTTGCGTCTGCTATACGGCTATATGTATGGACACCCCGGCAAAAAGCTGCTCTTCATGGGCAGTGAGTTCGGACAGTGGAACGAATGGAACCACTCCAACGAGCTGGACTGGACGCTGCTCGATTTCGAATTCCACCGTAATCTCAGGCAGTATGTGATAGATCTCAACCGGTTGTACATCTCCGAACCCGCGCTGCATGAGGTGGATTTCAATTGGGAAGGTTTTCAGTGGATCGACTTCCATGACATTGACCAAAGCATCGTTTCATTCATTCGCAAAGCGCGGGATCCGAATGATTTTGTCATAGCGGTATCGAACTTCACGCCTGTAGTTCGCCGCGATTACCGTGTGGGAGTGCCGGAGCCTGGCGTCTATCACGAACTTCTAAACAGTGATTCGAAATGCTACAGCGGGAGCAATACGATCAACGGTCCGGTCACATCGGAGCCCGGATCATGTCAGGGCCAATTTCATTCGATCAGGATTACCCTGCCGCCCCTGGGCATGATCTTTCTGAAACGTGAAAGAGCAACATGGAGTGACTAATTTCAGTAGATGCAGTCCTTGACGGGAAGCCCCGGCGAGGCTCCAGCCGGGTTGCTAATTGTTAGGAGAATAGAATGTACATTGTCCAAATCGCTTCGGAGTGTGCCCCGATCGCCAAAGTGGGCGGCCTCGGAGACGTGGTATATGGCCTCAGCCGCGAGCTGCAGGTCCGCGGCAATTACGTGGAAGTCGTTTTACCCAAATATGACTGCATGCGTTATGACCAAATCTGGGGCCTCACGAATGTTTATCATGACTTATGGGTCCCCTGGTACGGCGGTTCGATTCATTGTTCCGTGTGGTATGGGGAGGTGCACGGCCTGCGATGCTATTTTATAGAACCGCATTCGCAGGACAACTTCTTTAACCGCGGCATCTTTTACGGATGCACTGATGAGGTCAGGCGCTTTACCTTTTTCAGCAGGGCCGCGCTGGAATTTATGCTGAAGAGCGACCGCCGCCCCGACATTATTCACTGCCACGACTGGCAAACCGGGATCGTCCCGGTCCTGCTCTTCGAAATCTACCAACGCTTAGGAATGTGGAACCAGCGGGCCTGTTACACAATCCACAATTTTAAGCACCAGGGCGTCACCGGTGAAGATGTGCTGTGGGCTGCCGGTTTGGGCCGTCCAAGCCACTTTCTGCACCATGACCGCATGCGCGACAACCTCATTCCGGGCGCAGTGAACCTGATGAAAGGCGGCATCGTCTACTCGAATTTCGTGACGACCGTTTCACCACATCATGCCTGGGAGGCGTGTTACGCCAACCAGGGCTTCGGCCTGGAACAAACGCTGCAACTTCACCGCGTGAAATTCGATGGAGTGCTCAACGGCATAGACTATGACGTGTGGAACCCCGAGATCGACCGGCACCTCCTGGCTCACTACAACATGGAAACCGTCCAGGAAAAATACCGCAACAAAGATGCGCTGCGGGAGAGATTGTGGCTGCGCAAGGACTACAAACCGATCGTTGCCTACATAGGCCGGCTGGACCCGCAGAAGGGCTTGCACCTGATACGGCACGCGCTGTTTTACTGCCTGGAGCACGATGCCCAGTTCGTACTTTTGGGCAGCAGCCCTGAAAAGGATATCAACGCCTATTTCTGGCATCTCAAAAGTTATCTCAACGACAATCCGGACTGCCACCTGGAAATTGGTTACAACGAAGAACTCTCTCACATGATATACGCCGGCGCGGATATGATCGTCATGCCAAGTTTGTTCGAGCCTTGCGGTTTGCCCCAGATGATCAGTCTGAAGTACGGCACCATACCTATTGTACGCGCCGTCGGCGGCCTGGTGAATACCGTGTTCGACCGGGACTATTGCGGTAGATCGCCGGATGAGTGCAATGGATACGTTTTTCACAATACCGATTATTATGCAGTCGAATCGGCCCTGAACCGTGCGATAGGCCTGTGGTATAACTATCCGGAGGAGTTCCGCCGGCTTATTCTCAACGCAATGCAACATGACTTCTCCTGGACCGGTCCGGGTGCGAAGTATTTGGAAATCTACGAATATATCCGCCACAAATAAAGGGCTGTCGTAGAAGGTCGAGCCTCGCCTCGACCGTTGAACATGAACAGAAGGAAGGAAATGGATATCTGCCTATGACCGCATTACCTGAATACGTTGACGGCCTCCCTAACATTTCGGGGGCAGAGGAGATGTGCGTTCAATCCATGATCGCAAACAAGGGAAAGGTAATTTACCTGAATGAGAGCGGAATTGATTTCGGTCGCATCCGAAGCGCGGCCGCCATCGCTCTGCATATGCACCAACCACTCATACCGGCTGGGGGAAGCGACCTTAGCAATGCGGAAATTATCAGTAATCTCAAATATATGATGGACAACCAGGGGATTGGCGACAATCACAACGCTCCGGTTTTTGTGTGGTGCTACAAGCGCATGGGTGAGTTCATTCCGCAGTTGATGAATGAAGGCAAGCAGCCGCGCGTTATGCTGGAATACTCCGGCACACTTCTGCACGGCCTCCGCCAGATGGGGGCTAATGATGTTTTCGACAGCCTGCGGACCATCACCCTGAATCCGGATTATAGACGCGCGGTGGAGTGGCTGGGGGCCCCCTGGGGGCATGCCGTTGCTCCTTCCACCCCTTCCCAGGATTATCGAATGCATGTGCAAGCCTGGCAAAATCACTTCGCAGCCATATTCGGTTTGGAAGCCCTCAGCCGCGTGCGAGGCTTTTCTCCATCCGAGATGGCTCTTCCAAATCACCCGGATGTCGCTTTCGAGTTCGTAAAGACATTGAAAGATTGCGGCTACCAGTGGGTGCTTGTCCAGGAGCATTCCGTCGAGCGACCCGAGAGCGGCTCGGGGCCTGAGCGCAAACATATCCCGCATCGCCTCGTTTGCCGCAACTCTCGAGGTGAAACGCAGAGCATCATCGCCGTGATTAAGACGCAGGGAAGCGACACCAAACTAGTCGCCCAGATGCAGCCGTACTACGAGGCCAAAGGGCTTTCCCGCCTGGAACTCGCAGGAAAACAGGTTCCGCAGCTTGTCACGCAGATCGCCGACGGCGAAAACGGCGGTGTGATGATGAACGAGTTCCCGCCAAAATACATGGAGGTAGTTCGCGAGTCCTCAGGTTCGGACGTGCCCCTGGTGAACGTTACCGAGTACCTTGAGTATCTCTTCTCGCTTGGTGTAAAGGAAGATGATTTTCCTGCGCTTCAGCCCCTTTTTCAATTTCGCATCTGGGAACGCTTCAAACCCGGAGACGGCCCTGAGAAGATGGAGCGGGCTATCGAAGAACTCAGAAAAGAAGACCACCGTTTCAACATGGAAGGCGGTAGCTGGACGAATAATCTTTCCTGGGTGCGCGGTTACGAAAATGTGCTCGATCCTATGGAAAAGGTCAGCTCGCTCTTTTTCGAAAAAGTTATCAGGCAAAGCGTCCCTACCGGTGAACACCGGTATCGCAATGCGCTGTTTCATCTTCTGATCTCTCAAACAAGCTGTTATCGCTACTGGGGCCAAGGAGTGTGGACCGACTATGCCAGGGAAATCTGCCGGAGGGCGCAGGAGATTATTACCAACGATTTTTAGTTCCAGCCGGAAGATAAAATCGTCCGGTTCCCGGATGAGGAGCGGGAATAATCGGCCGGTTTCTTTTTTCCGCATGCCTCATCCTTAGTTCATTGAGATGGAGTCGGTTTTCAATGAGTGAGATTTTTGAATACTACAACGGTCTTCCCAATCTTTGCGGCTCGGAAGGGATCGTTGAAGAAACCGTTCATGCAGGTCTGCACAGACCTGTTTTCCTGCACGAGAGCGGGATTGATTTCGGCAATGCTCGAGGTTGCTGTGCGGTTGCGCTCCATATGCACCAGCCGCTTATACCGGCAGGAGGTCCGGGGAGAGGCAGCGACATGCGCCATGAACCGCTCATTGGCAATCTCCAATTCATGACGGATAGCCCCTACGAAGAAGACCGGCATAACGCGGAGGTTTTCCGCTGGTGCTACAAGCGCATGGGTGAGTTCATTCCCCGGCTGGTGGAGGAGGGCAGGAATCCGCGAATTATGATCGACTACACCGGTGTTCTGCTCCACGGGCTTCGCCAAATGGCGGCCCACGATGTGATCGACTCTCTTGCAGCCATCACCTGCGACCCGCGCTATCGAAGGTGCGTGGAATGGCTTGGCACTACGTGGGGCCATGCCGTAGCTCCTTCCACGCCGCCGCTGGACTATCGCATGCACGTCAGGGCCTGGCAGCATCATTTTTGCGCCATTTTCGGCCAGGAAGCGTTGAGCCGCGTGCGCGGGTTCGTGCCATCGGAGATGGCCCTTCCGAATCACCCGGATCTGGCTTACAACATGGTGAAATCGGTTAAAGAGTCCGGTTATCTTTATATGATTGTTCAGGAACATTCCGTGGAACGCCCGTACGACGGCTGGGGATCTCAATGGCTGCATATTCCCAATCGGCTCGTGTGCCGGAATTCGAGGGGCGAAGAGATCAGCATTATTTGCCTGATCAAAACCGGGGGCAGCGATACCAAACTCATTGCCCAGATGCAGCCTTACGACGAGGCTTATTCCCAACGGCGCTGGGATTATGAGGGGCGTGAGATCCTGCCCATGGTGACGCAGATTGCCGACGGCGAAAACGGACACGTCATTGCAAGTGGCGCGTGAGGCCTCCTGGACGAACGTTCCGCTGGTTAACGCCACCGAATACCTGGAATACCTCTTCGCTTCCGGCTGGAAGGAAGAAGACTTTCCCGTCGTGCAACCAATCCGTCAGAAACGAATCTGGGACCGCTGCAAACCGGGAGACGGCCCCGAGAAACTCGACCGGGTAATCGAGGACCTGCGAAAGGAAGACCCCTCATTCCATATCGAGGGAGGCAGCTGGACGAACAACGTTTCCTGGCTTTACGGCTATGACAACGTGGTTACACCGATGCTGCAGGCGAGCAGCATGTTTCAGGAGAAGGCTGTCAAGGGCCGCGTCCCGACCTGGGAGCATCGTTATCGAAACGCGCTGTTTCACTTGCTGGCGGCCCAAAGCAGTTGTTTCCGCTATTGGGGACAGGGACGCTGGACTGACTATGGTATGGAAATTTCCCGCCGCGCCATTGATATACTGGCTCACGACTTTTGAAATGAAGCCGACGCCATATGCCGGAACGACAAAACCGGCGCCGCTTTAGGCTCTCGTCCAACCGGCAGGTTTTTTCAGCACTGAGGATGGCTTTCTATTTTGCCGCAGAAAGAGAACCGGCCTTGTCGGGTCGCAATTTTGGGTTCCGTTCGACGCTGTTACGTTTCCTGATCAAATAAATGCCGTCCCGGATGGTAAGCAACAGCTTTTCCGCCTGGCCGTCTGCTTTCACCAACTCATTGAAGTCAGCCATTGCCCGGCTTTCATCATCTTTTGGATCGAAGATCCTGCCGTACCACAGGGCATTATCGGCAAGTATCAGGCCGCCCTTTCGTAAAATTCTCATCGATTCTCTGTAATACGCACTGTAGTTTTGCTTGTCGGCGTCAATGAAAACGAGGTCGGTTTTTTCATCGGGCAGCGTCTTCAAAACTTCGAGCGCCTCGCCGATGCGCAGTGAGAGCTTGTATCCACTGGGACTCCGGTCGAAGAAATCCTGCGCGATCTTTGCAAAATAGGGGTTATTATCGATCGTCAGGATTTCCCCGTTTTCAGGCAGGACCTCTGCCATGGCAAGGGCCGAGTAGCCGGTGAAGGTCCCTATATCTACTACGCGTCGTGCGCCTGATAGTTGAACCACGAATTGCAGGAACCGACCCTCTACCCGTCCGGTGAGCTTATTGGGATAAGGCGTATCTGTCAGCGTAAAGTGTTCGAGTTCCTCGAGGATAGCAGACATAGGCGTTGTGTGATCTGCCACATACTGTCCCGCCTCTTTGGCCACGACATCCATGAAACAGTAGATGCCGTCGGAGCCGGCCCGCCGGCCGTCGGAATCTTGAGAATGTTTTATGCTCATTGGATCTACCTTCCATGGACGAGTCAAATTGTTTTCCCATATATACTAAGAAGGATCTAAAGCGGCGCAATAATCTATGCAGGCAGCAGCATAAAACGCCTCCAGTCATGAGCAGCGCCTTGATAAAAAGTCTGCAACGAATCTTTTTGCCGGTCGGCGTGACGAAATTCCCCCTCCACCTGAATTGCAATGGCCTCAATGAATGTTTCAATGCCATGGAATCGGCCATCAAGATTGGACGTCACACATCGAATCAAAGCACTAAGGGTAATTGACACGGAAAGTCCGATGTAAGATGATGCTGCCTTATGGCCACACCACCTTGGACTGTGCAAAGGACCCGATGAAGCGACCGCTTACAAGATGCCTGATAACCTGTGCGTTTGTCTACTGTGCGTTTTGCTTTTGGTGTTCTTTTCGCCTTTCGGAAAACGAAAAGGAGGTTTTTGCGCAATCGGACGTCGAAAGGCCGACAGAGACAGGTTCACCGCTAACTGGAGCGTCTGATGCCTCTGGATATGGCGATCCATCGGCACGGGTTTTCGGGGTCCTGGCGTTACTGGTGAGCTGCGCTGCGATCGGCCGCGTAGGGGCAGGCAAACTGAAACAATCACCAGTGTTGGGCGAATTGGCGGTGGGAATCGTGGTCGGCGCCATTTTTTACCAAACCGGAAACCCGGCAGTCATTATCATCCGGCACTCTCAACTGGTTCAGCAGACTGCTGTAAGCACTCTCGGCACGGGCAAAGACTGGGCAACCACAGTTCGGTCCACGATCGGAGATGCCGGTCTGCCCGAAAAAACGGCTGAAAAGGTCGAGCGGGTGATGATGAGAAAGGACTTCCCCTCATATCTTTCGCTGGCCAGATCGATCCAGCTCTTTGCCAGTTTTGGAATTGCAATGCTTCTGTTTATGGTGGGGTTGGAGGTCAGCCTGAAAGAATTACGCGCA
>Ga0326727_10017017_pt1 | contig 15195 bp, 17 predicted proteins | sample MB2enrmetagenome_FD_207643 | JGI IMG/M metagenome (GOLD analysis project Ga0326727, IMG submission 207643) | Lab enriched peat soil microbial communities from McLean, Ithaca, NY, United States - MB29MY | ecosystem: Environmental > Terrestrial > Soil > Wetlands > Peat | place: USA: New York... | reverse complement strand
ACTGGGGAAAACCCACCGTACGGAATTTTAGAGGGGGAGGAAGAGACACGCGTGCCCCGCGTGCACGTCCCGGTGATCCGTTGGACTGGCGTGGTCAGCATGTGGTGCGCTTCCTCTCTACTCGACGTCCTCTGTGGTGAAGCTTCCCGCGCGAGCGAAGAGCACCACGACCGAGCGCGGTTCGACACGATAGGTTCGGGCCGTAACTAGTGGCGCGGTTTGCCATTCCACTATGTCTTGTGGCGAATTCAGGCTCGTGTCGATCCAGCGACGCCAGGGGTCGTGGTTTATGGCTGCCGGAGGAAGCTCGAAATCGAGTGGTTCCCAATAGGCATTCATAATCACGTGGAACAGCCGCTTTTCGTTCGGGGCCTGCGCGGTGAATGCTAGGCTGTGCGAGCCCACGCTCCAGTCCGGCTGCCCAAGCTTTGCGCCATGCCAGGCTCGATTTGCCTGGCGGAGAAGTTGGTTCAGACTCAGGCGTGGCTTCTCCGGTTCCACGTCGCACACTAAGCGTCGCGCGTTAAGCAGTGTCAGGAACCGATGCACATCAGCATGCTGTACGAGCAGCCTCCAGTCAAACCAACGGATCTCATTGTCCTGACAGTAGGCGTTGTTGTTGCCCTGCTGGGTGCGCCGCACTTCGTCACCCATCAGAATCATCGGTAGCCCCAGCGAGAGCATGGTCACGGTGAGGAGGTTCTTTACCTGCCGGTTTCGCAGCGTCTCGACCACTGGATCATCGCTTGGCCCTTCGACCCCGCAATTCCAGCTTCGGTTGTCGTTCATGCCGTCGCGGTTGTCTTCGCCGTTGGCTTCGTTGTGCTTTTGGCTGTAGGAGACTAGGTCATTGAGCGTGAATCCGTCGTGACACGTCACGAAATTTACGCTCTCCTCCGCTTCGCGTTCCTTATGACCGTAAATCTGAGGACTACCGACCAACTTGTCAGCAAAAGGCGCCACCGAGCCCTCGTCGCCGCGGAAAAAGCGGCGTACATCGTCGCGGAACCGGCTATTCCACTCCTTCCAACTGTCTCCGATGAAGCTCCCCACCTGGTACAAGCCGGCGGCGTCCCACGCCTCAGCGATGAGCTTCGTGCCCGCTAGGGCAGGGTCCGATTCGATATCCCACAGCACCGGCGGGTTCGGCATTAAGTTGCCTGACTCGTCGCGCTCGAGGACGGATGCCAGATCGAAGCGGAAGCCATCCACGTGCATCTGGTCCACCCAATAACGGAGACTGTCCAGGATCATGCGCCGGACCACCGGATGGTTGGCGTTAAGTGAGTTTCCAGTGCCACTGAAGTTTTCGTAGCGCGAGCGGTCCGGTTCGAGGATGTAGTAGGTGCTGTTGTCGAGACCGCGGAAGCCCAGCGTCGGGCTACGGTGGTCGCCTTCGGCGGTGTGATTAAAGACAACGTCGAGAATGACTTCGATGCCGGCCCCATGCAGCGCCTTCACCAGGTCACGAAACTCGTTCACCGGACCAAGCGGCTCCTGACGGGAGCAGTACCCCTGATGGGGCGCAAAGAACGAAACCGGCGAATATCCCCAGTAGTTCACCAGTCCGTGTGGAGCATCCTGGGCATCGAACTGGAACACCGGCATCAGTTCGACGGCGGTGATGCCGAGATGCTGGAGATAGGGAATCTTCTCGATCAAACCGGCATAGGTGCCGCGGGTTTGTTCCGATACCCCGGAGCTGGGATGGCGCGTGAAACCTCTTACGTGCATCTCGTAGATGATGGTGCGGGAAGAGGGATGATGCAGCGGGCGGTCGCCTTCCCAATTGTAGGACTGTGGATCAACCACGACGCTCTTCATCGCCGTCGCAGCATTGTCGCCTTGCCCCCGCGCCGCGTCGCGGCTGTAATTCCTGGGAACGACCACGCCGCGGCCGTAGGGGTCGAGCAGAACCTTGGTAGGATCAAAGCGCATTCCGCGCGCAGGGTCGAACGGCCCGGAAGCCCGGTAAGCGTAAAGCTGCCCAGGTTTCACGTCCGGCACGAACACATGCCAATAGTGGTAAGTGCGGTTCTTCGCCGCATCGAGCGTTATCACCTGCGCGGGCTGGGCATCATCTTCCCGGTCAAAGAGCACCAAGTCCACGCGGGAAGCGTTTCGCGAATAGACGCTGAAATTGAGACCGCCAGGAACAACCGTGGCGCCGAGAGGAGAGCTTCGTCCCGCGCTCACGACGCCCTTTGGAGCCGCAGATATCGCTCCAGCGGCGACAGTTTGATCGACCGAAGCAACACTCACAGCTCACCGCCTATCCAATAGCTCTTTCGCGGCCGCTACTGCCCTCTCCGGCTCGAAGCCGAATTTGCGCTGAAGTTCCTTGAGCGGGGCCGATTCGTAGACCGGAGTGTCTGCCTGAGGCGCGATGATCGAAAGGCAGAACGTACAAGGGTTTGTCAAAACCCCGAGGTGTCATGGCGCCTCCTTGAGCTTCCGGTAACGGCGGATAAGGTTATTCGTTGAAGAATCGTGGCCAAGCGCGGGCTCTTGCGGGCTCTCGAGTTCCGGAACAATGCGCTGCGCCAGCACCTTGCCAAGCTCCACGCCCCACTGGTCGAACGAGTTGATCTGCCAGATCGTGCCCTGGGTGAAAACGCTGTGCTCGTAGAGAGCGACGAGCTTGCCCAGCACCTCCGGCGTGAGCTTCTCCGCGAGAATAGTGTTCGACGGGCGATTGCCCTCGAAGACGCGGTGGGGCACGAGCCAATCCGGGGTGCCTTCGGCCTTGACTTGCTCAGGCGTCTTGCCGAACGCCAACGCCTCGCTTTGGGCGAATACGTTCGCCAAGAGCAGGTCGTGGTGCCGCCGCAGCGGGTTGAGCGCCTGTCCGAAGGCGATGAAGTCACAGGGAATGAGCCGCGTCCCCTGATGAATCAACTGATAGAAGGAGTGTTGGCCGTTGGTTCCCGGCTCACCCCAATAAATCGGGCCTGTGGCGTAGGTGACCTCGGCGCCTTCGAGCGTCACATGCTTGCCGTTGCTCTCCATAGTCAACTGCTGGAGATAGGCCGGGAATCGCTTCAGGTATTGCTCGTAAGGCAACACGGCGACTGTTTGAGCGCCGAAGAAATCGTTGTACCAAATTGCCAGGAGGCCCAGGAGGACCGGCAGGTTGCGTTCGAACGGCGTGGTGCGGAAATGTTCGTCCATCTGGTGGAAGCCGTCGAGCAGGGCACGGAAATGATCCGGGCCGATGGCCAGCATGGTCGATAGTCCAATCGCCGAGTCCATGGAGTAACGCCCGCCCACCCAATCCCAAAAGCCGAACATGTTGGCGGTGTCGATGCCGAACTTCGCCACCTCCGCGGCGTTCGTCGATACCGCGACAAAGTGTTTGGCTACCGACTTGTCATCACCGCCGAAACCCTCGAGTGACCAGGCGCGAGCGGTGTGGGCGTTCGTCATGGTCTCGAGCGTAGTGAAGGTTTTCGAAGAGACAATGAAGAGGGTCTCCGACGGATCGAGATCGCGGACCGCTTCCGCGAAGTCTGTGCCATCAACGTTCGAAACGAACCGGAAAGTGAGGGCGCGCTCGCTGTAATGCTTCAGCGCCTCGTAAGCCATCACCGGGCCCAGATCGGACCCCCCGATGCCGATATTGATGACGTGGCGGATGGGCTTGCCGGTGTGCCCTTTCCACTCCCCGCTCCTGAGACGGTTAGCGAAGTTAGCCATCTTATCCAGTACGGCGTGGACCTGGGGCACAACGTTCTCACCGTCTACCACGATGGATGACCCTTGGGGAGCGCGCAGGGCCACGTGCAGGACTGCGCGCTTCTCCGTGACATTGATCTTCTCTCCGCGAAACATGGCATCGATGCGGGACTGGAGGCCTGATGCCCCGGCCAACCGGATGAGTAGCTTGAGGGTCTGGTCGGTGATGCGGTTCTTCGAGTAGTCCAGAAAGAGGCCCGCCGCTTCGGCGGTCATTCGCTCGCCACGCGCAGGGTCATCCGCGAAGAGGTTTCGCAAATGTAAGTCGTGAATCTTCTTGTAGTGAGTTTGGAGGGCCTTCCAGGCCTGCCGTTTTGTGAGTGGTTCGGGGCCCTCCTTTGCCATAAGTGTGCCTGTGTGTGTCGCCATGCATATACTCCTTTCTTTGGAGTGCGGCAGCTTGCTGCCGCTTTCGTCCAGCGAGCTTGCTCGCGGACTCGTTTGCCGAAGCACCGCGCACCGGCCAGCAAGCTGGCCGCAGAAAAAGCGGCAGCGAGCTGCCGCACTCCAAAGCCTTCATCCGGCGGCGGCCTGCTTGAGCGTGGCGCTCTTGGAGATAATCACCGCCATTAAATCGTTCCAGGACTTGACGAATGACTTTGCCCCCTCATTTTGAAGCTGGACAGCCAGGGCATCAACATCGATTCCAGTTTTGGCAAATTGCGCTAGCACCTCCTCGCAGTCGCCTCCGTCTGCGGGAAGGATCGTCCCTAATTCGCCGTGGTCGGCGAGGGCTTTCAAGGTATTCTCCGGCATGGTGTTCACCGTGAATGGCGCAGCGAGGGCCTTGACGTATTGGCTGCCGCCAGCGTACTGGCTGTGTCGTAGGCGAGCAGGGGCGATACTTCGAGGTCCTGGATGTAGCGCTCGAGTGTGCCGCTATCCAGCAGGTCTCGTGTAATGTTGTCGAGCCAGATACTCTGGCCCAAATTGTGAAGTAACTGGGTCGCCTTCATCGTTTCACCTCTGGTCGGTGGCCGAGTCTGGTTTCCTCATGTTACAGCATATCGCCATTGTTGTTCTCTTTGTAGCCGCGAGTTTACCTTGCCAAGCGGCGGTGTAACGCCGCCTCGACGCCGAACTGAGACACTAGTCGGTTTCCACGTGCCGAGTGTCGTCCCACAGGCAGATCACCGGCTGGCACAGGCTGTGTTCGTACCCGAGCGCACTCAGGCTGGCGGTGCTCAGCAGGAAGTGCCTGCCGCCCGCCGGCTCAAGACTAATCCATCGGGCTGCAAGCACCCGCAAGAAATGACCGCTCGAGAAGAGCAGTACGTCCCCTTGGACCGCACGCAGGCGGCCCAGCACGCGGTCAGCCCGCGCCCCCACATCGTCTGGCGATTCACCTCCCGGGCATCCGTCGCGAAACAGTTGCCAGCCGGGCCGCTCAGCGCGGATCTCGGATGTTCGTCGCCCCTCATATTCCCCGTAATTCCACTCCACCAGGTCGCGGTCGACTTCGGCTGCGGCGCCGAACCCCGCCAGCTCACAAGTGCGGCGAGCGCGCAACAAGGGGCTGGTGAACACCTTATCGAAGTTCAGTCCGTCCAGCCGTTTTCCCAGTGCGCGGGCGTTCCGCTCGCCGCGCTCGGTCAAAGGCAGGTCGGTAAGCCCCGTATGCTGACCGGTGAGACTCCACGTGGTTTCGCCGTGACGGGCCAGGTAGACGATGGGAAGCTCGGTGTTCACACAGACAACAGGTGGCACTTACACTGCCAATCCGGCAGGGCGGCAGGACGCTTTCATTCGGGTCGTGCAATCAAGGGCTTGACAGGGCAGGCAGGCCGCCTCGAGCTCTTCCGAAACACCCGCGACGTTGTCGGGCTTTCGACAGAAGACGAGTTTCCGTCACCGGACTAAAAGCGGTCGGCGTGGACGAGCATCGGCCAAGTCTTGGGGGTAAGGTTAATCGGGTCGCAGCCGAAGCCCATAGAGCTGCGTGATATCCTTTCAGGGCCGGGCTTGCCACGGGTGGGCAATGGCCAAGCGCATCGTTTGGACGGAAGACCGCCGAGCAGAAGCGTATGATCTGGAATCGAATCATGTGTTTCGATTTCAGATCATATGATCTATAATCGAGGCATGCGTTTTCGGCAACCTCTTGACGACGTCTTTCGAACCGCCACGCGGGTCAAGATTCTGCGCTTCTTAACCCGCACTCCCGACATGATTTTTACGGGCCGGGAGATCGCGCGCAACATTGGGGTGGCCAGCAGCAATGTGAGCCACGCTCTTTCTGAGTTGGAAAAGATTGGCGTACTCCACTCCGTGGCCAAAGGGCGCTCCTTGCTTTACCGGCTGAATACCAAGCACATCCTCTATGAACGATTGCTCCGCGACCTGTTCGAAAGGGAGGCAGGCAACCTCAGTTACGTGCTGGAGAAGCTTTCTCTCAACTGGCCCCGCGACATACGGAGCGTAATCTGTTACGGCAGCGTGGCGCGGGGCGAGGAGAACGTTTCGAGCGACGTAGATCTGTGCTTTGTTACCCGAGACTCATGCAATCGCAGCAGGGTTTTACGGGAACTGGACCAAATGCAAGCTGAATTCTACCTGCGAACGGGAAACCGTTTTTCGCCGTTTGTGGTTTCCTCCCTCAGTTTTGTTGTACGTTATCGAAGGGGTCATCCCCTGATCCGCAAAATCGCCAGCGAGGGTTTGTTGCTTCGGGGTGATCCGATTGGAGAACTGGTGAAATGACGGCTAAGTCAAAAACCTCGGCTGTTCACTCCTCCGTAACGGAGAATTATTTTAGGAAAGCTCGCGAGTACCGTGATTCGATGAACCAAGCCCTGGCCGACCGCCGCCCCAATGCTGCCGCCCTCAATGGAATTCATTGTGCCATTTCAGCCGAGCTTGAAGGTCCCGAGACCCGTGAACCACCCGAAGAATCTCCACTCCGCCCGGGCGCGGGCGGTAAAGTACGAGCAACCTTTCGAAGCCCGACACTCGAAAGACTCGCAAAGATCCAACACGAGGGTCCTTGAGCCGACATTGCCATCCCATCTCCGGCTGTGTGGCGAGGAGAGAAAACGTTTCGTGGGCAGCGAGGAAAAGTTTGTGGCCAACCTCAGGACTCGCTTGCGTGGCGAGATAGTAAGCTTCTTCGTCGAGGTCTTGATCGGCCTTGGGGCGAACGACGTAGCGAGCACTCACCGGATACCGGTCTTGTTCAGGCGTTCATCCAACCGGCGATGTTTATCTTCCCAATAGCCCGGCCCGACCTCAATAGGCTCGCCGGAGTTGAGTCCTTCAAGGGCCATTGCTTCGAGTTCGTCCTCTGCCTGCTGGTCAGCGCGGACCAGGCGCTCCACGTAGGCTTCGACAGTAAGTCCCTCGGCCTCCGCTCGGGCGCGGAGTCTCATCTCGAGCTTAGCAGGGATACTGATCGTCATAGGCCGCCTGCTCCCATATCTAATAGTAATTTTACGCTCCTCCGCGCGCACTGTCGAGACGCCGCGTAGTGTCTCAGTCTGAAGTTGCAGCGGCGAGCTTACCTTGCCACGTGGCGGCGCAAAGCCGCTTCTACGTCAAACTGAGACGCAGCCAGGTGCTGAATCGCGAGGATTCAAGCGTCTGGGCTGACCGAATCGGCGCCGAAAGACGCCCAGCGGGTCGGGGTTGTGCATGAGTGTCCCTGCTTTGAACTCATGCGAGTCATTCCACGCGACTCGGCGAATGCGGCGTACACATCCCGCCGTCCCGGGACACCCAGTTTCTGCATCCGGTAAATCAGGCTGGTGCGGGGAACACCGAGCCTGGCCGCCGCACCGTGAGCCCCCCCGATCACCCATTCCGTTTCATCCAGCGTCCGCAGGATGTGCTCCCGTTCGGCTTCTCTTAAAGTCATGTGGCGGTTCGCTTGCCTGAAAAGTGGACGGCAATCCAGCTTTTCCAGTTGCACGTTCAGAATGTTTCCTTGGGTCAAGATCACCGCGCGTTCTATAACGTTTTGCAGTTCACGAATGTTGCCGGGCCAGTGATAGCGGCTGAGCGTCTGGATTGTCTCTTCCGGAATCTGATCGATAGACTTGTTCATTTGCTGAGAGTATTTCTTAACGAAGTGCCAGGCGAGAAGGGAAATGTCCTCGCGGCGGTCGCGCAGCGGAGGCACCGCGATCGGGAATACATTCAAGCGGTAATAGAGGTCACCTCGGAACTCATGATCTTCTACCATCTGCGCCAGGTTGCGACTGGTGGCTGCCACCAGTCGAACATCCACGTGAAGTGTCCGCGCGCTGCCGAGCCTCTCAAATTCCTGTTCCTGCAAGACACGCAGCAGTTTGGGCTGTAATTCAAGCGGGATATCACCCACCTCATCCAGAAACAGGGTGCCCGGGTGAGCGAGCTCGAAGCGGCCGATCCGCTGGGAGACGGCGCTCGTGAATGCGCCTCGTTCATGGCCGAAAAGTTCGCTCTCGAGCAGCCCCGTGGGAATGGCGGCACAGTTAACCTTGACGAACGGCTGCTCGCGACGCGAGCCAAGATTGTGCAGCGCGCGCGCCATCAACTCTTTGCCGGTACCGGTCTCGCCCACAATCAGAACCGTAGAGTCCGTCGGGGCCACAATCTCGACTTGTGTCAAAACCTCACTCAGTGCCCGGCTCTGACCCACTAGTTCGGGGTGCACCGGTCGTAGGGGTACGCCATGGCCCGCCGCCCGAAGGCTTTGGGCCACAGGGTGGCGTGCCCCTACGGCCGGTAGGCCACCCCCGTTTGACCATTCTGTTGCCCCCACACTCTCAAGATGATCCGTGACGAGATTGCTGATACCCATCTCTCCCTCCAACTGCCTGGAAGTTTTCAGCTACATCGGCGATCCGAGAGCACCGCTCCAGCTCGTGTATTCGATTTTTTCACACCTTCTGCCCAGCGGGACCCGAGAGCTCCGAGTTCGGACACTGTGTCCCAATACCGCAGTATATCATTCGTCCTAGAAGGCCGTCGCGCTATGGCTTGAAGTTGTAGCCCGCCCTGGCCGCAGCGAAGGGTCGGCAGGCGCGGCCTGAAGGCCGGCGCTACGCGGCCACCAACTTGAAAGCGAGGGTCACATGAGGACGAACAGCGTCAATCAGTTGGAAACCCAACGCAATCCCACGAGACATCCATTTGGCCTCTACGACGAAGGCTTTAGCCTAGGATGCCGGACTACCCTGCGCTTCTGTAGCCGTGCTGGGATTGTCGGAGGTTGAATTGGTTGCAGGAAAGCACGAAGCAACGGCCCTCGACAGCGATGTGGCGCATCGAAGCGATCCAGGAGTCGCGCGCGTCGGCAGTCGTTGCACATTAAATCTCGATGCCCTTGGCGTACATGGCTGTCCCCATCAAGGGCAAATAGTTCTCCCAGCAGATCACTGCGCCGATCTTCCCCAGCGGCGTGTCGAACACCGGCATCGTGGACCCATCACCAAAGCCCCACACCAGTCGTTCCGAGGCGGTTGGCATGAGCTTGCGATGCTTGCCCAGGTAGCTGCCATCGGACGCGAAGAACAAGGCGGTGCAATAGAGAGTGCCATTTCCTTCGCTTGCTGATTTGCCATCTCCATAACTTACCCATGCCTCGCGGATCGGTGCACATATCATACCCCACCGAAGGCGGGGCCGCATCCTGGGGCGTGGAAACCGTCGGAGGGGCGTCAAGCTGATATACTCAAACGTGAAGCAAAAGGAGGCCAAGCGCTGGATTGCAGGCTTGTGGTGCGGGCGTCTTGTGGAGGCACCGAGCAGGCGGCGATCTGATGAAGAGAGGCAGAAACACCATGACAATGACCACTCGCAAGAAAGACCAACGAGCAAGAAGCGGAGCGATACGGGAGGAAGCGATATGCGCGGGACCGTCCCGCGTGGCCTTCCTTTTCGATCTCGATGGCACGCTGGTGGACAGCGTTTATCAGCATGTTCTCGCCTGGCGCGAGGCGCTTGAGAAATCAGGGATCGAACTCTCCGTTTGGCGCATCCACCGGCGAATCGGCATGAGCGGCGGACTCTTCGTTAATGCGCTGCTTCGAGAAACCGGTCACAAAGTTACTGCGGAGGAAGCGGCCCGCCTTCAGCAATTGCACGCGGAAGCATACCTTCGGCTCGCGCCGCCAGTTCGCTCTCTTCCCGGTGCGCAAGAACTCCTCGCTTGTCTAAGCAGGGCACACGTCCCCTGGGCAATTGCCACGAGCGGGCGAATGGCGACCGCAGCGCCCGCACTCAAGACCCTGGGTATTCCGCCAGGAGTCCCTGTGGTGACAAGAGATCAGGTCGAGTACGCAAAGCCGGACCCTGATTTGTTTCTGACTGCCGCCCAGCGCCTGAACGTGCCCATCGAAACATCTATTGTCGTGGGTGACAGTGTTTGGGACTTGCTGGCTGCCCGTCGAGCCCATGCCCTGGGCGTCGGCCTGTTGTCCGGGGGTTACGGCCAGGATGAACTCGAACGGGCAGGTGCTTATCGAGTGTACGACGATCCCGCTGACCTGCTTCGGCACATCGACGAGGTGGGAGTCAGGAACACGGACTAAAGGCACAGAGGACACGGAGAAGTTTGTTTTGGTTGCGGCCACCGATCCGTTCTGTTCACTAACACTCCTCAACTTCGCCCTCCCAAAGACACCGGGAACGGATTTCTTTCGTCAAACTGATGTTGATGCCAGTAGGGGTATGTTGGCGTGATTTCGCTGGCAGCATCGAGAGCGCCGATTTGCTCGTCCGTCAGCTTCCACCCTACGGCGCCCAGGTTCTCTCGCAATTGTTCCTCATTGCGCGACCCAAGAATCACGCTGCAAACAGTGGGGCGCTGCAAGAGCCAATTGAGAGCGATCTGTACGACGCTTTTGCCCGTTTCTTTCGCGATGCCGTCAATGGCTTCCACAACTGTAAAGACACGCTCGGCAGGAATTGGCGGTCCAAATTCGGCTGTCTGGTGAAGGCGGCTTTGCGCCGGAAGGGGCTGGCCTCTGCGGACCTTCCCTGTCAATCGTCCCCAGCCGAGGGGACTCCAGATGAGCGCGCCTACCTTCTGATCGATCGCGAGGGGCATCAATTCCCATTCGTATTCCCGATTCACCAGCGAGTAGTACACCTGATGAGCGACATACCGGGCCCGTCCATATTTTTCAGACACGGCGATCGACTTCATGAGGTGCCAGCCGGAGAAATTGGAGCAGGCGATATAGCGCACCTTTCCGCTTTTCACCAGTGTGTCGAGGGTTTCGAGCGTCTCCTCCACCGGAGACAGCGCATCGAAGCCGTGCATGTGGTAGATGTCAATGTGATCCGTGCCCAGCCGGCGCAGGCTTGCTTCGCACGCCTGCAAAATGTGATAGCGGGAGGAGCCCACATCGTTCGGTCCCTTCCCGAATCGGAAAGTGGTCTTGGTGGAAATGAGGATCTCGTTCCTCCTGCCTTCAATGGCTTTCCCCAGGATTTCTTCCGCGAGACCGTTCGAGTAAATGTCCGCCGTATCGAAGAGATTGACGCCTGCTTCAAGGCAGACATCGATCAGCCGCTTGGCCTCTTTCACATCGGTTTGTCCCCATGCCCGGAAGAATTCGTTTCCGCCGCCGAACGTCCCAGTGCCAAAACTGAGCGCTGGAACCATCAGTCCGGAATGCCCGAGTTGCCTGTAATCCATGGTTTGTACCGCTCCTTTTGAGGTTTTATCGCAATTCTCGTCTTTTAAACGATGGTCGTGTACCGGTGAAGCGGTTGGGGCCTTGCCGGACTGAGACTCTGAATCGCGGTGATTTGGAGCTGAATTGTCTCCCCGCATTGGGACTCGAGGTGCTCCTCGATCGCGTCCTGAAGGTCTTGCGGGGACATCTGCACACGGGCGTTGAAAACCATAGTCATCGGAGAATCCCCGTTAATCTGACCGCGCAAGGTTGCTTTCCCTTGCGAACTGGTCAGGTTGGCGCTCAACGATTGGTTGCTCGCAGAGACCATCAGCATTTTCATGTGGGCGATTTCGGCACACTTACTGGAGAAGGTGCGTTGTAACCTCTCCAGGAATCCCAGACCCCATACTCCCCAATCGATGGCTTCTTTGGGCGAAAGAGACGCGGTGGCATTCAGCCAACCCAACACTGCTTCCCCTTCGGCGTAGATGTCATAGTCAACGTTCGCTATCTTCTGACCCACGGGAGTTCGCTGCTGTACGAGTTCCAGCCACTTTGGGATGCCTTGTCCATGCAAAGCTGACATGGAAATCAGCGGGGTATTGGAAAACTGATTCCGCAACTCATCCTGTAGCTCTTGGAAGTCTGGCGCGGGAATTTGGTCAGCCTTGTTCAGCACGATGATGTCCGCTTCCTCCAGTTGCTTGCGCAGGATATACCGCGCGCTCGAATGAAGCGGGTTGAGAGGGCTTTGGTCCATTGCATCACGAAGGCGGTTGGGGTCGATGAGCACTGTGAAGGGCGCCAAATCGAACCGATCGGCGAGCTTGTCCTTGAAAGGCTGTAGCACCGTTGCGGAGAGGTCCGTGCAACTGCCGACAGGCTCACCAATGATGATGTCGGGGTTTGCCGTTTCGATCAGGTCGTTGGCAGTTTCGACCAAGTCGTCAAATTTGCAACAGAAACAGCCTCCCGCGATCTCGCCCACGGCCCACCCTGCCTGTTTGAAAACACCGGTATCCACCAATCCAGGAGCCTGGTCGTTGGTGATCAGGGCCACACGGTGGCCTTGCTGGGTCAGTTGTTGCGCTGCCTGCCAGAGGAGCGTGGTTTTCCCCGTGCCTAGAAAGCCCCCCACTAGAATTAGCTTTCTCTTTTTCATCCTTGGCAATCCTTTTTCAGGAATCCGTGGCGTGCCACGTTGGAACAAGTGCATTGTTTGAAAGATGCATTTTTTACCATGCGCGCCTCACCTCTCCTTTCACCTTAGCAAGACCAATGCGCGTTTACAATGACCGCTAGAGAAACTGCAAGTCCGGAGGGCAACTCAACGCAGGTGAATTATAGTGAGTTAAAGCCGGGCAGAATTCGCTTACCCGCCACTTGTCACTCGCTACCGCTTTTCAGCCCCCTGTTTCCCGGGACCTGTCACCTGCGCCTCGTCCTTCCGCTTGTCACTTGGCACTCGTCAGTACTCTACCGTTCCCGCGTCACTGCTGCCTCTACGTTTTCGATCTCCCGTAGGGCATCGGTAGATCGCGCAAAAGGTTGAAAATCGCCCCGTTTGGTTCATGCTGTTAGCCCATCGGTTGTTAGCGGGCCAACTTGATTCAAGGCGAGGCCCGAACATGCCGAAAACAAGGGAGTACTGGACGAACTCCGGGCTTGCATTTGTTTCACCGATGTGGTGAAACGTGGTGAATCGTGCAGATGGTCCGGAGATCGAATGGTGCTTAAGAAGGCTACGGAGAGTGAGCCAAAGACTGAAGCCAGGGCTGCGGTTAGGGCAACGATAAGTTTCCCGGGCGAACTTTATGAAACGCTGGGCGTAATCGCCAAGCAGAACAAAGTTTCACTGGCGTGGGTCGTCCGCGAAGCGGCGGAACAATACGTCGGAGAGAAGTGGCCGCTCTTCAAAAAGCAGGGTTAACTATGCCGTCATTCTACGAATTTTTCGCCGGGGGCGGGATGGCGCGAGCCGGTCTTGGAAAGGCTTGGGAATGCCTTTTTGCAAACGACATCGATGAGAAGAAGTGCGCCAGTTACTCCGCGAACTGGGGCGCTGAGCATCTGAAAATCGGCGACGTGGCCACGGTGACGACAGAAGACTCGCCTGGACTGGCTGATGTGGCTCGGGGGTCGTTCCCTGTCAGGATTTGACCCTTGCGCGAACCGGGGCAGGACCAAAGGGAGAAAGAACGGGTACGCTTTGGCTGTTTTGGCGATTCGTACAAACGCTTTCGGCAAAGGACACGCGGCCTCTCTCACTTTTGGGGGACGATTGCGTAATGAGGCGCGAATTGTTTGGCGGCTCCGCCATCGCCTTGATGATCCCGGCGCAACCTAACCACCAATGAATAATGTCTTGCTTTTCAAGGTCGGCGATACGTATACCAACGACCAGATTCGGCTGTCGCTCGACCTAGAGAACCTCGGCGGGATCCGGCCTTCGTTGGATTCCAGCCGCAACGTGAGGCACGTGGCAATAATGACCGCCGCCAGCGAGGCGGCGAGAATTCCAGTTGATAACCCGTACCAGGACCGAATTGAGGGGAATGTTCTACTGTACACAGCGCAGGGCCGACACGGCGATCAAACTCTCTCCGGCCGGAATAAACGATTGATCGAACAGTACAGCGCACCTATCCCGTTCTTCGGATTCGCCAACACCGGCCGCCAAACGTACAGATTCCTTGGCATGTTGGAGTTGCTGCGTCACTACCAGGAAAGCCAGGCTGATGTCATTCTGAGCGGAGCTAAGAATCTTGCTCTGGCCCCCTGAAACCCGACACCTGAAACCTGAAACCTGCCCTTCGTTCCGCGAACCGACCCGAAGCAGAGCCAGATTCCTCGCCGCTCTGAAAGTGCATGTGCCGAAGGCGCCTTGGAGTGCGGCAGCAGCAGCTACCGCCTTTCGACTGCGTTCGGCATCGCAAACTGTCTAGCAGGAACCGCGACGGGTCCCGCACTCCCAGGGTCGGGAACATCAAAAGGCGGTAGCCGCTGCTACCGCACTCCAAGGCGCGGCGCGCATTTTCATGGACGGTGGTGTGCCGAAGGATCATGGGCATCTGCGCTCGGAATGACAGGCGCCGATGCTGCCATGAAAATGACTCCCCTCCTCATCTGGAGGAGGGGGCCGGGGGGTGGTGGGTGGCAGCGTCGCGTCCCGGTCAACCACCCCTAACCCCTCCTTAACAGGGAGGGGAACCCATTACGCGAGGTTCTTCTGGCTCCTGACTAAGCTGAAAATCGAAAGGCGAAAAGCGAAATTCGAAATCTGGAATTCCGTTCCTGACTCTCCTGACTTCTGACTCCTGAATTTTGCCTGAGTGGCCTAGCCCTCTTGACATTTTGTCTCGCATTTTTCGCTTGACAAGTCAGCGAGCCTATGTTATAGCCCATATGTGTGAACGTCACTGCCCTTCGAGGAAGGCTCCTTCCTCGAATCCAACCATACCAAGGAGTAACTATGAGTCTTTACGCAAATCATCGGGGCTTACTCCGGAGCTCGTCGAGGCCACCCGCCGCAACGCCCAGCATGCCACTGGACTGCGCAGCCCGGCAGGTAGGGAGAATAGCGGGCATGCGCAAGCTGTTTTTAGACGACTCGCTTAAGGTACTGATGGTACTGACCAATTTGGAAGGGGGCAAGGACTCCGAAATGAAAGGTATCGAACCAACGCTAGGCGTTGACATTCCGTCCGAGGACGCGGAAACGCTCGAACAGCTAGTGTTCTGTAACATTTAATTCTTTACAGCGTCGGACCTTATCGAGAATGATGTCCGCCGTGGCGATCCAGACGAACGGTCTGGGAGTTTGGTTCCAAGCCGCCAAGTACTGATAGATGGTTGT
>Ga0326727_10017016_pt1 | contig 15196 bp, 11 predicted proteins | sample MB2enrmetagenome_FD_207643 | JGI IMG/M metagenome (GOLD analysis project Ga0326727, IMG submission 207643) | Lab enriched peat soil microbial communities from McLean, Ithaca, NY, United States - MB29MY | ecosystem: Environmental > Terrestrial > Soil > Wetlands > Peat | place: USA: New York... | reverse complement strand
CAATCCTTCAGGTAAACTGCCGATTACGTTCCCGGCATCGGATGCGCAGTTGCCCCGGCCGGTCACCCCCCAACCCCCCGACGATGTAACACCCTTCGATGTGAATTACACCGAGAGTTACAACGTGGGATATAAGTGGTTCGATTCCGAGGGGCTGACGCCGCTCTTTCCTTTTGGCTTCGGGCTTTCGTACACCACCTTCTCCATCACCAATGCCAGCCTGGCGAATAACCTCTCATCGGCGTCGAACCCCAACATTCAGGTCTCGTTTATGCTCGCCAATACGGGCGCCGTTGCTGGATCGGAGGTTGCGCAGGTTTATCTCGGGCTTCCGGCATCGCTCAACGAGCCGCCGCGACGCCTTGTGGGATGGCAGAAAGTTCCTTTGCAGCCAGGAGCTTCGCAATCCGTTACCATTGAAGTCGACGAGAACGACTCTTCGCATCCACTGTCGTATTGGAATACGGGCAGCAGCGCCTGGACACTCGGGATGGGAACCTACACGGTCTACCTCGGCGACTCGGACAAAGCAGCCACGCTCCAAACCGTGGGAACCTTCACTCTGACGCCTTGAAGTTTTGAGACTCGAACATCGCGTCACAAAGTCGCTGCAGATCTACGGAATCGTAAGATGATCCGTGATCCGTTTTACGTGCGGCATTCTTTGTTGTGCAAGCGCTGATCCTCGGTTTACGCCAAATCTCTAGTGCAAATCGCCGTATCCACAATGCTCCGCTCCTACAGCATCGGCAACCGCGAGATTCCCCACGCCCAGCACTGTCGATACGGCACTAGAGATTGAGCGTCATCCCAGAATCCTCCAGTCTACAGGGCGTTTCATGGGACCGATTCTGTCCGGCGCTCGTGGCACCTAAGCCGTAGACCTATGGTTAACACAAGAGGTCATTCCTTGTGCGAAACCACGCGCGTGGCGCCACCCAACCGCTCCAGCAACTCCCGCACCCGGCGTCGGCTGACATCCAAGATTACCCCCGTGTTTAGCGCGACGTCGGCAGTTCCTCCGATCAATGGCCGGACTTCGACGATCGAGTTCAGGTTCACGATTGAGGCCCGCGAGATGCGAAAGAAAATCGCGGCATCGAGCCCATCTTCGAGATCGTTCAAGGTGGGCTCAAGCACGTACTTTCGTTCGCGGGTGTACGCCCGCGTGAGGCCTCCTTCGGAAGAAAAGTACACGACATCGCGCTGCGGAACCACGAGGTACCGATCACCGCAGCGGACTAGCAACCGCGCATTTACCAGTGGCAACTCCCGGGTTAAGCGAGTCAGGTTCATCTCGGCCTTAAGTGGGTCTTCCTGGCGTATCCGTTCTATGGCGTGGGCCAGCCGGATTCGATTCACCGGTTTGAGCAGATAGTCCATGGCGTGCAGTTCAAAGGCATCCACAGCATATTGATCGAATGCTGTGCAGAAAACTATCTTGGGGCGCGGACGCGGAAGACACGCCGCGACTTCAAGGCCGTTAATGCCGGGCATCTGGATATCGAGCAATATAAGCTCTGGCCGAAGCTCAACAACCTTCTGGATAGCCTCTTCGCCATCCGCGGCTTCTCCAACGATCTCCAGGTCCGGAATCGGGCGGAGCAACTCGCGCAATCGCTCGCGCGCGGGCTCCTCGTCGTCCACCAGCAGCGCGCGTATCATGGCGCCACCTCGACGACTTGAGCCGTCCTCGGCATCTCGACGTTCACGAAAGTGATCCCCAGCGTGGAATCACGCCCAATGCTGAGTTGTGCCGCGTCTCCGAAGTATCCCTGTAGCCGTTCGCGGATGTTGCGCAGCCCGTGGCCGCCACCGGAGCAATGAAACGACTGCATCGCGGACTCCTCGAAGCCCGGTCCATTGTCGCGCACCTCGATCCGCAGGCGCTCAGCCGAAACTGTTGCATTCACATCGATCCTTCCTGGTGTGCGGATAGAACCCACTCCGTGCTTGACTGCGTTTTCCACCAGAGTTTGCACGATCATCGCGGGAATCCTGACGCTTTCGGTCCCTTCACATGCCTCAACTGAAAACTGCAGGCGATCACCGAAGCGGGTCTGTTCAATGGCCAGGTAGGCGCGTACCGCTTCCAACTCCTCATGCAGGCGCACCCACTCGCGCTCGGAGCGGCGCAGGGTATGACGAAAGACCTCCGCCAACTGCTCGATCGTTTCTTCGGCGCGTTCCGGACGACGCGGAATCAATCCGGCAATCGTGTTCAGCGCGTTGAACATGAAATGCGGATTGACCTGGGCGCGCAGCGCGCGGAGTTCCGCGCGGTTGGTCTCCAGCAGCAGTTCCTGCTCCCGCTTTTCCTGTTGGATGTGCTGTTCGCGCAGCCGCAGGTTTTCCAGCAGAAACGAAAAGGTCTCCGCAAGCGATACCAGCAGGTCGATGTCTTCGCTGAGGAAACGGGGACCGTAAGGCCGCGCAAGGATACGAATAATGCCGATCTCCTTGCCATGCAACCGGATTGGCGCCTGCATGCATCCTGCTTCCTTTTCAATGGCAGGAGGCGGAGCTGGACCACGCACCATGATAACCGTCGATCGGAATATTTCGCTCAAGTGCCGTTCCGCCCGGCTTGCCAGTTCGTCTTCGTTAATGGCGATATGCAATCCGGAAACAAAGTGCTTGGCCGCTTCGGCCGGAGCAAACTGGCGGCCCAGCCAGCGGCGGTCGAGCCAGGACGAAAGCTTGCGATGCCCCCAGGGTGTTACCAGCACCATAGGACAAATCGAAAGAGCCCAGGCCAAGCTGCCGATTGTCTTGTCATACCAGATTCGTTGCAGAAATGGCGGAACGATCTGAAAATACAGCATCAAAAGGAGGAGCGAAAAGAAAGTGAAGGCTCCTTTCTTGATGAGGACGTCAAAGAAAGTGAATCGCTCGACGTAGTATGTGACGAAATACCCGAAGCATAACGGCAACATCATTGCTATTACGCCTCCCCACCCTCCCGCGGTCGCGAAGAGATAAATGAAGGTCCACACAGCACACAGAATTGTCAGCGAGCGGCGTTGATTTCTATAGAGCAGATCGGTGTCGGGGCGCTGGGAGGTCCACAGCGCACTTCCGCTTCCCGTCGCGGCAATCACCATGAGCAAACGATAAGCCATCAGTGCCGATCTATCGGTCAGGAAGTTGCGTGACGGACCCGGCATATGAAGCGCCAGCGCTACAAATATCGCTCCACATGCGTAATCCGCGATGAGCGCCACCTTCCAGCCTGAGCGGCCGGGCAAGTATTCCTTCTCGTTTCGATAAAAGAAGTGAAACATCAAGGGCGGGATAAATGCATTCGTGACGATTTGCGCATACACAAGATACGGCACCGGATGATAAACGAGTGCCCATGAAAATTGATCGATTAAATTTGCAAGGAAGAGAACTGCGCAGGTAACGACAATGTAGAGATAAAGAAAGCCGCCCCAGTGTGTCCGGCGCTTTCGGTAATCGTGAAGCCACAAAAAGGAAAGCAGAGTGAATGTGATGGCGTTGAAAGCGGAGAGCAAGTTGTAAAGAAATGGATAGTACCCGCTCACAGCTACCTCCGCGACCCTCTTAGAACGCCAGGAACTGGCCAGCCCGGCTTCTTGAGCCAGCGATTATCAGTGTAGCGCGCGGAAGCCGGGGAATGACAACGCGCGGTATGCGGCGCCTCTTGACCGTTCATGGTGTGAGCTTAACAAAGGTCACGCCGTACCCCCCAAGGTTCAGAGTCATTCGCGAATCCGGAGTTATGGAAACCGGCGCGGGACCGCTCGTAATGTCGGTGTTCGTGTCGATCGTCAATTGGGTCCCGCTGGAGAATTGTCCCAGCGCGGAAAGATCGACAACGACCGTTCGCGGGGCTCCGGGTCCGTTGTTGTCGCTCGGCGCGTTGACGGCATGGTCCGCCACCATCACCACCACCGAGTTGTCCGCGTTGCGCGTTGCCAGAATCTCGACAGACTGAGCATCCGCCGGTTCTGTCGAAGTCAGGTTCAGAATACTGGGAGGGGCCGTGGTGCAATTCGGCAATGCTCCCGATTCGCAGAAGGGAAAATAGCGCTCCAGATAGTAGTCCACCCAATAGCTCAGGTAGGGAACAGCCGTGCTGTCGTTCACTTCGCCGAACTGGGCATTGGACCCAAACATCCAATGATATGTTCCCTGCACTCCGGCCTGTCCCAATTGCGAAAACACATAAGGCCGCCACGCGGCGAAGAACGCGCTCGTCCCGCGTTGATCGAGAACAAAGACCTGGCCATGGTTGATGGCGCTCATTCCGTTGTTATCCCAGTCGGCGTTGACGTTGTTTTCCGTCACCCACACGGGAACATTCGCAAGACTCGGTTGCGATCGCAACACTTGATAGATATACGCAACGTGGGATAGGAATGTCGGGACCGAGCTGAAAACCTGCGCGTCAGTCTGGGTCTGGTCGAAGGCAGAATAGAAATGCGTCGAAGCACTACCCACGGGCGCGGTTACACCGGCTACAAATGTTGACAAATCGCCTCGTAGTTCGTTGGTCAGGATGTCCTCGTCTGCAAGCTCCAGCGCTGAGAACTTGATGGTGGGATCCACGGCGAGCATTGCCGGGACGACTGTGTTGTAAAGCTGAAGATATTGCTCCGCCGAGAGGCCGTTGATATTGTATTCGTTGAAGATGCCCCACCACGTGATGTGCTGTTGCGGGTAGGACGGCGAAACGAATGTTTGCCCGCCCCAGGTGAAACCGCCCTTGTTGTAGTAACGTACCAGGTTTGCGCAATACTGAGCGAAGAGATTGACGTTCGTCGTGTTAAAGATGAAATTGGCGGAAGAATCATTGAGAAAGTTGGGCGCGCTGGCAATTTGAAACTCGGGGCTGTGGTCGGTCACGCTCAGAATGGGCTGTACCGTCGTATCCAACTGCGAAAAATCCCAGTCGGCGGCCTGCTGAGGTGACGAATTCGATATCCATGGACTACCGCTGAGGCAGCCATGGCACATGACCTGGATGCGAATATGCTGCGATTGCAGATTGTTCAGCGGCGTAGTGTCGCTTGGGTGATGGAAGAAGAAATCCTGGTCGTCTTGTGTTGGCTCAAACGACGTTGACATGAAGTTCTCAAGGGAACCGTTGACCCCGGCATTTGTGTTGATGGATGCGCCCACGGTGGCAACTATCGCCACGTTGATCTGGAGTTGGGCGCTTCCTGTCGCCGATGCGTCCGAGGCTTGAATCGTAATCGGATATGTTCCGGCGGAAGCCGCGCCCTGCGCAGTGAAAGCCACCGATCCACTGCTGCCTGAGCCGGGAGAGGTGATCTGAGCCTGTAAGCCGGCAGGAAGCGAACTTGTGCTCAGCGTGGCAGCGCTGGTGTCACCAGCCGGGCGCTGGATAGTGACGGTGACGGGAGCAGGTGTGCCATCCTGCAAAGCGATCAGTGAAGCTGAGGAGAGCGTCAACGTAAGGTTTGGAGAAAGACTCTGCCCGCCTCTCGATCCGCTTATACCGCTCGATCCGCACCCTCCCACCATCAACAAAAGTGGCAACATGCCCAAGCCGATGATCCATTTCCCTTGATGAAGCCACTCTAGAGCGCTCATGTCAATCTCCTCTCCGGCGAAGCCTGCATGGCAGGCCATATTTTGATTGCCTGCGCGAACTCCTAGCCGTGTCCAGCCAGACTTGTGCCGCAGGCTCTGTACTAGAACCGAAACACAAATCCCGTGGAGATTCTCAAATTATTTTGCTGACCGCTCTCTAAGTGTGTAACTGCGTATTCAGCCTGAACGAGGCGCGCTGCAACGTGCTTATTGAGTTTGAGGTCAAGACCGCCGCCAATGTCCACGGCGTACTTTCTTTCGCTTGTGTAGAACGAACCAGTCTCTCCCGGGATAACGACCAGCGCAGTGCCATGTGCTCCGCCATACAAAGCCTGTATGAACGGAGCCCAACGTTCATGACGGAACAAGACGCTACCCCTTGGCCCGGCGAGATAACTGTACTCATGCTCCCGTGCATTAACTGGCGTCGAGTCGATCGTCTTGATTGGAGTGCCGTACAAGTCAGTGATCTCCGCCGTTACGCCTAGCCATTTGTAGACCTTCACGTCAACCGAACCGGTGTAACCGTTCAAGTCATAGGCTGGAACCGGAAACGCTAGCCCCTGCGTATTGAAGAGAGTTTCAAAGGGAATAGTGAAGCCGCTTACCCTGTTGTACGTGTACCCGCCGAAGATCTCCGCCCTCGGGGCACTTTGTGCGGACGCGGTAAAAGAAATAACGAAAGCCAAGCTGAAAATCCATAGGATCCTGCGCACGAATTCCTCCCTTTTGAAGCACAATTTCTCCAATACAGCGCAAGCGGCGGAATCAACAGGTGTCGAACGTCGTCGCTTCTCACTTGAGCGCCCGCCAAACGCCGGATTGAAGAACCAGCGCGAATCCGGCTTTCCCCGTCTCACTCCGTAATGGCTGCTGCAGGGCAACCTTAGCGGGAAGCGCCGCTCCACCAAAGTGAATTCGTAAGAGCGGCAAGAGATGAAGGATGGCTGGCGGTATCGGCAGGATGACTGGCTTGGGATATGAAACTGAAATATGTGATACGAGGGGCGTATTCTCAACTGGCGTAATCACTCGTGTAAGCCAGCGTTTGCTTGGTCATTGCAATCGCGCGTTCCTCTGTCTGCCTGCTTTCCTATACAACCTATTGACTGTTGGAAGTTGTCCGATGCTACCCTATCTGTACGTTGTATTTGTCAGATTCGAATCGTATAGCTGACCTCGACCTGCCAGTTGCATCCGAAATTTGGGTGAGGAAAACGGGAAAATGAACCCTCAGCCTATCGTAAGTATTTGATTCTCATGGCCCCGTAGCCCGGGTGTCCCCGGCCCGTAAAGGCCGAAGGAGAGAGCCCAGCAGTTTTCTAAAATGTATATATCATTCATTATAAATAATTTAGAGAGAATTAAACGCAATCAAACAGACTAAATAGGACAGAAAGGAACTCTTTCAATGGTTTGGAAAATGGGTTCGGTCCAATGTTCATGCAGGTTTCAGAGTGTACCAGCTTCAATCCATATTTCAACCCATTGGGACCAGCTCGGAGACGTTGTTCAGTTAGCTGAAAGTGGAACGTCTGCGCGGAACGAGTAGCGGCATTCTAAGCCGGTTGTCGTGAGTTCGATCCCCGCCTCGCCTACCACTCTTAGAATTCAATAGCTTACAGTAATCTTCGTCCTGCAAGAAATAGTACAGGCAGGGGTATTTCACAGCAACTGGAAATCTGACACTAGGCGACTTGAACGAAGCCGCGGCGCCTGCGGCTTCGTTCTGACCGACAATTCGGGCCATCGCGATTTTAGCCATGCCTTGTCACTAACGCAACCGGCCACAGTGCCCCCGAGACAAATAAAAGCGTGGCATTGGCGAGATCGGAATAGTATAAGTGACATATTAAAGGAGTACATCTTTTGAAGCGTTCCGAGTTGGAGTCACGCCCGGAATCCCAGCTCTGCGTTACTGCCCTACTTCGTGAGTGGAAGACGGGGCAGCCTGCGGCTTTCGACAGGCTGGTGGAACTGGCGTACCCTGAATTGCGCCGCATCGCCCGGCGTCAGTGCGGCCGCGAGGGACTTTCCTCTACCTTGCAGTGCACGGCCGTGGTTCACGAGGCATGGCTGCGGCTGGCCCAGACGAAGCAACCAAATTACAAGGACCGCACGCATTTTTTCGCATTTGCTTCGCGGCTGATGCGGACCATCCTGATTGATCATGCGCGCGCGAGAAAGAGCCGGAAGCGGGGCGGCGGAATCGCCAGCTTCACATTGATCGACTCCGATGCCGTCACCGCTCCGCCCAACGTCGAGATTCTCGAACTGAATGCAGCCCTCGAAGAGCTGGAGAAGCTCGATCCCATGCAGGGCCGCATCGTTGAATTGCGCTATTTCACCGGACTCAGTATTCCGGAAACCGCCGAAGCGGTTGGCGTCTCCGAGAGCACCGTCAAGCGGGAATGGATTGTTGCCAAGACATGGATTCGAAGACGGCTGTTAGAGGGGAAGAGCGAGCCGTGAACCCCAACGACTGGAAACGCGCAAAGGAGCTTTTCTCCGCCGCGATCGCACTCGACGAGCCCGAACGGGGTTCGTATCTGGACGCGCAGCCGGAGTCGAAAGAGGTCATCGCAGAAGTGCGTTCCTTGTTGGCCGCGTATCAGGAGTCGCCCGATTTTCTTGAAGGCGATTCTCCGGAGATGCCGCTTGTGGATCTGGCTGACGAAGCTCCGGCCACGCTTGCCGGACGCCGCATCGGGGCTTGGCAACTGGTTCGGGAGATCGGTCGTGGCGGCATGGGCGTGGTTTGGGAGGCGCGCCGGGCCGATCAGCAGTACGATCAGCGCGCGGCCGTGAAGCTGCTTCGCGCCAGCCTGCTCTCCGAGCGGGAGATTCGCCGCTTTCGCGAAGAGCGTCAGATTCTCGCGTCGCTGAATCATCCCAGCATTGCCCGCCTGCTTGACGGCGGCATGCTGGAGGACGGCTCGCCCTACCTGGTGATGGAGTATGTCGATGGCCTGCCAATCGACGCATGGTGCGACCGCGAGCAGCTCAATCTCCGCCAGCGACTGGAAGTTTTTCTGCTGGTCTGTTCGGCTGTCGAATACGCGCACCGCCAACTGGTCATCCATCGCGATCTGAAGCCGGCCAACATCCTGGTTACGGTGAGCGATGGCACGCCGAAGCTGCTCGATTTCGGCATTGCCAAGTTGATTCAAAATGGAGGAGAACAGCAGCTCTCCACCACGCGGCTGCTGACGCCCGAGTGCGCCAGTCCGGAGCAGGTGCGCGGCGAGCGTTTGACCACGGCCAATGACGTTTTTTCCCTGGGCGTTCTGCTCTACTCGCTGCTGACCAGCCATCATCCATTCGCTTTGCCGGACGCCACACCGCTCGAGGCTATGCGGGCCATCTGCGAGATGGAGCCCAGGCTCCCCAGCAGCAGGTCGCACGACCGCCGCAAGGAACTGCACGGTGAATTGGATGCCGTGATTTTGCAGGCATTGCGAAAGAACCCCGCGGAGCGCTATCCCTCCGTGGGGGCGCTTGCCGATGACGTTCGCGCCTGGCTGGAAGGCTTTCCGGTGAGCGCTGTCCGGCAGTCGTGGGGTCGCCGCTTCGTGAAGCTGATCAAGCGCTACAAAGTGCAAAGCGCCGCGATAGCAGTGGCGGCTGCATCGCTGCTTGTGGGCATGATTGTCACTTCCATCGAAGCAGAACACGCCCGGCAATCAGCGCAGGAAGCACTTGTGCAAAAGGACCACGCGCAAATTGCGCAGCGCACGGCGCAAGCCGACCGGGATCGGGCCATTGCCGCGCAACAGGCCGCTATCGCAGCAGAAAAAGCCGCTGCCGAAGACCGCAATCGCGCCAACACCGAGGCCACGACCGCCCTCAGCATCAATGAATTTCTGGAAAAAGATTTGCTGGCCCAGGCCGGTCCTTCCAATCAGAACAGCGCGAATGGCAATCCCGACCCGGACCTGAAGGTTCGCACGGCGCTGGACCGGGCGGCCGAGCGCATCCAGGGGAAATTTGCCAGCCAGCCGCTCGTCGAGGCTTCGGTTCGCCAGACGATTGGCGAGAGTTATTTGGATCTCGGGCTTTTTCCAGAGGCGCAGCGCCAATTCGAGCGCGCGGTCGAACTGCGGCGGCAATCGTTGGGAGAATATGCCGCCGAGACGCTGTACAGCATGAGAAAGCTTGCCCAAACCGATAGAGACCTGACGCGGTTTCCGCAGGCTGAATCTCTCTTCAAACAGGTGTTAAAAGCGCAAACGAAGACACTGGGCGAGAAGGCCAACGCGACTTTAGATACCGCCGTGGATCTGGGAGCGATTTACTACTCCGTAGGCCGGTTTCCCGAGGCGGACGCGATGTTTACTCGTATTGTGCAAGTGCGGCAACGCCTCTATCCAAATAAATTGGCGGAGCTCTATGAGGCCCTTTACGGTCTGGCAACTACTTGTAGCGAAGAAGGAAAGCTGGACGCCGCCGAGCGGTATGCAAATGAGGCTGTGGAGATCGCGCGCCGGTTGCATGGCGACGATCATCCCGACACGCTGAAAGCCCGTCGCGTTCTTGTCATGATCTACCGGTGGAAGAAGGAGACCGACGCGGCGGAGAAGCTGCAAGCCGAGGTTCTGGCGGGCGACCGGCGCGTTTTAGGCGCGGAACATCCTCGCACCCTGATTGATATGAACAATCTGGGCACCATCTACCGTCTTGAGGGGCGCTATGCCGAATCCGCCAGCATGATGAGGCAATTGCTTGAGATCAGCCGGCGCACAAACGGCCCGGAAAACATGTATACCCTGGTCTACGAAAACGGCCTTATTCAGACCCTGTACAGTCTTGGCAGATTCGCCGAAGCCGAACCGATTGCCGTCAAGAACCAGGAGACGTTCAAACGCATTTATGGCGAGAATAATCAATGGACGATCACTTCCGCGAGAGCTCTTGGATTGATTTATGACGCCGAGGGCAGGTTTAAAGAGGCGGAGCCGATACTCCTCAAAGTCCTCGAAGACACACGCCGCGTGCTGGGCGCTGAGCATCTCAATGTGGCAACCGCGACGACCTACCTGGGTGTGCTGTACCAGGATGAGGGCAAGAACGATCTAGCTGAGCAAACGCTGACCGAGGCTCTCGCGCTGGATCGCAAGAGACTCCAGCCAGGCGAACTTGCAACTCGAAGTTGCCTGACGGCACTGGCGCGTCTGCGATTGACGCAGCGGAAATTTGCCGAGGCCGAATCTCTGCTGCGCGAGGCGATGACTGGATCAGGAAATCAAAACACGCAAATCTGGGATACTTTCGACCGGCAAAGCCTGCTGGGCGCGAGCCTGCTGGGACAGAGCAAGTACGCCGAAGCCGAACCGCTGCTTCTCTCCGGTTATGAAGGCTTAATGAAGCAAAGTCCCGCCATATCGGTCGATGCCAACCTTCCGCAAGCCGGCGATAGGTTGGTGCAGCTCTACGCCGCCTGGGGAAAGCCTGACCAGGCTGGTGAATGGCGCAGAAAGCTGGGATCCACCCCCCAATAGCCCCTTTCCGTCTCTGATCCGGTTTTTCTTCCCTTTCTCTTACCACTGTGGGTGGCCTTCAACTTCCCGGAGGCCGTCGCAGAATTATTTTCAGAAATCCTGAACCGGTTTGCCGAGCATTTCCGCTTATGCATTGTGGAACGGTGCAACTGTTCGCGCATTCAGGTTTGATTTCTGTTTGTTGCGTAAGAAATATGGAGGATTTATCCATGCGATCTCTACTCTCTGCGCGCTGGCTAATGCTGGCGCTGGTTATCGTTCTCATTTCCGCAGTGTCGCTTGCCGGCGCGCAAATCGTTGTCAGCATAGCGCCGCCTGCCATGCCCGTCTACGAGCAGCCCCCCTGCGTGCAGCCCGGCATGATGTGGACGCCCGGATACTGGGCCTATGGCAACCAAGGCTACTACTGGGTTTCCGGCGCATGGGTGCCCGCCCCGTATGAAGGCGCGCTGTGGACGCCCCCCTACTGGGGTTGGGAAGGCGGCCGGTATCGCTTCCATGAGGGCTACTGGGGTCCGCACGTGGGCTACTACGGCGGCGTAAACTACGGCTTCGGCTATGGCGGCATCGGCTTTGCCGGCGGAGAGTGGCGCGGCCACGACTTCCACTACAACACCGCGATCATGCATGTGGACGGCCGCTACATCCATACCACCTTCGAGGACCACGAGCGTGTCGGTAGAGGCTTTGTGGAAAGGGACAGCCACGTCGCTTTCAGCGGAGGCCCGGGCGGCATCCATCACGACCCTCGCCCCGAAGAGCGGCTAGCCGAGCACGACCAGCACCAGGGCAGAACCTCCTTCCAGGAGCATCACGAGAATTTCTCCAAAAACGACAAATCCTCCTATGCCAATAACAATGGCGGCCACCCCACTCACGGAAGCATGGGCGTGCGATCTGCCGGTTCGGGATCGGGGAACAATGGCGGCGGCAGTTCCATCTCTTCCAGGTCGAATTCCGGCAATCATTCGGCGGGAACCAATCATGGGAGTGGATCTACCAGCAGCGGCGCAACCACCCATGCCATTTCCATAGACAACAATCAGGGGGCCAACTCCAACAAGAACCCCACGCCCATCGAGGGCAACTCCAACGGCACCGAAAATTCTTCGCACGGCTCCGTAGGCAACGGCAGCCTTCACCCCTCGCACGGTTCGGGCACGGGCACAGGCACAGGTTCGACGACGACGTCAGAGGGATTGCCCGGAAACAAACAGCCGATGAAACCGCCGCAAGGCTCTACGGGTGGAACCTCCGGCACGGGAACCGGCACATCCAACCCAACCACCACGCACGGAAGCGGCACATCCACCGGCTCAACCACCGGCACGAGCACGGGGACAACCACCGGCTCAACCACCCACACTCAAACCAACATGAGCGTCCAGTCGACGCAGAGCGCCGGCAGCGCCTCTGGCGGAACTTCGCATTCAACACGTTCTATGGCAAGCTCGGGCGGCGGCCCGCCTAACAAGCCAGTTCCCTGCACGACCGGATACGTAAATGGCGTTTGCGGGTCGGGTGCGACAAAGAGTGGCTCGACAATCCCGCCATCGTCACCCGGCTCCGGTTCGATGGGAACATCATCAGGAACCGGAAGCTCGACAAGTACTTCCTCAACTACGCATGGAAGCGGCACGACGACAGGTTCGACTACAGGTACTGGCTCGGGAACAAGCACAACCTCGACCACGCAACCAAGCAAGACAGTACCGGGGAGACCGTCAAACTGCACCGGACCGGCGCCAAGTGGCGGCGTAGGCTGCACCGTGCCAACGACAACCGGGAACGGCACAACCGGCACTAAGACCGGTACAACTACCGGCTCGACCACGCACACGGGCGGCTCGAACGGCTCCACCTCCCACACCCAAACCGCCATGATCGTCCACAACACGACCACCGGCAGCACCTCCGGCTCGACGAATTCGTCCACGACCACGCATGGAAGTGGAGCGGCCCCTGGCACGGGCATAGGTGCAACCACCGGCTCAACCACTCGCACGAGCACCGGCACAACCACCGGCTCGACCACGCACACGGGCGGCTTGATTGGATCGTCCTCTCACACTCAAACCAACACGGGCGTTCAAAGCATACACACCGGCAGCGCCTATGGCGGAACATCGTCTTCCACACATTCCATGGCAAGCTCGGGCAGCGGCCCGCCGAACAAGCCTGTCCCCTGCACGACCGGCTACGTGAATGGCGTCTGTGGTTCGGGATCAACTCCGCACGGGTCGGGCAATCCACCGAATACTCCTGGAGGAGCATGTCCATCCGGACAGGTACGCGGCCCAAATGGCTGTACAGGCCCAAAGACCGGTACTGGCAGTTCCACATCACCTGGCTCCGGCTCCACATCGCATTTGCCGGGAAATCAAAGAGGTGGAGCAACAACCTTGCCGGTTTCACCTCGCGGCAATGGAGCGCAGCCAATGATCTCGCACTCGACCGGCACGCAGTCTACGCGCAACACGCAGTTTTCGCGCCCGCAGAATCCGCCGCCTTCGCATTCGGGTCCACCGCCATCAAGTGGTTCGTCCTCGGGTCACCATCGTTAGCCCGGCGGCTTCCGCTTTGCAGCGGGAAGGGGCAACGCCACCGTAAAATACGGCGCCATGCCGCAATGATTTTTTGCGACCTTGTGTACTGCGGCAGGATCTTCGCACATCCCTGCCAGACTCAAATCGACGTTCAACACCTTTCAAGGAGCTGCTATGAAAGATATTTTTCGCACTCTGCTCGTGGCGCTCGCCGCGCTCACGGTCGCTTCCACTGCTTTTGCGCAAACGGACAAGCCCGGATCAAAAGACTATCCCGGCCTCACCCGCCCACAGAATTACAACATCACAGATTACGAAGAGCTGCGCTTTGATTCCTTTACCTTCCGGGTAATGGAAAATGGCCGCGAGAAGAAACAGGATGTCGAAGGACATCATTACTCCTTCAGGTACGATTACAATTCCCAACGAGACCCCTCGAAGGGCGCTATGCCGAGCGCTATTGAGGTGATTCGCAATTACCAGAACGCGGTGCGTGCCGTTGGCGGAAAGGTATTGTTTGAAGAGGGATCTGGAGGCGATCGCTATACCACGGTCCACTTCGCAAAAGGCGACAAAGAGGTATGGATGGCGCTTCACGTTATTGCATATGGGGCTGTGTATAACATGCAGATCGTTGAAAAGCAAGCCATGCAGCAGGAGGTCACTCTGAATGCCGCCGCCATGGCCAACAGCATCGCTGACACCGGCAGCGTGGCCATCTACGGCATCAACTTCGACACCGCTAGTTCCGTCATCAAGCCGGAATCCGAGCCGGCCATCGACGAGATCGTCAAGCTGCTCAACAACAAACCTGCGCTCAAAGTCGGTATTGTCGGCCACACCGACATGGTGGGCGACGCCTCCAGCAACCTGAGGCTCTCGCAGGCACGCGCACAAGCGGTCATCACCGCGCTGGTTTCCAAACACGGCATCGCCGCCACGCGTCTGGTCGCCTTCGGTGCCGGGCCTTGGGCGCCCCTGGCTTCCAACAAGACCGACGATGGTCGGGCAAAGAACCGCCGCGTTGAGTTGGTCGAGATAGCCACTAAATAATTGAAATTTCCATGAGGGAGCCGTCTTCCGGCTCCCTCGGTGAGAAACAAGCATGAGAGGAAAAACCATGAAAGTGATACTTGCATTAAGTGTGGTTGTTCTGCTGAGTGCCGCCATACCCCTGGCCATGGGCCAAGGATATACATGAGTCGCAGTTCGGACGCGCTGTGGGTCGGCTTACCGCTATTGGATTTGGTTCGTAGATTCCGATAGACACCTACAACATGCCCGTAGACAAGACGCAAAACCACGGTATAAAGTTTGTCCGCAATTAAGCGCGCGGGGCGGCGGAAAAGGGCAACTCATCCTGCTGTTAACTGAATTTTGATTGAGAGGAAATCATGCATACTGTTCGAAGCACATTTCTGTTGATTCTGACTCTTCTTTTCACTCTGATGCTGGCATCAGCCGAAGACAAATGGGGAGTGAAGGTTTATGACGGAGCAAAATACGACGCCGACACTTCCGCATTAGTAGCGCAGATGGGCGGACAGGCGGCCTGCTACCGCTCCGCCG
>Ga0326727_10017015_pt1 | contig 15196 bp, 8 predicted proteins | sample MB2enrmetagenome_FD_207643 | JGI IMG/M metagenome (GOLD analysis project Ga0326727, IMG submission 207643) | Lab enriched peat soil microbial communities from McLean, Ithaca, NY, United States - MB29MY | ecosystem: Environmental > Terrestrial > Soil > Wetlands > Peat | place: USA: New York... | reverse complement strand
TGGGCACCCCCGATCCTGCGTTCCTAGAGGCGGTGCCAGTCGCCCAGCGTGCCTCCCGCGGCGAGATCATTAGAATCTCGAATCTGTACTTTTCGGGGATCGAGAACAATGACGGCAAGGGAGATTATTCGTTCTTCGCCGATGACTGCAACCGCATCGCGAACGGCCGCCAGACCACCAACAACCCGGGGCAGCATGGGCCGGGCTTCGATATCCTAGCGCTCGGATGCAAGGCGCAGCTCGAGACCGGCTTCTATCATTTCGAAACGCGCGTTCGCGACCGACGGTCCGTGATGGTGGACGAGGAACGGCAGTTGACGCTGGCCTTCGTTTTTTTCGATCATGCCGGAAACGTGAAACCCTTGAAGATGCCTGACGGAACAGCAATGCCCTCAGGGCCGACGTTTGCCTTCACCTTTGAGATCGCCCAGTTGTTCAAGATCGAGAACGGCAAAATCCGACGGATCGAAGCGGTTCTAGACCAATGCCCGTACGGCATGAACTCCGGCTGGAGTAGCTGGGAAGACGGCCTCTCGAGTCGCATGCGCTGGGTGGGCGGAACGGATGTGTTTCATTAATCGGCAACCATCGCACTTGGCTTTGTACATTCATGGCGAGGACGTTCCCGCGCGCTATGCTTCCCCTTCCACGCTGGAATCTGTCTTACGCGGCGCAACGGGCCAATTGACTGCTAGGCTCCCAAAAGGTCGGTGCCCGACTGGACAGCCGCTACCGGCACTGAAAGGCTTGCCCAAGAAGCCCGTTCTTGGGCTCGCCGCAAGTTCTTGATTTTCGATACCGAATTTAGCGGATTCCCCACCCCAGAATCAGATGTTTTTGGGCAATCGCGCAAATCATCCCTCTAGCCAGCCGAGGCTGAGCGCGTGTGCCCAAACGCGCCGCCGGGCCGTGACACAACAAAAAGAATCTCCCGTCTCACGGGGGAAAGTGAATACTCCTGGCAAAGCCGGGGGCTTTAGTTTGTGAGCCGCTCAAAGCGGCTAAGCGGGGTCGCTAACGCGGCCCCGCAGGGTTTGAGCCACCTTGCGGTGGCTGCTCATCGCCACAGATTCATCTGGTCCAATCGCTTATCCTCTTCCTCTTGTTTCTGAATGTATTCCCGAATCACGGCCTCGTCGCGGCCTGCGGTGGACACATAGAAGCCTCGTGCCCAAAAGTGCTGACCGACGAAATTCCGCTTCCTCTCTCCGTACACCCGCGCCAGATGAATCGCGCTCTTGCCTTTGATATATTCAATCACTTGCGACACCGCGTACTTGGGTAGTATCGCAATCATCATATGCACATGGTCCGGCCGCAGATGCCGCCGCAGTTCCTGGTACAAAGTTTTGCGGCGACATTTCGGGATGAAACGATGGTATTTGCACTCCCACTTGGTATGCGATAGGCTTTCCGGTTCGTCCATCGTGGATCTCCTTTTCGTGAGCTTTGGCGGCTCACGTTAAGGAGTTTCCGCGATGGACTCCGGTATTTGTCAAGCTTATACTGCCTCCCCGGCAGAGCCGGGGGGGCTCCCAACGAACTAGGCTCCGAGAATTCGTGGTCAAGAGTTGCATCATCGCTGCGGCAGTTATCATGGCGACAGTTGCCGCGCCGCCGGCCAATGCGGCCTTTGGCAGTGTAGTCCGCATTGACAGTGGCTTGATCGAGGGCATTCCGGCGCTGACGCCCGGGGTGATGGTATTTGAAGGCATCCCCTACGCTGCACCGCCGGTGGGGGACCTGCGCTGGAAGCCTCCGCAACCAGTCGAGCCTTGGCCGGTTCCTCGCAATGTCGATCGCTTTGGTCCGGTATGCCTGCAGCACCACCCGGGCACAAGTTCGTGGGACTTTTTCGGAGACTACGAGGCCCAAAGTGAAGACTGCCTTTATGTGAACGTGTGGACACCCGCCAAGTCCTCCCATGACCGGCTGCCGGTACTTGTTTGGATTTATGGTGGCGGTTTCGGGTTTGGATCAGGTACGGTGCGCCTGTACCACGGCGACAACCTGGCTGCCAAAGGCGCTGTCGTGGTGACGTTCAACTATCGCTTGGGAGTCTTTGGATTCCTTGCTCATCCCGAGTTGACGAAAGAATCCGGGCGCAATGCTTCGGGTAATTACGGGCTGATGGACCAAGTCGCAGCCTTGCAATGGGTGCGTCGGAACATCGCCGCCTTCGGAGGCGACCCCAACCGTGTGGCGATTTTCGGGGAATCGGCTGGCGGAGGCTCAGTAAATTTCATGCAGGCCACACCCCTGGCAAAGGGGCTTTTCCAACGCGCCATTGCGGAGAGCGGGGGACAGTTCAGCCGCTATGGACCACCCAGCGGCGAGCTACGATTGGCCGAGGCAGAACAGGCCGGACTGAGGTTTGCTCAAGGCTTGGGAGCGTCCTCGCTGGCAGACTTGCGATGCCGGCCTGCCGAACAACTCCTCCGGGCTGCGAGTGGGTTTTCCCCTGGCGTTCCCATCATCGACGGCTACGTCCTGCCTGAGGACGTGTACTCGATCTTCGCCGAGGGCAAGGAGAACGATGTCCCGGTTCTGGTGGGGTCGAACTCGGATGAGGGGACCAGCCTGCGTGTGCCTCGTCCAACCATGGATACGCCGCAGCTGCAGACCGAGCTTGCGCGTCTGTACCCGCCCGATCAGGAAGAGAAAATCATCAGCGGTGTGATGCTATGGATCATGCGCACGTGGGCGCGCCTCGAAACCAAGACCGGCACTCACCAGGCCTATGAGTATTACTTCAGCCATCATCCTCCCTTTCCCGCAGATGCCAAGTTCGAAGGGGATGTGACCCATTTCGGCGCGTTCCATGGCGCCGAGATCATCTATGTCTTTAACAATCTGGCAATACGGAAGAGCCGAAACTGGCCCTGGCAGGCTTGGGATTGGAAGCTGGCGGATATCATGTCTTCCTATTGGGCGAATTTTGCGGCGAATGGAGATCCCAATGGTCCAGGCCTTCCGACGTGGCCCGCCTACGATGATAGCCACCCGCAGGTCATGAATTTCGGCAACGCGGTCCAGGCGATTCCGTTGCCGCGCCGGGCGGAGTTGGAGTTTTGGGAGAAGGTCAATCATCCTCAACCCACAGCCAGTCCGGCCACCAAGTAATAATTCGACGGGCGGGAACTATTATGCCCGGATTTCCAAATGGGACTTTTTCCGGAGCCCTACACCGCCAAATAGGGGACCACAGGAGTACTTTCATGAAGAAATGGTTAGCCGCAATGTTAGGCGTCATTTGCTTCACCGGCCTGCGACTCGCTCAAGCGCAGCAGGCTAATATCAACCTGGACTACAATCCACAGAAGAACACAGAAAACCTAATCCCCTTCGGCGCCACGCTCAACTCACCGGACGTTCACGACGACAGGACCGTCACGTTTCGCATCAAGGCGCCCCTGGCACATGAAGTGACACTTTCCGGCGTCGCCTTGCTGGTGGCATTAGGAGACCCGCGCAAACCTGTGCCCTTGGTAAAGGGCGACGACGGGGTTTGGAGTCTGACCGCCGGTCCGCTGAAGCCGGACATGTACGTTTACTACTTCGTGATCGACGGCGTGCGGGTGGCCGATCCGAACAACAGCATCGCCGGATTCACGGCTATGCCCCCGTATAGCCAACTTGTCGTTTATGGAGACGGTCCGGCGTACTACGACGCGCGCAATGTTCCCCACGGCAACGTGACCCGTCACGTGTACCACTCCAATGTGACCAACGGCGAGCGAGAACTGTACGTGTACACGCCTCCCGGTTACGACACCAAGAAGACCTACCCCGTGTTGTACCTGGTGGGCGGCAGCGGGGACCTTCCTTCGAACTGGGTCTACGACGGGCGCGTGAACTTTATGATGGATAACTTGCTGGCCGAGGGCAAGGTCGTCCCGATGGTGATTGCCATCCCCAATAACCAGGTCGTGCATCGGAACAATCCGCATCACGCCGAGCTTACTTTTAAGATTTTCGAAGCCGAAATGCGCCAATCTGTTATCCCGCTGGTGGAGAGCCTTTACAGCGTCCGCAAGGACCCGAAGGGCCGCGCGCTTTCGGGACTCTCGATGGGCGGACGACACACGATTTTTGTGGGGTTCAATAGCCTGGACCTGTTCGGCTCCTTCGGGGTGCTTAGCGCGGGGGATGTGGATAGCGAGCATGTGCTGGCCAAGTTCCTGAACGATCCCGATGTCAACAAGAAGATCGACTATCTTTTTGTGGGACAGGGCACTCACGAGGCCGACCCAAATAGTGAGCTAGGCGCGCGTTGTTTGGCGCTCCACCAGGCTTTGTTGAACCACAACATCAAGCACGAATACTATGTGGGCGGTCATGGCGCCCACGATTGGGCCACCTGGCGCCACCTGTTGTACTACAGATTTCTGCCGGGGCTGTGGCGAAATTAGCGACGCTGCTCAAGGAGAATAGTCAAACGAAAAAACTTTACTATTATCCATTCTGGTATGCGGGCTTTGCTGGGGACAGACTGTGGACGATTCCAAGCCTGCGTTGACAAACATCATCGGTTCGGAATATCCGCGGGTTCACTCTGATCTTCGGGTAACACCGCGCATGAGTGGTTGACGTGGCGCAGGTGTCTCTACGACTTCGCGCCGCGACTCCTCCGCTAGCTGCCGACACAAGATTTCGACCTAAAAAGGCGCCCGAACACGTTTCCTCGATGAAATTCCATTCGGGCGTCCGAATAACTGGAGGTTACCAATGAAAAAGGGTGCATTCTTAGCCGCCGTGCTCGTGGCGTGCAGTTGTTGCTGGGCGGAGAACGTGGACGACTCCAAGCCCGCGTCGACGAACGTCATGGCCGCGCAGTACCCCCGCGTCCACTCGGATCTTCGGGTTACCTTTCAACTGAAGGCCCCCGATGCGCGAAAGGTGCAGGTGCGCATAGGAGCAGGACCGGTTCCAGTGCATGACTACGACATGGAAAAGGGAGCCGATGGCGTGTGGACCGTCACCGTACCGCCGCAGATTCCGGGCTTCCACTTCTATTACTTGGTGGTGGACGGCGTCCAGGTGAGCGACCCGGATAGCGAAACGTTTTACGGCGCCTGGGGAGAATCGAGCGGCATCGAGATTCCCGAGCGGGGTGTCGATTATTACGACATCAAGGATGTGCCGCACGGCGAGGTTCGATCTCTGCGGTACTTTTCGAAATACACGGGCACTTGGCGGCATGCGTTTGTCTACACTCCGCCCGACTACGACACCAATCTTCAGGCGCGTTACCCGGTGCTGTACTTGCAGCACGGCGGCGGCGAGGATGAACGCGGCTGGGTGATGCAGGGGCACATGGACAACATCATGGACAATCTCATCGCGGCGGGGAAGGCAAAGCCGATGATCGTGGTCATGGAAAACAGCTCGGCGGGAAGACCGGGCGAGCCCCTGCAAATGCCTCCCCGAACGCCGCCAGTCCCCGGCCGCCCGATGGTTTTCGTCTTGTCGCCAACTTTTGGAGAAGTTGTGAAGAAGGATCTCATTCCCACGATCGACGCCCGATACCGGACGCTTGCGGACAGAGATCATCGGGCCATCGCCGGACTTTCTTTGGGCGCGGCTTTCGCCCTCCAAGTCGGACTGTCAAACCTGGACCTATTCTCCAGTTTCGGCTCATTCAGTGGCACGGTGCTGGCGACGATGGACGTCAAGACGTCGTATGGGGGTGTACTAAGCAACGCGGAGGAGTTCAATAAAAGAGTGCGGCTACTCTTCGTCGCAGCCGGCACGGAGGAAGTATCCCGACATAAGGCGGCTGAACATGCCATGGAGCAATTTGACAAGGGCGGCATCCATTACGTCTGGTACGAATCGCCGGGAACCGATCACGAGTGGCTGACCTGGCGCAGGGACCTGCACGAATTCGCGCCCTTGCTGTTTCGGTAGCGCCCCGATGCGCAGAAGGTGCAAGTGCGTCTGGGGAAGGTTTACGGCGTGGAGAAGGGAGCGCCATTGAGATGCCCGAGCAAGGTATGGTTTACTACAGTGTGAAGGCATAGGCCGCCTGCGAGTTCGCACCGAAGCGCATCTAGGAAAGGAATAAGAAAGGAAATCGAAGATGAGAACGGTTTTGCTGGCAATCGTTATGGCGGCAGTCCCCTGGATGAAAATGGCCGCGAATCCTACCGTGAAAGTTGAGCAGGGCCGGTTGGAAGGCACCATCGAAGAGGGGCTGACGGTCTACCGAGGCGTTCCTTTCGCGGCGCCGCCCGTAGGCGATCTGCGCTGGCGGGCTCCGCAACCAGCTTCTCCTTGGGACGGCGTGCGGCGCGCCGATAAGTTCGCGCCGGAGTGCGTACAGGCCAGCTTGGGTCCCAGGCCGGATGGCGAACAACCTCCCCCGATGAGCGAAGACTGCCTGTATCTGAATGTCTGGACACCGGCGAAGGCGGCCTCCGACCGCATCCCGGTGCTGGTATGGATCTATGGCGGCGGGTTTAACGCGGGAGCCACCTCCATTCCGACTTACAGCGGAGAGAAACTGGCCCGGAAAGGAGTCGTGCTGGTCAGCATCGCCTACCGCGTGGGGCCGATCGGCTTTCTCGCGCATCCGGGATTGAGCGCGGAATCACCCCAGCACGTCTCGGGAAATTACGGTCTGCTCGACATGATCGCCGGGTTGAAATGGATCCAGAAAAACATTGCTGCTTTCGGCGGCGATCCCAACAGGGTCACGATCTTTGGCGAGTCGGCCGGAGGCATCGCGGTGAGTATGCTGTGCGCTTCGCCGCTGGCCAAAGGTCTTTTCCAAGGGGCGATTTCGCAGAGCGGGGGTTCCTTTGGTCCTCCCCGCACCGGCGGTATGCCGGGCGAGAATATGCGAGTTCTCAGCGATGCGGAACGCACCGGCGAAGAACTCGATCGGATTGCGGGAGTTGCGTCGATCGCCGAGCTTCGCAATCTGCCTGCAGAAAAGGTGCTGGCGGCAGCGCGAACCCAGCGCGGTATGGCATGGCCGATCATCGACGGTTGGGTGATTCCGGACGATCAGTACAAACTCTACGAAGCGAAGCGGTTCAACGATACGCCCATCCTGGTTGGCTACAACTCGGATGAAGGCGCAAGCTTCTCGCCGCCCCATACCGCACAGGAATATGCCGACAGCGTGCGGAGACGCTACGGCAGATTTGCCGATAACCTGCTCAAAGCGTATCCGGCCAACGGCACTACGGTGCCCAAGACCGCGCGTGACCTTACCCGGGATGCAGCTTTCGGTTGGCATACCTGGACCTGGGCTCGGCTGCAATCGAGGTTGGGAACGTCCAAAGCCTTCTATTACTATTTCGATCAGCACCCGGACTATCCGGCAGATTCGCCGCGCGTCGGCTACGGCTCGCCGCACGGCGCGGACGTGCCCTTTGTCTTCGAGCACCTCGGAGCACCCAATCGCCAGGCGGCCCCCGGAGACCAGGAACTCTCCGAGACCATGGCCGCGTACTGGACGAATTTCGCCAAGCGCGGGGACCCCAACGGCGAGGGGTTGCCCAACTGGCCAGCATTCAGCGATGCCCATCCCGTGGTCATGTATCTCAAGCAGCCTCCCCGCACGGGCCCGGTTCCGAGCGAGGAGGGATTGAGGAGCCTCGAAACTTATTTCGCCTGGCGGCGCACCCCCGAAGGTGAGGCCGCGGTGCGGCCGAAGGAGCAGACGGCGGTTGGCACGCCTCCAACGGGGATCGCGGACAAGAGGCCCGTGTTCGGCGGCGCGTGCAAGATCTGCCCGTGGGGTGCGATGGCGGAAGTTGTGCAAGCGGCGATGAAGCCGTACGGTTACGACGTGCAGATTTGCTATAACTGCAACGGGGCCGAGGCTCCGCGCATCGTCAGCGAAGCCAAATTGCCGCCTCCCTACAAGCCGGATCCCGCCGTCCCGGAGATCCTTGCCCCGCGCGAGATTCCGGGACTCGGTCCGATCGATTTCGGCGCGGTCGCCGTCCAATTTCTGCGGGACGCCTACCGGGGGACGGGCCTATACGCGAAAGAGAAACCCCGGACGAACCTGCGCCTGATTGCCAACATTCAGGACCCCAGCTACGTCCTGGTCGCGGCCAAAGCGGACACAGGGATCACTGACCTGTCGCAAATCCGGGAAAAGCGCTGGCCAGTCCGTATATTATCGGCGGGGATTGGCAGCGACTCATCCACCATCCTGGCTCACTTCGGCCTGTCAAGAGAGGCCATCAAGGCTGCCGGCGGCCGGGTTGGGAACACGCCGGAGGACGGGGAGAACTTCGATGTGGCGATCGGTGGAGGCGGCGTTATGACCACGGCTCCGGAATGGCGAATCTGGACGGAGATCAGCCAGAAGTTCGACCTCAATTTCATCCAGCTACCTGACGACCTGCTGGCGCAATTGGCGCAGGAGGGCGAGCAGGAGCGCGGCATCATCCCGGTCGGCCTGTATCGGGGCGTCGTGCGCCCGATCCCGACCGTAGTGCGCACCGGCACCGTGATCTACGGCCGGGCCGACATGCCGGACGATTTCGCTTACCTCGTCGCCCGAGCGATGGACGAACAGCAGGAACTGCTGCAGTGGAAACATCTGAACTTTTCCTACAACATCCACACCGTGTGGAAAGGGTATGAAGTCCCGCTCCATCCGGGAGCGGCGCGGTACTACCAGGAACAAGGCTACATGAAGTAGTACTCTGCAAGCCAGAAAGGATAAAGAGCATGCGTGCTGCGGTCATTGTCTTCGGTCTGTTTTGCCTCGCCGCGCCGTCCTTCTGCCAGCGGCCCCCTTCGCCTTACTATGAGGACACCAACAACGTTCCCGTCTCTCCGGAAGTGCATCCGGATCGGACGGTGACCTTTCGCCTCTTCGCCCCTAAAGCGTCTGAAGTAGTTCTGATGGGATCCCCGGGCATTTTGGAAGTGATTAAGGAGCCCAAGCCGCTGCAGAAGGATGACCAGGGCGTCTGGAGTCTAACCGTGGGCCCGCTGCCAGCCGGCTTTTACACCTATGGGTACGCGATTGACGGCGGACTCCGCATGCCCGATCCTTCCAATCCGAACGTGGAGCTACGCCGGTGGGGGGCAACCAGCATTTTCATCGTGCCGGGGACCGATAAGGCGGTTTTCGAAGAGCGCCCCGTCCCGCACGGAACGGTTCACGTAAACTTCTACGATTCCAAGAATCTCGCGATGTCCCGCATGTTCTACGTGTACACGCCGCCTGACTATGAGTCCAACCGGAAGAAATATCCGGTTCTGTATCTGCTGCACGGCAACGGGCAGATAGAGGCGTCATGGACCTGGACTGGCCGCGCCAACGTGATCATGGACAATCTGCTCGCCGAAGGCAAAATCACGCCGATGGTGGTGGTCATGCCGTACGGCCACATCCCGCGCGAGATTAAGCCCGGCCCGACCGTTCCGGCCGGACCCGCCGATGCGCTGGCGATCGAAAAGGAATTGCTGACCGGCGTGAAACCCCTGGTGGAGAGCAAGTACCGGGTGCTGACCGATCGTAAGCATCGGGCCATCGCCGGGCTGTCCATGGGCGCCGCTCAATCCATGTCCATCGGGCTGCATAACCTCGACCAGTTCGCCTACATTGCTGCTTTCAGCGGCGGCGGCAACAGGGCCGAGTGGGAAAAAATGGATCCAGCCGTCCTGAACAGCAAGCTGAAGGTGCTCTGGCTCGGATGCGGCACCGAAGATGCGGCCTACAAGTCCGTCAAGGCCATGGATGACCTCCTGACCGAGAAGAACGTAAAGCACGTGTTCAACCCGTCCGGTGGCGCTCATAGCTGGCCCAATTGGCAGGTGTATCTGTCGAAATACGCTCCCCTGCTATTCCGGGACTAAACACGGCCCCGGACCAACTGCCCGGTCAGGCCGACGGGTCGGCGCCGGCGCTGAATGCGGCAGGATGCGAGACGACGCGTATCATCAGCCGCGGCTCGGCATATCAGCGGCGCGGATCGATACTAATGAGGATTTCAAAATGTAGTGACGAACTGTATTCGTGGCGCCGGCGTCTCGCCCGCTGGGGCGTGGGCATCCTGCCCGCGCGCTGAGCGGGAGCGGGACGCTCCCGAGCCAGCGGGCAAGACGCCCACGCTAGGCGCGCAATTGTCACTATATTATGCAAATCTCAGTAGACGTGTTGCGCAGAGTGTGTACCGTTCACGCTCTGCGGCTCTAACTTTGGATGTGGCGCGGGGAGAAGCCGCAGAGTCTCAAAACCAGAGACTCCGATGGGCTACCAGCTGCCAGCTGATTACGATTTTCTTACGTGCGGAATACCTGATTCAGTGAGAAGGAGAAAACCCATGGCCAAAAGATCGTCTCGCAAAGAGTTTTTCAGTAAGCGTGCCGGCGCGGTCCTGGCAGTCTGGGCCTTGCTCGGAGTTCATGCCTATGTAGTCAGGGCGCAGGAAGCGGCCGGCGGCGGCACTGGAATGGCGATTACGTCCAGCATCGACGCGAGTCAAGTCGGGACGCCGGTTTCAAAATACATATACGGCATGTTCATCGAGCATATTGGCACGCTAATTTACCGCAGTCTCTGGTCCGAGATGCTCGATGACCGCAAGTTCTATTTTGCGATTTCATCCAAGAGCACCGAAGAGCCCCCGAGCAGGTCAAACAGGCCGTTCAGGATTGCTCTTCGCAAATGGCGCCCTGTGGGCCCCGACGAATCGGTGGTTATGGACAAAGACCAGCCGTTCGTCGGAGACGCGAGCCCGCGCATCGCTCTCGACTCCGCTTCGCCGCACGGAATCCGACAATCGGGGATCACGCTGGTGAAAGGCAAGCAGTACACAGGCCGAATCTATCTTCGCGGTACTCCGGGCAGCAAGGTAAACGTCGCGCTGATCTGGGGTAAGGGCGCGAACGACCGGCGGACTGTCTCGTTTGCGACACTCACCGATGCGTACAGAAGGCTCCCGCTGAGCTTCACGGCCCAAGCCGATACCGACGATGGCGTTCTCGAGATCACCGGCACGGGCAGTGGGAACTTCCACATCGGCACTGTCTCTTTGATGCCGGCTGACAACGTGCGGGGATTCCGGCCCGGCACCATCGCTCTTCTGCGCCAGCTTCACTCCGGCATGTGGCGCCTGCCGGGCGGCAATTTCCTTTCCGATTGGAGCTGGTACGACTCCGTGGGGGACCCGGACAAGCGGCCGCCGGTGTTTGATTTCGCATGGAACGCCGCTCAGCCGAATGACGTGGGTATGGATGAATTCATGACGCTGTGCAAACTGATCGGCGTGGACCCATACATTACGGTGAACGCCGGTTTCGGCGACGCGCATTCGGCGGCGGAAGAGGTCGAGTATATGAACGGCTCGGTCAATACGCGCCTTGGGGCGATGCGCGCGCACAATGGCCATCCCGAGCCTTACCACGTGAAGTTCTGGGATATCGCCAACGAGCCCTACGGCGCGTGGCAACTGGGACGCACCGATCTGAAGTATTACGTTCTCAAACACAATCAATTCGCCCAGGCAATGCGCAAAGTGGACCCGTCGATCACCCTTCTCGCCTCGGGTGCGATGCCTGATGAAATGACCCTCGAAGGCCAGGCGCGCGCCCTGCATCTGGACGACGTGCAGGTCCATTTCGGCTCGGAAGGCGACTGGACCGGCGGCCTGCTTGCGCACTGCTGGGGGAACTTCGACGGCATCACCGAGCACTGGTACTCGCGGGTCGGCAAGCGCTTCGATTACGAGCATGCCAAAAACCTCCCGCCCGATGCGCCTATGGAGGCCGGGTATGTGAATGTCGATGAGACGGTGCTTGAGTGGGTACGCCATCCGTCGAATCGCGTGCACCTAAAGGCCGAAGAGTGGCAGGAGTACACGAAGCGTTTTCCGGCAATGCTCGACAAAAAGATTTTCCTGTCGATCGACGAGTATGCGTATACCATGGCGCCTGTGAATCTGAAGCTGGCCCTCGCCTACGGTATGGTACTCAACGAGATGCTGCGGCATACGGACTTCCTGCAGATGGCGGCGTTCACTATGGGCGTTTCGATGCTGGACTATAACCGCACCGCTGCCGTCCTTAACACGACGGGACTCCTATACAAGATGTACGGCGACCACTTCGGCACCCTGCCGGTTGCCGTTTCAGGGAACTCGCCGCAACCGGCGCCGAAGTATCCGGTCGGCGGAGATCAGCCACAGACAAACGCCGGGAGTCCGACCTATCCGCTCGACATGGTGGCCGCGATGACTCCAGATCGCAAGTACCTGACCCTAGCCGTCGTAAATGCGACGGACACGGCGCAGACACTGAATCTGAACGTAAGCGGTGTGCGGCTGGCGGGGCAATCCACATTGTGGCAGATGAGCGGAAAGGATCTGGGGGCGGCCAACCATGTTGGACAGCCGCCGCAGATCGAGGTGAAAGAGATTGCGATCGGCGACGCCGCGCGCACGCTCTCAGTGGCCCCGATGAGCGTCAACATCTATCGTTTACCCGTGGAGCATGCGGGGCAGTGATTACCTGCCGCTAGGCCAATACTCGACCCGGCCGGGCTGCCGTTATCTAAACCGTTGCGGCAAGGCCAGTCTGAATGACTGCTGCTGCTGGCGCGGATATCAACGGGCGAAGAAGCGGCGGTGATCGAAAAGATTGAAAAGATAATAATCGTCATCGCCACCGCTCTCTGTACATTTGCGATTCAAGAACATAGGCACCGGAGGAACTCAAGGGCTGAACGTATGGCACAAGACGCAGCAAAGAAACTGTTTGAATCGGACGAATGGCAGAAGCGAAGTTTCGAGGCTATCAAGAATCGTCTCGGTGGATTCGGCGATGATGAACTACGGAAGATGCCTATTAGCGTCGGAGCGGTTGGATTCAAAGCAACAGATGGCACCGAGCTCTGGGGTTTGCGGTCCCGAAATGAGTTTTAGCCACCATTGGGCAAAATGCATATTTCCCAATGGAAATCACGGCTTAATCGATTTCAATTCGAAGTACCGAAGGAGGAAAACCATGCAAAAGTTCTTAGCGATAATGACGATATTGGTTCTCGAAACCGGAATCATGGCCGCTCAGAACGATAAGACTGTTTTCTGCGACCGTGCCTGTTTAGAGGGCAAGGTCAATCAGTACCTTGCCGCCATGGTGGCGCACGACGCCTCCAAGGCGCCATTCTCCAAGAATTTGAAATTCACGGAAAACGGAGTAAAGCTTCCCCCCACAGAGGGTCTCTGGTTTACATCCACTGGTCTGGGCGATTACAAGTTCTATGTCTCCGATCCGCAAGCTGGGCAGGTGGGTTTTGCCGGTCTCGTAAAGGAGCATGACAAGCCCGTTATTCTAGCCTTGCGTCTCAAGGTGGTGAGGGGACAAATTACCGAGGCGGAATCGGAGGTGATCCGCACCGTGAAGGAGGAGAACTTCGTGAATTTGGTAACACCACCGCCTGCGCTGTCCGAACCTCTCGCGCCCTCAGAGCGAGTTTCACGCCAGGAGCTGATCAGAATCTCGAATCTCTATTTCGATGGGATCGAGAGGACCGATGGCGATATCGTTCCTTGGGATCCGGAATGTTCCCGCCTGGAAAACGGCAGGCGAACTGCTGGTCTCCCATCGGCAAGTGCACCGGCACCGGATGCCGCGGGGGAGCCGCCCGTTCCCAGCTGTCGGGATGGGTTGAGTTCCGGAATACTCAAGACCATCTACAATATCCGTCCGCGGCGCACTCTGGCTGTTGATGAAGAAAGAGGCGTTACGTGGGGGGTGTACAATTTCAACCACCGAGGCGTGCTGACCGTTCAGATGAAGGACGGGAGCACGAGTCCCAGTTATGCGCCGACTCCGAATAGCTCACTGATAGTCGAGATATTCAAGATAAAGAACGGCAAAATCCGGGATATCGTGGCCTTCATAACCCTTGTCCCCTATGGCATGGGAGATGGCTGGGCGGGGCCCCTCTTCAAATAGCCGTCCATTACCGGGATCTCAATATCAAATAGCTCCTGTTCCTCCCATCGTGGCTGAAACCTAAAACCGTTATGGGAGACGGGGATGCCGCTCCCCTTCATTTTAAGCGTTCAGCTTTTCAGCACCCGGCTTGTGAACACACGGTCAGCGCAGTCTTGACCGTGCCCCGCTGCGGGCGCTTTTGCAGGTGCGATGCGCGTAGGTGGTCGCCGACATGCCAAACTACTGCGCGGTTGCACCATTACCGTGAGGCGCGGGGCACACCGAAACTCATAAAATGGAGGGTTACCGCCCCCGAATTTCGAGATTGAGAGGCACTGTTGCATTCCAATCCGTTAGATTAAGAGTGGTTAGCCAAAATCTGGAGAGGAACAGAACAGTGCAAAGACAAATTACCCCGCTTCGGGGAGAAAAGAAAGTGGTTTTGCGCCAGATCCCGCGTGCAGTGACGCCGTTCGCCGGGCTGAGTGGATAACACCTTCTGCTCTCGCTTCCGTTCCCAATCGCGTTCCCGAAGTCGGGCAATTCAGCCGAGCGCTACGAGGTCACTCTTACATAGCGCCGCAGCAGTGGCGGCGGCCAAGATGCTGGAAGATCGATTGGATCCTGCCCGCAAGATGGAAGCATGGCTCGCGGGAACGTCCTCACCACGAATGAACAAGGCCAAGTGCGATGGTTGCCGATTAATGAAACACATCCGTTCCGCCCACCCAGCGCATGCGACTCGAGAGGCCGTCTTCCCAGCTACTCCAGCCGGAGTTCATGCCGTACGGGCATTGGCCTAGAACCACTTCGATCCGTCGGATTTTGCCGTTCTCCATCTTGAACAACTCGGCGATCTCCCAGGTGAGGGGAAACGTCGGCCCTGAGGGCATTACTGTTCCGTTAGGCATCTTCAAGGGTTTCACGTTTCCGGCATGATCGAAAAAAACGAAGACCAGCGTCAACTGCCGTTCCTCGTCCACCATCACGGACCGTCGGTCGCGAACGCGCGTATCGAAATGAAAGAAGCCGGTCTCGAACTGGGCCTTGCATCCGAGCGCCTCGATATCGAAGCCCGGCCCATGCTGCCCCGGGTTGTTGGTGGTCTGGCGGCCGTTCTCGATGCGGTTGCAGTCATCGGCGAAGAACGAATAATCTCCCTTGCCGTCATTGTTCTCGATCCCCGAAAAGTACAGGTTCGAGATTCTAATGATCTCACCGCGGGAGGCGCGCTGGGCGACTGGCACCGCCTCTAGGAACGCAGGATCGGGGGTGCCCG
>Ga0326727_10017014_pt1 | contig 15197 bp, 9 predicted proteins | sample MB2enrmetagenome_FD_207643 | JGI IMG/M metagenome (GOLD analysis project Ga0326727, IMG submission 207643) | Lab enriched peat soil microbial communities from McLean, Ithaca, NY, United States - MB29MY | ecosystem: Environmental > Terrestrial > Soil > Wetlands > Peat | place: USA: New York... | reverse complement strand
CACTGATCCCGCCGGCAATCGATTTGCTGCGCAGCACCAAGCCTCGGAACGCGAGCGGCCCATTGTTCCCAGGAAAGAGCGGCGGCGCACGTGTGACGTTGAGACGACCATGGGTGCAAGCGTGCAAAGTGGCTGGGCTCGTGGAGGAGAACCAGATCGAAGGCAAACTGCGCATGTTAACGCGCCACAAGCCGACGGTCCGCATTCACGATCTACGGCACATTTACGCTTCGCATTTGTTTTCTGGTGGAGCCGGACTGCAGATCGTCGGAAAACCCCCGCGCCACGTTCAGGAATCGACCACCATGAGGTAAGTGTCAAGGGCGGAGTAAAAGGGAACCACTGTGGCGGAGCAAAAGGGAGCCAGTAGTAAGGCTGATTGGGCATGTATTTCGGGGGAGAAGGGGCTCTGGAGCGTAGCGGAAGAGGCCCTTCTCCCCCGAGGCGCGTTCGAGGGGGTAGTTTTCAGGGGTCTGGCGGCGGGGTCCTTTTTCGGCGGCTTTGCTTGAGGCGGTAGCTGTCACCGTTCATCTCCAGGATGTGGACGTGGTGGGTGAGCCGGTCGAGCAGTGCGCCGGTGAGCCGCTCGGAGCCTAGAACCTCGGTCCATTCTTCGAAGGGCAAGTTGCTTGTCACCAGCGTGGAAGCACGTTCGTAGCGTTGGCTGAGGGTCTCGAAAAGCAGTTCTGCGCCGGTCTTGGACAGCGGCACGAAGCCCAGTTCGTCGACGATGAGCAGTTCGTAGCTGGCCAGCAGCTTCTGGAAGCGCTGCAGGTGCTTTTCATCGCGGGCCTCGATCAGCTCGCTGACCAAAGCCGCAGCGGTTGTGAACCGCACGCGGTGACCGCGCTGACAGGCGGCCAAGCCGAGAGCAAGGGCGATATGCGTTTTTCCAGTCCCACTGTTGCCCAACAGCAATAGGTTTTCTTTACGCGCCAGGAACTCGCATCGGGCCAGTTCCAGGACCAGCGTTTTGTTGAGCGACGGGATAGCCAAAAAGTCGAAGCTGTCGAGGCTCTTGACCACAGGGAACTTCGCTTGCCGGATGCGGCGCTCAGTGGCCCGGCGGTCGCGATCCAGTAACTCTAGCTCGGTCATCCGGAGCAGGTAGCGCGGGAAGTCCACCTTCTCGGCGGCGCACTGCCGCGCCACCTTGTCGTACTCGCGGAGAATGGTTGGTAGGCGCAAGGCCTTCAGGTGATGCTCCAGCAGCAGTTGCGGTGTGTCGGGAGTGGGCATTTCCGGCTGGTTGCTCATAGCGCCGCCTCCAGGTTCGTGAGCGGCGTCGCTATCGGGGAGTAACTGAGCAGCGCCATGTAATCAGCGGCCTGCGTGGTGCGCACACTGGCCAGAGGCAGATGCGGCCAATTGGCCAGGTCCAGCCGTGGCGGCCGGCGTTCGATGCGGCAGAGCAACAGATGCCGCACCGCATCGAAGCTGATCGTGCCCAGACGCAGTGCGTCTTCGACGGCGCCGGTCACTTCTTCAAGAGCGAAAGTCTCCAGCAGCCGCAGCACCTGGATGTACTCGCGGCTGGCATACTTCTTCAGCCGCGCTTCGAGCAAGCGCCGTAGTGTGATGAAGCAGTCGGGCAACTGCCAGCCCACGAGCGGCGCTGCCTGCTCCAGCGCCTGGCTTTTGTGTTCGAGCAGGGCCAGGTAGTGCAGCGGATCGTAGACCGCGGTCTCGCGCTCGTAACTGCGCTGGTGACGGGCGATGACTTCCGCACCGCAGATAATCTCCACGCGATGCACATATCCCTTCACCAGCACCTGGTGATGCCCGTACCGGGTCGGGACCGAGTAGTCGTTGGTGCGATAGCGCACTAACGACAGTGAACTGACCCGCAAGGTGACCTTTTCGCAGGCCTCGTAGGGCGTGGCCGGCAACGGCAGCATCGCGATGCGATCGCGCTCGAAGCGCTCCGCGATGGTCTCCGTATGGCCTCGCAATCGACGCTGGCGCCGCTGTCCGCAATCGGCTTCAAATCGCGCGTTCAGTTCTTCCCAGCTTGGCGCATGCGGAATCGGCACCATGAAGTTGCGCCTTGCATAGCCAACCAGGTTTTCCACCTTGCCCTTATCGTTGCCCTTGGCTGGACGGCCGAACTTCTCAGCGAACAGATAGTAACTCTGCAACTCGGCAAAGGCGCGCGTCTTCTGCCGCTGACCATCGCCCAGAATCCGCGCCACCGCCAACGTGGTGTTGTCGTACAAAATACGCGTGGGAATGGCGCCGAAATAAGCGAAGGCTCGCACATGGCCTTCGAGAAAGGCTTCCGTGGTCTCGGCAGGAAAGGCTTGCACGAAGCAGTCGTCGGAGTGCGGCAGATCGAAGGCCATGAAACGTGCCTTCCGCTCTACTCCGGAAATCACCACCACGGCTTCGCCGAAGTCTGCCTGCGCCTCGCCCGGCGCGTGACTTAGCGGCACAAACATCTCCTGGCTGCCAATCTTCGCGCCTCGCACGTAGTCCTTCACGATCGTGTAGCCGCCCGTATAACCGTGCTCGGCTCTCAGCCGCTCGAAAATCCGCTTGGCCGTGTGCCGTTGCTTCTTCGGCCGCTGCCGGTCGTCTTCCAGAATGGCATCGATGACGCCCTGCCACGGCCCCAGCTTGGGCCGCCGGATCGGCTTCCGCCGCCGATAGCCGGGTGGCAATGAGTACTCCAGCATCTTCCCGACCGTCTTCCGCGCCAGCCCAAACTCCCGGGCCACCGCCCGCCGGCTCCTGCCCTCGACAAGAACCGCCCGCCGTATACGCGCATACAGTTCCACCGTGTACATGCCTCCCGTGTCACACGGAAAGCGCGGCTTCTCAATGGCAACGAACCTCGTTCGTTACCCCTGGCGGCCATCGTTGTCCGTGAAACCAGAATCTGGCGGTGGTCTACTTTTACTCCGCCACGTCACGCCGCTAACGCGGCGTCACGTGGTCTATTTTTGCTCTGGCGCGTACATTCAACAGGTTCGGCGCAATCGGCAGATCGTGCCGGCTGTCGGTGGTCACCACCCGGAAACGGCGCTTGCCGCGGGCGCGAATGCCATGCCGCTGCATCAGCCGCTGCACCCGTTGCTTGCCTACGCGGATGCCGCGCTTGATCAGCTCCCGCCAGATGCGCGGCCAACCATAGGCCCCGCGGTGTTCCGCGTAAACCGCACTGATATGCGTGAGCAGGGCTTCATCGCTCAGATGCCGGCGATCAGCGATCTTGCGCCGCCGCGCCCGGTGTTGGTGAAAGCCGGACACGCTCACCTTGAGCACCCGGCACTGCACACAAATCGGCCAGAGGCGCCGATGGCGTTCGATAAAGGCATACTTCACTTCTGGCCCTTTGCAAAGTATGCCGTCGCTTTTCCCAGGATGTCGCGCTCCATCGTCACCCGCGCCAACTCCGCGCGCAAGCGGCTGATCTCCATCTGCTCGGCCGTCACTTCGGCCTTGCCGCCGACCTCCTTCAGCTTGCCTTCCCGCTTCGCCTTCACCCAGTTGGAAAGCGTCTGTTCCACTACTCCCAGACTGCGCGCCGCTGCCGCGATGCCCTGGCCCGACTCAACCAGCCGAACCGCCTCTTGCTTGAACTCCAGCGTGTACCTGCCTCGTTTTCCGTTCCCCATCCTCGTATCCCTTTCGCCATTACAGCAGCTCCTCATGGGATACGTTTTGCGGGGGCAAGGTCAGCCGACCATCCGGGCATAATGTATTCGCAACTCTCAAAAGCGAGACCCCGGGGTGCCCTCAGGGTTGCAAGCTCAGCTTTGCGTTTGCCGGCGGCGGGTTGGTGGCAAGCTTGATGGTCTCGGTTTTGACACTGCTGAAGTTACCGGCTTTGTCCTGGGAGAACGCAGTCAAGATCCAGGTTCCCGCGTATTTGATGCCGATGGGGCCGCTGTAAATCGAGCAGGCTCCAAGGTTTTTTGGGCCGCAGGCAGGCGTGCTAATCGCGTAATAGATATTCGCGACTCCAGATGCCTTGCTGCCGCCGGGGTCTGAGGCTTGCAGCGTGACGGTTACGGATGTCTTGTAAATGCCGCCTGCGGGAGGCGCCGGATTGTTGGTGACCTTGATGGTCGGAGGCACGGTGTCGTAACAGATCGGGCCATAGGTCTCGGGGTAGCCGGGCTGGCCCGCCGTATTCCATCCCTGATTGTTCCAGCCGCGCGCATAGGCCGTGTGGCAGCCCTGGCTGACGCCGCCGGAGCATTCGCCTTTAACGAACGAGAGGCATCCCTGACTTGAGTTTGGAAACTGAGGACCGCTGTAGAAGAGATTTCCTGAGCCGCCGTGCGCTTCGCTGGCAGGCTCGTCAAAATTGGCGTCCCAGCCCTGCGCCAAACCGGCTATGCCGGTGCCCGGAATGCCGGGTGTGTCTCCGGCGTAATCATTGATTGTCCAGGATACGGCCTGGTTGGTGTTGTACCACTTGTTGATGGGTGGGCCCGAAAAGGTCACGTAGGGAAGGCCGTCGGCAGAAGTCAACTCCCAGTTGATGGCCCAGGCTAGCTGCAACATATTGGCCGAGCCCCAGCCCGTCACTTCGTCGTAGCCTGGACCCGCACAATAATAGCCCAAGTCTGGGTACTCGGCCGTAATGTCGTTGGAGTTGCAGCCAAAGACAATGTCGTAGAAGGGCGAGTGGCCCGCGTCCCGATAACTTGCCTCATAATAAATGGGGTAATTGGCATTGCCCAACGGAGCGCATGGCGATGCGCCGTTCGGTCCGCATTTGTTTCCAATGCTCAGCAGGTAGGCGTTCTCCTGCGCAAAGAAGCCAGCCAGCATAGGTGCGGAAACGCTGGTGCCGCCCTGATAAATCCATCCTCGATTGAAATACACGTCATGGCCGTTAGGCGCGTCCAGCGCCATGTCGGGCACCGCGCGCTTTGAGAAGCCCAGCAAGGATTGGTAGCTGGGCGCTGGCCAATATTCGCTGAAGCCGCCCCCGCTGCCTCCATCGTTTTGCTGGCAGAGATTCGGGTGCGCATGCGGGTCAGCTACCGCGCTTCCGGTCCAGGCTCCCTCATAGATGGTATAGCCAGCGCCCGCTAAATCTGTTCCGCCAACGCCAACCACATTGGGGTCGGAGGCAGGAAAATCAATGGCGAGCTTATTTGTGCAGCCGGCGGTAGCTCCCTCATCCCCAGAAGACGCTACCAGCGTCCAGCCCTGGCCGACCATGCTCGAAAATACCTTGTCCACCGATTGCATCGTGCTGTTATAGGTATCCAACTCTGGGTTGCTGCTCCCCTGGGTATTCTCCTCCAACGCCCAACTGGTGCTCATGGTGCGGGCGTGGGCGTCATCGGCCATCTGGGCATAGACATCCATGATGATTGCGTTGTTGTAATTGGAGCCCTCGTACACAACTACTCTGGCCGTGTCTGAGTCAGCCCCCTGGCCGTTCGCCGTAGCCAGCGACCACTCCGTATCCATTGTGACTTCCACACAGCCGTCATCTGGGGTTTTCTGGGTGTTGTTGCAGGTATAGGCACCGTCTATTGCAATTTTATTCACGTACCAGGCCAGCCCAAATTCTTGCGCAAAGTTAGCCACGTCGGTGAGGCTTACATCGGCAAAGGAGGCAATCGCAATCGAGGATTCCCTGGGAGAGTGGCCGCTCTTGTTGTTCAGCGGATTGCAACAGTGCCCCTGATTCATCAGAGCCTGGTAGTCGTAGGCCTTGCTCGACCAATAATAGGCAGGGGAACGGTACTTGGAACTAGGCCGTGTCACCTCCGACGTCATTCCCATTTCATTTGCAATTAACGCCCCAGCTTCGCCGCTAGCATCTTGCCGCGAAGAGTCCAGCTCCTGCACCACCGGTCCCGGCAGGTAGTCCGGCCGCGGAACCAGACGGCCGCTGCCGCCTGCCGGACGCGCGACTTCGATCGAATTCAGGCCCAGCACCGCAGAGACGACGCCGTCCAAACTATCCGGAAGTACCGGGTCGCGGTCATTGGAATACACCATTCGCGCTTCATCAGCGTCGGCAGCTGGGAGGATGTAGCTGTTGATCGTCACGTGCAGTGCTTTCTCGATCACGCCGGCCTGCCCCTCGAGATCGACGACCAGGCGGTTGTTATAGCGGTGAGTCACCGTCAGGCCCTCACTCTTCGCCCAACCGATAACTGCCTGTTCATTCTCCACCGAAGGGCCAAAGCGCGCGTTCCACTCCTCCGCGCTCAGGAACTGATGAAATAACGGCGACTGCTTGTTCTGGATGTCCTCAAGGAACTGGCGCTCCTCGACCGGATGGGGCACGGTCAGGACAACCGCCAGCCGTAGCATGTTGCTGGGCTCGTAGTGCCCGACCAGCGTGGCCGTGCCATTGAGCACCTCCAGTGGCGTCTGCCTCGAAGGCTTCCGTCCTTCGGTGGCAGGATCCTGAGCTGTTGCTTTCCATGAGCCGGAGAGCAATGCACTGAAAGCTAGTAAACAGGTGAGGATCACAGCTAGGTTTGCACTTTGGGAGCTCTTGAGATTTTGCACTTTGGTACCCTCCATGGAATCCAGCGATCGGGAGAAACTTGCCGCCTACGGACTACGGCTACGGTTCAGTTACGACGACTGTTGCGCGGATCGATTGCGATTAGAGCATTTTCAGCCTGACTGTTTACGTTGCGAGTTGACTTCTGTGGCCTCCCACCCTTGAATCAAAGGACGATTCAAGGATGGGGCACCCCAGATTTCTGTTAACACTTGCATCGAAAATGCCCTATTCATTTGACCGTGTAGGTCGCGGAGGCCACGGCGCTGTCGTCGTAACGGGGAGCGACAGCGATGGCGTTGATGACCTCCGTTTGGTTCACGAAGATTGGTCCCGTGTACTTTGTCGAGGCCGTCGTCGGAACGGCGTCCTTGCCGATTGCGTAATAGATCACTGCGCCCGGCGTGGCATCGAGAATGGAGACCACGTTAAACAATGGGGGGACAAGAGTGGTCGACCCTGGACTGAAGTATGGCTTCGCCGTCGGGCCGATGTTGGTGATCGTCAACGTCCCGGCCACGAAGGTGAAGTTGTAGTTGGCGGCCTTGAGCGTCCCCTCGGTGATCTTGATCGGGTAGCTGCCTTCGTTGGAATCTCTGACCGCCGTTGTGGTTTCGTCCGGCTTGCCGCTGAGCACAGATTGCGTGTCCAGATTCACGAATCCCGTCACGGAATAGGTGAAGATGGGATACGCCTCGCCGTATTTCACGGAGACATTGTTGGCCGTGACCGTGAGCGTGGCCGGATCTACCTTGATGTTTTCCGTGACTGCCGGCGCGGCCTGGTAGTCGGCGTTGCCGGCCTGGTTCGCTGCCAGCTTCACCGTACCCACGCCGGTGATCTCGACCGCGTAGATCTTAATCACTGCCGAACGATCGCTGAGCGGAACAAGCGGGTTAATGACGATCCTGCCTGGCCCTGAGACGACGCTGAAGGTGACGGGGTTGCCCGATCCTCCGCCGGTGGCGACGGGCACAATGGGAAGCACGCCGTACTTGACTGTTGACGGCAGTCCGGTGAAGTGGATGCTCTGCGCCGCCTTCTTGACCACCACAGTGACTGTCACCTGCGGCGCCGCGGCGTAGTTGGCGTTGCCTGCCTGGTTCGCCGCCACCACCACGGTTCCGACCCCCGTGAAGGTCAGAATGTTGCCGTTGCTGCCGGTGATCGTCCCCGGCCCCGAGAGAACGCTGAAAGTGACCGGGTTGCCCGAACCGCCGCCTGTGGCGCTTAACGTGATCGGGGCCGCCCCATAGGAGACCACCGACGCGGGCTGAGTGAGATGGATGGTCTGCGATTCACCTGCGATGTTGAGCTGGTAATTCAGGCTGCCGGTCAGAGGGCTGGGGCTGCTGTCGGTTGCAGTGACGACAAAGGAGTACATGCCCTGGGCCGTCGGGGTCCCGCTGAGCAGACCGGCGGGGCTCAGGGTCAACCCCGGAGGCAAAGAGCCGCCATGGACCCCGAAGCTGCCATAGGGTGGCGTGCCGCCGGTGGCCGCGATGTTCTGGCTATAGGGCACCTGCACAGTGCCTGCCGGGAGCGAAGTGGGCAGCAAAGTGATGGCAGACGAGGTGCCGACGCCGGTTAACTGGATGCTTTGCTTAGCTGCCGTAGCATTGAGCGAGTTGTCGGTGAGCACAAGCGCTTCACTGATGGGATTGGCGACCGAGACCGGCGTGAACTCGATGCTCAGGTTGCACTCGCCGCCCGCGGACAGGGAGAGCGTACTGGTGCAGTCCGGCGGGTTGCCACTGCCCGCAACCTGGGAGAAGTCTGCTGGCACAGTCAGGCCGGGCTTGACCGCGGTCAGAGTGGTATTGCCTGCGTTCTCCAACTGCACCGACTGCGGGCCATCTGGAAGATCTGTCGTCCCGGCCTTGGTCGCAGTCGGGTAGTTGAGGCTTGGCGGGTCGGCTACGTCCACCTCCAGCACGACGGAGGCGGAGTAGTCGGCGTTGACTCCGTCAACGAAGACATTCCCGTTCGCACTGATGGCCATGGCACCGGTCTCGATAATCGTGCCGCCCACTGCATACCCTCCCAAGTAGCCTTCCGAAGCCAAAAGCTCTGTGAGCGAGAATCCGTTGAATTCGGTGACGAAGGCGTTCCCGACCGCGTCCAGCGCCACAAATGCTGGTTGTTGGAAGGACCCACCGAGCGTCTCGATGGTGGGCGTGGCCGGGATGCTGCCGTTGACCGCCACGATTTCCTGTAGACTGCTCTCGTCCACGCCGACGAAGAAGACGTTCCCGTTCCCGTCCACTGCCACGCCGTTGGGGTATACGTCATTGTTGCCCCCTGAAAATAGCGTCCTGATGGTGGGCGAGTCTGGAATGCTACCATTAACGGCCAGGATTTCCTTTACAGCGTTGTTATTAGAGTCGGCGATATAGACATTTCCACTCGCGTCCACGGCGATCCCGCCGGGGCTGCTGAATCCGCTGCCAAGGGTCCGGACAGTGGGCGAGTCTGGAATGCTACCGTTGACCGCCAAAATCTCTTGCACGCCGCTGTTCGCGACGAAGACGTTCCCGCTTCCATCGACTGCGACGGCAATCGCCGAAATCCCGCTGCCGAGGGTTTTGATGGTGGGCGAGGCGGGGATGCTGCCGTTGACCGCGAGCATCTCCTTCACTACGCCATCGGCCACATAGACGTTGCCGCTCCCGTCTACTGCCAGACCCCCGGGGGAGACCCCCCCGGGGAGGGTCCATCCGCTGCCCAGGCTTCGCTGCGTTCCGGGCAGGAAGTTCGCCAGCGGGCCGACGCCCGTGCCTTGCACAGGGGCGGCGCCAATCTGGGTCCCGCCAGTGCCGAGAAGCTCGAAGGCGCCGATGCGCGCGCCTGGGTATCCCGGCGTGAAGGTCACATTCACGGTGCACGACTGGCCAACTTCATAGACCGCGTTGGCGGTGCAGGTTCCACCGCCGGCATTGGTGAAGTCGAGGCCCGCGGCGCCCTGCGTGAGCACCGACGTTGAGGTAAACGGGCCGCCGACGTCAAAGGTGAAGATCAGCGATAGCGGGCTCGCGCTGGCGCTGCCCACATTGACCATGCCAAAGTTGGGGGAGAACGCGATCTCGTTGACATTCCCCGATTCGCAGGCGTAGAGATTGCCTTTCCCATCCAGGGCAAGCCCCGATGGACCGCCTTGGGCTCCGCCCACGTTGGTGATGACGGCGGGCGGGGAATGAATGCTGCCGTTGACGGCCAGCATCTCGGTAATGGTCCAATATTCGCCGTCGGCCACGTAGACGTCGCCGCTCGCGTCCACGGCAATCCCTTCCGGTGAATGGAACAAGCCGCTGCCCAGGTTGTTGATGGTGGGATTCGTGGCCGGGATGCTGCCGTCGACCGCCAAAATCTCCTTCACTGCCTGGTTCCCGGTCTCGGATACGTAGACGTTCCCGCCTGCATCCAGGGCCACGGCCATGGGTCCGTTCCATCCGCTGCCCAGCGTGTTGATGGTGGGATTGGTGGCCGGAATGCTGCCGTTGACCGCAACCATCTCATAAACTGCGTTGGCATATCGATCGGTGATAAAGACGTCGCCGCTCGCGTCCAGCGCAATGCCCGCCGGCCCGTTGAAGCCGCTGCCCAGGACGTTGATGGTGGGATTGAAGGACGGGATGCTGCCGTTGACCGCCAAAATCTCCTTGACCTGGCTTTGCCCTGTGTCGGTCACGAACACATCCCCGCTCGCGTCCACCGCCACCCCTTCCGGGCCGGAGAATCCGCTGGCCAGGACGTTGATGGTGGGATTCGTAGCCGAGATGCTGCCGTTGACCGCTAATATCTCAAACACCGCACCTCTCTCAGCGTCAGCTACATAGACGTTCCCGCTCCCGTCAACCGCCACGCCAAAAGGCTCGTAGAACCCGCTGCCCAGGGTTGTGACCGCGCCGGAGAAGTGCGCTGTTTGCGCACCGAGGCGCAGCCCTGGCAGCAGCATCGCCAGCGCGGCCAAGCCGGCCAGGCAGAGCGCCTCGCCGCCGGTAACCCGCCGGGGAAGACGCGTGGAAATGGCGGGAAACATACCTGCGACGATGGAGAAGATGGACTGATTCATTGAATTGTCCTCGAGAAGTCAGTTTTCAAAGTTGATCGGGCAACTGTTGAGGAACCAAACACGCCTTCATTTGCGGGCCTGGATACGATGAGTTCATGGGGAGGGTCTTTCTATCGTTTTCGCATCCTGCGCAATCGAGCCGTGATTGAGCCGAAGCCTGGTTTGTTCCGCCTCAGCCGGGGCAAGCTTGACTCCGCAGAGGGGGCAGGTATCGAAGTCCGCGGCTGCCATGTCGCCTACCAGCAAGGTCGTCCCGCGCCGCTCCACCGTCACTTCCGTGCGGACGATGTGGCTGACGCCCTTGCCGGGCGTGCCGGAACGGAAGATGCTTGCCCGTTCTGACAGCCATTGGTAAAGTCGATTCATGCAGCCCCGCCTCTTCAGTTCCCTCGCATGCTGCCGCAATCGCAAAAGAAAGGCCAGTGACGAGTTCTGACAAGCTCTGACAAGCTTTAAATCGTCACTAGATTGATGAAAACAGAAGGGATTTTTGAGTTTAGAGGTTTTCGCGTTGATGCCTTGGCGCGTACTCTGCGGCGAGAAGATGAGGTTGTAACTCTCAACCGCAGGGCCTTCGATGTGCTGCTCTACCTGGTGCAGAATCCGGGAAAGGTGGTCGCCCGGGACGAACTGCTGAGGAATATCTGGCCAGATACCTTTGTGGATGAGAACAGCCTGGCGCAGAGCATATCCGCTTTGCGGCGGGCGCTGGACGAAAGGCCAGGCGACAACAGCTATATCGTGACTCTGCCCGGGCGCGGGTATCAGTTTGTCGCGCGGGTTCAGGCCGTTTCTCAAACAAACTTGGCTGTGCTCCCGGATACGCCAAGCGCTGCTAGCCCCGGCTCTGGCGGGCTGATTCTTCAGCAGGAGACGATCCGCACAAGCGTCATTCGCGAAGAAGAGCAACCACTGAGCTTGCCGGCTTCCAGGAACCGCCTGGTGGCGGGATTGATCGCCGTTTTCGTCGTAGCGGGGATATCGGGAGGAGCGATTTACGTCTGGAAGCAGTTTCGCGGGGCCCCGCCGGCGACAAACCCAATGGTCGCTGCTCCCACCGCAACACCTTCGATGGCCCGCCGTTCCGTCGCGGTCCTCGGCTTTCACAACCTCTCAGGCCGTCCCGAGGAAGCCTGGCTATCGACAGCCTTGACGGAAATGTTGACCACCGAACTGGAGGCCGGAGAAAAGCTGCGCCTCGTCTCCGGGGAAGACGTGGCGCGCACTAAGCTTGATCTTCCTCTGGCCGACGCCGGCAGCCTCTCCCGAGACACGCTGGCGCGATTGCACAAGAACCTGGACAGCGACTTGATTGCCCTTGGCTCCTACACCGCTCTCGGCGAAAAGCCCGTCACCCGCATCCGTCTCGACGTGCGGCTGCAAGATACTGTCAGCGGAGATACCATTGCCGAAGCCGCTGTTGTGGGCAGCGAGGCGGACTTGTTTGACATGGTGTCGCAGGCTGGGGCCCAGTTGCGCGCAAAGCTTGGGGTGGAAGCGGTTTCTCCCGTGGAGGCAGTGAGCGTCCGCGCCTCATTGCCTGCTAACCGCGATGCCGCTCGTCTTTATTCGGAGGGACTTGCCCGGCTGCGGGTGTTCGATGCGCTGGCGGCCCGGGATCTCTTGCAACAGGCCGTTGCCGCCGACCCAAAGTACTCCCTGGCCCACTCGGCTCTGGCAGAAGCCTGGTCCCGGTTGGGTTATGACAAGAAGGCCCAGCAGGAAGCCCGGAAGGCTTACGATCTCTCCGCCAATCTTTCTCGCGAAGAGAAGTTGGTGGTTGAAGGCCGCTATCGCGATATCAACCATGATCATGATAAGGCGATCGAGGTTTATCGCACGCTCTTCACATTGTTTCCCGACAACGTTGACTATGGGCTCAAGCTGGCAGCAGCGCAGACCAGCGGCAGTAAGGGGCATGATGCCCTGGCCACGGTCGAGTCACTTCGCAAGCTGGAGCCTTCAGCCCCCGAAGATCCACGGATTGAGTTTCAAGAGGCCAACGCATGGGGTGTGCTCGAAGATCTGAAACATCAAGAAGAGCCTCTGCAGAGGACAGTGGATGGGGCGAGAGCGCAGGGTGCGCGGCTGATCCTGGCACGCGCCCGCCGGATCCAGTGCAAGCTGTTCGGCGCTTTCCGGCAAATGCAGGATGCGGCTGCGGCCTGCCGCGAAGCGAGGGACCTTTACTCCGCGGCAGGTGACCAGGAGGGCGAAGCCGATGCTTTGTGCGCCTGGGCGGATACGTTCAGGCATACGGACGCACCGGAGTCTATTCGTCTTTATAAGCAGGCACAGACCATCTACCGCAAGAATGGATCTGAGTTCGGCGTGGCCCAGGTGCTCAACAACCTGGGGGTACTCTACGAAGAACAGGGCGACCTCGCCACCGCCGAGAAGATGTACCGCCAGGCCCGGGTCAGTTTTCGGCTCCTTGATGACAAGGGCGCGCAGGGTGCGGCCACTTTGAATATTGCCAACGAACGCCTGGAGCAGGGCGACCTGCGCGACGCGCTCCAGCTATACGAGGAGGTCAAGCAGTTTGAGGATCCAGGGGACGCAACAGGCGGTTCCATCACCGCTTATAACGTCGCGAGCGTCTATCAACTGCAGGGCGATCTTGCGGGCGCACGGCGGGGATTCGAACAGTCCCTCACGGGCTGGCAGAAGAGTGGCGATCAGAGTGCGTCAGCGTACGCGTTTTGGAGTTTGGGGGGCCTGCTGGTCCTGGAAGCCGATTTCTCAGAGTCGCGCAAGATGTACGAACGGGCGCTGGCTTTGCGAACCACGGCAGGCGAAAAGGTTACGATCGCTGAAACCCAGCTTGGCCTTGCGGATTTGTCGCTGGAGGAGGCGCGTTCTCCAGCCGAGCAAGAGGCGGCAGCGCGGCAGGTCCTCGATGTTTTCCAAAAACAGGGTGAACACGACGACGAGATCCAGTCCTGGTGCGTGCTCGCCCGCGCGCTGCTTGCCGAGGGTAAGGCCGCGGACGCGGAAGAGGCGGCAAAACACGCGCGGGCTCTCGCGGCCAGGAGCCAGAATCCGGAGATCCGCTGGCAAACCGCCATCGTTGCTGCTCGCGTGGAAACCGCCAGGAAAGATTTTGTTCACTCCGCTGCCGAGCTGGCGACGCGAAAGGAATTGACCGCCATCGTCGCAAAGTCGCGGAATCTGGGCTATGGAATCATTGAATTAGATGCGCGTCTTGCCCTGGCTGAAATCGAAATAAAGGCCAGGCAATCGACGGCTGGACTCGCCCACCTGAACAGCATCGAACAGGACGCCAAGGCCAAAGGCTGCAACCTCATCGCCGGCAAGGCTGCTCTCGCTCGCGGCTGAGTTTGCTGATCAGCCCTTGTGCACAACTCGGTCCTTAATTTCGCCGATAATCCCCTCCAGAAGTACCGCTTCCGCCTAATTTGGTCTGAATTGGAGGCAACGGGACTTGGTTCTCGGCTTCATTCTGCGACGTCTTAGCGGAAAGAAAAGTCAAAACTCAAATACCGCAGATCAGAAAATCCGAGACGGCGGATACGCGAGCAACGGAAATTACGATGCACTCATTGGCCTCTGATTTGATTGTGGGCGTATTACCGGCAAACCGGACAGAACTTGGTTTTCAGCCTACCGGGAGCCGCCGGCTGGCAAGAAGCAGGGTTCGGTCCGGTTTGCCGACGATCCGGGAACTGTTTTGAATATGGCCTTGTTAGTTGGCCAATCAATGCCGCTACTTCTTTACCGGCGTCGGGGGAGCATCCTCGTTAAAAATGTCCGCAACGGCCTTCCAACCGCCATCAGCCTGCTTCTGGAAAACCGTGACGTATTTGCCTGTTCCTGTGAGCACCTTCTTTGTCTTGGAGTCCGTCGATTTCATGGTGTAGGCGCCCTGACTGTAGCCGAGGTCTCCAGACTTCGCAACATCCACCTTGTTCGATGCGAACGTGAGGGAGAAGTTCTTGTCTGCAAAGAATGGCTTAAAGACCGCTGCAATCGCTGCAGCCCCAGTGACTACCGGAGCGTCAGGAAATAAAGCAGATGCATTGTCGCCATAATATGCGCCGATTTTATTAACATCCTTGGCGGCGAATGCCTGTACCTGGGTGGCTTCAAGATCGTGAATTGCTTTTACGTCCGAGTCATGGGTGTCTGGAGCGGGCGGTGGCGGAGCCTGCTTGCAACCCGCAACAATGACTGCCAGCGCAAATGCGGCAGCGCAACAGTAACGATTGTTCATTGTGTCCTCCTGGAGACACGCAATGGAATTGAGCAGGGGGTAGATGAGCCGAGGCGCGAAGACATCATTTAACTCCAAACAAATCTTATCAGTGCGCTCTGTTACCCCGGCATGTGACAAGGAATGCCATGCGCTCTCCGGCCTATAGCGCCTGGATAACCGCCAAACCGGACAGAACTCATTGCTCAGTTTCGATTACCGCGCAAATTGATGACGTTCTGTGAGGCAGATCACAGAGTGCTTTCGAGATAGGCGAACATTCGCTCAGGTTTGATTGACTTCACACATAGCCGGACGTAGCATGGCGTGCAAGTGGCCACACCATCTGAAACCATCGGGCAGATTCTCGCCCATTACCGCATCATCAGCATGATCGGCGGCGGCGGTATGGGGGTGGTGTATGA
>Ga0326727_10017012_pt1 | contig 15198 bp, 13 predicted proteins | sample MB2enrmetagenome_FD_207643 | JGI IMG/M metagenome (GOLD analysis project Ga0326727, IMG submission 207643) | Lab enriched peat soil microbial communities from McLean, Ithaca, NY, United States - MB29MY | ecosystem: Environmental > Terrestrial > Soil > Wetlands > Peat | place: USA: New York... | reverse complement strand
GTCCGCAGACGCTCGTGCTGACCGGCACCGTGGATGGCAACGAAGTGGTGGTGGGCAGCAAGATCACCGGCCGCATCGTGAGCCTGGCGGTGGACGACGGGCAATGGGTCAAGGCCGGCGATTTGATTGCCGTGCTCGATCAGGACGAGCTGCGCGCCGACCAGGGCGCGGCCGTCGAAGCTATCGCCCAGGCCCGCGCCAGCGCGCGGCAGTCGGTGGCCCAAACCGACCTGCTGGAGAATACGCTGCCCACTAAGGTGCGGCAGGCGGAGGCGCAGGTGGCGCAAACCCAAGCCCAACTGCAGCAGGCGCGGGCGCAAGTGGAGCAATCCCAAGCCCAGTTGCGGCAGGCGGAGGCGCAGGTGACGCAAACCCAGGCGGCGGTGGCCAAGACCCAGGACAATTTCAACCGCATCCGGCCGCTGGTCGAAAGGGACATCAACCCGCCGCAAGACCTGGTCTCGGCGCAAACCGATCTCGACTCCGCCAAGGCCAATGAACAGGCGGCGCAAGCCGGCGTCGCGGCGGTCCGGCGCGCCGTGGCCGCGGCGCAGGCCGGGGCCGAGGCCACCCAGCGCGCCGTGGCGGCGGCGCAGGCCGCGCTGGCGGATGCCCAGCAGGAGCAAAGGCAAGTCCCGGTGCAGCAGCGGCAGACCGACGCGCTGCGCGCGGCCGAGGCGCAAGCCAGGGCCAACGCCGACGCCGCGGCGGCGCGCTTCGGCCAGACCCGGATTTTCGCGCCGGCCAGCGGGATTGTGACGCTGCGCGCGGCGCGGCAAGGCGAGGTGGTGAGCCCCGGCAGCCCCATCGTCACGCTCTTCGACCTGAGCTCGACTTGGGTGGATGCCGACGTCGAGGAAACCTACGCCGATCTCATCGCGATGGGGCAGACCTTGCACGTACGCCTGCCCTCGGGCACCGAGGTCGCCGGTCCGGTGATCTACAAAGCGGTAGAAGCCGATTTTGCCACGCAGCGCGACGTCAGCCGGACCAAGCGCGATATCAAGACGGTGGCCATACGCGTGCGCGTGTCCAATCCCCAAGGCAAACTCCCCCTGGGCATGACGGCCTGGGTGATGCTGCCGGTGCCGGTGTTGCCGCCCCCGCCGGCCAACAGCGTGAAGGACTAGCCGTTATGGAAGCGCAAAGCCAATCCCCAAACGGCGTGGCGATCGAAGTCAAAGGCATCAGTAAACGCTTTGGCGCGCTGCTGGCGGTGGATAACGTCAGCTTCACGGTCCCGGCCGGCGAGATTTTCGGCCTGCTGGGACCTAACGGCGCGGGCAAGAGCACGCTCATCCGCATGCTGACGACGCTGGTGCCGCCCACCAGCGGCACCGCCATCGTGGCCGGGCACGATATTATTCGCGACGCCAACGCCGTGCGCGCCAGTATTGGGGTGATTCCTCAGAACATGACCAGCGACCCCGAGCTCACCTGCGCCGAGAATATAGGCATTCAAGCCCGGCTGTACGGCATTACCGGGGCGCGGCGCCGCGAGCGGACGGCCGAGTTGCTCGAAGCGGTCAGCCTAGCCGACCGCGCCAATGCCCTTGCCGGCACATTGTCAGGCGGCATGCGGCGGCGCCTCGAGATCGCGCGCGGCCTGGTGAACGATCCGCGGATATTGTTTTTGGACGAACCCACCACCGGCCTCGACCCGGCCTCGCGCATTTCGGTGTGGGACATGATCACGCATCTGCGCGCGCAGCAGGGCCGCACGCTCTTTCTCACCACGCATTACATGGACGAGGCCGACCGCCTCTGCGACCGGGTCGCCATCGTCGACAGCGGCCGCATCGTAGCGCTGGACACGCCCGTGGCGCTGAAAGCCTCGGTGCCCGGCGCCAGCCGCATCGAATTGCAGTTCGAACCCGATCTGCCTCACGGCGCCGCCGACCTGGAGTCCCTGCCGGCGGTCAAATCGGTGCGCGCGCTGGGATCCGCCACGTACCGCATCTCGAGCGACCGCGGCCCGGCTTCGGCGCAGGAGTTGATCGAGATGGCGCGCGAGCACAAACTCGAGCTGAAAGCTCTGTCGGTCCAATCCACCAGTCTGGACGACGTATTTCTGCATTACACCGGCCATGGGCTGGCGGAGACGAACGAAGCCGCCGCTCCCGTCGGCCAGAGGAAGAGAGGCGGCCGCCGATGAAGCGAGCTTTGGGCCTGGTCGAGCGCGACATGCGAAAGTTCCGCCGCAGTCCGGCGTTGCTCGTCTCCTCTCTGGTGCTGCCGCTGCTGCAGTTGATCATCCTGGGCAATGCCTTCGGCGGCAATATCAAGAACGTCATATTGGGCGTGGTCAACCTGGATCGGGGACCGCAATCGGTGGATGTGCTGGAGCGCGTCCGCGCCGTGGGAGCGAATGCGCGCACCTTCCTGCCCACCGACTACGACGACGAGGGCGCCGCCATCGCGGATCTGCGCAAGGGCGTGCTGGGCGGGGTTCTGATCATTCCCCAGCATTATTCCCGCGACCTGCTGGAAAGGCACCAGCCACACCTGGCTCTGATCGCCGATAACACCGATCGCTCAGTGGCGGGCGCGGTGGGCGACCAGATGTCCAGTCTGGTGGCCTCCATCAACGCGCCGCAGGTCCTGCCCCGCGAACCGCCGCAGGCCGCGCTGGACGTGGTCGAAGTCTATCCCTACATCGACTACATGAAGTATTTGCTGCCCGGTTCGGTTTCGCTGGCCATCTTCATGACCGCCATGATCGGTGGCGGCCTGCTGTTCATCGACGACAAGGCGCGCGGCCTGCACGAAGGCTACATGGTGACCCCCATCACCAAGTGGGAGCTGATTCTCGGCTTCAACCTGTCCGGCGTCATCAAGGCCATGCTGGCGGGAGAGACCATCCTGGTGCTGGGCGCGATCGTGGCGCAAGTCCCCAACTTCTTCCAACCCCTGCGCCTGCTGGAGCTGACCCTGATGGTCGCGCTCACTTCGGTCGCGCTGATCGGCATGATGTTCTTCATCATGGCGCGGATTAGCGATCCGCTGGTGCCGCGCGCCATTTTCGGCGTGCTGAACACGCTGCTGTTCTTTCCCAGCGGCGCCATCTATCCCATTGCCGGGTTTCCCAGATGGCTGCGCTGGCTGTCGAATTGCGACCCGTTTACCTACGCCGTCCACGGCTTCCGCACGCTGCTGCTCAAGGACGTCGGCATCACCGCTGTCACCCACGACATTTTCGCTCTGGTGTTGACCTCGGTGCTGGTATTGTCGGGCGCGACGCTGCTGTTCCGGCGGACCTTGTGACCATGCCGCGCAGCGCTATCAAGACGAACGCGCGGAAGGTAGTGGCCGCATGGGAACCGGCCGCACCCAGATTGTGGTTTTGCAACTGGAAGATATGGCTGGAGGCGCGCCGGCGCCTGGATCGCGCCCTAGCGCCGTTGGAGCTGCGCGCGAGAGAGTTCTGGCTGCTGGCCATCGCCGGCCGGGGGAATATCTCGCAGCACGAGATTGCCGACCTGTGCGGGATCGACCCGAGTTCCCTGGTGGCGGTGCTCGACGGCCTGGAGCGCCGCGGCTGGCTGCGGCGGCAGCGCAACCCGCGCGATCGCCGCATGCAGTGGGTGCAGCGCACCGAGGTCGGCGACCGCTTGTTCGCCCAGGCGCTGCCACGCGCCCGGCGCGCCGAGGCGCGCCAGTTGGCGGCGCTGTCAGCGGCTCAACAGAGCCGGCTGGTGACGGCGATGCGCAAATTAGCGATGACTTCGAAATGACGAGAGATGCCATGAAATCGTTCGGCAGCGTTGTGTTCTTGACCCTCATGACCGGCTCGGGCAGCGCCTTCGCGCAGCCTTCGACGGGCGGGGGATCGCCCGGCGGCCCGTCCGCGCTGGTTTTGCCGGCATCGGGCCGCAACAACCAGGGCGGTTCCGTCGCCGCGGCCGAACAGCCCGTGGCGGGGACCAACACCAGCGTCAACACCCTGAACCCTTCGATACAGGTTTCCGGGCCCTACAGCGGCAGCGCGCGCAGCACCATGCCTTTTTCCGGCAAGCTGTCGCTGGAGGAGGCTCTCGAGCGCGGCTTGGTCTCCAACCTGGGCGCGGTCGGGGTGGCGCACACCATCCGGGAAAACGGTGCGCAGGTGAGGGTAGCCCGCAGCGCCCTGCTGCCGAACCTCAACAGCAATCTCAGCGAAACGGTGGAGCAAAGCGATCTCGCCGCGCTCGGATTGCGCATCAGCGTGCCCGTGCCCGGCTTCCGTATTCCCACGATTGTGGGACCCTTCAACTACTTCGCTCTCCAGGCCACCCTCAGCCAGACCGTGGCGAACCTGACCGCGATCAATAATTACCGCTCCGCCCAAGCCACCGCCCGCGCCAGCCAATACAGCTTGCAGGATGCCCGCGATCTCGTCACCCTGGCGGTGGGCGGCGCTTATTTGCAGGTGCTGGCCGCCCAGGCCCGCGTGGACGCCGCGCAGGCCCAACTCGACACCGCCAATGCCGTCTTCCATCAATCCACCGAACAGCACGGACAGGGCGTGCTGGGGCGGCTCAACGTGGATCAAAGCCAGGTACGGACGCTCACCCAACAACAGCAGATCATCACGCTGCGCAACGATCTCGCCAAGCAGAAGATCAACCTGGCGCGGCTCACCGGCCTCCCGCCCAACGCCGCCTATCAGCTCACGGATAGTTTCCCCTTCAGCCCGGCGCCGGTCCAGAGTGTGGAGGCCGCCGTGGCCCAGGCCGAACAACAGCGCGCCGACCTCAAAGCCGCGCAATCCCAGATGGAGGCAGCCGCAAAGGCCCTCTCGGCTGCGCGCGCCGAGCGCCTGCCCTCGGCCGCCGTCAGTGGCGATTACGAGGTGATCGGCACCAACCCGGCCCATTCGCATGGAGCTTTCGCCGTGGTGGGCACCCTCAGCATTCCGCTGTGGCAAGGCGGACGAACCGCGGCCGACATCGCTCAGGCGGAAGCGGTGCTGGCGCAGCGGCAGGCCGAATTGGAAGACACCCGCGGGCAGATCGAAGCCGAAGTTCGCCAGGCCTACCTCGACCTCGAGGCCGCCGCCGGACAAGTTGAGGTCGCGCGCAAGAACGTGCAGGTCGCCCAGGAAACCCTGGAAATGGCCCGTGCGCGCATGGAAGCCGGGGTGATCAATACGGTGGAGGTCGTCCAGGCGCAACAGACGGTGGCCAGCGCGCAATTGGACCTGATCGACAGCGTCTTCGCCCACAATCTGGCTAAACTGAGCCTGGCCCGTGCGCTGGGCCATGCCGCCGATCAACTCCCCAACCTGCTGAAGCCTCAAACGGCTCCCTTGCCGTGAACGCGCACGAATCGCTTGGCCGGCAAGCAGAGGACCGAAGAGGCCCGCGCGTAGCGGGCCCCTTTCTCATTTCTAGCGATAGCTGAACAGCGAAACTTTGAGGATGCCGGGATTAGCCGTGAGGCGCAGGCTGGCCCGGTCTTCGCCGCCCATCCCAGTGTCGTCGCCCGCAAGGTGGCGTCCCACCACCCATGTGCCGTTCTCGAACTTGCCCTCTTCCACTGCGGCGAGGCTGGCCATGGGGGTTGCCGCAACGGTCGATGCGAGCCTGATGTTCAGGTTGGCGCCCGCCACCCAGAAATCGTCGGGACCGGTCTGGATGATGATTGCGTAGCCTCGAACCGGTAAGGGGCCCCGCCCCGGCGGGGTTTGCGGAACGCCGCCGGCGGACCTCACCGGTGCGGCTCCGGGAGCGGCGGCCGGAGCCGGCGTGGGCGGCGGGGCCGCTCCCCATCCACGGCCCACGGCAGCGTTGAAGATGTAGTTGCCCATCTGCAACTGTTGGGGAGGCGCGCCGGCTTCCACTACGAGGGCCTTGATCGTGCCGTCTTCCTGATGCTGCAGGATCAACGGAGCGAGCTGGCCGAGCACGTCATACGCCTTACTCAGCGGATTATCCTCGGCCACGTGCGTCTCGATGGCGAACGGCGAGAACATCTGCGCATTGAGCCCTCCGAAAGCGGCGAACGCATTGGCGGCATCGTCGCGCGTCTCCGGAATAAACAGCGGGTTGCCGTTGCGGCTGTACATCGCGGCGATCTCGGCGAAGTTGCTCAGGTAAATGTCCGGCGAAAGAATGTCGATCTGCGGCGCGCCGGCCCGCCAGAAGTCGTGATTCTGGGCTTGCGGGCCGCCGCTCGGGAAGTCGCCCGGTATCTTGTCCTGGGGCTGGACGATCCAGGCGTTCACGTACACGGGCACCGGGTATTCCTTCTTGCCCATTTCCGTCACATGGTTCATGTAGGTGGCGTAGTGCCAGGCCATGAAAACCTCGTCGGTGCGGGGACCCTTGCCAAAGACCTGTTCCCAGCTTCCCGACGTCTTGTCGCCCGTGGAATCCCACAGCTTACGGGTTTCGGGCAGCAGGGTGGCTTTGTTCTTCTGGAGATAATCCATCAGTTCCTGCGGCACAGGGGCGGCGAAAGCCGCTTCGGCCTCTTTGCAGTGATCCCTGGTATCGCCGAGCACGCCCACTTCGTTCTCCATCTGGACCATGATGACCGTGCCCGTGGCCGAGTCCACGTCGCGAATGTGCCGCATCAGGGCGGCATATGCGTTGGCATCGGCATCGCGGTTGGTGGTGCTCAGGGTCGAGAGGATCTCCCGGCCTTTTCCGTCCTTGTCCCGTGCCACGGGGTACTTATCCGGGTTGCGTTTCACCCAGGCGGGGGGGTAACTCGAGGTGCCGTTCTTCCAGCTTCCGAACCACAGCAGGACGACGTGCAGGTTGGCGGCTCGGGCGTCGCGGAGGGCCCCATCGATTGCGGTGAAATCGAACTTGCCCTCCTCGGGCTCGGTCCAGCCCCAGCCCACGCCGACCAAGGCTGTGTTGACGTTCGCTTTGGCCAACTTGGGCCACGAGGGGCGCGCGTTTTCGGCCGTCGACGCGGCGTTGTTCAGCAGCTCGCCCGCCAAGGCCAGGTAAGGTTTGCCGTTGACGATGAGGTGGGTAACGGCGCCTTTCTTCTCCAGATGGGCAATGGAAGGGCCGTTCGTGGTCGTCTTGTTCTGGGAGCACGCCGTCATCATGGCCAGCGCGCCAATCAGAGCAAGAGAGGGGGAATACCGATATCGGTTCATATCTTTGAAGTATTGTAAGGCATTGCGCCCTGCCTTGGTTACGTGGCTGTAATCCAGCAGAGGTGGTGCTTTTCAGCCATTCATCATCCGCGGCGATGGGACTAAAGTCGCTGATATAAAGACACTTAGAGTTCGGTCAGAAACATGCCAATTGAAGATCGAGGCGCGCGTTCGGCATCGACGTCGCAGCCAGGGAGGTAGAGGAATGAAGGACAGACGGCTTCGCTCGGCAGTTCGGATCGCACTCGGCATGGTTTGCGTGCTCCTGCTCGCGTTCCCGGGTGGCGCACTTTTGGCGCAGCAGCCCGCTCCGCCCGCGCAGTCTTCTCCCCCGGTGCAGGCACTCTCGCCCGATCAGTTGGATGACCTGGTGGCGCCCGTCGCGCTCTTTCCCGACCCGCTGCTGAGCCAGGTTCTGGTGGCCAGCACCTACCCGCTGGAGATTGTGGAGGCGGGGCAATGGCTGCAACGGAATGGCGGTCTGACGGGTCAGCAACGGATGGATGCGGCCCGGCAGCAGAACTGGGATGCCAGCGTCCAGGCCCTGGTGGCCTTTCCCGACGTGCTGGCGAAGCTGAACCAGGATGTCCAGTGGACGACGGCATTGGGCAATGCGTTTCTGGCGCAGCAAGCCGACGTCATGGCGGCCGTGCAGCGGATGCGCGCCCGCGCGCAAGCCAATGGCAGGCTCTCTTCCACTCCGCAGCAGACGGTTACCAACGAGACACAGGGCGGGCAGACGGCCATCGACATCGCGCCCGCCGATCCGCAGGTGGTTTACGTGCCGGTATACGACCCCATGTATATTTGGGGGCCACCGGTGTGGGGCTATTATCCGCCGCTCTATTACAACGGGTGGGGTTTCGGATTCGGTCCGGCCATCAACATCGGATTCTGGTTCGGCGGTTGGGGCGGATGGGGCTGGGGCGGATGGGGTTGGGGCTGGGGACCAAACTGGTTCGCGCGTTCGGTCTTCGTCAACGGCCTTTTCTTCCAGCACTACGGTTTCCGCGGCGGATTGGCGGGCGGGTTTGCCGGCAGGGCCGTGTGGCAGCACGATCCGAGCCACCGTTTGGGGGTCTCCTACCCGAACGGTCAATTGGCCAGCCGGTACCAGGCTGCATCGCTCGCTTCGCGGAGCGCCATGGCAAGATCGGGCAGCCTAAATTCGGGCCGCATGGCCAGCGCGGGAAACTGGAGCCGGTTTGGATCCGGGACATCGTCGGCATTCGGGAACCGATCGATGGCGCCAAGCGCCCGCGGCATGGCGCCGCAGAGCGCGGGGCGCACCACCGAGGGGCAGTGGCAACACTTCCAGGGTGGGCAGCGATACTCGGCTCCGGCACAGCGCTATTCGGCTCCAGCACAACGGTATTCGGCTCCGGCACAGCGCTATTCGGCTCCAGCACAACGGTACTCGGCTCCGGCGCAACATTACCAGTCCGCGCCGCGAGCGTCCGCACCCAGCTATAGCGGTGGCGCCCGCAGCGGTGGGGGAGGCGGCGGCTCACGCAGTTTTGGTAACGGCGGCGGTCACAGCTCGGGTGGTGGGGGCCATAGCTCGGGCGGGGGTCACGGTGGCGGGCACCATCGCTGAGCGGCGTTTCCGGGGGGGCGCAGAACGCGCGATACGCGGGCGCCCTCCTTACTTCTCCTCCAGCAACTCCACCGCGCTGGCCACCAGCTTCCGGCACAGCGTGTGGTGAAGATCGCGGGTCTTGTATTGCTCTTGCCCCTCGGGCGTGCGCAGATCGCAACCGGTCAGATCACGGCACGTCAGGCCTCCGTTGCGCTCCCGGAAGGCGTTCATCAATGTAGCGACCCGCTCATAAAGCGGTCCTCGCGCTTGCACCGGATTGGTAGCCATTTCCTGCCCGTTCCGAACACCCAAAACCAGCAAGGCTCCCGCCACGGCGCCGCAGGTTTCTCCCAGGCGCCCCATGCCTCCGCCGAAAGGCCCGGCCAAAGTGAGGCACATCCGCTCGGACAGGTCTTCGCCTGGGCCACAGGCGGCAAACACGGACTGGGCGCAGTTGAACCTCTCGAACAGGGTGACTGCCTTATGCACGTTGGACATCAGGCCAGCCCATCCCTTCCAATTGCTCGATGAGATACCGGCGCATCGCCACGACGGTGGCGCCCGCGCGCATGAGGGCGACCCCGTCCTCGATGGAAGCCACGCCGCCGGAGGCCTTGATGCCGATCGCCGTTCCAACCGTCTCCCGGATCAAACTGATATCGTGCACGGTCGCGCGACCCGGTCCAAAACCGGTGCAGGTCTTGATGAAGTCCGCACCGCTATCCAGAACCAACCTCGCGGCGGTGACCTTCTCGGCCTCGGTCAGGACGCCGGTTTCAATGATGACCTTGAAGGGGACCTGGAAAGGCCGCGCCACCGCCATCACCTCGCAGATGTCGCGTGCGACGAGCGAGTAGTCGCCGGCCTTGAAAGCGGCGATATTCATCACCATATCCAGGTCGGTCGCACCGCGCTGGAGTCCTTCTTCGGCCTCCAGGCATTTGACGCGAGTGGTTGTGCCGCCGCACGGAAACGAGATGGGGATCTGCGCCCGCACCCCCGAACCCTTCAATTCGTCCACCAGGATGCCCAAGTATTGCGGAAAGGCCACTACCGCGCGGAAGCGGTAGTTTCTGGCTGCGCGGCAGGCCGCCCGCGCCTCTTCCCCGCCGGCCGTAATTGTAAGCGCTTCCGAGTAGTCGATTGCCGGCACGAGGCGGCCGATCTCTTCCGATGCAATTCCGTGCATACGCTTCGATGATAGCGCCTGCCGTCCCTGATCTGTCCTATGCTATGGAACGAATGTCGAAGACCCTATCAATATGCGCTTCGCGGGAGACAGACCGGCGCCGAGCCTGATGCGGCGGACGGCTTGCGGTCGCCGCCGCCCGTTTGGCACCATGCAAAGGGATGCCATTCGATCGCGGAGTTTTCCTGGCCGCCGCGCTGGCTGCGACGCTGGGCAGTCTGATGGTCCAGGCGGCGCCGCCGGAAGTGCCTCCTAAACCGCCGCGCGGGCTGCCGGCGGTGATCTGGCCGGCCGGTAACCCGTACTCGGCGGCGCGCGTGGAACTGGGCCGCTACCTGTTCTTCGATCCGCGCCTTTCGGCCAACGGGAGAGTTTCCTGCGCGACCTGCCATCCGCCCGAGCACGCCTTTGCGGGCGGCGATCCCGCCCCGGTCGGCGTTACCGGCAAACCGCTGCGCCGGCGCGCGCCCACCGTGATCAATAGGGCTTACGGGCTAAGCCAGTTTGTGGATGGCCGGGCGGCCACGCTCGAAGCGCAGATTGCCGGCCCCATCGCGGATCCCAACGAGATGGGCACCACGCCCGCGGCTGCCGCCGAGGCCGCGGCGAAGATCGCGGGCTACGGACCGCTGTTCGAGCGGGCCTTCGGCGACCCGCGCGTTACCTTCGAGCGGATAACCCAGGCGATCGCGGCCTTCGAGCGTACGATTCTCTCCGGCAACTCGCCTTACGACCGCTTCTTGAACGGGGACAAGCGCGCGCTATCACCGGGGGCGAAGCGGGGCCTGACGATCTTCGAACGCTCCGGGGAATGTTCGGAATGTCACAACGGCTACAACTTCACCAATGAGAAGTTCGCCAGCCTGGGAATCGGCCCGGATCGGACGCCGCCGGATTTCGGCCTGTCCGAAATCAGCGGGAAGCGCCGCGACGAGGGAAAGTTCAAAGTGCCCACCCTGCGCGAAGTGGCCCATACCGGCCCATATATGCACGACGGGCGCTTCAGAACACTGGACGATGTGCTGGAGTTCTACCGCAAAGGCGGCCAGCCGGGACCGCACCTCGATTCCAGGATCGCCCCCTTCTTTCTCGACGCGCCGGCCAAGGCGGATCTGATCGCTTTTCTCGAAGCCCTCAGCGGCGAGGGTTGGCAGCAGATCAAAGCGCCGGAAAGGCTGCCGTGAGCCGCAGCGCTATCTTTCCCCGAATTTGAAGCGGCGGCCGATGATCATCTTCACCAACAAGTGGTCGGTGCTGCTGGTCACGCCGATTCCGGTGGCCAGGTTGAATTCCCAGTTGGGGCCTAGATTCAGATCGAGGGCCGGCATGATAGCCTGCTGCTGGTCGCGTATCGCATAAAAACCCGTGAGGGCGCCTACCGAGCCGTAATACTCGAAGCCCAGGGTCACTCTCTTGGTGACGTCGTAGCTTACCTTGGCGGCCGGCGAGAATCCGACTCCCTCGCTCACGCTTAGCCCATGGAAGGAGCGTTCCAGGGCGGGATTGACGGCGATGTACCAGCGGCCCATTTGTTTGTCGGCGATGGGCCGGATCTCCCAAGTCCAGGTATCCGGCGAGTAGGAGCGGCGCTGGTAGCCGATCTCGGTTGAGAGGCTCACGTTCACCGGCCAATGCCACGCTTCCGGCACGCGCACGCGCGGGCGAATATGGTCGCCTACCCATTGGTAGCCCTCGCCCGCGCGGTAACTCATGAAAATGTAGAAGCCGGTTTCAAACCAAGGCGTGAAGCCCTCCGTGATTTCGATGGTTTCATGCAGGGCGTGCTCGTCGGGGCGGACTCCGTCCACCTCGGTCTTCGATCCCTCGAAGGTGAAATTCGAGTGCAACTCGACCATGGTGCGCTCGGGAGGCACCATCTCGGCCCCGTACACCTGAACTTCGTAGTTGCCCTGGGCGCGGACCGATGCGCCAGGCAGCAGGAGCAAAAGGAAGACCAGGGGAACGCGGAGTTGCCGGATAAACGGGACCATGAAGCCATAGTTTACGCCACCTGCGGTCCGCGCTGCCGGCCGGCATCCCGGCAATATAATGGGTGTCGTGGTGAAGCTGCTTTGCCTCCGCCTGCTTCCGGCGATGGTGAGTTTGCTCCTGCTCGCTTACATTGCCGATCACGTCTCGGTGGCCTATCGGATTCCAGGCGGGCGCCAGCCATTCGGATCCGTCCAGGTGCGAAAGGTCTTCGCGATCCGACTGAAAGACCGCAAAACGGAATACGTGTTCCAGCCGCCGGAAGCGCAGCCCTGCGTGAATTCGCTCTTTCCGCAGCTCGGGCTAGAACCTTGCTGGTACAAGAAGCGCCATTCCACGCAAGAGATGGATTACTAAGGCCGCCCCACCCATCGAGCCGACCGAGCGGTGGCTTCGGCGATGTATCCCTGAGTTACACTGAGCGGGAGTCCGGAGTCCGGAATTGAAGCGCGGAGGAAATCGCATGCAACCGCGGGATCTCATTGGCTGCACTTTTGTTGGCTGTCTCGCCCTGTTCGCGACCCAATGCTCCACCGAATCGGTCTCGACGGGCTCTACCTCCTCGGAGATGCCTCACTTGCGGAGGCAGGGAACCGCCACGCAACTGGTCGTGGATGGCAAGCCATTCCTGGCCTTGGCGGGAGAACTGAACAACGACACTGCCACGAGCCTCAAGTACCTGGACCCGATATGGCCGAGGCTGGTGCGGGCGAAAATCAATACCGCCCTGGCGGGCGTTTCCTGGAATCAGATCGAAAGGGAGCAGGGGAAGTTCAACTTCAGCGTATTGGACGGCGTGATCCAGGGAGCCAGGCGCCACAACTTGCATCTCGGGCTTCTGTGGTTCGCAAGCTGGAAGAACGGTTTGTCCAGCTATCCGCCCGACTGGGTGAAGAAGGACTTCGAACGCTTCCCGCGCGCCCGGACACAGTCGGGCAAGACGATGGAACTCCTCACGCCACTGAGCGATGCCAACCGCGACGCCGATGCTCGCGCTTTTGCCGCCCTGATGCGGCACGTCAAGGAAGTGGACGGCCGCGAGCACACGGTCATCATGATCCAGGTGGAAAACGAAGTGGGAATGGTGGGCGATACCCGCGACCGCTCGCCCTTGGCCAATCAGGCCTTCGCGGCGCCCGTGCCGAAGGAACTGATGGATTACCTTCAGCAGCACAAGGACACCCTGATTCCGGAGTTTCGCCAGGTTTGGCAGGCGGCCGGCTTCCAAACCTCCGGGACCTGGGAAGAGGTCTTCGGGCAGAACACCGCGACGGATGAGATTTTCATGGCCTGGAATTATGCGCGCTATATCGGCCGCGTGGTCGAGGCCGGCAAAGCCGAATACCCGCTGCCGATGTTCGTGAACGCGGCGTTGATCAGAAACTACCCAATTTCCGAGGCAGTAGGGAAGAAACCCGAACCCGGCGCACCCCCGCGGTCCTTCAACTCCGGTGGCCCGATGGATGACGTGATGGACGTCTGGAGAGCCGGAGCGCCGCGGCTGGATATGCTATCGCCGGACGCTTACGGCAACTTCGCGGAGTTTTGCGCGAAGTACAGCCGGTCCGGGAACCCGCTGTTCATCCCCGAGACGCTGAATGGAGCGGTAGGCGAGGCCAGAGTGCTCTACGCCTTCGGCCGCCACGATCTGATCGGTTACTCGGCGATGGGGGCCGTCGAGAGATCCGCGGCTCCCGATACCGATCTGATCGGCAGCTACGACGTGATCGCGCAACTGACGCCCCTGATTCTGGAACACCAGGGGAACGGCACGATGTCCGCCGTCCTGCTCGGTCCAGACGACCCGCCCCAGAAGATCCAACTGGGGAATTACACGCTGGAGGCCGCGTTCATTAAGCCTCGTGTTGCGCCTCTGACGCAACCGACGCCCATCCCGCCCAACACCTACGCGGCGGCACTCTTCATTGCGGCGGGGCCGGATGAGTACTTCGTGGCTGGCAGCGGCGTAACACTCAAGTTTTCGCCCAACACGCCGGGGCCGCCGCTCGCCGGATTGGCCACCGTGGAAGAAGGCAGTTTTGTGAACGGCCACTGGGTGCCCGGACGCCTGCTGGCCGGCGACAGCACCGAAGAGGGGGAGAGCATAACCCTGTCTTGGGCGCCGGGCAGTTGGGTGCCTTTCTACCGGCAACGCGTGAGTCCGGACGCCATCCAGCGGGTGACGCTGTACCGTTACCAGTGAGGCGTCCGCGGACGCCCGAGTTTTCAAAGCACCGGGTAAACATACAATTCGCGTTTGACAGAGAAGCTCTCCTCTGACAAGCTTTTCGTAATCGAGTGTCGAAAACGAAAAGCGATGATCGCGAATCCGGAGGGGATCGCGAACTATATTCCGGCCTGATCCGGCTGCACGTCCTGCACCACGCCTCCCGGGAACCTATTTTCGGTTTGGGCATGGTGGAGGAACTGGCCCGCCACGGTTACCGCATCAGCCCCGGGACCCTCTACCCCCTGCTGCATGCTCTCGAGGAGAAGGGTTACTTGCGCTCCACCGAGCGGCGCAATGGCAAGTCTCTCCGTAAGATCTACCGGGCCACCGCACGCGGGCGCAAGGCGCTCGATCAAGCCGCCGTCAAGGTGCGGGAGTTGTTTCAGGAACTGGTCGAGGGCATGGAAACGTGAGCCAGCAAAGACGCCGCCGGGCGGGAACGTTCTTACTTGTAACGGCCGCGGTGCGCTGCCTGTGGGCGCAGCCGCCAGCCGCGCCGGAGACCCTCACGGTGGCGCAGGCCGTCGAGCGCGCGCTGCGGAACTACCCTTCCATTCAGGTCTCGCGGGAACAGGTGGGAGCGGCGGCCGCGGCCATCCGGCTGGCGCGCACGGCCTACCTGCCGCGTATCGACGCGCTGGCCATGGTGAACCGCGCCACGCGCAACAACCTGTTGGGCATGTCGCTGCCGCAAAGCACGATTCCCTCCATGTCCGGACCCGTGCTGGGCACCAACAATCTCGGGACGGCGTTTGGCAGCGCCATCGGGGCTCTGGTCACCTGGGAACCGTTCGACTTTGGATTGCGCCAGGCCAACCTCGCGGCGGCAGCCGCGGCGCGCGCCCAATCCGAAGCCGCCGTCAGGCGTACCGAGTTCGAGGTGGCCGCCACCACCGCGGACGCTTGCCTCACGCTGGAGGCTTCCCGGGAGACGGTTCGCGCGGCCCAGGCAGGCGTGGAGCGGGCTCAGACCGTTCTGACCACCATCGCAGCCTTGGTCGGCGCGCAGCTTCGCCCCGGCGCCGATCAATCGCGTGCTGAGGCGGAACTGGCTGCCGCGCGCACCCAGATGATTCAAGCGCAGCAGGCCGTCGCGGTGGCCCGCGCCACCGTGG
>Ga0326727_10017011_pt1 | contig 15199 bp, 14 predicted proteins | sample MB2enrmetagenome_FD_207643 | JGI IMG/M metagenome (GOLD analysis project Ga0326727, IMG submission 207643) | Lab enriched peat soil microbial communities from McLean, Ithaca, NY, United States - MB29MY | ecosystem: Environmental > Terrestrial > Soil > Wetlands > Peat | place: USA: New York... | reverse complement strand
CTCCTTGTAGAGAACTCCGATGGCCGCTGAAGCCAGGAAGAATCGCGCGATGCCTTCACTGTCCGATCCGGGAACAAAGTTCCGATAGTAGAGCGCAACTGCGGGAACCACGCCGGCAGCGCCGTTTGTGGGTGCGGTCACCACGCGGCCGCCGGCGGCGTTCTCCTCGTTCACGGCTATCGCGTAGACGCTGATCCAGTCCAGGGGCGTTAGGGGATCGCTGCATTGGCCGCTGGCATCGCGCGCGCGGAGGCGCTCGGCAAGGCGATGCGCGCGGCGGCACACCTCCAGGCTGCCGGGCAGAATGCCTTCCGCGGCGATGCCGCGCTCCACACAGGCCAGCATGGTTTGCCAGATCTGCGCGATGCCGGCCCGAACGCGCGCCTCGACACTCACCTCGACACTCGCTCCGGCGCACGATCCGGCACTCGCCCGGGCGCGCGCCTCGACACTCGCGGCGGGGGCGATGCTGACTTCAACCGCGCGCAGCCGCTCACATTCGTTGGCAAGCATCAAGCGGTCGATGGAGAGCGAGTGGCGGCGTGCGACCTCGAGAAGTTCGTCGGCGCTGTGAAATGGAAACGGCAACGTCTCGGGCTCGCGGGATGGCGCTTCGGCTCCGCCCGCCTCGGCGATGAATCCGCCACCGAGCGAAAAGAAGATGCGCTGCGAGAGCATCGCGCCGCCCGCGTCGAAGGCCGTGAAGCGGAGACCGTTGGGATGGGTTGTGGCGGAGCCGGGAGGATACATCTGGTCGCGATGGAAGAGCAGGTCGCGCGGCTCGTCGAAGGCCACGGCGTGCTTGCCCGCCAGTGCGATGCTCCGCGAGGAACGGATGGCGGCGACGCTGGACTCGATGGCGGCAGGATCGATAGCCGAGGGTTCGTTCCCTGCCAGGCCGAGGAGAAGGGCGCGATCCGTGGCGTGACCCATGCCGGTAAGAGCCAGCGAGCCGTAGAGATCGGTGGCGACGCGCGACACGCGCTCGAGCTGTCCGTCGCGATCGAGCTCCCGCGCAAAGCGGCAGGCCGCGCTCATAGGCCCCATGGTGTGCGAGCTGGATGGGCCCACGCCGATCTTGTAGAGATCGAAGAGGCTGGTCGTCACGCATCAGATTGTAGCGAAGAACGGGCGTTGGGAGTAGCCACTGTGGAGGTGTCCCGCGGCGGCATCCCCGGGCCGCGATCCATGAAGTGATCGCGCGAACTCGGCGCAAGCAGCAGAGCCGCAGCAAACCAAGGCGCAGCCGAGGCTGCGCCTTTTGTGAACTTGTGGCGGAATCTTCTCGGGGCTAGAGTGCGGTTTCGCCGCGCTCGTCGTTGCGGATACGGATCGCCTCTGCCACGGGGCTGATAAAGATTTTGCCGTCGCCGATGCGGCCGGTGCGGGCTGCGCCCACGATGGCCTGGATGGCCTTTTCCTTCATGCTGTCGTGAACCACCAATTCGATCTTCACTTTGGGCAGAAGATCGACGGTGTATTCGCGGCCGCGGTAGAACTCGGTGTGGCCCTTCTGGCGGCCATGGCCGCGGGCTTCCAGAATCGTCATGCCTTCGATGCCTGCTTCCAGCAGCGCATCTTTCACGGCGTCGAGTTTGGAGGGTTGGAGAACAGCTTCAATCTTCAACATAAGCAAAAATCCCTCGTTCGATAGCGTAACAGGCCGGGCGGCTTCTTCGCCGCCCCAGCCGGTAATTTGACCGAAACTTTCTTTTGGCTTGCGGGAAGATCCCGCGGCCCTTAGTCGAGTACGTAGCCTTCTTCGCCGTGCTGCGAAAGATCGAGGCCGGCCATCTCCTGCTCCGGAGTCACCCGCAGTCCCATGATCTTATCCACAACGAAGAGCAGAATCAATGTGCCCACAATGGAAATTCCCCACGATGTGCCCACCGCGGCAAGCTGGTTGAGCATCTGATGCCAGTTGCCGTCGATTGCGCCGGTGGGCTTGCCCGGTCCGTAAACGGGATTGATGACCCACGTGGCAAAGACGCCGGTCAGGAGCGCGCCGAGCGTTCCACCCGCGCCGTGCACGCCGAAGGCGTCGAGCGAATCGTCGTAGCCGAAGAGGGACTTGACCTGGAAGACCATGAAGGAGCAGAACAGTCCTGCCGCAAGGCCGATGGCGAGCGCCGACATGGGCTGCACGAATCCCGAAGCTGGCGTAATGGCCACCAGTCCCGCGACCGCGCCCGAGATGGCGCCGAGCGCCGTGGGCTTGCCGTTGTGAATCCACTCGAAGATGGTCCAGCCCAGCGCCGCGGCGGCCGTGGCGAAGTGGGTGTTGACGAAGGCGCTGGTGGCGAGGCCGTTCGCCGCGACCGCGCTGCCCGCGTTAAATCCGAACCAGCCCACCCACAGCAGGCACGCGCCCACAAAACTCAGCACCAGCGAGTGCGGCGGCATGGCCGTGTGCGGATAGCCGATGCGCTTGCCCAGGTACAGCGCGCAAACCAGCGCCGAGACGCCACTGGTGATGTGCACCACCGTGCCGCCGGCGAAATCGAAGCTGGGAATGTGCGTGCCGGCGGAGTTGAACAGTCCGCCAACGCCCCACACCATGTGCGCCATCGGGCAATAGATAAGGAGCGACCACAAGGAGAGAAACACCGCCATGGAACTGAACTTCATGCGCTCGGCAAATGCGCCGGTGATGAGCGCCGGCGTGATGATGGCGAACATCAACTGGTAGATCATGTACGTCTGCTCGGGAACGGTCGGGCCGTAATCGGCATTGGGAGTGAGCCCGACCCCGCGCAGAAAAACATGCTCGAAGCCGCCCACGAACATGCTGCCGTGGCCGAAGGCCAGCGAGTAGCCCACCAGTGCCCACAGGATGCTCACCAGGCCCATCATGGCGAAGCTCTGCATCATGGTGCCGAGAATGTTCTTCTTGCGCACCAGGCCGCCATAGAAGAGCGCGAGACCCGGCCCGGTCATCATCAGCACCAGCGCCGACGAGGTCAGCATCCACGCGTTATCGCCGGACATCTGCGCGCTCGCGGTTGCCGCCTGGTTGCTTTTCACAGCTTGTTCGAGAGCGGCAATCCGTGCCTGCGTATCGGCAGGGGCTGCGGTTTGGGCCAGAGCAAGGGCAGGAAATCCCAATGCCAGAAGAAATAGCAGGCATAGTCCAGTGGTGCGACGAAGCATGAGGTCTTCAACTCCCGTGAAGCAGGGGCGCACATAGGCGTCCTGCGCTGTGGCGGATTTTACGGCATTTCTCCTTCACATGCGCGCCTTTTTCGGAGGCGTGCAAGGTTGCGATTTCTTAAGAAAATCGCAACTTGAGGCTCGAGGCTTCGGGACACATCCGAAGGAGAAATGCTTTGACCGCGGTTTCGGTTTCAATGCACGCGAATGCGCCGGCAGCGTTTGACTTTTTCGAACAAAAGCCGCCGGAACAGGAATCTTGATCGAGCCAGCCAGGCGCAAACTACGCCTAACCTCTCAAGGGTTGTGTGATTCGTTTAAATATTTCACTTTCCGTATAAGGATTCCATGAAGAAACGTAAAATGCTATGGATTTCTTATAGGTTCTATGGATGGACCGGGGTGCCGGGCGTCTTTGTTCTCGCGCCCAGGGCGAGAAGCCACGGACCTCGAATCAGGTTCGATCATCGTAATCTCGCCGTTGCCGGCAATTCTGGCAGGGCTCGCAAAATGATTCCGCAATGGAGTTGGAAACGTGCTTTGGCCTGAAGGCGCTCAATGAGACTCGGAGCGGTCGAACACGGGCAGGTGCGCGCCGGTATCTTCGAAGGCTCTCGCCGGTGATGATCGGCCACGTTTGGCGGAGATCGGCTCGCATTTGAGTTGTCTTTGGAATAGAGTCAACTCGTCCGGAACCTCAAAGCGTCATTTGTCCTCCTGACTCGCCTGACTGCCTTGGGCAGAAGTCCAATCTGCAACCACCGCCGCACCCCTCTCAATATCGTCGACCACAAGGATGAGGTGGTTCGCGTGATCGCTGTAGAGTACCTCAATATTGACTTTGGCTTTCGCCAGTTGCCGTGAAATGAGCCCTAGTTGCCCAGGTGTCTCTTGTTGGAGTCGCAGGCGCAGAACCTGGCTGCACGAGGCCACCTCGATGCCTGCGGCCTCGATCGCTCTGCGCGCAGCGATGCCATCGTGAAAGAGGAAATGTGCAATCCCGTTGCCCGCGACGACCCATGCCCCGCCGCCTTCCACGCTGATTCCTGCATTGCCGAGTGCCGCACCCATCAAGGCGAGCGAACCCGGTGTGTCGGGCAGGCGAACTTCCAGATCGTACATACTCACGCCTTTCCTTCATCGTGCATGAGCCTGCTATCGTGCGGAGCTTCCTCGCGGTCCGACATCGAATAATCGCGAATCACCGATGCAATGCGAAGACGATAGCTCTCGAAAAGTCTGGCCCGGCCCAGTTGCTGCGCATGCCTGTGCTCGGGCAGGTTCCGCCATTCCCGAACGGCGTCCTCGTCCTCGAAAAAACCGATTGATACGAATTTGCCGGGGGTCGTCTTGCTTTCAAATCGCTCAACCGAGATGAAGCCTTTGATGCTCGACACGAGTGGGCGCAAGGCTGCGGCCTCGCTCATGTACTCATCGAAATGTTTTTCGCTCGCCGTAAATTCGAAGATCATTACGATCATCGTTACCCTCCTCGGCGGTTCCTCAACCATCATGAATCGAAGCGCAAGCGGATGCTTCGGCGGGGAACGAAGTATCGGCGCCGGATGCTGATTGCATGACATATGATGAGGCTGTGGAGCAGAACTCTCTTGATGCGGGATTGGCCCTGGCCGCAAGCGCCGTTGCCGACCGGACTCGGGCGCGCATGCTTTGCGCGCTGATGGATGGGCGAGCATACACCGCGACAGAGATGAGTGTCGCGGGCGGCATTGCGGCGTCAACGGCTAGTGCACACCTGCGAGTCCTGACGGACCGGGGATTAATTGAGTGCGCACGCCGGGGACGCCATCGCTACTTTCGAATTGCGAGCATCGAGGTTGCCAGGACGCTGGAATCGATCATGGGCCTGGCTGCCAGGGAACCGAGCCTTCAGACAAAGACTCCGGCCAGGCTGCGATTTGCGCGCACATGTTACGACCACATGGCCGGCGCGGTGGCGGTCGCGCTGAACGACCGGCTGCTTTCACTGGGATGGCTCAAGCTGGATAGCTCTTCGTTAACAGACCTTGGTCGCGCGGAACTGAATCGCATCGGCATCCACTTTAGTACCACGATCTCGCGCCGCCGATTTGCATTTCCGTGCCTGGACTGGAGCGAGCGTAGAGCGCACATCGGTGGTCAGCTCGGTGCGGCGATTCTGGCGACTTTTGAGTCTAAACGATGGGTAGTGCGCCAACTCAATAGCCGAGAGCTGGCATTAACCGCCTGCGGAGCCAGGGCACTGAACGACCACTTTGGCTTGTCTCAGTTTCAGGAATCGATGGGTGCTGGGCCGCGGCATGCATCTCAATTGCGCGACAAGGCTCATCGTCCTGAACTTGCGAGCCATCCTTGATTACAGGCTTTATTTCGACAAGCGCATCATCGCCAATGGGCGCTTTCAGGTCGATGGAGAGCTGAAATCGCGCCTCGGCCTCGAGTCGACAAATTAGGATGATCGCGGGCGCTCCGAGCATGGTTTCCATTTACCCGCGACCGGGGAAGAATCGCCGAGGACTTCGTGTGGTGGTCCCACTGAGTGAGGACGCTGCCTGCCGATTTCTGTGCGGGATATAATTGGGCTCAACATGCCCCTGGCAGCTGGCAGCAAACTGGATGGATACGACGTGATTGGCCTCCTGGGTGCAGGAGGCATGGGTGAGGTCTATCGCGCCCGCGATTCGGCGCTCAGGCGCGAAGTCGCCATCAAGGTTCTGCCCGCGTTTGTTTCGCGCGATCCGGACCGGCTACGGCGCTTTGAGCAGGAAGCGCAGGCCGCCGCGGCCCTGAACCATCCCAATATTCTTGCCGTCTACCAGTTTGGCGTCTTCGACGGTGCGCCCTATCTTGTATCGGAGTTGCTGGAGGGCAGCACGCTGAGAGAAGTCATGCGGCACGGCGCCATACCGATGCGCAAAGCTATCGAATATGGCGTTCAGATCGCGCATGGACTGGCGGCGGCGCACGACAAGGGCATCGTGCATCGCGACCTTAAGCCGGAAAACCTCTTCGTCGGCAAAGACGGCCGCGTCAAGATTCTGGATTTCGGACTCGCCAAGCTGACCCAGCGCCAACCCGACGCCGACAGTGAGGCCACTCTCACAGTGGGAACCGATCCCGGCATGGTGGTCGGTACCGCCGGTTACATGTCTCCCGAGCAGGTGCGGGGCCAGGCCGTCGACCATCGCGCGGACATCTTCGCCTTTGGCGCGATTCTCTACGAGATGCTGGCCGGCAAGCGCGCGTTTCACCGCGGCACCTCGGCCGAGACCATGACCGCCATCCTCAACGACGATCCCCCCGGCATTTCGCAGATTGTCCCGGCAACTTCTCCGGGACTGCAGCGGGTGATTCATCGCTGTCTCGAGAAGAATCCCGAGCAGCGTTTTCAGTCGGCCTCCGATCTGGCATTTGCCCTGGAGGCGTTGTCCGATTCCGGAATCGTTCCGGCCGTGGCACTCCCCCAGGCCTCGCAATCACGATGGCTGTGGGTGGCGGCAGCGGCATTCGCCGCCCTACTGATCTCTGCGCTGATTTTGTGGTGGCGCATTCCGCCCGCCGAGCCAATCGTCGAGTCCGTTACGCAACTGACCGACGATGGCCAGCTCAAGGCCAGCATGGCGACCGATGGATCGCGTATCTATTTCAACGAAGGCCCGCCCGGAAGTCTGAAGCTGGCGCAAGTCTCCGTGGTGGGTGGCCCGACGGCGCCTGTCGAGACGCGGTTTGCGAATTGCTGGCTGATCGGAGCCGTGGAGGACGGTTCCGCACTGCTGGTTGCAGTCGGCTCCGCGAGCGAGAGCCCCAATGTTCTGGATCCGCTATGGCAGATACCGCTTCCAGCAGGGGAGCCGCGCCGCGCCGGCGATGTCGCGGTCGCCAACGCAAGTATGTTCCCGGATGGCCGCATCGTCTTCGCGAAGTTCGCTTCGCAAACAGATGCGAATGGCGCCGGAAGGGGCGGGGACTGGTTCCTCGCCGGCAAGGATGGCTCGAACCCACGCAAGCTGCTTTCACTTCCCCGCGTCGGCGGGGTGGATGCTTCGGCATTTGGCCAGAGCATCTTGTTCATTCAGCCGAGCCCCGTTGGCCGCAAGCTGCTCGAGATCAAGTCGGATGGGTCAGGTCTCCGTGAGATTGGGGACTTCGCGGATGTAAATACTCCGCGATGGACTTCCGGTGAGAAGTACCTCGTGTACCAATCCGGCGACGCCTCGCACTCGGATATCTGGCTGCTTCCCCTGCACACCGGGCTTCTTCGCCGCCCAGGCAAGCCGATTCGACTTACAAATGGACCGCTGCCCTACTCGCTTCCAACCCCCAGCCGCGACGGCAAGCAGATCTTCGTCCTGGGCACGAAGCAGCGCGGCGAGCTGGTTCGCTTCGACATCAAATCGCACCAGTTCGTGTCGTTCCTGGGAGGCATTTCCGCCACCGACCTGACATTTTCCAGGGATGGAAAATGGGTCGCCTACCTCTCCTATCCGGACCACTCTGTCTGGCGCAGCCGCAGCGATGGAACGGAACGCATGCAGCTTACCTTCCCTCCGATGGACGCGAGATTTCCGGCGATTTCTCCCGATGGAACCAAGGTCGCATTTCACACCAGCGCAAATGAACTATTCGTGGTCGATATGCAAGGCGGCCAGCCGCAGAAGATTGCCGACCGCGCCTTCTTTGCCAGTTGGTCTCCGGACGGGAACTATCTCTTCTTTAAATCCGGCTTAGCCCCTTTTCGCTCGCAGATCACCGACCTGCGTACAGGTCAGAGCGCCGCGGTTCCTTCTTCGGAGGGCACGAGCGGCGGTTACTGGCTCAGCCAAAGCACGGTGATGGCGCGTGAAGCGATAGGAACTAAATTCGCGATCTTTAATTTGAAGACTCAGCAATGGACTGACATGCCGGGCATCTCCGGGGACATAGAGAACTTTTATCCGTCGCCGGATGGCAACTATCTCTATTACACGACTGGAGGCGCGGAACCAAAAGTCATGCGCTACCGGTTCTCCGACCGTCAGACAGAGACCGTCACCAGCCTGAACGACCTTCACCGCGTAGTCAATTATGGCAATACGCAGATCGGTGTCGCACCGGATGGCTCTCCGGTCTTCACGCGCGACACCGGCTATCAGGAGATCTACGCGCTGAATATCCGCTGGCCCTGATAACTACACCGATCCCCTCGCGAGTTACTCCATGATAGAAATCGGTAGCAATAACATCGCGCGGCCAGACTAACTACCGAGTCGTTGCGCCACCTTCACAGCGCGCCTTCGCCGCGCTCGTCGTTGCGAATGCGGATCGCCTCGTCAACCTTGCTGATGAAGACCTTGCCGTCGCCGATGTGGCCGGTGCGGGCAGCGCCCAGAATCGCATTCACCACCTTGTCCTGCAAGGCTTCGGTGGTTACAATCTCCAGCTTGATCTTGGGAATGAGATCGACCGTGTACTCGCGGCCGCGATAAAACTCCGTGTGACCCTTTTGCCGGCCGTGGCCGCGCGCTTCGAGAATCGTGATGCCTTCGATGCCGGCTTCGAGCAGGGCTTCCTTCACCGTTTCCAGTTTTCCGGGCTGAATGATAGCTTCAATCTTCACCATTTGCGGATTCCTCGTTCTTCGTCTTGCGCCGCCCGCCTTGCTTATCGCTTGCGGCCGGCTTTTTTAAAATCAAGCGTTCAGTTCGTAGCCTTCCTCGCCATGCAGCGAGAGATCCATGCCGACAGCTTCGTCGGCAGGTGACATGCGCAGGCCCAATGTGCGATCGACAAGGAACAGTAACACCAAAGTGCCGGCAATGGCCAGCACCCAGCCGATGGCGACGCCCTGATTCAAAACCTGATGCCAGTTCCCGTCGATGGCGCCTGTCGCGCGCGGCATTCCGCTTACGTCCTTGCCGAAGACCGCATTGATCGCGCCCGAGGCGAAGATGCCGGTCAGCAGCGCTCCGATGGTGCCGCCGATTCCGTGCACGCCGAAGGCATCGAGCGAGTCGTCGTAGCCAAACAGCTTTTTGGCCTTCAGAACCATGAAGCCGCAGACCAGCCCGGCAATAGCGCCGATCGCAAGCGCCGACATCGGTTGCACGAATCCCGAGGCCTGGGTGATGGTGGCGAGGCCGGCGACCGCCCCCGAGATGGCGCCGAGCGCCGAAGGCTTGCCGTTATGCAGCCACTCCGCCAGGGACCAGGTGAGCGCGGCGGCGGCGGCGGCAAATTGTGTATTGATAAATGCGCTGGTGGCCAGCGGGCCCGCCGACAAAGCGCTTCCGGCGTTGAATCCGAACCAGCCCACCCACAACAGGCACGCGCCCACAAAACTCAGCACCATGGAGTGCGGCGCCATGTTGGCCTCTGGGTAGCCGGCGCGCTTGCCCAGGTAGAGCGCGCAAATCAGCGCCGAGATGCCGCTAGTAATGTGCACCACCGTGCCGCCCGCAAAGTCGAAGACCGGGAAGCGTACGCCAGGCGTATTGAAATTCAGCAGCCCGCCCACGCCCCAGATCATGTGCGCCATGGGGCAATAGATGAGCAGAGACCACAGCGTGAGAAACACCGCCATAGAACTGAACTTGACGCGCTCGGCAAATGCCCCCGTTATCAGCGCCGGCGTGATGATGGCAAACATCAGTTGGTAGACCATGAAGGTCTGCTCGGGAATGGTGGCGGCGTAATCCGGGTTGGGCGAGAGCGATACGCCGCGCAAAAACAGATGATCGAATCCCCCGATGAAAGCGTTGCCGTGGCCGAAGGCAAAGGAGTAGCCCACGACCGCCCACAAAATCGTCACCAGGCCCATCATGGCAAAGCTCTGCATCATGGTGCCGAGAATGTTTTTCCTGCGCACCAGGCCGCCATAGAAAAGCGTCAGCCCAGGGCCGGTCATCAGCAGAACCAGAGCGGCGGAAACCAACACCCACGCGTTATCGCCGGCCGATTGCGCGTTTTGGACGGCCTGCTGCAGTTGGGCGATCTGCGCCTGCGTCGCCGGCGCATTCGCGCCCCGGTCGTATGCAAAATTCGGCGCCACGGCCAATGCGGGCATGGCTGCCAGCGCGAGCAAGAGAAGCAATTGCATCCATCTGCGAAACATAAGGTTTCCACTCCAAAAGCGTTCACGCGCACGGGGCGCTGGTTTGATTGCCGGTTGTCACCGCACTATGGAGCGGGCCGGATACACGATTAGGTCTCGAGGTGGCCGACAACGCGCGTGCAGTCACCCGGGAGATGCCAGAGAAATCTGGATTGTGCTTTCGAATCATTCTCAACAAGACGCACAAAAAACGCAAGACTTTTCCGATTTCTTCATCGGTTCCTTAGCGGATTTATGCTAGACACGCTGACCCGATCGGCGATTTCCTCGGTTGCGGGGAGCCGGCGCGCCGGGGGCCATCGCGGAACCAAGGCATCTCAAGAGACCGGTTTCGCACAGATGCAAGAGGAACCCATGCCGCGGACCGCTTGCGGCCGAATGCGCCTATAATCTCAACAGATTGAGAGCGGTTTAATTCCCCGTATCTTCTTGCCACACTTCTTCGCTGCTGACATGCACGAGTCCGTCATGCGTCTTTCGCCGATTCCCCGAGCCTTCCTTGCTGCGACGTTGCTTTCCACCGTCACGCTTGGCGTCTGCGCCGCGCCTCCCCGCCCTGCCGCTCTTCCGCGCCCCGGCGGCTGCACCCGCATCGTCTTCACCGGAATGGCGAACCTCGGCGAGGAATGGAAGACGCCGCTCGGCGAGGGTTGGGTGTTTCGCGTAGTGCCCATCGTGCCGGGTCCGGCCGGTTACACGGGCTGGGACCTGGTGGTCGATCGCGATCCGCCAGCGGGCTACCCCGACGCGCTGCTGCTCGCCACCCCGCCTTACAACGCTCTCAACGAGCGCGAAATTGGAACCACCTTCGGGCTGCGCTCGCAGGATGCCGTCGGCTGGAATCCGCGCGAGTTTCACTTTCTCACCAATCCCGCCGCATTGCTTCGAGGCCAAAAGCTTTTTCTCGCGCTCACCAAATTGTCAGGGGCGCAATCGGGCGCGTCCGCGAATCAAGACCCAGCCGTGGCCGAACTCAGTAGCCAGCTCAAGGATCTAGAGACTGGCGCGGCTGCCGGAGAGCTGCGCATTCTCGACGCCGGCCTCGCTACCGGAACCGCCGACCCCGCGCCCTTCGCCCAGCACTGGGCGCAGCAGTCGGCCTTCCAGTCCTACATTCTCGTGCCCCAGTCCGGCACCAACCCTACGCCCAACGGAGAGCTGGACTGGATTCGCTTTTCCATCACTCTGTGGCTGCCTTCGGACTGGAAGTTGCCGCCCGGCGTCAACGCCGCCTCCGCGCCCTGCCAGCAGTAGGCTGGTTGGTTCAGCAACGCATCAATTCGAAATCTAACTATCTAAGAGTTGGTCCTGTAGAAGGCCTTCAAGGTAGGTGGCAAGCTCGCTGACGTCGTATTTTCCGTCTTCCCAGGCACGATCCGCCGATTGGAGCGCAGCATAATACGGTGCCCGATTCTCGCGAATGCGCTCCGGAACAATCTTTTTACCTGGAAGAAGTCCCCCGGCCTTCATGCAGAGCAGGTAATAGCAAGCCGCCCTTGCCGTCCTGCCATTGCCCTCTACGAAGGGATGAATCCAGTTCAACTTCCAAAGCGCAAAGGCCGCAAGTAGAGTTGGATGATCAAGAATTGTCCAGTTCTCATGGACTAGGGATAGGAATCGATCCATATAGTCAGGAACGTCCTTAAAATGTGGCGGGGTGTGATTCCCAACTGAAATGGGCTCCTTGCGATAACGTCCCCCAAACTGCGCAATATTCGAAACGGCAGCGTGGTTTAAAGCCCACAGCGTGTATTTGTCGAAGGCTTCAATCCCTTTGCAAAGCCCGATTTGGATGCAATTGGAAAGCAGGTCGTACTGCCGTAACAAATTGTGCTTCTCGATTTCGGCGTAAAGGACGGGATCGTCTTTCATTCGCACGGACATGTGGTCATGCAAAGCGGGCATCTTGCAATGACCCGCTGCTGCCCTCCTAGCAATCCAGGCTTATTCTCTTGGACGATTCCCTGACGCTCTCTTTCGTGATGTGCTCCGAATTGAAAGGCGCGTTACCGAATGCGAAGCTAATTCTCTGCTCCCGCAGATCTTCTTCACTAACCGTTTTTCCGCGGAACTCTCCCAAAAGCCGAACGAGTTCCGGATTGGGGGTAGGGACGTTCTCGAATTGTTTGCGGTCTGCCATTTGCTGATCCCCCTTCTTTACACTTTTCGATGCTAGATAATCATAACGCTTCCGCTACGACGGTGCCGGCCTTCAATTCGATACTGTGAATCACGATCGCCACCTAAGATTCTAAAGAGCTTTCGAGCCGAGACTCTGCGACTCTTCCTGCGCCGCGGTCCTTCGAGATCGCTCTTGGCATAGAATGGACCCATGGCGTCCACCGTGGAGCGCGACCGCTATCTGTTCGGAGCGCTCGATAGCAGCGCAAAAAATCGCCTCAAGGTAAGAGAAGCCGACTACGGCTACGAACAGCCGGAGGGCATTCTTCTCACCTCGCTCGACTACGCCGTCAATTGGGTGCGCAAAAACTCCGTCTGGCCCATGACCTTCGGCCTGGCCTGCTGCGCTATTGAAATGATGTCCACGGGCGCGGCGCGTTACGACATTGCGCGCTTCGGCGCCGAGGTCTTCCGGCCCTCCCCGCGCCAATCCGATCTGATGATCGTGGCCGGCCGCGTCGCGCAAAAGATGGCTCCCGTTCTGCGCCGCCTCTACGACCAGATGCCCGAGCCCAAATGGGTGATCTCGATGGGCGCTTGCGCCACCTCGGGCGGCGTCTTCAATAACTACGCGCTGGTGCAGGGCGTCAATCAGATCGTCCCCGTCGACGTCTATGTGCCCGGCTGCCCTCCGCGGCCCGAGCAGCTCATCTACGCGATTAATCTTCTCCAGGAAAAGATCCAGCGCGAGCCGCGCAGCCTGCTAAAAACCCTCAACGTCGGCTGATCGCGCCTGTAGCGCCGGTCTCTAGACCGGCTGTCGTGTGGGCCTCCAGGCCCGCATATGCAAAGCTTGCTCACCGACCCGCCCGCTTGCGAACCGGCCAATCCGCGAGCCTGTCCGCCGCGGCGGATCGCGAAGCGACGCGAACTCGCTAACTCGCCGATCTTGGGAACCCGCCAAAAAGTGCGACCTGCCTGCGCTAACTCGCTAACTTGCGATGTCGCCAAGCGACGCGAACTCGCGAACTCGCTAACATCAGATCTCCGCCGCCTTGCCCCATTCAGAAAACACGATCTCGTCGAGCGGTTTGCGCTTCCGCGGCTCGATCTCGCGCTCGATGAGCACGGCATCGCCCAGCGCCGCCGGCTCGCCCTGGTAGCCCAGCACAATCACCGAGCCGATTGCGTACTCGCCGGGAATCGTCAGCGTCCTGCGCGCCGCCTCCTGGTCGAAGCCCGCCATCTGGTGCGTCTTCAATCCCAATTCCGCAGCCTCAAGCGTTAGATACGAGCTCGCCGCGCCCAGATCGTACAACGCAAATCGATTCTCCGCTCCGTTGTGGCTGAAATGCGTCCGGGCCAAGCCCAGAATCAGCACCGGCGCAGTTTGCGCCCACTTCTTGTTGAAGTCGATGAGAGTGTCGTAGATCTTCTGCCAAGTGCTGTCGCCGCGCCGCCCCACCAGATACCGCCATGGCTGTTCGTTATAGGACGAAGCCGCCCACCGCGCCGCCTCAAACACTTTGTGGAGCACCTTCGCGCTCACCTCGCGCTCCGCAAACGACCGCGGGCTCCAGCGCTCGTGGATCACCGGCAACACCCCCTCAACCGGGGGGGCTTTCTTCAGTTCATGGACTTCACTGGCTGTCAGGCTCATGGGGATTTGGCTCCTTAGGAATCGAAACTCTTCGCCCCTTTCGATTCACCCGCCCGCCCCAAGGATTCGTCCGCTCGTTAAATAGTTGTTGCAACGTTCATTGCGCGGGAATTGGCGCACGCTCTCCGTGGCCTGCACATTCGGCCCGGCCGCATCCGCCACACGAAGCCCATCCACTGTGAACTGTGAACTAAGAACTGTGAACTGCCTTACGGATACATGCGGTTCAGCATGCGCGGAAACGGGATCGTCTCGCGCACATGATCCAACGCGCAGATCCACGAGACCATGCGCTCGATGCCCATGCCGAAGCCCGCGTGCGGCACGCTGCCGTAGCGACGCAGGTCGAGATACCACTCAAACGCCTCGCGCGGCAATTTATGTTCATCAATGCGCGCGCTCAGCAGCTCATAACTCGACACGCGCTGCGATCCGCCGATGACCTCGCCGTAACCCTCCGGCGCAAGCACGTCTACGCACAGCGCGTAGCGCGGATCCTTCGGGTCCGGCTCCATGTAAAACGCCTTCACGTCCGCCGGATAGCGATGCACCATCACCGGCCGGTCGTATTGCGAGCTCAGCCATGTCTCGTCGGGCGAGCCAAAGTCGTTGCCATATTCAAACGGCTGCTCCAGATGCCCATCCTTGTGCGCCTGGTTCAGCAACTCCACGGCCTCGTCGTAACGCAGCCGCGGAAACGGCGCCTTCACCGTTTCGAGCTTCGAAACATCGCGCCCGATCACCTGCAACTCCGGCGCGCGATTCTTCACCACGCTCCCGACGATGTGCGCGATGTAATTCTCCGCGAGCTCCATCAACCCGTCGAGTTCCAGAAACGCCACCTCCGGCTCGACCATCCAGAACTCCGTCAGATGCCGCCGCGTCTTCGACCTCTCCGCCCTGAACGTCGGCCCGAAGCTATACACCTTGCCCAGCGCCAGAGCCGTCGCCTCCACGTAGAGCTGGCCGCTCTGCGTCAGATACGCGGGATCGCCGAAGTAGTCCACGGGAAACAAAGTCGACGTGCCCTCGCACGCCGCCGGCGTCAGAATCGGCGGATCGGTGCGCACAAACCCGTTCATGTCGAAGTATTCGGCCGCCGCGCGCATAATCTCCGCGCGTATGCGCAAAATCGCCGACTGCCGCGGGCTGCGCATCCACAAATGACGCCGCTCCTG
>Ga0326727_10017010_pt1 | contig 15199 bp, 10 predicted proteins | sample MB2enrmetagenome_FD_207643 | JGI IMG/M metagenome (GOLD analysis project Ga0326727, IMG submission 207643) | Lab enriched peat soil microbial communities from McLean, Ithaca, NY, United States - MB29MY | ecosystem: Environmental > Terrestrial > Soil > Wetlands > Peat | place: USA: New York... | reverse complement strand
GTATTGCGAGCGCAGCCTGCTCCAGCCATAAAACTCGTCCTCGGCCTTGCGGGTGTCGAATTTGGCAGGCTCTCCGCTCACCGGCGCCACGAGCGCGAGTTCGCGGTGGCCCTTCACCTCTATGCGCTTCCCCTCAGCGGTCTTGACCTCGGCCTTGCCCTTGAAGACCATGACGACCGCCGGACCGGCGCTGAACTCGTAGTAGCCGGTTTTCATCAACTGCGTCGCCACACCGCCGTCGATGATCTCCACATCGTTGGCGGGGTAAATCTCATCCACTTCCACCCCTGCGCGGCCGCGCAGAAGTTCCACCTGGGTCAGCATAAGGCCGGGCGAGATCATCTTCACCGCGCTGTGGCCGTCGATGCGCAGGAATACGCCCGGGGTCAGCAGAATCTCCGCCTTGCCCTCCTCGGTGGCCAGAACGTCTCCCGCATTCAGCTCAATGCTGCCCACGTCCTTCACATTCAACTGTTTATCTTGCAGACGAGCCACGCCCTCGATGTAGTTCAAGGTGCCGGGGCGGGCTGGATTAGCGCCAAAGGCCGGCGCGCATAGCACTCCTATGCCGAGTAGCGCAATCGCCTTCCACCCGAATCTCATCGCCGTATACCTCACTCTTATTAATGCGAAATCTCAGAAAAAGTTTCTCTTGCGACCATAAGGCCAGCCCGTTGAGTTGCGCACGGTGAAAAATGAGAGACTTCAGCCCCCTCTGCAATTTCCTGATTTCCCGGCGGCGATTTTCGCCTCTCTCCAGGGAGTTTACCTCTATGCCCTTCAAGGCGATACACTTTCTCATAGGAGCCGCACACCAGCCCGGAAGACTAAAAGCAAAAACGGGAATACGAAAGGCAAAAAATTATGAGCGAAGCAGGCGCACTCGAACTCCAGGTAAACCAACAGGTCATTGTCGCCATGAAGGCGCACGACGCCGAGCGCACCACCACGCTGCGCCTCATCAAGAACGCCCTTAAGAACAAGGCTATCGAGAAGCGCGCTATGCCCACTTTGGCCGAGGAGCAGCAGGTGCTGGCCACCATGATCAAGCAGCGCCGCGACTCGATCGAGCAGTTCACCAAGGGCAACCGGCCCGAGCTGGCCGCGAAAGAGGCCGGCGAGATCGCCGTCATCGAGGAGTTTTTGCCCAAAGCCCTGGACGAAGCCGGTCTGGAGGCCCTGGTCGCCGAAGCTATTGCCGAAGTCGCCGCCGCCAGCGGCAAAGCACCCACTCCCAAGGAGATGGGCCAGGTCATCAAAGCCGTCCAGGCCAAACTGCAGGCCGCCAGCCTGCGCGCCGAAGGCCGCGTGGTCAGCGAGATGGTCAAGAAAGCGCTGGCCGAGTAGGGCGATTGGCCTGGATTCTATCGGAAAACCTCCTCGTGCAGCCCTGGATTCCTGGCAGCAAGCCCCAGATCAACGGCCCACGGCCTAGCGAGAGGCAGAAGTTGCATCGGCTGGCGGCGCACGTGGCTCAAAGCAGACGGTAAAATGAGAAGAGCGGCAGGAAATCTTCCCCGCAGAGAATCGAGCAGACGCTGATGTATGAAATCGCCGTGGAGGCAGATTTTTCCTCCGGACACTACCTCCGCAACTACAAGGGCAAGTGTGAGAATCCGCACGGGCACAACTACAAGGTTCGCGTGACCCTGGCCGGAACAGAGTTGGACGAGGCCGGGCTGCTCGTGGACTTCAAGCGGCTCAAGCAGGTTCTGCACCCGATTGTCGAGTTCCTCGACCACCATATGCTCAATGAGTTGGAGCCGTTTATCGTGCCGAATCCCACGGCCGAGAATCTGGCCAGGTACTTCTACGAACAGACCCGCGAGCAGCTCGCCGCGATGACCCAGGGCCGTGTGCGCGTAAAGGAAGCGACCATCTGGGAGACGGATACGACCACGGCTACTTACTACGAGTAGGCTGGAGCATTTTCGGAATACATATAGACTTTTTGAAAGCCCTGAAGGGTGGCTTTTTCTTGAGGAAAAAGCCACTTGAGTGTGTGCTTCCGGTCAACAGCAATTCCGAAAATGCTATACCCGAACGGCGTTGCGCCCGCAATGTTCTCATTCTGCTCGACGGTATCGTTCCAGGTCCGCCTGTATCATTTGAAAATCAGGCCGGAGGCGGAAAATTTCGTCAATTCTGACCGGGAATCGGGAAAATCCGTCGCGCATGATTCTGTTTCTCTACAATGTTGCTCTGCTGGTGGCGCTGGTGGGAGCTGCCCCCTGGTGGCTCTTTCGCATGGCCACCACGCGGAAGTACCGCGAGGGGCTGCTCGAACGGCTGGGCCTGATTCAGCCGGGCCCTATCCCGCCGAATTCTTCCCAGTCGAGGCGCGGCGACCGCAAAACTTCGCCCTCGCAGGGCTCGCAGGGCGCAAAGCCCCCCTTGATATGGGTTCACGCCGTCTCCGTTGGCGAGGTGCTGGCCGTCAGCCGCCTGGTCAAAACCCTCGACGCGGCGCTACCTGAATTTTTTGTTGTTGTCTCCACCACCACCCGCACCGGCCAGGAGTTGGCCTGGGACAGATTCGGCGCGGAGCGCGTTTTTTATTGCCCGCTCGACTTGCCTTGGGCGGTTCGCTCCTGCCTGGAGGCTCTTCAACCCCGAATGCTGGTCCTCGTCGAAACCGAGTTCTGGCCCAACCTGCTCCGCGGCTGCTACCGGCGACAGATTCCCGTGGCCGTGGTGAATGCCCGCATCTCCGACCGCTCCTGGCCGCGCTATCGGCGGTTGCGCTGGCTGTGGCGGCCCTTTTTGGAGCCGCTCGGCCGCGTTCTGGCGCAGAGCGAGACCGACGCCGGGCGGCTGAAGGCTATCGGCTGCCGGCCGGAGAGGGTTACCGTGGCCGGCAACCTCAAATTCGACGTGCGCGCCGCCGAAGAGGCCGAGGCGACCCGCGAATTGAAGAGGCTGACCGCCGGTCTGCGGCTGGTGGTGGCCGGCAGCACACTGGAAGGCGAGGAGGCCGCTCTGCTCGAAGCCTGGCCGCGGCTGCTGGCGGCCGACGCGCAACTGGCGATGGTTCTTGCCCCCCGCCATCCGGAGCGTTTCGCCGCGGTGGCCGCTCTGCTGGACCGCTCGGGTATTGCGTGGGCGCGGCGGTCGGATTGGCGGGTGGCGGAGCCAGACTCCAGGACGGCCGGAAGGCTTGAATCCGCCGAAAGGTCAAAGCCACTCCAGCCTGACCAAAAGTCACTTCAGCCCGGCCAGATCGTCCTGCTGGACACCATCGGCGAACTGGCCTCGGTCTACTCACTGGCCTCAGTGGCCTTTGTGGGCGGCAGCCTGATTCCGGCCGGGGGACACAATCCGCTGGAGCCGGCCCAGTTCGGGGTTCCCATCGTGATGGGCCCCCACTATGCCAACTTCCGCGCCATCACCGAGGATTTACTGGCCCATCAGGCCCTTTGCATCGCCACCAAAGAAGAGCTGGCCGCCGTCTTGACCGGCCTGCTCGGCGATTCCGCCAAGGCTGAAGCCATGGGTGAGCGGGCCCGGCAGGTTTTTGCCAGCCAGGCCGGAGCAACCGGCCGCTCAGTAGAGGCGCTCCGGGAGCTGCTTCGGGCACGGAAAGAAACGGAGCAGCCCGCATGAAGCTGGCCTTCAACGTGCGCCGCCTGCTCTTTCCGCTGATTCCGCTCTACCGATTGGCGCTCGCCTTCCGCGAACTTCGGCTCCTGGTTGGGCTGGAGCCGGTGCGGCGGCTGCGTTTTCCCGTGGTCAGCATCGGCAATCTCTCAACGGGCGGGTCGGGCAAGACCCCGCTCACCATCGCGCTGGCCAAGGCCCTCAAACGGCGCGGCTTACGCGTCGATGTTCTCTCCAGAGGCTACGGCCGCCAGAGCCTGCTTGCGGCCCGCGTCCAACCCGGAGGCAGCGCTGAGGAGTTTGGCGACGAACCGCTGCTGATTGCGCGCGAGGCGAGGATTCCCGTCTACGTGGCTCCGCGACGCTACGAGGCCGGACTGCTGGCCGAGGCCGATGCGGAAGCCCAACCGCCTGCCGGCCAGTCGCGGGCGGAGACGGCGGAGACGGACGTGAAAACGGACCAGAATGAGCTTCAACCTGCTCCTTCAGCTCCCCGCGCAAGCCCTGCGACGGGAGCCGCCCCCGACGACCCATCTTCGGCAACCGGCCAGGCCGCGGCGCAACCGTCGCTCCGCCACGTTCATCTGCTCGACGACGGCTTTCAGCATCGCCAACTCGACCGCGACGTGGAGATTTTGCTGCTCAATCAGCAGGACTGGCAGGACCGGCTGCTGCCGGCGGGAAATCTGCGCGAGCCGCGAGCGGCCATTCGCCGCGCCAGCGTCATCGCCCTTCCGGCCGACCAGCCGGGACTGGAGGCCGCGCTGTGCGCCTGGGGCTGGCAGGGGCCGGTCTGGCGGCTGCACCGCAAGATGGAAATCCCCCTCGTAAACAGCCCTGTCGCCGCCTTCTGCGGCATCGCCCGCCCGGAACAGTTCTTCGCCGGCCTGGAAGCCACCGGCCTCGAAATCGCTCTCCAACTCGCCTTCCCCGACCACTTCACCTACACCCGCGAAGTCCTGGAAGAACTGCTGGCCGAGGCGCAGGAAAAAGAGTGCACGGCCATCGTCACCACCGGCAAAGACCTGGTCCGCCTGGGAAAGCTCACGTCCATTTTTCCGGATTCCCTGCCGCTGGTCGCAGCCAGTATGAGCATCGAGATCGAAAATGAAAGCGTTGCCCTCGACTGGCTGGTGAACCGGATTGCACGGCACGCGGCGCGGTGAGAAAAGCCAGTTTTTAGGCCGATGCACGGACGGCATTAGCTATAAAAATGTTCAGTGCGTCGTCTCCGCCGCGCCGGCTGCCGCGCCTGGCTTATTCTTGCTCAGCAGGAAGGCCAGCGCCACCAGCCCCATCGACATCCACGCCAGCTCCATGTACACGTCCTGGTAGCCCTGCATCTGCGCCTGCTTGTTGAGCTGGTCATAAATGGAGGCCAGGGCCATCGGCTGGCCGTTGGCTCCGCCAAATCTCGAGCCGAAGAGGCCGGTGAGCGCCTGGGTGTGCTGCTGGAAGGCGATGGAGCCGGAGGTCATCGCGCTTTGCAGGTGCTGCTGGTGCCACATGGCCCGCCGGGTCACCTGGGAGTTGGTGACGGCGATCAGAATGCTGCCGCCAATGTTGCGGGCAAAGTTGATGATGCCGGCGACCTGGTTGCTCTCCTCTTTGGGCATTCCCACGTAAGCGGCCGTGGTGATGGAGATAAAGCAGAAGGGGATAGGAATCAGTTGTACGACCCGCAGCCACGACGCGCTGGCAAAGGTCATCTCCAGCGTGGTCACGACGGCTGCATAGTGAAAGGAAAGGACAAAGAGAGTAAAGCCGATGACGGTCAGTGTGCGCGCCGAAACCTTGCCAGTGGCGTAGCCGGCCAGGGGCATGACAAACAGCAGCGCGACGCCGCCGGCGGTCAAGGCCAGCCCCGCGGTGGTCGCAGTCCAGCCCAGCAGCAGTTGCATGAACTGCGGCTGCAGGACAGTGTTGGCGTTCAGCACTCCCCCCACCAGCGCCATCAGAAAACAGCAAATGGCGAAGTTTTTGAAACGGAAGAGCTTGATGTTGATGAGCGGATTCTTGTGCCGCCACTCCCACCAGACCAGCGCGATCATGCCGCCTACGAACAGGAAGGCGAAGAAGCGGATGAAGCCGGAGGCGAACCAGGCATTTTCTTCGCCCTTGTCGAGCATGATCTGCAGGCCACCCATGGCGATGGTCAGCAGACTCAGGCCGAGGTAGTCCATCTGCCGCAGCTTGGAGTGGTCGGCTTTGATCCAGTGCGGATCGTCCACCAGCCGGTTGACCAGCACGAAGGCCAGAATGCCCACCGGAATGTTGATGAAGAAGATCCAGCGCCAGGAGAAGTTGTCGGTAATCCAGCCGCCCAGTGTGGGCCCGATGGAGGGTGCGAGGACGACCACCAGGCCGTAAAGAGCGAAGGCCTGCCCGCGTTTTTGCGGTTCAAAGCTGTCGGCCATGATGGCCTGCGCCATGGGCTGCATTCCGCCGCCTCCGGCGCCCTGGAGAACGCGGAAGAGGAGCAGCATGGGCAGCGACAGCGCCGCGCCGCACAAAAAGCTGGAGATAGTGAAAATCACAATGCACAGCGCGAAGAAATTTCGCCGCCCCATCACGCTCGAGGCCCAGGCGCCGATGGGCAGGACAATGGCGTTGGCGACCAAATAGCTGGTCAGCACCCAGGTGCCCTCGTCGGTGCTGGAGCCGAGCGAGCCGGCGATGTGGGGCAGGGCCACGTTAGCGATCGAGGTGTCGAGCACCTCCATGAACGCGGCCAGCGCCACGGTCATGGCGATCAGCCAGGGGTTGACCCTGGGCTTCCAAGGCGCGCCGGGGCTATGCAGCTCAATCTCCGTGGACTGGGGCGCTCTGGCAGGGCCGGCCTGGCCGGACGATGCGGGCTCGATATCGGGCAAAAATCCACTCCTTTATTGCGTTATTCCCTAGCTGCGCTGCACTCTTCGTCTACTTTTGCTGTACTCCCCGGTTTCCCCGGCGGCTCACTTCTAATTCTGGCAGACCGAGCCACTGCTAACTGGCAGGATGGGCCACTGCAACGCTTCATGGACTGATGGAAACCGGAGAGTTGGCGGTGCAAGGCTTCCCAAGGCGCTCTCTCAGGCCTTCTCGTTGGTCTTCCGAAGAACCTCTCTGAGCTGAGACCGGGACCGGCTTCGGACAGGCCCGCCGCCTGAGCCGCTCTTCAAATTGATTCGCTTGCCCACCACCGGGTTCATCAAACTGCGGCGGCGGCGGAGTACCGGCGCGGCTGCGGGAGACTACGGCTGCGGCAAAACCTGGAGTTCCTGCGCCGGTGAGCCTTCGCCGGGCACGGTCTTCGGCGCGCGCCAGCCCACCAGCGCAATCGTCAGCGCCACGGCCTGCATGGCGACGATGAAGGCGGCGCAGGCCGGCCACTTGCCCAGCGCCCAGAAGGCCCCAGGAAGAACCCCGGCAGCCGTTCCTCCGAGATAGTAGCAGGTGAAGTAGAGCCCGGCCGCGGTCACGCGCGCACCTGGAGGTGCGGCCATGCGCAGGTGGCTTTGCGAGGCGGTCTGCGCGATGAAGACGCCGCTGCAAACCAGGGCGAGCCCCAGAATAACCACGTACAGCGAGGGGACGAGGGTGAGCAGGACGCCGGCCATCGAGCAAAGAATGGCTCCGCCGATGCCCACGCGCAATCCAACGCGGGTAATCAGGAAGCCGGCCGCGGGTGTGACCACCAAACCGATGAGGTAGACAAAAAACAGCGAGCTGAGAGCTGCCGTCGAGAGCCGGAAAGGCGCGGCGGCAAGGTGGAAGGTGATCCATGTGAAGACGCCCACCAGTGAAAAGAGGACATTGAAGCCCACGGCGAAGGTGGCCACCAGGCGGCGGCGGTGAAGCAGAGTCCAGACCTGACTGAGAAACGAGAGTGGCGCACCGGAAGAAGGTGGGCGGCGGCGTCCGTGCGGCAGCCAGAGGGCCACGGCTCCCGCCCCGGCCAGAGCGGCCGTGCCGAGGACGAGAAAGCTCACGCGCCAATTGAACAAATCGGCCAGAATGCCGGCCGAAACCCGGCCGATGAAGCCGCCCAGGGCGGTTCCGCTGACGTAAAAACTCATGATGAGCGCCATGCGGTCCGGCGGCCACTCCTCGCCAATGTAAGTGACGACGATGGCGATGATGCCGGGAATGGCGAGGCCTTCAAGAAAGCGCCAGAAGATGAGTTGTGCCAGCGAGGTCGAGGTAGCCGCCAGCAGCGTGGGCACCGAGACCCCGATCAGCGAACCGACGATAACCCGCTTGCGGGGCAACCGCTCGGCCAGCGCGCCGAAGATGGGCGACGACAGGGCCACGCCCAGCGTCGCGGCCGAGACCGTCAAGCCTACGCCGGTCTTCGAGGCGTGAAAGAGGTGGGTGAGCATGGGCAGCAGCGGCTGGGTGCAATAAAGCTCTAAAAAGGCGCAGACGCCGCACAGCGTAACCGCCGCCGCAGCCAGTGGGCTAGGCGATAAGCGGTCTGGTTGTGTGTGATGCTCCATACACTAGGATAACGCTGGCGGCGCGGACCGTATGCAAAAGCGCTCCGCCCGCAGGGCAATCGCATTTGAATCGTTGAAGGGTACGGGCTTCAGCCCGTATGTTAATTTGCTGAAAAGAAGGGGGTTTCAGCCCATGAGGGGAGAGACAGTACGAGTGCGAGCTTAAAGTTTTGATGGCATCGGCACCACGCGCACGCCGAAACCAAGGACAAGTCTACACAAAGGCTGTCCCTCAGGGGCTGAAGCCCAACAGATTTTGCGCTGTTTACGTACGGGCTAAAGCCCGTACCCTTCATTTCTCGCTGAAATTTCAAATGCGATCGCCCTCCACCCGCCAGGGGTCTGCCGGCGAGCGCTTTGGGGCCGCAAAAGGAGTATTGCCGGGTCTGGCGGGAGCGCTTTGGCGGCACCCTGGCCGCGCCGCATAGGCTCGCGACGGCGCAGCCTGGTACCACGACCGCATCAATTCGTAATCTCCCAGGTCCCAAAAACGGGACCTGGGGTACCCATACCGTCAGGAGCGAAATTGCCGGATCATGCGGTTACGGTACTATTGCTCTCCGCGGCTACTCTGCGGTGGTGGGGTCGATCACCGACCGGACCTGCGAGATGCGGTTGGCCGGAAAACCACCTTTTTTGGCGTGAGTGCGCACTGCGTCTTCATTGGGGGCAATGTAAACGCAGTAAATCTTGTCGTCGGTGACGTAGCTGTGAACCCATTGAATATCAGGGCCCATCTCACGCAGAACGCCGCATGAGGTCTGCGAAATTCCATGCAATTGCTCCGGCGTTAGCTTGCCGGCTCCGGGAATTTCCCTCTCGATAACAAACTTCGGCATAGTAATAACCTCTCCTTCTGGCGCAGAGTAGCCACATCCTACCACAGTTAATGCATGGCTGGATTTGCGCACGCGGAAGCCCATTTTTCAGCAATTCTGCCCCTGCAGCAAGGCTCCGGCCGCAACCGGGAATCCGGGCGGAACGCGCCCTGATCCGCCGCTGAACGATTCCGCCCGTAACGGTGCGGATTCCTTTTGGCCAGCTTGCGAGAAAAGACGGTGGCCGCTCATCCGGCCGCTGGTCTATAGTGAGGACTGGCGAATCTCACGACCTTGCTCAGGCGTGATAACGGAAAACACCATCCAAAACCGTCCCATTGCGTGGGAAGAGGCTGCGCCTGCGGAGTCTCGCTTCCGGCGCATGCAGCAGAGTGCGCCCCAGACGGGTCGCGCGCTGCCGGGCATGCCGCTGGAGATGGAAGACTCCGAGGAGGACGAACTGCCCAGCAAGGGATCCTCTCGCCCCGGCCGAAGCCGCTTCGACGCGCCGCGCGGCCGCTGGTGGCGTCCGGCGAGCAAGGCGGGGCGCGTTTTTCTGCTGCTTTCCACGCTGATCGTGCTGGGCGGGCTGACTGCCTCGGCCTACCTTCTGAAGACCTGGGTGAGCCGCGATGGGCGCTTCCGCATCAACGGCGCCGATAACATCGAGGCCTCTGGCCTGACCGAGGTCAGCCGCGCTCAGATGCTGCCGGTCTTCGGCGAGGACATCGGGCGCAACATTTTCTTTGTTCCGCTGGGCGAGCGGCGCCGCCAACTGGAAGAGATTCCCTGGATAGAACGGGCTACGGTCATGCGCCTGCTGCCAAACCGGATTCGCATTTCGGTGGTGGAGCGGCAGCCGGTGGCCTTCGCGCGCCAGGGGCAGCAGATCGGGCTGGTGGACGCCAACGGGGTTCTGCTCACCATGCCGGCGGCGATGATGGCCCAGCAGCACTACTCATTCCCGGTGGTGACGGGCATCGACGCCAGCGACTCGATCGACAGCCGCAAGACGCGCATGAAGGTCTTCCTGCGCCTGCTGGCCGAGTTGGATGCAAACGGCCAAAAGCTCTCCACGCAGATTTCGGAGATTGACCTGACTGATCCCGAGGATGCGCGCGTGCTGATGCCCGAGCAGGGCGCCGACGTCCTGGCCCACTTCGGCGAAGATCACTTCCTGGAGCGCTACCAGCGTTACAAGGCGCACATCAACGAGTGGCGGCAGCAGTATCCTAAACTGGAAGCAGTGGATTTGCGCTACGACCGGCAGGCCGTGCTCGAGATGGCTGCCGGAACCGACGTCGCGCAGGCGGCCGCCAATCAGCAGGACGCGGCCAGCGCCGGGCAGGATAAGCCTGCGGCCAATGAGACGGTGGGGGGCCCCACGGAAAAGTCTTCGTCCGTGAGGAAGAGCACAGGGATCCCCACAGGCAGGGCTTCGTCCGTGGGGAAGGGCGCTGGAGCCTCCGCGGAGAGGCCTTCATCCCAGGGGAAGAGTCCTGGGACTCCGACGAGCAGGCCTTCGTCCGCAGCGCGGAAGGTTGGGGCCAAACCGGGCCGGACCGCCAGCGCGGTGGCTGGCAAAGCGGCGGCGGGCAAGCCGGCAGCGCAGGCCAAATCCGCGAAAAAAAGCGGCAAGGCGGATGGAAAGATCTCCGCGAAGCCGAAGACCGCACCTGAAAAGGCGGCCAGGAGTAGCAGAGTCAACGTGAAGGAAACCAGGCGCGCGGCGGAGCTCAAAAGCGCCGCGCTAAACACGAACAAGCGAAAGAATTCCCCAACCGTCCATCCGGCCACCTCTGCCGGAGAGGGCCAGTGAGCGCGATGAGCCAGAAGCAGGACAACCTGATCGTAGTGCTGGACATCGGCAGCGCATGGACGCGCGTGCTGGCGGCGGACCTGAATGAAGGCGCGCTCCGCTATTGCGGGCACGGATGCGTGGTGTCGGCGGGGATGCGCAAGGGGCTGATCGCCGAACTTGGCCCGGCGGCCAAGGCGGTGAAGGCGGCCAGCGAGCAGGCCGAGCAGGCGGCACAGGCCATTATCGGCGAGTGCGTGGTGGGCGTGGGCGGGCCGCACATCCGCGGCCTGAACACCAACGGCGGAATCGAACTGGGCAGCCGCCTGCGCGAGATCGACAAGGAAGACGTGCGCAACGCCGTCGAACGGGCGCGGGCCGTCGAACGCCCTCCCGATCGCGAGATTCTGCACCTGCTGCCCCGCCAGTTCATCCTCGACGGCCAGCCGGGCATCTTCGACCCGGTGGGCATGGTGGGCAAAAAGCTCGAGGTTGACCTGCACATCGCCACTTGTTCGAGTTCGGCGCTGCAAAGCACGGTGACCTGCGCCAACCGGGCCGGCCTCGAAGTGACCGAGGCGGTGCTGGAGTCGATCGCCTCCGCCGAGGCCACGCTCTCGGCCGACGAGCGGGAGCTGGGCGTCTGCCTGGTCGACATCGGCGCCCACTCCAGCGACGTGGTGGTTTATTTCGAGGGCGCGGTGGCGCACACCGCCTCGATTCCGATTGGCGGACAGCACTTTACCAACGATTTGGCGGTGGGCCTGCAAATGTCCGTGGCCCAGGCCGAGCAGTTGAAGCGCCACTACGGCCACGCCGTGGTGACGGCTGTCCCGCAGCTTGCGGAGATCGAGATCGCCAACCCCCAGCCGCAGATACTGCGGTTGCGCATGATCGCCGAAATCCTCGAACCGCGCGCTCGCGAACTACTTTATTTTGTGAAAGAAAGCCTGCGCCAGGGGGGCGTTGTGGATGCCCTGGGCGCCGGCTGCGTGCTCACCGGCGGCGGGGCCATGCTGCCCGGTATGCTCGACGTTACCGAGAGCCAGTTGCGGGTTCCGGCGCGAACCGGAGTCCCCGTTCGCCTCTCGCAGATGCCGGCCGAGCTGGCTCATCCCGGTTTTTCCGCCGCCATCGGCATGCTCTTGTATACCCACCGCACCAGGGCGAACCGCGGGCCGGAGGGCGACTCATTACGCGCGAAGTTGCGCGCCATCTTCGCGGCGAGTTTTTAACGATTTTGTACGAGGCAGAGATTTGTTCGAGGCAGGGAATCAGGAGGCCGGAACCCAAATGGAAGAGCAGATAAATGAAGCTGGGGAAATGCGCATTCAATACCACGATGAGGGCGTGCGCGGAGCCCGCATCAAGGTCATCGGCGTGGGCGGCGGCGGCGGCAACGCTGTCAACCGCATGATCCAGGCCCGCATGGAGGGCGTCGAGTTCATCGCCGCCAACACCGACGTGCAGGCGCTCAAGGCCTCGCAGGCACCGGTCAAGTTGCAGCTTGGCGTCCGGCTCACCTCCGGCCTGGGCGCCGGAGCCAACCCGGACGTGGGACGGCGCGCGGCCCTGGAAGACTCGGAAAAAATCATCGAGGCCCTGGAGGGCGCGGACATGGTCTTCGTCACCGCTGGCCTCGGCGGCGGCACGGGCACTGGCGCCGCGCCGGTCATCGCCTCACTGGCCAGCGAAATGGGCATTCTAACCGTGGCCGTCGTCACCTGCCCCTTCGGCTTTGAGGGCAAGCGCCGCCTGCAGCAGGCCGAGCGCGGACTGAAAGAACTGCTCGATAGCGTGGACACGATGATCGTGATCCCCAACGAAAAACTGCTGGCCGTGGCCAAGGACGCCGGCTTCTTCGAGAGCTTCCGCATCGCCGACGACGTGCTGCGCCAGGGCGTGCAGGGCATCAGCGACATTATCGCCATCCCCGGCATCATCAACCGCGACTTTGCCGACGTGAAGACCACCATGGCCGGCATGGGCTACGCGGTGATGGGCACGGCGGTGCGCTCGGGCGCCAATCGCGCCATTGAAGCGGCCCAGGCGGCCATGGCCTCGCCCCTGCTCGACGCCGGCGCCATCGACGGCGCGCGCGGCATTCTCATCAACATCACCGGCTCCAGTTCGCTGAAGCTTTCCGAGGTCAACGAGGCCTCGTCGCTGATTCAGACCTCTGCCCACGAGGACGCCAACATCATCTTCGGCGCGGTGCTGGACGAGAAGATGGGCGAAGAGGTGAAAATCACCGTCATCGCCACCGGTTTCCGTGAACAGATGCCGGAGCGGCGAGCGCGCATGCTGACCGTCGAAGAGGCGCCGGTGGTTTCGGTCCCGTTGGCCTCGGTTCCTTTGGTCGCTTCCGGCAACTGGCTCGGCGAGCCGGCTGCCGCCCCAGCGCCGCCGCGCTTCCTCTCAGAGGATGAAGAAGACGCGGAAAAGGCAGCCGAGTTGGACAAATCGGACAAATTGAACGAGCCGGACGGACCGGATGAGACTGGAAAATCGGCTTTTTTCTCCGCCTCGGCGCCCTCGTCGGAGCCAGCCAGCACGGAGCCAGCCAATGCATGGCCGGCCATCGAAGCGGCCCCGCGGGACGAGGCAACCACGACCTTTCAGCCGGAGGCAAGGGTCCAACCAGAGGAGTTGAACGAGCCTGATGAGGTGGAACTGGCCGCCCAGCCAGCTCGGCCCAAGTTTGCCGAATTGTCCGAAGAGCCGGCGTACACGCTACTGCCCGGAGACTACGCTTCAGAGCGCAGGAGCGGCGCGCGCGGCCCGGCGGCCTTCGATGAATTCCGCTTCCACCCCACGGCGGCAGAGTTTTCCGAAAGCGGCGAAGAGGTGCAGCGGGATCTGGACACGCCAGCCTTCATGCGGCGGTCCCAGTTCTAAGACCAAGCCGCGTGAAGCTGCATGAACAGGCTCTGGGGAGGTTCCGAAGGCGGGATTTTTGTTGGGAGAAGGGCTATAGTTGAGAGATAGCCCTTCAGATGCAACTGGTGCCGCGGGAACGCCGGACGGTTCAGCCGGCGGTTCAAATTTTGTGTGAGGAATTAGCAGCGAGAATCGAAGGTTGTGCGGGTCGCAGCTGACTAGAGAGCGCATCTAAGTGTGTATTGGCTCCAGCCGCAGCGCGAATGAGTTTTCACTGCGGAATGGCCAATACGAGGGGCATGGCAATTGCGGCAGCCTGAGAATAGCGTAACTGTTGGGCTTTTTCATTGGGAAATGCTCATTTTCAACGGCTTGGCAAGAATACCTGCTGGAAAAAGCCGCTCAAAAAACGGGAAAAAGTGCGCGCCCCAATCAATCTAACTGCGCACGACACTCCAACGGGAGAGAGGACACGGACAGGATGAAATTTTCAAGGATTTGGGCTTTTGTATTGGTTTTGGCCGGTTTCGGCTTTGGCGCCGGGACCGCGGCGGCGCTGAACGCGCCGCACACGCTGCGCCACGCCAGGACAACCGAATCCCACCTGACGGAACCTCATCGCACCGCCGGCCATCGCGCCGGTGCGGCTCACTCCACCGGCGTGGCCGCCAGACCGGCAGCCAGATCCGCGGCCGCCCATGGCCGGGCTGCCCGCGCCACACGGGGTGCAGCCTCCAGCCGGAACGATGTTCGTCTAACCGCAAGAGGCAGCGCCAGGGCCCGCCTGCGCCGCGCGGCCTTCACCACCACCACAGCGCGTCGCCACCGCTTCGTTGAGCAATTCACCGCCAGTTCCTTCGCCAACCGAAACATTTTCGCGGGCGACGTGACGGCCGGCGAGGATCCGGTTGTTCGCCAAGCGGCCATCGACGCCCTGGGGGGCATGAACGGCACCGCCGTGGTCATCGATCCCTCCAATGGGCGCATTCTGGCGATGGTCAACCAGAGGCTGGCTCTTTCGCCGGGCGCCGAGCCCTGCTCGACCATCAAGATCACCGTGGCCATGGCCGCGCTCTCTGAGGGGCTTGTCAACCGCAATACGCCGGTGCAGTTGCCTGGCTTCCGCATGAACATGACCGAGGCGCTGGCCAGGAGCAACAACCTTTACTTTGAGACCCTGGGCAGAAAACTGGGCTTCGAGCGCGTCCACCACTACGCCACCCTCTTCGGACTGGGCGAGCTGGCCGGCTATCACATCCAGGGTGAGCAGTTGGGTTCCTATCCCGATCGCGAATTGCCCGCATCAGAGGGCGGCGTGGGCCGCATGTGCAGCTTTGGCCAGGGCGTCTCCCTGACTCCGCTGCAGTTGGGCGCGTACGTCTCGGCGATCGCCAACGGCGGAACTCTTTACTACTTGCAGCACCCCACTTCGCCCGCCGAGGCCGCCCAATTCCAACCCAGAGTGAAGCGGACCCTGCAGATCGGCCGCTATATTCCCGACATCGAGGACGGCATGGCCGGAGCAGTCGAGTATGGCACCGCCCGCCGGCTGCGCGCCAACTTCCACGAGCTGCCGGTTTTTGGCAAGACCGGGACCTGCTCGAACGGCGGCACACGGCTCGGCT
>Ga0326727_10017009_pt1 | contig 15199 bp, 11 predicted proteins | sample MB2enrmetagenome_FD_207643 | JGI IMG/M metagenome (GOLD analysis project Ga0326727, IMG submission 207643) | Lab enriched peat soil microbial communities from McLean, Ithaca, NY, United States - MB29MY | ecosystem: Environmental > Terrestrial > Soil > Wetlands > Peat | place: USA: New York... | reverse complement strand
TCCATGTGGAAACGGTGGTCTTCCTTTTTGATCTGTTCGATGACCGTTGCCAGTTTCTCCGGCCCATCCCCGGGCCGGAACCGGTCCCAAATCCGTTTCTGGAACAGCGGTTGCAGCGGGGGAAAATCCATTTCCCGGACGCCCGCGGCGGCCAGATGCTCCAGATATTCGGTGACGTTCATGACCGGAGTGTCCGAACCCGAACATTCGCGCATCACGTCAAAATACTTCGAGGGAAATTCATTCATCATCACGCCGCCGTTCTCGCCGTCGGCGATTTGCGACACGATGGGGGGAACTTGTCTGCCGGCCAGTTCCCACCGGGAAAGTCCTTTCGCCTCGTAATAAGGCTGCATCTGGGCGACGAGTTTTGTGTCGCTGCCTTGCGTTTTGATGATGGCGATGATTGAGGCCTCCTCGCCGCGCGAATTGCGGCACACGAGCCGGTGGGGGATGTGTTTGCGCTCCGGGCCGTGGCCGTCGCCCGGGCGTTCGACCGAGTGTTCCTGGACGAACACCCAATCGAATCCGCAATCCTTCAGCGTCTTGACGAATTCGTAGGAGGTGTCCGGATGATTGGGCAGCGCCATTTCGGAGGGCGAAAAGCCGCGGACCCGTTGCAGCGCCTCCCAGCCGAAGATGGCGGCGAAGTGATGCTGCCAGGCCTTGACGTGCAGCCGGAAATCCTGCGCGGGCGTCGAAGGCGCGACGGCGTGTCCCCAGGGACAGGCCAGCCACTCCACAGCCTGCCGGTAACGGTGATCGCAGGTGATTCGCCCCAAGTTGTCGAAAACATCGTTCAGCCCCATGTGCCGGAGGCCGTGGAGCAGCGTGCCGGAGTATTCGAGCATGACGCGGGGCTGCCGGCCTTCGTCCATCAGGGTCGGGATGAACTCGCCCATTCGCTTGTAGCACCAATGGAACACCGGGGCATTGTGGTTGTCGCCGATGCCCGGGTTGTCCATCATGAACTTGAGGTTGCTGATGATTTCGGCGGTGCGCAGATCGCCGCCGCCCGCGGGGATCAGGGGCTGGTGCATGTGCAGCGCGACGGCGAAGACGCTGCGGATTCTTCCAAAATCAATCCGGCTTTCGGGCAGGAAAACGGAATTCCCGCGACTGGATTGAATCGCCGAGTCGAGTGGTTGTTCCGCGCCGCAAATGTTTGGGAGGCGGTCAACATACTCAGGCAGTTGAGAAATCATATTGGATGCTTTCGTTGACGGTCAACCGTGATTCAACCTGCAAAAAGGCGTTGTGTCAATCCCGGCTGACGAAAAGGAGCGCCGCCAGCGGCGGCAGAGTCAGCAAAAGCGAACAGGGGCGGTGATGCCACTTGACCGCCTCCGCCTGAACCCCGCCATCATTGCCCTGGCCGCTGCCGTCATACTCCCTGGCGTCGCTGTTGAGGATTTCCTTCCAGAAACCGCCGCGCGGCACGCCCACCCGATAGTTGCGGCGGACGAAGGGCGTGAAGTTGAACACCGCCAGAACAAATTCGCGGCAGGCGCGAGATTTGCGGATGAAGCTGAGCGTCGTGTTGTGCATGTCCTGGTAATCGATCCACTCGAACCCTTCAGGGCTGAAGTCCAGTTCGTGCAAGGCCGGTTCGGCCCGGTAGGCGTGGTTGAGATCAGCGACCCACCTTTGCACGCCGGAGTGGAACCGTTGATTCTCCACATGCCATTCAATGCTCGATTCGTGATTCCACTCCGGCCACTGCGCCAGTTCGCCGCCCATGAACAGGAGTTTCTTTCCCGGTTGGGCGAACATGTAGCCGTAGAGCAGACGCAGGTTGGCGTATTTCTGCCACTCGTCCCCGCTCATCATGCCAAAGAGGGAACCCTTGCCGTGAACCATTTCATCGTGGGACAAAGCCAGGACATAATTCTCCTGGAACGCATAGACCATCCGGAACGGCAGTTCGCCGTGGTGATGTTTGCGGTGGTGGGGCGGGCGCTTCATGTAGCGGAGCGTGTCGTGCATCCAGCCCATGTCCCACTTCATTGAGAAACCCAGCCCGCCCTCCTTCGCGGGCCGCGACACCTTCGGCCACGCGGAGGACTCCTCGGCCATCGTCAGCACATCCGGGTGGGAATCCGTGATGACGCGGTTGAGTTCGCGGAGAAACTCGACGGCTTCCAGATTTTCCCGGCCGCCGTGCCGGTTCGGAATCCACCCCCCGGCCTTGCGGGAATAATCCAGGTAAAGCATGGAGGCCACGGCATCAAGCCGCAGGCCGTCAATGTGATACTTCTCGATCCAAAACAGCGCGCTGCTGATGAGAAAAGCGCGAACCTCGTTGCGTCCGTAATTGAAAATGGCGCTGTGCCAATCCGGGTGAAATCCTTTGCGCGGGTCGGCATGTTCAAACAGATGCGTGCCGTCGAAGTAGGCCAGACTGTGGCCATCGGTCGGGAAATGCGACGGCACCCAGTCCAGAATCACGCCGATTCCATGCTGGTGCAGGTAATCCACAAAATACATGAAATCCTGCGGCGTCCCGTACCGGCTCGTTGGAGCAAAATACCCGGTGGTTTGATAACCCCAGGAGCCATAAAAAGGGTGCTCGGCGATGGGCAGCAATTCCACGTGCGTGAAGCCCATGCGCTGCAGGTAATCGGCCAGCCGCGGCGCCAACTCCCGATAGCTCAACCAGCGATTCCCCTCTTCGCAAACGCGCCGCCAGGAGCCGGGATGCATTTCGTAAACGGAGACGGGCGACTCCGCCGCGTTGCGGCGGCGGCGTTGCCGCAGCCAGGCGCGGTCACCCCAGCGGTGGTTGAGGTCCCACACCACCGACGCGGTGCGCGGGGGCGCCTCCGTGTGAAAAGCGAATGGATCGGCCTTGTCGCTCGCATGGTTTTGCCCGTTGGAGATGACATGGTATTTGTAGCGCATCCCTTGTTTGACCCCGGGCACAAAACCGTGCCAGATGCCGGACCGCGACTTCAGATTGACCGCCTGCCCGTCCTTCGACCACGAGTTGAAATCCCCCATGACCTGCACCAAGCTCGCGTTCGGCGCCCACACGGCGAAGTGGACGCCCGCTTTCCCCCCCGCGTCACAGAAATGCGCTCCGAGCGTTTTGTAGGCCCGGTAGTTCCGGCCTTGCAGGAAGGCATCGGCGTCCCCTTCCCGGAGCAACGGCTTTTCTGGCACGGGTTGAGGCCGCAAGCTCTCCACGCAGGCGTCCAGAAACAGGCGTTCCGGCGCCAGGGTTGCGCTGGGGTAGGTCAGCAGCTTCATGACTGGTAGCATTGCTCGGTTTTCCGGGCGATCGCATCCCAGTTGAAAACGTGTTCCGCCGCGGTGCGGCCGTTCCTGCCCATCCATCTGGCCCACTCGAAATTCGTGAACAAGGTTCCCAGCCCCCAGCCGATGGACTCGGCCGTGGCGTACACCTTGAGCCCGGTGACGTTATGCCAGATAAATTCGCGGGGTCCGCCATTTTGCGAGGCGACCACGGGTTTGCCCGCCGCCCAACCTTCCAGCGCGCTGATGCCGAAAGGCTCGTTGCGGCTGGGCATGCACACCGCGTCACAGGCCTTGTAGAGATTGATCAAATCCGCTCCGTTATGGTAGCCCAGAAACCGTGTCGCGTGGGAGACCCCCAGTTGACGCGAACGCCATTCCAGGTCCCAGCGCAAGTGGCCGTCGCCGGCGAACACGAATTTGGCGTTGGGATAATACCGCAACAATCCCGGCACGGCTTCCAACAGGAGGTCAGGGCCTTTTTGCACGCACAACCGTCCGCTGAACAGCACCGTCGGGTCCATCGGGCCGATCCCGTAGCGGCGTTTGACGCCTCCGGGATCGATGAACCCGTCGAATTTGTGGACCGGCACGCCGTTGTGAATGGCCCAGCATTTCCAGTCCGGCAGATTATACATCCATTGCAGCTCGCTTTTGAGCACCCCACTGACGGCGATGACGCGGTCGGTGCAATACGTGCCGTGCCTTTCGTGATCCCGAATGCGCGCCGAGGAGCCGTTCCAGAAATTGTTCCCGCATCGGCCGTACTCGGTGGAGTGCATCGTGAGCACCGCGCGATGGTGCGGGCGGCTCTGCTTGATCCAGACCATCGCGTTGGATGCCAGCCAGTCGTGCGCGTGAACCACGTCGAAATGCCCGATGTAATCCTCTGTCTGGGAAAAGTGCCAGACGAACGAGCGGCACATCTCCTGAACCTCGTCCACGATGTTGCGGCAGAGGTTGTGCGGACAGTAATGATACCATACACCGTCAATCCAGCAGACGCCGCCGCTGCCGTAGCCCGGCCGCGTGAAGACGTGGACTTCATGGCCGCAACGGGCCAGGGCCGCCGCCAATTCCGTCACATGCGCCGCAATCCCCCCCACCGCGTGAGAGTGGAGCGATTCCCAGGAAAACATTGCAATCTTCATAATAAAAGCACGACATTAAACGGACAAATAACGCAAAGACTTAACCACTTTTGGGAATTATCGACCTGACTGGTTCCCGTGTGCCTCGCGTGCCCCAATTACAAAACATCACCAACCGGGCGCCGTCAAGCCATTTCTGAAAGCTGAAAGATTCCTGGGCGCATCCCCCTTCTCGGGTGGCGGGTTCCAGCTCCTAATCCTGATCTTAATCGGAATCAGGACGCTGGCGCGTTGTTTGACGACTTGCGATAAGCGCGAAGCGTTTGGCCCCGAAAGCTTTCGGGGCTGGCGCTTTGAACCTCAGCGGCGCGCAGCCGCGGCCTTTTTTCTTTTGCGGATCTTCCACGTCTCGCGCATTTGTCTTCGCACGCAGGCCGGCTTTCCGCATGTCTTGAGCTTGTGTCCGCTCAGCCTGTCGTCGTTGTTGGTGGGTTGGCCGCACCATGGGCAGATTTGATTGCTCATGCCTCTCTTGTAATCCACCTGGCGCGCCTTGTCCATCTTCTGTGTATTCACATTTGCGGGCAAGGGAATGCCGAATTATGCTGGTGTCATGTTTTGGTTCTGGTTCAGAGTGTTGCTCATCCCACTGATGTTCGTGTTGGATGTTGTCTGGTGGGTGGCGGCCATGCGCCTGACCAGAGGAAGCCGTTGGCGGGTCCTGGTGAGTGTTTTTATGGCGGGGCAGACGGCTGGCCTTCTTTTGGCCATTCTCGGACCGTGGCGGCATGTTGACTTGCTCGGCCAAACCCCGAAACCCGTCCTCGTTGCGGTCGCTATTTGGCACTTTTTCGGGATGGCCGTTCTTCTGCCGCTCGGAATCGTGTATGTTTGCGCATGGGTGGTTCGGCGCATGGCCCGATTGGCCGGGGTTCGGCGCGATCGTCCCGTGGCCGCTCCCGCCGGCGGGAATTCGCTGACGCGCCGGCAATTCATCGGCGCCGCCGCCGCGCTGGCGCCGCCCTTGTTCACCGTTGGTTTGACAGGAGTGGCCCTGGAGCAACTCAACCATTTCCGCGTGCGGCGCTTTGCGCTTTCGATTCCGGCGCTGCCCCGGGCGCTGGACGGAATCACCATCGCCCATGTGAGCGATATCCATGTGGGCAGGATGACATGCGGCCGGGTGTTGCGGGAGATGGTCAACACGACCAACGCACTCCGGGCCGATTTGGTTTTGTTGACAGGCGACTTGATTAACTACGAACTGGCCGACCTCTCCGAGGCAATTGCCCTGGTTAAAGCGATGGAGGGGCGTTACGGTCTGTGGATGATCGAAGGCAACCATGATTTGCTGGAGAATGGGGCGGAATTCGAGCGGCGCGTCAAGGCCTCGGGCGTGCCCTTTCTGTTGAATGAGTCGGCCGTGGCCAATGTCCGCGGCCATCCGGTTCAAATCTTCGGCTTGCGCTGGGTGCGCGGCTACGCCCCCCGGCAATGCGAGCTGGTAACCGCCAGTTGGTTGCGCCAGCTTGTGAAGCAACGCCAGCCGGATGCCTTCCCCGTCTTGCTGGCGCATCATCCGCACACCTTCGACGCGGCCGTTGAGGCGGACCTGCCTTTGACGCTGTCCGGCCACACGCACGGAGGGCAGTTGATGTTTGACAGTCAGCACGGTGCCGGCCCCGCTTTCTTCCGCTACTGGTCGGGGCTTTACGCGCGAGGACGCAGTCAAATGATCGTGTCCAATGGCGTTGGCAACTGGTTTCCGATCCGGATCAATGCGCCGGCGGAAATCATCCACATCACCCTGCGTTGCGCGGGGAGCAGAGCCTGACAATCGGGTGTGGCCCTTGTGTGGGCCACTAAAAAACAGCCTTTTTGGCCATGAAATGGCATGATTTGCATGAAAATATGTCACAAACGTGTTACGATAACGTTAACGTTGGTGATTGAGAATGAAACTTGATTTTTGACCTTTTTTTAAGTGTTTTGCCGGTTTTAAGTTGCGGAAATTGAAACCACACTTAAGATAGGCACGCAATTAGTTGAGGCTAACCTAAACATGTTCGTTTACCCAAAACAATATGATGTCATCGTCATCGGCGCGGGACACGCCGGAGTCGAGGCTGCTTTGGCGGCGGCAAGGATGGGATGCGAAACCCTTCTGCTGACCATCAATGCCGACACAATCGGCCAGATGTCATGCAATCCTGCCATCGGCGGATTGGCCAAAGGCCATCTGGCCCGCGAGATCGACGCGCTGGGTGGAGAAATGGGCAAGGCGACCGATATGACCGGGCTGCAGTTTCGGATGCTCAACATCAAGAAAGGGCCATCCGTTTGGGCGCCTCGCGCCCAGTGCGACAAGAAGGCATACCAATTTCGCTTGAAATGGATTTGCGAACGAGAGCCGAATTTGGATCTCAAGCAAGGACAGGTTTTCAAACTGCTGCACAAGGACGGCACGGCCTATGGAGTGGAAACGACCTTGGAGGTCCAGTACCTCGGAACCACAATTGTCGTCACCACCGGAACATTCTTGCGGGGTCTGATGCACATTGGAACCAATCAGCAAGCCGGCGGGCGGGCAGGGGAAGCCGCCGCGATGGGGCTTTCCGGTTCCTTGAAAGAATTAGGGATTGAACTGGGCCGGCTCAAAACGGGGACCCCTCCCCGGCTTCTGCGCCGAAGCATTGATTTTTCAAAGACCGAAATCCAACCTGGCGACGAGCCGCCACCCTATTTCACCTACTGGAAAGACGATTTGTTCCACGTGGAACATTCCGGGGCATCCGACAAATACCCCCCCGGTTCCATCCTCGCCTGGATTAATGGCCAGTTGCCTTGTTACGTCACTTATACCACCGATGCCACCGCCCAAATCATCCGCGCCAACTTGCATAAATCCCCGATGTATTCCGGGGTCATTGAAGGAGTCGGGCCAAGGTACTGCCCTTCGATTGAAGATAAAATCGTCAAGTTCCCCGAAAAGGAACGGCAGCAGATTTTTCTCGAACCGGAAGGAATCGCGACCGACGAAATCTATGTCAACGGTTTCTCAACCTGCCTGCCTTTCGAGGTCCAGGTCGCATTGGTTCGAACCATTATTGGCTGCGAAAAGGCGGACATCATGCGCCCCGCCTACGCTGTCGAGTACGACTTCGCATTCCCGACTCAGCTTCATTCCTCATTGGAGACGAAGGTCTGCCGGAATCTTTTTCTGGCGGGACAAATCAATGGCACCTCCGGTTACGAAGAAGCCGGCGCTCAAGGTCTCTTGGCCGGCATCAACGCGGTTCGCCGAGTCCAGAACCTGCCTCCGGTCATTCTTCGCCGGAACGAGGCTTACATCGGTGTGCTGATTGACGATTTGGTCACCAAAGGCACGATTGAACCCTACCGGATGTTCACCTCCCGCGCCGAGTATCGTTTGCTGCTCCGCCAGGACAACGCCGACCTGCGCTTGAGCGGGGCGGGCCATGAAATTGGTTTGCTGCCCGACCGCAATTACCGAAAATTCGAAGCCAAGAAAGCAGCGATTGAGAATGAGCTGGAAAGATTGGAAAAAACCCGCGAAGGAAGCAACACTCTCGCTCAACTCCTGCGACGCCCCGAAATCACCTATTCCGATCTCCCCCGGCAAAACGGCAGCTTGTCCGCCGAAGTGATTCAACAAGTCGAGATTGCCTTGAAGTATGAGGGATACATTGCCCGCCAGGAGATTGAAGTTGCCAAAATGAAAACGCTTGAAGACAAGATGATCCCATCCTGGATGGATTATGGCAAAGTGCCCAGCCTGCGAAATGAAGCCCGCCAAAAGCTGGCCAAGATACAACCGGCCACATTAGGCCAAGCCGCGCGCATATCCGGTGTTTCTCCATCGGACATTGGAATCCTCATGATCTGGATGAAGCAAGGCGTTGACCCGGCACCAATGACGAATTCCCAATGACTCCCTTCACTGCCTCCCTTGCCCTCCATTGAAGGACAATTCTAAGAGGATTTTGGAGGGCAGGCAACACTATTTGCGGGGGGGATTGAGGTTCAATGGAAGGGGGCAAACCGCCGATACAGAAGCGGTGCAAACAGTAACAATCCCGTTCATATTGATTGCGATCTTGGCGACATCCGCATTGGTTGCCTTTGGGCTTGGATTCTGGATTGGGCGGCTATTCCCGGATAGTGCGAATATTGGCGAGGCCCTGGTTGTCGACACGATCACGTCGCGAGTTAATCGCCCCCATGTGCTTTTGAACAATGTGACATTTGAAATTGACGGCGGCACGACACAAATCGACCATATCCTCGTCGCTGACACCGGCATTTTTGTGATTGAGACCAAGCATTACACCGGCTGGATTTTTGGAAATCCTAACGAGAGCCAGTGGACTCAGGTTCATTTCCAGAAGAAATTCAGATTTCAGAATCCGATTCGCCAGAATTACGGGCATGTGAAGGCCGTCCAAAGTCTGTTTACGCTTCCGGAAGACAACTTCATTCCGCTTGTGGTATTTGCCGGGAACGCAGAGTTTAAGACCGATGTCGGTCCAACTGTTCTAAAACTCACTGATCTGGCGCGCAACCTCAACTCCGAGCGCCCCGTGATTTTCGACGAAAAGAAAATGGCTTATATCGTTGGACGAATTGAAATGAAGCGGTTGCGGCGGTCAATTGAAACGGATGAATATCACTTCAATTTCGTCCAGCGGCGAATCCAGGGGCGGGTGATTGCCAGGGTGTAGGACACAGGCTGTCAATTATACATAATCTTTCTTGAACTAAACCGCTTCGCGGAGAGTTCATATTGGTCGCGGGCAGCCGGAAGAGTGTTGGCCCCAAGCTCCACGGATGGAGCAAATCAAATGAGTAAAGAAACATTTATAAAGCTATTGTACTAATTGTTTGAATATGGCGCTGGTGCGCCGGCTGAGAGAAAAGACACCGATGATGTGGCGCTGGATTGCGCAGAGGTTAACCGTTTTTGACACTTTCACGGTAGCCGTTTAAGTTTCCGATCACAATACATTGCCCGGTTCACTCAATTTAGGGCGTAATATGAGAGTGAACGACCTGTTTGTACAGTTCCAGCGACACCACCCGGTAGCGGAATTCTTCGTTAGTGCTTTTCATTCCTGCGGAAGTGATCGCATCAGGACGCACGATTTTACGAAAAGTGGTCCCATTGGCCTTTGCCCGATTAATGCTGGCTGGAATATTCGGTAGTTGGCGGGAGCAAATAATTTCGGAGATGGCCGAGGCGCAGATACAATCAAGTAAATACTCTGCTTCATTCAGGCTAAGAGTTAGTCCTCGCACCGCTTGTTGGGGCGGCCTTCGCGCCGGGTCTTTAAAGAGTAACCCCTGAAGTACAAGAATGGGTGAGATGGGTAAAACATAATGAATGGCGTCACGAGTCGCCAAATTCATTGGCACTATGCCGACATCTGAAATGGGCAGTTCAATGGGGGAAGTGCAGACGGTCCATTCGGTGCCAAGAGACAAACTATAATCGAGATAGTACGAGCGGCGGTATTGAAAAATGAAAAGCGATTGCAAGAGATTGTCTGATTCTACAATGACCCGTTGCTTGCGAGCGTGCGCTAACCGCCAGGTATCGATTATCACTTCGTGCAAGTGTCAGTTCTCACTTTTTAAACTGGTTGACAGCAGCGGAATTTCTGCCAAGTTGTGCAAGAGAAAGCACGAAAGTTTAAAAAGTGAGAACTGACACTTGTACTGACACTTGTACTTGTACACTTGTATGTATGTATGACACTTGTACTTGTACGACCCCTTTGACGCCTAAAAAAGGTCGCACTCCGGCCAGGTCGTGATTTTTCCCACCATGTCCCAAACCAGTTTGTCGAGATCGTCGTCCAATTTGCCCTTGACGCGGGTGTTCGTCAGGGCGGCCCAGCAGAATTGATGGGAAGTGCGCACCATGACCGTCGTCGTTCCCGGCAGACCTCCCATGTGCCACCAGTTATTGTATTTGTTCACGCACCATCCTTTGGCATAGCCGGACGACGCTGCTGACGGGGTTGTCATGATTTCGATGGTTGTTGGCTTTAGAATATCCGGTTTCGTGGGGAACTTATCCACTCGGACCAGGAACTTTGTCAGATCGGTCGCCGTCGCCAGCCATCCGCCATGTGAATCCATCCGCCTAATATCCATGCCATAAGGATCCTCTCCATCCTGGTCATAGTAAATGACCTCATGTGGAGCGCGTTCGGCCCGCGTGTTGCCGCCGATGCGCATGTCGGAAATTCCACACGGCCCCAAAACCTGCTCCTGGACGGCCTCGGCGTAAGGCTTGCCTGTCAACTTCTCGATCACGCGTCCCAGAATGCAAAACCCAAAATTTGAATAGGCGTAATGCGTGCCCGGCGGGTTTTCCAATGGCTGATTGGCGATGGTCCAGGCGATCAGGTGTTGTTGGTCCATTCCCGTGTGGTGGAACATCGGGTCCCTGCCGTCGTTCTGCCAGCCGCCCGCGGTGTGTGTCAACAAATGTTCGACAGTTATCTCCTCGATATACGGCTGATACGGAGGCTGGCCATAGTGCGTTCCCAAAAGCGCCTGTGCGCCAAAAACCTTGTCCAAAAGGCGCAGCTTTCCGCTTTCAATCAGTCGAAAGATCGTTGTCGCCGTAATCGGCTTGGACAGGCTCGCGATGCGGAAAAGATGGTTCGGTGTGATCTTCTCATTTTTCTCTTTGTCTGCCAGGCCGAATCCCTGCGCGTAAGCCAACCGTCCTTCCCTGGCAATCGCGACGGACAACCCCGGCACGTGATACTTTCGCATAAAGGCTGCCGCCGTTACTTCCATCGCGTGAAGCTCTCCCGGTATAAAACCCGGTTGCCTGTCGCCTTCCGCCTCACTTGCGCCTTTCAGCGCCCTGGCCACCAACCCGACTGCCATCCCAGCCAATGCCCGCGCGCAAAACGAGCGGCGCGTCCATTGAACTGGGTGTAATTTGTTCTGTTCAGCCATTGGCCGCAAGGTTGCCCCCGGATTCTGCCGGAAACAAGGTGCTTCGCTGACATTTACTTCGTAAACGGATAAACGGGTCAGTCCCGCATAATCGCATATTATGGTTTTCTTCCCATAGCAGGGGTCAAGTCCGCATAACAACATAATTGCGGGCATGGACAAAGCGCGGCAATTTGTTAAGATGGAAAATGGCTGGCGGATGGCGAGTGCGCCGTGGAAGCCAAATGAAAACGAATAACATGTGGAGAAGATAAACAGCATTTCGATTAAATGCCTTGCAAGGTGCATCCCTTTATGCCGTATTGGCAGGATATGAGAGAAATTGGAAATGCCTTCGCAGTCGGCGGAATCGCAATTGGCCTTCTTTTCGTTATTACTGCGATTCTCGGTTTAAGAATAAAGTTGCTCCAAGTGCGCATTATAAAACTTGAGGCAACGATGGATACGGTCAAAACAATGCTAAAATAACCGTTTATAATCGCATTGACACGAATGCGGCTTTGGTGCTCATTTCGTCGATTGACCGGCGAGGAATTTTTATATGCAGTCGTTTACTAAGACGCGCCCTCCATTTCTCATCACATTCGTGATGGTTCTGTTTTTGTACGTCATGGATTCTTGGTGGCGTTTGGACAGCAACACGGCTGAGTTTTTTTTGAAATGTTTGACATCTGTTGGAACGATTACAGCGGTCTTGCTAGCCCTGTTTGGGGATTATTTTCGAGAAAAGTTTGACCCCGTGCAGATTAAAATTGAAATGCCGCCGGAGAATAATTCCGTTTTTGACAAGAACAATTATGATGGTGTCCTCTTTGATGTTTATTGCCATCACCTACGAGTTGTAAATCTTACACCCCATCGTGCTATAAGGAACTGCCGCGTTTGGATGAAACAGATTTTGGTGTGGAATGTGAGCGGAAATTGGAGAGAGGAAGTTAAGACACCTGTGCCACGCATGATGGAGTGGGCACCAAACGAATATTCAAAAGATGTGAGAACGTTTTGCAAACATCAGGTATTTGATTTTGGCCAAACGCTCTCAAACAATGGAGGATTTGCGTTGACCATACTCAAAGAGCAAGGAGGGACTTTTAACCGTCGTTTTCCGGTCGGAAAAAAACTCAGGTTTATCTTTTATGTGACGGCTGACAACTATCTGGTTGAGGAAACATTTTGTTTTGAGGTCGATGTCTCGCAATCCGTTCAAGGCGAAACTGTCACGCCGTCCAGAATTACGCCTGTATCACATTTTAAAGGGGTCGCAAAGCGGTCGGTTCTAACAATTGACAATCCTTAAAGGGGTCCTCGCAGTCAAGGAATTATGAAAGGGTTGCCGTGTTGCCGATTTTCCAGACCGATACCATCTTGAACAAGAAAAGGCCTTTGCCCGCAGAACACGCAGATGGACGCAGATGAAGTGTTCTTTATCCCTCTCGGCGTTATTCTGCGTGATCTGCGGGCAAGTCCAGATTCGGTTGCGGCTGGCTGCGCTGTGCCTCTTCGCGGCAATTTTATGTTTTTGCCCCCATGTTTTTACCAGCCTTTGCCCGCAGAACACGCAGATGGACGCAGATGAAGTATTCTTTTTCCCTCTCGGCGTTAAACCATACTTTTGCATGATTTGGGGCTTGCCGGCGCAGTTTTTGCGGCAAAATTATGAATGAAATAGTGCGGAAGTATGGGGGACCTTGGACCTTTGATGAATATTCAAGGAAAACTTATCCCTTGACATCCGATTTCGGATGGAGCATTTTTATACCATAAATGCGCTTCGAGTTTGACGCGTCCAAAAGCAAAGCGAATCTCGCCAAGCACGGAATAGATTTTGAAATGGCGCAGGAGCTATGGCGCGATGTCGAGGGTTTGTTGGTGCCAGCCCGGTATTCGAACGAGCCGAGAAAACTGCTCGTTGCGCAGCGACAAGGCAAATTATGGACGGCAATTTTTACGGAACGAGGCGACGCAACCAGGATCATCAGTGTCCGCCGTTCGCGGGACAATGAGCGTATGGCATATTATGAACAATAAGACTACAGCAGAAAATCTGGAGAGAAAGTTTGACCAGGGCGAGGACGTGCTGGACTATTTTGACCTCACCAAAGCGAGTCGTCCTCTGCTGGACAAAGAGCGGATCAATCTGGACATTCCGCACTGGATGATCCTCAAAATCGACCGCGTCGCCCGACGCAAAGGCATGCCCCGGCAAGCTCAAATTAAGGAATGGCTTTCGCAAAAACTCAAAGAGGAGGAACCCTCTGCCATTTAGCCCGACGCTACGGAATCATAACGAGGGTTCGATTGGCTCAATTTATACACCTTCTCACGTAAAGGGGTCGGTTCTAACAATTGACAATCCTTAAAGGGGTCCCCGCAGTCAAGGAATTATGAAAGGGTTGCCGTGTTGCCGATTTTCCAGACCGATCATTCAAGTGGCGAGTGGTGAGTGGTGAGTGGAGAGTGCCGGGGCGCAGTCAGCACATCCCCGGGGAAAACTGGTTGGGGCAATTTTATGTTTTTGCCCCATGCTTTTGCCAGCTTTTGCCCGCAGAATACGCAGATGGACGCAGATGAAGTATTCTTTTTCCGTATCAGCGTTAATCAGCGTGATCTGCGGGCAACCTCGGATTCGGTTGCGGCTGGCCGCGCTGTGCCTCTTCGCGGCAATTTTATGTTTTTGCCCCCATGTTTTTGCCATTCCCTTATCAGATGGTCGTAAACGTAAACGGGTCAGTCCCGCATAACAACATAATTACGGGCATGGACAAAGCGCGGCAATTTGTTAAGATGGAAAATGGCTGGGGATGGCGAGCGCGTCGTGGAAGCCAAATGAAAACGAATAACATGTGATTATGCGGGCTTGACCCCTTTACCCCTTTACAACATGTCGGAAACCCGCACCGCACTCGAATTTGGCACGGCGCAGCTTCGCCCAATCCGCGAGGAGGACGCGCCCGACCTCCAATATATCCTCTCCGATCCGCGCGTTTACGAACCGACGAGCTACGATGTCCTCGACCTGGAAGGGACGAGAGCGCTCCTCACCAAATGGCTGGCGAACGAGCGCGCCGGGGTGGCTCGGCGGTGGGCGGTCGTGGGAGCGCAAGGTGATGGCGCGCTTCTCGGAACGTGTGGATTCCATCGCATCGACCCCAAGCATCGTGTCGCTGAGCTCGGCTACGAGATCAATCCGGCGCTTTGGGGCCGAGGCTTGGCAACTTGGGCCGTCGGGCGCGCGGTGAGGTGGGCGTTCACCGATTCGGCCATCCGGCGCATCGAGGCTGTCGTCTGGGTTGAGAATGCTGCCTCCGTTCGCGTACTGGAGAAGTGCGGTTTCGAGCGCGAGGGCTGCTTGCGTGGGTATCGGCTGTGCCGGGGGGTTCCACGCGATTTTTATGCCTACGCATTGCTGCGTCCCCAAGTTGTGGACGCGCCTGCTAACCCGCCGCTGCAGCCGACCGGCTCCGCCGGCGGCTGAGCTATTTGTTGCTGCCGCCGACGAATGTTGCATGATTAAATAAGTGGAGAGGAGCGGGCCGGAGCAGGATTGCGAATATGGCCCGGCAGTTGCGAGTCGAGTATCCTGAAGCGAGTTGCAAGTGGTGAGTGGAGAGTGCCGGGGAAAACTGGTTGGGGCAATTTTATGTTTTTGCCCCATGCTTTTGCCAGCTTTTGCCCGCAGAATACGCAGATGGACGCAGATGAAGTATTCTTTTTCCGTCTCGGCGTTAATCTGCGTGGTCTGCGGGCAAGTCCAGATTCGGTTGCGGCTGGCCACGCTGTGCCTCGCCGCTGAGGATGAAAATGCATTTTCGGGGTAATAGTCCAAGCCGGCTTTATCGTTAATGTAACTGGCTTGT
>Ga0326727_10017008_pt1 | contig 15201 bp, 12 predicted proteins | sample MB2enrmetagenome_FD_207643 | JGI IMG/M metagenome (GOLD analysis project Ga0326727, IMG submission 207643) | Lab enriched peat soil microbial communities from McLean, Ithaca, NY, United States - MB29MY | ecosystem: Environmental > Terrestrial > Soil > Wetlands > Peat | place: USA: New York... | reverse complement strand
TGGACGGAAGCGGGTTGAATCGTAGCAGGGGCGCGGCGTCGTTGGCGCGGCCGGTTTCGAGGCAGGTCCATGCCAGCAGGACCGGAAGGCCCTGATCGGCCGACGGGTTGGCGCCATCGTACAGTTGCTTCAACAGCAGCGAGGCGGGCTGAAACTGCTGGCCGAGAAGGAGCGCGTAGGCCAGCGCGAGATCTTTGAGGGAATCCTCGGAGGCGTTGGGGAAGAACCGCTCCGCGCGCACGGACCACTCCGGCGCGGAGGCCGGAAGCTCGGTGAGGAAGCGCGCCACCATGGCGGCGCCGGCGGAAGAAGGGCCGGCGAGGAGGACCCCTTTCTGCGCCAGTTGCGCGGCGGCGGTGCGGTCGCCCATCACCAGGCGCCATACCGCGAGTTGGGAATAAGCGCGGGAAGCGATTTCCCGCAAGGGGCCGTTTTCGGCGCCGCGCGCGAAGGTCTCCAGGCGCTGGCAGGCGGATTTGCGCCGCCCGCTGATCCAAGACCATTCCGCCTGGCGGTATTCGGCGACCGGGTCCTTGGCGGCCTCGCGAGCCTCGATGTACTGCTGGGCGAGGGTGTCGGCGCCGGCCACGTCGCCGCTCATGAGACGCGCCATGGCGGCCTTCCACAGATCGCCGCCGTTTTCGAAGCTGGGGTCTTTCTTGGCGGCCTGCAAGTAGAGGCTCTCGGCCTGGGGCAAGCGCCCGGCCAGCAGGCTGACGTCACCCTGCGAGTCCAGCGGATTGGCTTCCTCGGGGCGCAGCGCCTGGTAGCGGCGCAGCGCCTCCAGTCCCGTATCGGGACTGCCTGCATATGCGGCGGCATAACCGAGCTGGTTCAGCGCGCCGGCGTCTTCCGGCTCCGCTTGGAGCAGTTTCCGGTAGGCCTGAACGGCCTGCTGGTATTCACGGCGGCTCATGCAGAATTCGGCGAGCGAATTCCATGCAACGGGATCGTTGGGCTCCAGCGCGACCAGCCTGGTGAGGGCGCTTTTGCGAGCGGCGGAATCGCCGTGGAGGTTGGCGGCTTCCAGCTCCAGGCGCGCGCGCTCCGCTGGGGGCATGGTGCCGGCGTGCGCCAGCGCCCGGCCGAGCAGAGCAGCGGCGCCGGCGCGGTCCTGCTGCTGGGCTTTCCATTGCGCCAACAGGCGGTAAGGCGGTCCGAAATCGGGGTCGGCGGCGATGGCTTGCTCGAGGTTCTGCGCGATGGCCACGCTGGTGTCCGATTCCTTCGCCGCCATGTACGCCTTCAGCGCGGGCACGCTATTGGTGCCGTAGGGCGCCACGCGGGCGGAGACCTGGCGCGCCAGTTCCGAGGCCGCTCCCAACACGTCGCCCGCGGCGGCGGTAAACACCTGGACCATCTTCCCGGTCCGCGCATCTTCCATGGTGAGCCGCGCCGACAGCCTGCCTCCGCGGACCGAGTACTCCCCGTAGCCCAAGCGGGTAGCGCCGGAAGCGAATGCGAGCGTGCGCTCGGCGGAGATACCGGGCAGGGAGATTGGGCGCGGTCCGAACACCCGATCCAAACCGTGCAGCCGGTTCGAGGGGATGGCGTAGACGCCCGGCGCGCCGGCCAATTCGCCGGTGATGACTTCGGAGAAAGCGCGGCCCATCCAGTCGTCGGAAACAGCTGCGCCGAAATTCTCGAAGCGCAAAATGGCGATGCGTTCGATGCGCGGTGCGGGTGGATGACGCGTGCACCCGGCGAGCAGCAACGCCGCGAGCGCGAGGAACCACCGGAACCTACAGGACACGCGGCTCCAGGGCCATGAGTTCTTTGAACTCCGGCAGGTCGCGCATGGCCTGGAAGTCGGGATCTTCCGCGATCTTCTTCTTATCCTTAAAGCCCTCTTCCAGGGCCTTCCTCAGATATTGAAGCGCCAGCTCGTTGCGGCCGCCCTGGGCGTACAACTTGGCCATGTGGAAATGGAAATTGGCGCGCTCCTCCACGCTGCGCTCCTCCAGCAGAACGCCGTAGCTGCCGTGGCTCTCGAAGACGTTGGGGTCGAGCTTGAGCGCGGTCTGGTAGATTTCCATGGCTTGTTTATATTTCTTTCGGGCGAAATAAGCCGTGCCCAGGTTGGAGTAAATCGAGGCGGAGTTGGGAGCGTACTTGAGTGCCCTTTGATAATACCGGGTGGCTCTCCCGAAGCTTTTTGTGGCGTAGTAAACCGTGCCCAGGTTGTTGATGGCTTCGGCGTAATTGGGCTTCAGGCGGATGGCCTGCTCGTAGTACTTCCTGGCGTTGTCGAGCTGCTGCATCTGGTGATACGCGATGCCGATTTTGTTTAAAATGACCGGGTTCTTGGACTGATCCTCGCGGAACGCGTCGATGGCTTCGCGGTACATCTTGCGGGCCATGAAAATGTCGCCGCGGTTTTCCACGGAAAGAGGCGGGTGCGGGGCTTGGGCCGCCACCTGGGCGAAAGCCAATGTGGACATCCAGCCCGCCGCAAGTGCGATGGCCAGAGGTCGGGAAACCATGAGGGCCTCCAAAACTTATTTAAACACACCCAACAGGCGGCGGAAGAATCCTTTCTTCTCTTCTTTTTTGGGCTGCTGCGGCGGTGACTGCGATTGGGCGGTGGCGGCATTCGCCCGATTCTGCCGTGCGATGCGGCGCGCCACCGCGGCGTCCGACACTTCTCCTTCCGGTCCGGTGGGGCGCGTGGAAGCATCCGCGGCCGCAACCGGCTTGGCGGGCGGGAGTGTTTCCCATCCGGCGACATTGGTCACGCCTGGCCGGCCGCCGCCGTGCAGCGGGCAGGCGCCCACGGGCTGCGTACCCACGATGTAAACCTCCGGCCGCTTGACCGGGCAGTAGGGCGTGGCGGGCATTCCGGATTGCGGATCGATCTCGATGGATACGATGCCAGCCGGAGCCTGGAATGGTTTAGCGTCGCGATACTCGCGGTAGTCGAGCGCGCGCTTCATGAACTCGGTCCAGATGGGCGCGGCCGAGTGCGCGCCTTCCAGGTCGAGCTCTTTGTTGTCGTCGAACCCCACCCACACGACGCACAGCAGTTCCGAGGTGTAGCCGGCGAACCAGCCGTCGTGGGAAGTTCCGGTTTTGCCGGCCGCCGGGACGGTGAAGCCGCGCGCGCGGACGGCGGCGGCGGTGCCGCTGCGCAGCACCTCTTCCATCAGGTTGGTCATGAGGTACGCCACGCGCGGGTCCAGCACCTGCTTGTGTTCGGGCTGGTCCCTATAGACCACCTTGCCGGCCTGCGAACGCACCAGCGAGATGAAGTTGGGCTTGACGTAATCGCCCTGGTTGGAAAACACTGTGTAGGCGCCGATGGCTTCGAGCGGCGTGATTTCATACGAGCCCAGAGCCACCGCGGGCGTGGGCTGGATCTTGTAGTTCATGCCGGCGCGATTGGCCATTTCGACCACTTTGTCGTAGCCCACCATTTCGGCGAGCTTTACGGTGGCGTTATTGAGCGAATGCGCCAGCGCTTCGCGCAGAGTGACGGTGCCGTAGTATTCGTTCTTGAAATTAGCCGGGGTATAAGACTTTTGGTCGAACCAAAAGATGGTGGGTTGGTCGAGGACCATGGTGCTGGCGGTGAAGACGCGCGGCGAGCCATCCACGGCGGTATCGAGGGCGGTTGCGTAGACGAACGGTTTGAAGATGGAGCCGGGCTGGCGCTTGGCCAGCACGTGGTTGAGCTGGCTCACACCGTAGTTGCGGCCGCCGGCCAGGGCCTTCACTTCGCCGGTGTGCGGATCGATGGCCACCAGCGCCACCTGCGCCTCGGGAGGCGTCTGGCCCCGGAAGCGGCGCTGGTGCCGAATCTGCTCGTCCACGTTCTGCATCCCGATGCGGATGGCTTCCCCCGCCGCGCGCTGCAGGTGCATATCCAGCGTGGTGTAGATGCGGAAAGCGTTGGACTGAAAATCGGTGTCCTGGAACCTGGCTTGCAGTTCGTCGTTCACCAGGTCGACGAAGTACGGCGCCTCCACCGATTGAGCGGCGGACTTGGCCACGGTCAGCGGCGCTTGGCAGGCGAGGGCGTAATCGCGTTCGCTGATGAACCCGTTCTGCCGCATCAAGCCCAGCACCACGTTGCGCCGCTCACGCAAGCGGTCGGGATGGTGGAACGGGTCGTACAAAGCGGGTCCCTGGATCAGGCCGGCGAGCTCGGCGGCCTCGGGCAGGGTGATCTGGCTGAGGTCCTTTCCGAGGTAGGCCTCGGCCGCTTCGCCGAAGCCGTGGATGCGGAACGAGCCGCGCCAGCCGAGGTAGATATCGTTGGCGTAATCCTCGAATATCGCTTCTTTGGAGAGCTTCTGCTCGAGCTGGAGGGTGATGATCATCTCCGCCAGCTTGCGCGTCCAGAGCTTGCGTGTGTCCAGCCAGATCATGCGCGCGAGCTGCTGGCTGAGAGTGGAGGCGCCCTGGGCGCTGCGGCCTTCCTTCAGGTCGATGTAGGCGGCCTTGACGATGCGGATGGGGTCGAAGCCGGAATGCTGGAAAAAACGCTTATCTTCGGCCGATGTAACGGCTTGCACCATCACCGTGGGGATGTCCGCGAACTTCACCATGCGCCGTTTCTCGCGGTTGGGCCCGGAAACGTTGGTGATGAGTTGCGGCTCGAGCTGATACTGGCTGCGGGTGGTGTTGTCCTGGAGCGAAACGATTTGCGAGATCCTGCCGCCGGCGAACTTGACGACGCCAGCCTCCTGGTCGAAGTAGGATTCGGGACCCGGAAAGACTTCAATCGAATTGGGCTGAAGCAGGTAGTAGCCGATGGGATTGCCGCGCGATTCGTTATAGCCGCTGCGGCGCAACTCGGCGGCGATCTCGGCCGGAGTGCCGATCTCGCCCACGGCCACCGATGCCGGGGCGGCGAAAATCTTGGCGGTGTTGGCGAACGGGCCGACGCGCAGCTTCTCGTCGATCAGCCGTGAATACTTGGCGTAATAGTAGGTGAACGTGCACAGCACCAGGCAAATGAAGAGGGCGATCCCGATCACCAGAAAGCGGCCTACCGGTCCCAGGACGAACCGGGTGAGGCCCGCGCCTTTGGGGACCCGGACCTTCATCTCTTTCTGGGGCGCTTGTTTCAGCACTACATCCAATTCTCGCATGTGACGGGCTTCGGGCTCTAGCCCGTCAGGGCGAAAGAGTGTAGCCCACTGCGCAAGCCGTGGGACTGGTGAGCCACCGGCGTAGCCCCCGGAGGGGGCGCAAGATCGTTCTTTCGCCGCTGCCGGACGCTCGTTCTGCCGCGTCCCGCGTCTCCGGGGCGGAAACTCCCCTACCGCAGCCGTAGGCTGTTGCTCACCACCGTCACGCTCGAAAGCGCCATGGCGGCCGACGCCACCATCGGGGAGAGCAAACCCAAAGCTGCGATGGGGATTCCCAGCGTATTGTAGGCGAAGGCCCAGAAGAGGTTCTGGCGGATGATCCGCATGGTGCGCCGCCCCAATTCAATCGCTTCGGCCACGCCGTTCAGATCGTCCCGCATGAGCGTGATGCCGCCGGCTTCCATGGCGATGTCGGCGCCCGATCCCATGGCCAGCCCCAAATCGGCCTGCGCCAGCGCGGGGGCGTCGTTGATGCCGTCGCCCACCATGGCCACGCGCTTGCCCGCGGCTTGCAGTTTTTTCACTTCCGCCGCCTTCTGGTCCGGCAGAACCTCGGCCAGCACATGTTCGATGCCGGCCTCGCGCGCCATGGCTTCGGCGATCTCGCGCTTGTCGCCGGTGATCATCCAGACTTCCAGGCCCGCCTCGCGCAAACGGCGCACGGCTTGCGCGGCTTCTGGCTTGATGGTGTCGGCGATTTCGATGGCGCCGGCCGGCGCGCCGTCGATTACGACGCTCGCTCCGGGTCTGCCGATGGCGACGTCGTGCCCCGCCACGCGCGCGCGGACCCCATGGCCGGCCAGCGCCGAAAACTCCGTGGCCTCCTCCAGCGCCAGGCCGCGCTCGGCGGCCGCTTCCACGATGGCCTTTCCCAGCGGATGCTCGGAATAGCGCTCGGCCGAAGCCGCCAGCCGCAACAATTCGCGCTCCGTGTGGCCCGGCGCCGGGAACACCCCCGTCACCCGCGGTTTGCCGCGCGTGATGGTCCCCGTCTTATCCAGCACGATGGTATCGATGCGGCACGCCATTTCCAGTGCTTCGCCGCCTTTGATCAGGATTCCCCGCTCGGCCCCGCGCCCCGTTCCCACCATGATGGCCGTGGGCGTGGCCAGACCCAGCGCGCACGGGCAGGCGACTATCAACACCGCTACCGCGTTGATCATGGCGGCCGCCAACGGCGCGAAGAACAGCCAGACGGCGAATGTGAGCAGCGCCGCCAGCAAAACGCCCACCGTGAAGTAGCCGCTCACCACGTCGGCCAGCCGCGCCACCGGCGCGCGCGAGCCTTGCGCCTGCTTCACCATCTCGATCATCTGCTGCAACACGGTGCCGCGGCCGGCCTTCTTCACCTCGAACTGAAAACCGCCGGAGAGGTTCATCGTGCCGGCAAACACGGCGGCGCCCGCCTGCTTGTCCACGGGCATGCTCTCACCAGTCAGCATGGATTCGTCCACCGCCGACTCGCCGCTCTCGACCGTGCCATCCACCGGGATGCGCTCGCCGGGCCGCACCACCACCACGTCGCCGGCGCGCACGTCTTCCACCGGCATCTCCACTTCGGCGCCATCGCGCATCACGCGCGCCGCCGGCGGTTGCAGATCCATCAGACGGCGAATGGCCGCGCCGGCCTGGCTGCGCGCGCGGGCTTCCAGGGTGCGGCCCAGCAGGATCAGCGCGATGATCACAGCCGCGGCTTCGTAGTACACCTCGTGCCCGCCGCGCATCGTTTCCCAGAGCGAGTACAGGAACGCCGCGCCGGTGCCCAGTGCAATCAGAGAGTTCATGTTCGCCGAGAAGTGCCGCAGCGCGCGCCAGGCCGCCACGTAGAAGGGCGCGCCGCAGTAAAAGACCACCGGCGCCGTAAGGGCAAGCTGGAGCCACGGCCAGTGATGGGACACGCCCAGCGCCACCACCGGCGCCGCGAATATGATGGCCACCAGCAATCTCTTCCGGTAGACCGGCTCCGCGGCCGCGGTCTTGGGCACACCATAGCCCAGCTCCTCGATGGCCGCGATAAAATCCGCAACCTTCACCCGGCTCGGCTGGTACTCGATGGTGGCCGTGTTCGTGGCCAGGTTCACGCGGGCGCGCTCCACCCCGGCGGTGCTTGCGAGAGTCCGCTCGATGGTCCGCGCGCACGAGGCGCACGTCATCCCGGAAACCGGAAGATCCACTCGTTCTGGCGCTGCCACGCTCATGCCGGCACTTCATAGCCCAGCGCGCGCACGGCGCTGGCGAGCGTCTCGGGTTTCACCACGTCCGCGTCGTACTCCACGGTGGCCGTGGCGGTCTGGAGATCGACCGCGGCCTTCGTCACTCCCAGCGTGCCGGCCAGCCGGCGCTCCACGCTGCGCGCGCAATTGATACAGGTCATGCCCCGCACCGCGAGACTAAGAGTTTGTGTCGCCATACGTATATGATGACATCCATTGCCGGAAGGTATCAGTTTGATTCTTAACGGATCGGCAATGCGTTAGGCGTGCCGTTTCGTGCCAATTGAGCGCGAATCCTCCAAGTATTGTCCAAACGGAGACCGAGACAGCGAGATGCTCGCAGGGTGGTTGCACGGGAGACGGTGCTAAGACGGAACCGTGTTGCTGCCAGGGTTGCTACCAAAATCGAAAAGACTACCCTTGCGGCAGAATGGTGGCCCTGATTCGTCTGAAGAGCCTCTCCCGTAGCTCTTCGGGTGTCTGCCAGTCAATATGGTTCCTGTGGTTCGTGTCGAAATGTAGCTTGCAGATTTCGTCCTTTCGACAGCACCAAATTACCGGGCGCCCTAGCCCCATTGCGAAGCCGGCTTCGTAATAGACGCCCGCCCGCTGGCCGGTGAAATCCGCCACCATGAACTGACAGTTCCGGATTTCGGCCATGATCTCATCCGTGATTTCGTTATTGTGTTCCTTTTGGTCAACCCGGATCGGGGTGAAGTCGGCGTCCGTTACGGCTGGTTTTATACCGCGGTCGTACGCTTCGCGTGTCTCGTCTGAAAACCACATCGCGACAAAGCACCGGCCGGGGATGCCCCCTGGCCGCGGAAGGGGCTCAAGGGCCTCCCAGCCAGGGACCGTAAGTTGGCAATGAGTCGATCCTTCTGCCAGGAATCCCTTCTGGTGGAGGTGGGCGAGGAGGTGCTCAAGCTCAACATTGTTTGCAGCGGCAATGAGCGGGTAGTCCTGATTCAGCTGTATCAGCCATTGCCGCCCCAGTGTCTTGGTACGTGCTGCAATCAGTCGGAGAAGGTCAATCAGTCTCTGGGAAACCCGAATTGAACGCTGCTCATCCTCTAGGCGCTGCCAGTTTTCCATGGTCAACGTCAACGAATTCCCAGCCTCAGACGCCTTTCGCGTCGCAGCGGACAGGTATGGGTGAGGCGCACCCTGCATGTCCCTGTCCACCGTCAATTTGAAATCCATTAAGAACTTGCCGCAGACCGGGCAATCAAAGAAAGTATAGTTATCCGGTCCAGGCTGCCACCGAACCTCGGGGTTGACGCACAGCGGGCATCCCCCCTTCTGCGTGAACATATCATTCCTCGTCCAGACTCCAAAATCGCCGCTAGCCATTGGGGATTCCCCCTTTCGGCGCGCCTTTTTGCGCTCGGTGGAATTATGTGCTTTCCGCGAGCGAAATGCAAGGTCTGAACGGCCCCGTCCCAGGGCGGTTGCTAGATGCTAGACGAACGGCCTTGCTACCACGGTTGCTGCCACTTCAATTCTTTGGCCGTAGTTCAAGCAGCGCTACGTCTCCCACCAATGCTCCTTTCCTTCCTGCCTTAGCCGTTCTTCGAATTTCCGCCATTCTTCGATCTTCTTATCGAGTTCTTCCGGCGATAGTTCCGGGCTCTGGGGTATCTCGACGCGTTTTGCGGCCATTCCAGTCTCAAATAACGTGGCGATGTGAAAATAGCTAGCGAGTGGGATTAGCACCTGCTCGGCGATAGATGCCCTGTCGCGGTCTGGGTTCGGTAGTTCCTCGGCCGTTTGAAGCTCTCGCTCAAAGTACTCCTTGAACATCAAGATTACCTCCCTCGCACGGGCCAGTTCGCCGCCATCCGGTGCGGTGTCGAGGAAACTGCGCATGTAATTGCTCAGTGCCGCACGGATTCTGACTTGCGTCTCGGGCCTGTTCATGTGCTCCCATTGATCGGGTTTGTAGCGTTCAGGTCTTGCCATACACTCGCTCCTTTTCCAGCGCCAGGCTTCCTCACTTCTTCGGGTTCACGGACAGGTAGGCGTTGATGAACATGTCAACGCGGTCCCTGATGCTGTTCCTGATATCGCGGAGGTTACTCCGGCCAATGGTACCAACTGCCCCCACGGACCACGTAACCGCATCGAAAATCCGTATGCTTGGGTCACGGTCAAGTCGCACGTGTTGACACAACTCCACCGTGATGAAGTACGCGTACACCGGCCCACCAACGGTGCTCACGTTGATGTGAAGGATAGGCCCTCCCGGAGCCGCGAGCGCCTCCCCTTCCGTCAGCACCGTGATTCCCACCTGCCGTAGCTTCAGTTCCGCATCGGTCTGTATGGATGTCCTGTTCAAACCGCCCTGTTCCACCTCTGCTTCCAAATCTTCGACCACGACCCGTACCCCGTTCAGCCCCTTGAGGCTTTGTCGGTCGTTCTCAGTGTCTCCTCCTGCGGTTCCTGCGCCCGCCGCCAGAAGCAAAACCGCTGCCAAGCGTGACAAATACGTCATTTCTTTGACCTCCCGCCCTTTTGGTCCCTGGGATTTTAACCAAACTGCTTTACGCCCACTCCGCGCGCAAACATCTTCGCCTCATCGGTAAACCATTCGCCGTTACTATTCAATTGAATTCTGAAGTTCGCCGGCCGGGAATTCGCCGCCGCTACCCGAACCTCTAGCACGTACGTTCCGGCCGGTAATCGATGGCTCTGCGTTGCCGGGAACACCTCAAGCCAAAGGTCCACGGTGGTCTTCCCTTGGGGCGAGTCGGGCAAAGGGGGGAGCGTCGGATTGTGCGGATCCGAGATACAAGCCAGATCACAGTGCTTGCCCATTTTTGGCGAGATCCCATCTGCATAAACCTCGGGCTTGAAGAAATCGGTATGGCTCCATCGCAGATTCATAGGAAGAAACCCCGGAACTGTACCGAATGAGCCATCAGACTGTAGCCTCTTCACGTCTGCAAGGAATACCTGAACTTTTTCGGCACGTAGGGCACCGCTGTTTTCGATCCACAGTCTGAGAAAGTACGCCTCACCCGCCCATTGCAGGTTGCCGCCCGCGGTCACATGAATTGGCGTCTTGACGCAATCAGGCGCTATCGGCTGAATCCGGACGACCAACTTGGGGCGTCTGAACACCCGTGAAATCTCTTCCTTGAACAGTGCGACCACAACCGCCGCGCTGGTTGCTATTGCGCCTACCCACTGCGCTAAAGTTGACGGTGCCAGTTGCATAGCGGGCACTCTCACTCTCCCTTCGGTCGCGCCTTTGCGCCTGGTGGGAATCATAGGCCCTACGGGAGCGGAATGCAAGCGCGGGCCGGGCCTCGGATGCCGGCCTCGGGTTACGCAGCCGGGGACTGCCGGACCCCTTGCTCCCGGTCCTCTGCGGTGGTAGCTTCAAGCAGATCAGGCGCCGAAGGTGGCGGGCCAGGGATGCGGAAAGGAGGGTGAATCATGATTCCCAATATCGGCATCATGATCGGCGGATACATCATATTCCGCTGTATCGAACTCAGTTGCCGGGCTGAGTCTCATTTTGCCGGGACGGGGGCTCGCACGGCCGTTGTGATCCTTGCGATCCTTGGCGTTCTCGTGACTGGAGCGACAGTGTTGACAACCGCACAGAACCGCTGTCAACTGGGGAGGCCTCAGTAAGGGCCATTCCCCCTCGTGTCTTCCAATCCTATCCAAACGGCTGCTGAAAATAAATCGTTTAGGCTCGATTGCATATATGATGACATCATGGTTTTCGCCGATGCGCTGCTAGCCCGGCGGCTTGAAGCCGCCGAGGCGGCCAACGCCCGGGGTTGTAGCCCGCGCGGCGCGAGCGTGCTCGAAGTGGCTGGCGGCTGCGCCATCTTCGCGGGCGCGGATTCGCCTCTCACCCACGCTGTGGGAATCGGTCTCAACGGCGCGGTGACCGAGGCCCAGATCGGCGCCCTCGAGACGTTCTTTCGCAGCCGCGGCGCCAGGCCCACCATCGACCTCTGCCCCCTGGCCGACCCCGGCCTGCTCCACGCGCTGGGCGAGCGCGGCTACCGCCCCACGGAGTTCAACAACGTTCTGGTCAGGCGGCTGGCCCGCTCGGAAATCGTGCTCACCCCGCGCGTGCGGCGCGCGCTCGCCGGCGAGGGCGATCCGTGGTCCTACGCCGTGGGCCGCGGATTCTTCGACCAGCCCGAGCTCTCGACCGAAGAGATGGACGTAGGCCGCGCCATCTTCGCCATGCCCGGAGCGATGTGCTATCTGGGGGTCGCGGAGACCGGCGCCACCGCCGGAGGAGCCGCTCTGGCCATACGCCATGGCCTGGCGACCCTGTTTGCCGACAGCATCATCGCCCAGTTCCGCTGCCATGGCCTGCATCGCGAGCTGATTGCCGCGCGCCTGAACGAAGCCATCGCGCAGGGTTGCGATCTGGCCACGGCTTCCACCCTGCCCGGTGGCGTATCGCAGCGCAATTACGAGCGCGCCGGCCTCGAGGTGGTCTACACCAAGGTGACCCTGGTAGCGCCGGCGGCCGCGTAAGCGCTTATTCTTGAGATCTTCGCCGCTCCTCCGGTACTACATATCGTGTGGCTCGACCACTGGGTGGCGGCGTGTCTGGTTCCCCTCGCGGTATGGATCCTGCTAAGCGGACTGGATGACCTGTTTATCGACCTGGTCTTCTTCCTGACGGGGCGAAAACAGTTTCGCTGGCCGGCGGAATCGGAGTTGGATCAAGCTCCTCAACGCCGGATGGCTATTCTTGTGCCTCTGTGGCACGAATACCGCGTCATCGGGCGGATGCTCGAGCACAATCTATCGGTCATTCGTTACGAAAACTACGACATCTTTGTCGGCGTCTACCCCAATGACGAACTCACCGCGCGGGCCGTAGCCGGGACCGAGCGCCGCCACCCGCGCGTCCACCTGGCCCGGTGCCCCCATGACGGCCCCACTTCCAAGGGCGACTGTCTGAATTGGATCTACCACAGGATGACGGACTACGAAACCCGCCATCGAGTCCATTTCGAAGTGGTGGTGACGCACGATGCCGAGGACCTGATCCACCCGCAATCGTTGCGTCTGATCAACTGGTTCTCGCGAAGCTACGACATGGTGCAAGTCCCGGTGCTGCCCTTGCCTACCGGGCCGGACGAATTCACGCACGGGCTCTACTGCGACGAGTTTGCGGAATTCCAGTTGAAAGACATCCCCGTGCGGCAGCGGATCAATGGGTTTCTGCCCTCCAACGGCGTGGGAACCGGTTTTGCGCGCGCCGCGCTGGAACGGCTGGGCGAAGTCCAACAGGGATGCGTCTTCGACCCCGAATCCCTGACCGAAGACTACGATAGCGGCTACCGGCTGCACGCTCTTGGGTTTAGACAGGTGTTTGTCCCCATCAAGCTGGATGTTGCCGTCCCGGCGGCGACACGCGAGTATTTTCCGCGAAACTTCCGCTCGGCCATTCGCCAGCGCAGCCGATGGGTGGCGGGCATTGCACTCCAGGGCTGGCAGCGCCACGGATGGCGTCCGTGGCGGCAGAGCTACTGGTTCTGGCGGGACCGCAAAGGCCTGGTGGGCAATCTGCTCTCACCGGCCAGCAACCTGTTTCTTCTGTATGGCGTATTGAGTTACCTCCTGACCGCCCGGCCCGGCCACGCATGGCACCTGGCGAGCTGCGTCCCGTTGTGGGTCACCCGCATTTGTGGGATTACGTTTGGAATCTCGCTGCTGCAAGCGACGGTGCGGGCGCATTGCAGCGCGCGTATCTACGGATGGCGATTCGCCGCCGCCTCGCCGTTGCGGATCTTCTGGGGCAACGTGTTGAACTGCGCCGCAACGGTCACCGCGCTGGGGCAGTTCCTGGGCGCGTGCATGGATCACCGCACCCTGGCCTGGCACAAGACCGAGCATGCTTACCCCGCGCACCGCACCCCGGAGCTGGGAAGGCCCCGGCTGGGTGAAGTTCTAATGGGTATGAACCGTGTATCGACCGGTGAACTGGAAGCGGCTCTCGGCAGGGCTCCGGACGGCCTTCGACTTGGTGAATATCTCCTGCAATTACATCGAATTTCCGAAGAAAACCTCTACCAAGCCTTGAGCTCTCAATTGGGAATCCCCTGCGGGCTGCCTGGCAGTGCGGAGGTGGACCGCCCGGCGACCCGGGCGCTGCCGGTGGCAGTGGCCTGGCGCTGGAAGGTGATGCCCTACCGCGTGGATGCGGGCCAGCTTCACATAGTCACCGCGGACGTGCCGTCGGAAGCCATGATTCGGGAACTGAACCGCCTTTCCGAATTGGAGCTCCGCTTCCACCTCATCCGGCCCAACGAGTTCGAAGACCTCGCTAGAAAGTATCTGCCGGCGCCCGTCTTCCGCCAGCCATCCTGCCCATAGAAATTTTAGATTGGACTCGCCCGAAACGCGGCCCATACACTAAAAAAGGGCAACCCCCAAAGAGGAAAAATTGTGGCGCCACCGGAAGCCAGAAGCCAGGTCGAGCTACTGCACCAGATCAGCAATATCGTCAGCTCCAATGTGACCCTCGAGCGGATGCTGCAGGAGCTGATCGCCATGGCGGTCGACGTGACGGGCTGCGACGCCTGCCTGGTTTACCTGGTGGACCACGCCAGCCACGAGATCGTGCTGCGCGCTTCGCAACTGCCGCACGCCCCGGAGATCGGCAAAATCCGGATGAAGATGGGCGAAGGCATCACGGGTTGGGTGGCCCAGCATAAGGCCGTGGTGGCGCTCGCGGCCAACGCCGCGGCGGACGCGCGGTTCAAGACTTTCCAGGCGTTGCCGGAAGACACCTATCAGGCCTTTCTATCGGTGCCGCTGATCAGCAACGGAGATCTGATCGGGGTCATCAACGTGCATCACAAGGCCAAGCACGCGCACACGCCCGAAGAAACCGCCCTCATCGGCTTCATCGGCGAGCAACTGGGCGGCGCCATCGCCAAGTCCAAGCTGGAGGAGCGGACCGAGAGCGCGGCCCGGCGCATGGAGGCGCTGGCGGGACTGGCGCGGACCATTTCCGAAGAGGATTATCTCGACCGCATATTGCAGGCCATCTCGGAGATGGTGGCGGAGACGCTGGATTCGCCGGTGTGCTCCATCATGCTGGTGGACGAGGACCGCCGCGAGCTGGTGATTTCGGCGGCGCGCTGCTCGTCGCCGGATTATCTGCACAAGATGCCGCTGAAGATCGAGGACTCGCTGATAGGCCGCGTGGTGCGCGAAGGGCGGGTCATCGTGATTCGCGACGTGCTCGAAGAAAAGCAGTACCGCTACCCCGAATTGGCGCGCCGGACTGGCCTGGCTTCGCTGCTCTCGGTGCCGTTGATGACGCGCGAGAAGGTGATCGGCACCATCAACCTTTACACCCGCGAAGTGCGCCACTTCACCGAAGACGAGATCGGCTTCGTCAAGGTGGTGGCGGGCCAGGCTGCCATCGCCATCGAGAACGCCCGGCTGATGTCGGAAGCCCTCGAGATGAAGCGCACGCTCGAAGCGCGCAAGCTCATGGAGCGGGCCAAGGGCATCCTCCAGCACAAGCACAACCTCACCGAGGAAGAGGCTTACCTGAGGCTGCGCAATGAGAGCCGCCGCCTCCGCCGCTCCATGCGCGACCTGGCCGAAGCCGTGATCCTGTCCGACGACCTGGAGCGCAAGCAAAGCCCCCAGTAGGAAAATGCGTCTGACCCCTTTTCAAGGTGGGGCATGCTTTAGAGAGACTTGCAAAATAAACCCTCGCAGCAGGCATGCGCGGATTCCTGACCCTGTTCGTCGACTGGCGGCTACGTCAGAGTGTTACTGAATCAATGCAGATTGAGATTTGCGCCCAGATTAGCCTACCCAGAGACACACCCACCCCTTTCATTCCGGACCGGGATGTCGGCCTGCCATTTCGTCGGTTAAGTCGGGAC
>Ga0326727_10017007_pt1 | contig 15202 bp, 22 predicted proteins | sample MB2enrmetagenome_FD_207643 | JGI IMG/M metagenome (GOLD analysis project Ga0326727, IMG submission 207643) | Lab enriched peat soil microbial communities from McLean, Ithaca, NY, United States - MB29MY | ecosystem: Environmental > Terrestrial > Soil > Wetlands > Peat | place: USA: New York... | reverse complement strand
CCGGCCAATCGGATACCTGCCTCATCATTGCGCCGGATTTTGCTAACCAGCACAAGGTATACGCGGTCACCCGGGGGACGGAAAGCGCCTTTTCTTATTCTGCGGACGGCGGCCTGACCTGGAATCAGGTTCGAACAATTGATTTTTTATTGGTTCAATGGGAAATGCTGCTTTAATCTCAATACGGTCTGTAAACACCATGAGACGAACCTGTAAAAAGTCCAACAAATCTCTTCTTGTTCCTGGAAATTGTTTCTCTTTGGCCGTTTCCTTGTTTTCAGAATTGACCAATGCCAAAACATCATCATGGGGCCAGCTAACAGTTCGAAACTTGGTGTAGTCTTCATTTTCTAAATTCCATTTTAGAATGTCATCTCGCTGCGTAATCCAATATTGGAGTGTGTTCCTAGTATGTTCCAGCTCTTCAATCTGTGCTGGATCGATTTCGCTCTTGACTGACTTCAAGCGTGTTTCTTCTTGTTCAAGGTTCCTTTTCAGTTCGTTCCATTTGTCGGGGTTTAAATTTATCTGAAACCATTCTTCTGCTAGGTGAGCTTTCTGATCTGCAATTACAGATAAACGTTCATCGATAGGTTTAATCCTAGCACTCAGTTCAGCCTCTCTGTTTTTCAGATTTGCAATGGTATCTTCAATGAGCTTTTTGAGTTTATTTGGGTCATTGATAATTGCTTCAATTCTTTGCCAAACCTGTTCTTCCAACCAGTCGGCGTCAATGTTTGGCATAGTGCATCGTGGAGAATCATCGAGATGTGTATATTTCAATCGACCTCGGCATTCATATGTTCTCCGGTAATGTGTTTGCCCTAACCTGAAAGAATATCCACATGAACAAAAGACAAGCCCTTGAAGTAACCAACCTCGCTGTTTAACAGGCTGTAAGTGCTTGTTATTCTTACGACGGTCTTGAGCCGTATTCCATAGAGATTCGTCAACTATTGGGGGGACGGCTATTTGTATCGCTGTGTTCGGCAATATTTCAGGCAAAGCTTTGGTTTTCTGATAGACATTGACGATTCTGGTGCCTTTGTAAACCGTATCAGTTATAACATCTCTAATTGTAGTATTTCGCCAGCCTTTTGCTTTGGGATTACGGCAAGGGATTTTTTCACCATTAAGCAAATGAGCGACTTGCATCATGGATTTACCTGAAGCATATTCTTGGAAGATAATACGTACGACTCCAGCCTCTTGCTCGTTGATGTCTAACTTCTTTGTTGAACTGTTGAACTTATAGCCATAAGGTGCGTGCCCAGGGCCACAACCCCCTTCTTTGTAACGTTGGATACGACCATTCTTGCATCTTTCGATTATATTATCCCTGTCCCATTCACTCACGAGTCCCAAGACCTGAAAAACAGTACGGCCCAAGGCGGTACTAGTGTCAATTGATTCTTTAATTGAAGACACCGACACCCCTGATTTCTTCAATGTTTCCTCAATCTCAAGCAGAAGGCGGAGGTTTCGGGAAAGCCTATCAAGCTTTATCACTAACACACGGTTAAAAAACCCCAATTTTGCGTCTGCTAGCATCCTTTTTAAAGCAGGCCTGTTTCCGTCTTTCCCTGTGAAACCGGGGTCAACGTAGCTTTGAAAGATTTCCCAACCCTGTAAGTGGCAATAGTTGGTCATTTGCTCATTCTGAAAATCAAGGGATGTGTTCGTATCAGCTTGCTCTTGCGTTGAAACCCTTGAATAGATAGCAACCTTAATAGTGTGGTCGGTAGTGCTGTTTACCATATTTTCTCCTTTTAATCGAGCTGTGTTAAACCCAAATCATTCTTTTCATTATATTTACGTTCATATGCGAGGATTTCTTCTTTCTCCTCAGGAAACATCACTGTGGTATAAGCACGGTCAGCTTGCTTTACAATCAAAATCGACCGATCGCCATGATGGTAGCAAGCTTCCAACTGTATATGCACATTCAGGTTGATATCATTCACTTTCTTTTCAGATTTTGGTAGATTGTCCCAATCGCCTTTGACATGTCTTTTAAGGCAATCAAGCACAAACATAGAAAAGCCGATTTCGGCATCCATTAGGGTGCAAACACCATAAGAGAATTCGATCATCTGGCCTAACGAGAATTTACGCGACATCTTACACCTCACTAATAATTTTAGACATTCATTTCATGGGAAATCTTGAGACGTGTTATTTATACCATCCTTTAATTTAACGGAGCCAGTCCCATTCTGAAATAGTATGACGCAAAATAAAATATGCACGTTTCGATCATCCAATAAACCCCTACCCAGCCAAATACTGGTTCGCCCTTTTCATTCCAATCAGTGTCCGGTGCCATTTGGCCAATTATTCTGCAAACGGATTTTATTTCATCATCGGTCAGTTCGTAGTTGGGTTTTGAAATTAGCAGTTGATGTTTAGCTTGTTCAACCATTGAACTGAGCTGGTACGATTCGTTGAATATTTCATCCATATGACAATACTCCTCCTTAATATTCATCAGGAAACAAAATTGTTGTAACGCTCCTGTCACTTTCCGTGATAATCCAGACCTTGTAATTCCTGTCGCCACTATGCGTGTAAGCAGAGAATAATCTCCCTCCGTTCTCTAGCGCCTCATTGTTGCACTGTTTATCCGAATCGTCTATCTCGCCCCAATCACAGTTAGCGTGGCGACGAAGGCACTCCAATACGTATTTAGCGAAAGGGGTGTCTGAGGCTATTTTTTCATTGACACCCTTCGTCCAGCATATCTTTCCGAGTGAGAATTTCATTTTTATCCTCTTTTAGTAGCAATAATATTGGACAAACTCCTGGTCCTTTGCCTTTGCCCATTCGATGTCCTTTCTTAGATTAGTGACGGTATCAGCATCCAGTTCCAATTCAACTGCCATAGACACGGTCTTTTCCAGCACTTCAACGGATGCCTCAGATACACCTGTACCATCAGCAGTTAACTGACTAAAGAAGTCTGCTTCTTCATCAAGGAAGTCCATAAGCTTTCTATCGTGCCACAGATTGAAGCTGTTGTATTCAGTCTCAATTTTGATTTCGATTATCCTACGCGCAATAACACTCATTAAGAATTCTCCTTTATATGTACTTCAGCAGGAATTGTATTAACAAGAGTACGCCGAGCATAATGAACAACATTTTCCAAGATATCCGGTCTAACGGATTTTTCATAAATATCCTCCAATCCCGAATGGGCAGTTTTTAGAACTCTCACGAACAGGGAAATGGGGGTGTCAACGGCCATGCAGTCATTGACACCCCGAGGTACGCAAATGAATCTATGCAACATCTGATGGTTTCACTTCCTGAAAACGACCAGGATAGGCTCGGAACAGATTGTAGCAGCCAAAGCTGTTGTGAATTGGGTCAGCACCGAAAACACCCTGTTTGACTAAATCATCAAGTTCACCTGCTTTAAGAAGTGTTTGAAAGACATTATTTTTAGATGGGTAAATCTTGCTTGTGAGTGTGTCTTTAATCGAAACTTTGCCATTGCTGGTCGGCGGTCTTCTTTGTTTTACAGGTGTCTCCATCAGTTGCTTGATAAGGGCTGACTGTCCATCAATGATTTTACGAAGCTCTTCAATTTCCGCATGAAGTGAGGTCATCGTGAGAGGTTTCGGTTTAGCAGGTGGAACAGGAACAGGTGCCGGTTCAACAACAACTTCGACGACAGGTTGGGGTTCGGCTGATTTTTCAGGTTCAGCATCTTGCACTTGTGCCACAGGTTCAGATTCGATTGTCTGTTCAACTGGTGATTCTTCAATCTGTCTGACTGGCAACTCTTCGGCAGGTTCGGGTTCGATGGACTCTTCGACTATGGATTCTACTTTCTTGGTGACTGGTTTTTTCTTGGTCATATTTAGCTCCTTGCGTTTATTTAATCTATTTAAATCATATATTGAATTATCATAAAAACAAACTTATTTTTGTCTAGCAAAGCAATTAGTTTTAATGTTTTGTTTTTAAAGATATTTTTCATTTGAAATAATTATGCCCCGATACTAGATTTAATCTGACTTCGCTTCTGATTTTGCTTGTAAAACGAAGCGCTACAATTTAAAAATTTAGTAGTTAAAAATATCGCGAACCCAAAACACACAAAACAAAACATAATAGTCAGATTTTGCATTATAGTTAATTGCAGCAATCGCTTGATACATTGCCACTAATATAAATTGCAGTTTAGTGAGCAAAATATTTTTAAATCTCCTCTTTAAGACATAAATCGGCCATCTTCAACAAAACGACCCTTATTGCACTTTGGGCAAATCTCAGACTCGATTTCATCTGTGAGCTTTGAGCCGCACTTGTCACAGACTGCTTCAAACTCTTCATGCTCTGTTTCAGGCCGGTCATAATATGCCATGAGTGCTGGTAGCGGACCCTTTTGTGAATCATTAAACTCCATAACAACTACGTCACGAACTGATCGGCAAGTTGGGCAGTACCATTCAACACTGAACCCCATTACACCTGCTTGTTTAGCTTTCGCTGACCGACTAAGATGACCATACCTTTGACGGAGGCCGAATTCATCAATGTAAAATTCAAACAAACCGGCAGTACGAATTGAATATCCGCATTTGTCACATTTCCAGATAAAACCAAATGGCACGATATCCACCTCTTTAATACTGTTATTACCCACTTAACTATACACGGTAACGTGTTATTTGCACATAGTTAAATCATGTATTCTTTTCCCCATCTTTGATAGCAATCGTGCACCGTGAAGACAACCTCATTTTTCGATAATGGCGGCCGATTCTTTTCATTCCAGTTAAGTACTATCACCAAAGCTTCCCGCTCTGTGTAATACATTCTCATTAATATGCTGGTGTACTTAACGAGCGTATTGTGCCGATTGCCTTCATCAACACCAGACATAAAAGAATCCCCATCATTAACAGTATTAATATTGATGTCACCGGCGCCATCAAACTTCGATTGCCCCGACTTATCAAAAGTCATTTGCTGGGGTAATATGATTTTCCCCACATCCATTAACGGAGGTAGAGCATTAAAAGGTGTTAAGAATTGATAACACTTTCCGTTGGGGTGCAGTGATGGTGGTGCGACCACGTAACCATTGCCAATAATATCCATCCCTTTAAAATGTGTAGTCTTGACCGGCTCGGTCGATGTAAAGTAAAAGTGAAAGCCTCTGCCAGTGGACACGACTGGTGTAAGTTCTGGCAAAATGTTTGCTCCCCAGAATTCTCCCATCAATTCCTTATGGTCAAAATCGATTACAAAGAAGTACAGGTTATCACTAATCTGCTCAGTTCGCAGGCCCCAATTTCGATTCGCATATTGATACATGTTCTTTTTTGTCAACATGAATTCTTTCCATAGACAACATGGTTTTTTGGCAATCAACGGTATTGGATGCAGACCGAGCGCCATGTATTCTTCTAGTTGATGCCAGATGGCATTATTGTCGATTGTCATTTAATCTACCCCCTGCTTTCCTTAACCAAACTAACTAAACTTTTTGCTGTATTATTAAATTTAAAAAATTTCTAAAAATACTAAATACTAAAAATTTTTCAGTTAGTTTGGTTAAGATACTATGCCCTAAGTTTCAGTCCTCTCCATATATGCAGGTGCCACACATCTTGGCCTTCAGTCGCGACCGACATAGCATTGAGTCTGGCTCCGAAAGCCTTTTTACCAAGGACGGGAGTATTGGTGTCCTCGCAGAATTGCAGGAATGCTTCGTATAGATCGTCCTTTGACACTGAAGCTTTAATGTCTCGTTCGCACCTCTCTTCAACGAAAACCGGCACCGGATTCGAGTTCAATAAATATTTACGCCGGACCGATTCCATTGATGCTCCAACGGTAAATGCTTTCTGCTGCCGTAATCGTTGTAATGCTCCAAGTGCAGCATTGAGTAATCCCGATAGCTCTTCTGGGGTGGTAAGCTTATCAATAAGATTACTGTCAGCTTTGGCGCCCATGAACTGATTGGGAAAATCCACGATGACTAACCTGCGCCAAATCGCATCACTGTCTTCATTCAACCGGGGCGCTTTATTGGCAGAAAAGATTAATTTTGCCGTATTCTGGAGATTAAATGGTTTCTCAAACTTGTGTTCAGCCTGCATCACGTCGCCACCTGTTAGACCTTTGATTGTGGCACTATCACGGATACCGCTTGCTGGCAGATCCGGGAAAATGTTTGCCAGTTTATCGGCAAGTTGGGCCATGCTGAAGCGATTGTCAGCTAGGCTTTGCAACGAGACAGCACTGCAATTCTCAGAGCCAAGGAACTTTCGTAACAAGTTGAGATAAGTGCTTTTGCCGTTGGCTCCGGCACCAAGCAAGAAGAATAACTTCTGAATTGGCGATTTCCTGTCGAGGCACCAACCGACCAGCTCATACAAAAGAGCAATATCTTCTGGCTTCACAATCTGAGGGATAAATGAATCTATTAAGGGACATGTTGCGTCCGTCGCATAATTGACAGGGATACCGATTGTAAAGACTTCTTTAGATGAGTGAGGGAGGAGTTCTCTATTCCCCAGCTGGATAATACCGTTCCGAACTACCAGCAGATCGGGATCGCCGTTAATCTTTTCACGTGGAATTAATGTTGACCGTTTGATATGACCGGCCACTTCCCGAACGTAATTAATGGTAGTGAATTCAGCCTGGTCTAGTTCAGACATGATTTTTTCTACTTTTGCTTTTACGAATGCTTCACCATCAGGCATGTATAATCCCGACTTATTGTCATAGCGTAATAGGACATCAGTGTCCATGATTGTTTTGAGGGATTCCTCTTTCATTACATGGTCTGCTATAAGGTTGTGAGGCAAACGTTGTTTTTCTTTCTGCAATTGCGTCTCCAGAATGAAATTAATAATTGTTCTTGAAAAGAGAAGTACCCGGCCCCCTAAAGGGGGCCAGGTGCTCTTAGCTCTGGGACTCTAGGTGGTGTGGAATTTAGAATCCCATTTCTTGAAAGCCCAAACGACTTTCTGAATGAGTTCAGGTTCGGGTAGGCGTGGATTATTTTTGAGATTCCAAGCCTTTACCCGCTTCATGACCTCTTCCTTGGTGCTGCTTACATCGAGAGCGATCCGAATCGCTTTCCATGCAAAACCAACCCAAAGGTCTTTGGGGACTTCGGGGTTGATGTTTTCAGCATCAAGTCCTTCCCCGGCGGAAGTAATTATCTCTTCCACTTCAAGTTTCCAAGGATCGGTGGTATCGGGTGCCATTTTTTTGCCTCCTTTTCTTGATATTCCTGATTTCTCTCAGGTATAATAATCATCCCATTATATTTAATATCTGTCGTGCCTAATTAAAGGAAACTTGGGTGCTCTTAATAGGAGATTTAAAGGAGTTTTAGATGGTTACACCTCAATCAAAAAATTCGTGGTATAGTGACCCTGTGCGTGCCCGATATATTGAGTTCTACCTTACATACATCAAAAACACAGATACTCCATTAAAATGGGATACAATACATAAAATGGTGCTCGACGAATTTCCAAGTGAAGAATCGCTCAAAAACCCTCCATCCGACAGAACTGTGAGAGAATGGGCACAAAAACAACCTGACCTTCCAGAAAGATTAAAAAGATTAGGAATTCTTAAAGAATGGAAACCACCGGAACAACGTTAGCGGATATGTACTGCTCAGATACCTTAAAAACAAAATGTTAACCTGATCCTAAAAATTTAGTAATACGATGGTGTCGCTAATTTTTAAAGGAGGAAAAAGAGACATGGGGAGATTTCCTCAACAGAATGGAACAAAGGGTAGCCTTAAATGGATCCAGCTTCTTGTTAATGAATGCCCCCAATTGATTAACCCACTCCTACAGAAAGAGTGTTCGCTCAATGATGACGAACACATAATTTGGGTATCTCCCCTAAAAGCCGATGAATTCGCTGAGTATCGGGATCAGGAATTCTTGCACCAACTCGGAGTCAGTCTTAAACAACACCCTCTCAATATTTTCTGGCCTAGTAATGGACCCCAATGGGATGCATTAGCCCGAACCGATAAGGGGAAAGTATTTATTGTTGAAGCTAAAGCACATATTACCGAGATAGTGTCCCCGGGCACTGGGGCATCTTCTCAATCCAAAGCCCTTATAGAAAAAAGCTTCCATGAAGTGGAGTCTTTTCTGAAAATACAATCATTAACTGAATGGACTACCGTTTTTTATCAATATGCAAATCGTTTGGCCCATTTGTACCTTCTCCGTGAATTAAACAATATACCAGCTTATCTGGTATTTGTGTATTTCTTGAACGACCAAGAAATGAATGGTCCCGCAACCAAAGAAGAATGGATAGCGGCCATACAGGTTGTTGAAGAAGTTTTAGGGTTAGGGGAGAAACACAGGCTGAAACCTTATATTATTGATTTATTTATCGACGTCAATGATATTGAAACAGCAATAAAAGATTTAAAGGAAGAGCAAATCTCAGACCATGACGGAACATCGGGTTTAGTAGATGCGTTGCAGAAAAAGGCAAACGGAAAGTCAGTTGATGTGAGATTGGACACGTAGTGATGGCTGCAAGTTCTTTAGAGTGTAATTCGAGAATTATTTTATCGGGGGTATATTGATTTGTCTATTCAAATTAGTCAGCAAGCACGAGATCTATTGTTAGATATTGCGACGTGTAACACTTTTTGCAATTTTAGAGCTCAAAATGACCTCGACATCCCATGCCAAAAGATTCTATTTGATCAGGTTGAACAGGGGATTACCGACAGGCAACTGCCCATCCCGTGGCATGGAGATATTGAAAAAGCACCTATACTTTTTGTGTCATCAAATCCTGGAATTGATTCCAAAGAATATCATGCATCTTTATCATGGATAAATAACGAAAACGGAATTGAGGATTTCTATGTAAACCGGTTTGAACCAGATAGGCAATGGACGCGAAAAGGCCTATATATAAGATTGTTGCCTGAAACGCCGATAACCTACCGCAAATATTGGACTAGGTATTGGGCTACAACCTGGAAGTTGACAAAACTTATTTTACAGACTGAAAATATAATGCCGGGAAGACATTGCGCAATAACAGAAATTGTTCATTGTAAATCTAATGGGGAAAGAGGAGTAGAAGAGGCAAAAGATGAATGTGTAAAAAGATATCTGAATCGGATATTTAATCTGGCCAGTGCTAAGATAATTGTTCTTCTCGGTAAACATGCGACCGAAATCATGAGCAAAGAATACAAACTAAATATTGTAGTCGCAACAGAAAAGAAAGCAGCTCTAAATCATAGCACCATTACCCATATTGGTAATATTGAAAGACTAGTTGTCGCAATACCTGCACCCAACAATCGAGGAACAAGGGGATTAACATGGTTGAAACAGAGTGAAAAAGATAATCTGTTTAAGTGGGGTAAAAAAGCTGTTGTCGATTTATAGAACGCGTTATCTTTTGATTTCATCTAATCTAGTATTGATTAATTTCACAGCAGACAACACCTCTGCTTTAAAGAGCACATCGTTTTTAAGGTAAATGTTGCTCAGCGGTATAAGCGCCCTTTCGTCCCCGAACTCTCCAAGAGAATGAACTGCAAGATGTCTAACATTTTCATCTTGATCATCAATGGCATTAATCAATACGTCTATTGTATTAGTATTTTTAATTTTCATGAGAGCCCAAAACACAAGCCTACGAAGATCACTATCATTAATTAATTCTATGAAAGGTGTTGTGCCTTTACGTCCGATATCCATTACGGCATCCTCGAGTGCCCAATAAAGCTTATCAGGAGGTTTTTTAGGATTACGCTTATGGATTGCATTCAGTAAACCTTGAACATCATTTGCCTCGTGCATTTGGTCAATCTGTTGAAAGGAAATTTTATGCTTCACTTTCAAGTCCACGTTGTATTTTTATATTGAGCATAATCTTCACATAAATCGGCATTGCCTATCGGGCAGTCAGCATAGTGACAATCATCCGGCAAACAATAATATTTGCCAATATCGTAAAGAGCTAAATCTATTTCCCAAGGATCATTTGGACAGATTTTACGTCCTATTTGTCTTGCTGGATCAGGTTGGAGATCTGGATTGGCAAAAAATATTCTTCCTAATACTGTACAAACATGAGTGTCCGCTGCTATATCACCCTTTCCCGCTATAAGACCATAATTTTTTAGGTGACCCACTATCATGTCTCCTATCTTACGTCCACACCTCATCTTTTCCAAAGCAATATTGACTTCGTACGAATTTTTCCCATCCCATATCATTCTTGTATCCCCATCATAGAAATTTACGATATCGTTGCCAATACGCCATATTCTATCGTGTGCCACACTTAGATAATGTAAATGGAACTCTTTCTTTTTAGATGCCCATTCAGGTTCTGTGTAGTTTTTGACCAAAGAGTCCCACAAGCTGGGAGGATCAGATAAATATCCTTCTACAAATTTTCTAACATTATCCTTTGGATCCCAAGCAGTTTCATGTTTGACCCGATAATTAATTATCGCCCACAAAAAGTATTTGTTAGCATTTTTCATTGACAGCGGTTTTTCGTCTAACCAAGGAGCTTCATAGTCATCTTTTAAGTTAGATGCATGTTGGATTAGCAAATTTCTAATTTGTTGATATTTTTCAGTTTCCACATTATCTCCAGGCTTTATTTACCATGAACTAAACGCTCCCAGATAAACAATACAACCCCGACTAAAAGAACTCCGATAAAAAGCTTAACCCAAATTTCAACCATCAGGTCAAAATTAATCAATCCGATTATTATCAGGATAATTATAGCTAATGCTATTATCGGAATAAGTATCTTACGCATTTAAGTCTGATTTCAATAGAGACTTAATGTTTCAACAAGACGGACATCGCATTTTGCCTGTCCCGTGACAAACAGAACAGGTTTCCATAAACATCGGTCCCATTAACTTTCCATAACCATCACAGCGCTCACACCTAATGACTTTAGCTCCATGACAGGTTGGGCATTGAGCACGAGGTATATTATTTGATCTTGGGCCCTGGGCCGGTTGCGCACTATTGTTCAATCTCTGACCGCATGATTTACAAAACGTATCACGACTGCCGGTTACATTACCACATTTTGGGCAATAAGCCATTTGAGTTACCTCCAAAATGAATCTCTTTTATCAATTAATCTCAAATATAAATAGAGAATTGATTATGCCAATTGTACCACTGCTTTTTAATAGTGGCAATATGTTTTCCCCATGATTAACAAACTTTTTTAATGATTCCGTGTTCATTATTTTAAAAACACGAAAAAACTAAAAACGCACACAAAAAGCACGAAAATCGAATACAAAAACGCTAGACCCCTCGCTCAAAATAAAATTTAACTAAAAATAATTTCCCATCGGCGCAAAAATTCTGATGCGGATTGGTTGGGAATTATTAATTACAAGAGTGCTCGCCATCCCAAGTTTCAAGCTCAAGTCGATGGCTGGTCATAAGTCTGGAAAATAAATGGCCCCGGTTGTATGCCAGGGCCAATTACAAAAGATTGTTGTACAACCTTTACTGGTATCATTTTACAGCATAGATAATTTAGGCACAATGGGAAAATAGTACCAAAGCATGGGTTTACTTTTCGGGCTCAAGCCATTTATTGAACGATACTTCACTTTCCGCGAACAGGGAATTAAGAGAAATTTTCAAAATCTTAGATATTGCAATAATCTCAATGTCAGATAATGGTCTTATTCCCAACTCAATCTTTGCAATTGTAGCCCTATCTACTCTTATCCCCAATAATTGCAGTTGACTAGCCAGTTCCATTTGTGCCATATGGGCATCCCTTCTGGCTTTGCGGATATTCACACCTACTATGTTCTTTCTGCGCACAACTTGAATAATAAGGGATAAATAGTCGTAATAGTGTTCTCGTAGCGCACATTTTATGTTATAATAGCCACGAGCATACTAATTATTCACAGGGGGATGAAATAATGAAGAGAATCCATTCGATAATTGCTATCGTGCTGGTATTAATAACCTTATCAGTTTATGGGTGCGGTTCTACAACAACGATTATCCAGCAAGCTCCTAATTCCGTATATACTCCACCTGCTGCGCCAACATTGACTGATATCACGGTAACACCATCATACCCATCTAATTTAACAGTAGGTTACACCCAGCAGTTTACCGCTACTGCTGCATATTCTAATGGCTCAACAGCAGATGTTACCTCTCAGGCAACATGGAATAGTGGCAATCCAAATATCGCTGCATTTAATTCATCAGCGGGACTTGTAACAGGAATCAGTGCTGGAACTGTTGGCATAACGGCAACATTTTCAGGACTTGTTAGCACACCAATAACTTTGACGGTAATTTCTGCTCCGATTACAACAGTTCCACCAGTTTCTATTACCACACTGTGGAGTGTACAAGATCAAGTATTCAAGCCGTCAACGTATGACACGGCCCCGCCTAATGGGGTCTACGCGCAAGCAGGTGAGACGTTAACATTTTCTTGGTCGGCAGATGGCGGATTAGTAGGGTATATTTTCACTGAGAATCAATACAATAACTGGAAAAATAATTTGGCGGGATTACCATCATCTTATGAGGGTTACAATTCAGGTTCTACAGGCTCGATTACAGTAACAATCCAGAATAGTGATACCTATTATGCCGTTCTATTTAATAATGCTCTTGGTATTTTGGGCAGTGGCCCCAACGTAGAAGTTTATCAAGCCACACTCACAGAACATTGAGCACCTGGGTAAATATTGGAGCGTAACTACGATCATGGAGGCAAAATCTATGTACTGTACAAAATGTGGACATGAGAGTTCTGAAGACGATGTTTTTTGTCGGAAGTGTGGTTTTCCACTAAAGCCGACGACCTCGGCTACTGTTATGCAAAAACCAGAAACAAACAGCAACGCACAGGGGACAACAAGAATAAAACAAAAGAATGGGTTTGCGACTGCATCTTTAGTCTGCGGAATACTTGGATGCCTATTTGCCCCACTATCAATTCTTGCAATCATCTTTGGTGCAATAGGAATGGGTCGCAAAGACAAGAGCAAGAGAGGTATTGCCATAGCAGGATTTGTACTGGGTGTAGTTGGAGTCATTGCATGGGTAATCTTTTATGCATGGTTCTTCCAGTACAAACAGATCCATGGGTATTATCCTGGCGGTGCAAGTTAGGTTTTGATGCTCGTCACCCCAAATTTCAAGCGCAAGTCGATGGGTGGGTAAGCGCTCAAGGTAAGTGACATAACCCTTGGACTTGACTCCAAATAGTGGTATGGGTACGATTGCCGAGCGCTCTTATCTTTTAACGTCACAACTGCCCTTAGTACTAATGACTGTCATTATTTCGCCTAATGGTTCATAGACATAATAATCCACAATTGTTAAACTAATACTATCGATTTTGCCTACAAAGGTTAAGTTTTTTATTTCGACCGTTTATCATCTCCGATAGAATCTCGCCGGATAACGGCGAAAAACATGAGGGTTGTCGTTATCATGTCTTTCTTATTTCCAAAGCCAAAAAAAAACGTATAGAGACAAAAGGGGATATTTAAGGTTTAAAGACACCGATAAACTTGTTCATAGATGGGTTGCGGAGAAGAATTTAGGGCATTCTCTGCCACCAGGTGCCGTTGTTCATCATATAAATCGAAATAAGAGAGACAACAGACCAAGTAATCTTAGAGTGTATTCTTCCCAAAAGGAGCACCAGAGAGTTCATTCAGGCTGTTTATTTTTAATGGTTATGAGCGGTTTTTCTTTGTTAATGCTTTTAATGTGTCTGTTACTTTACCTATAGATATATTGCTATTTCTCGATTCACTCTTTACTACGTCCACATTTTATCAAAATAATCATTGGTGTTCAGTTACGTTCACTCTCCAAAGATTGATCGCCACCCCAAGTTTCAAGTGCAAGCCAATGGATTGGGAAGTGCTCACGATAAAATATTAATTCGATCGATGGTCATTGAATGTAACCTTCCTCTGTTTTTTATGAATTAATCTTTGAAAATTATTTAAGCCAAAGAATGCGCCCGTTTTTATTGAGAATGTAGAACCAATTAATGTTTGCTATTGACATAATCATAGACTATGTGTATCATCTAAAAGCAAAGTAATATTAAAGGCTAATATAGTTTGCCAAAATTAAAACCATATCCAATTTTTATCAGCCACGCATGGAATCATAGTTTTGAATATGATCGACTTGTGAATCTTCTGAGCAAAGCGAAGCGTTTTGACCTTCGTAATTGTAGCATTCCTAAAACCAAACGCTTGCACACTAAAACGGATGCACAATTGGAACGAGCATTACGAAATCAAATAGCTCGTTCCAATTCAGTATTGGTAATTGCAGGTATGTGGGTCAAAAACCGGGAATGGATAAAAAAAGAGATTAAAATTGCCTTTGAAAAACATAAAAATATCGTTGTTATAAAGCCTCACGGTGCTCAAAAAATGCCTAAAGAACTTCAGGGGCTACCTCAGCAAGTTGGTTGGGATACTCAACACATTATTAGGGCCATTAGGCATCCAGTCAAAATGGACCCTAATATTCTAAATGATCTTGAACTACGTTCTGAAACTAATGATTCACCTGCTGCATCTTGGCAACAAAATATAGCTAAAAATCCGGATTTTGCCGCTCTGCAAGAGTGGATTAACGACCCTGAGAGTCCTGACGCTGAACCATTCAAAAATAGATCTAAAGCCCTAGAAAGAAGGCGTGGAGTAAGCGGCTAAAATTATGACAAAACAATTGGATCACTCCAAAGAAAATATCGTAGATTATTTATTACGCAACGGGCTTGCGAATATGCCCCTTTCTGTAATTTCCTCTAAACTAAGTCATGTTGCAAAAGAATTCATTTCTTTAAATAATTCACTTAGAAATAAAAATATCAAAGGGTATTTATTACAACTACCAGTTCCAAGGAAGACAACTATTGACAATCGCTGGCTCCCTGATTTTGTTTGGAGTATTTTTTGCGAACATAATTCTTCTTTATCTCACTACCCAATAGGAGATATTCTCGAGAGATCCGTTAAGCAGACTGTTACCTCTTTATATTTCATGGAGCGAGATGACACTTGTTGGCGCTCCCGCTCTGTGACCGCATTCAATCTAACTTTGGTGTCCGAGTACATAGCTTAATTTAGCTGACCGGAGCGGAGTTTGGAGCTCCGCCC
>Ga0326727_10017006_pt1 | contig 15202 bp, 8 predicted proteins | sample MB2enrmetagenome_FD_207643 | JGI IMG/M metagenome (GOLD analysis project Ga0326727, IMG submission 207643) | Lab enriched peat soil microbial communities from McLean, Ithaca, NY, United States - MB29MY | ecosystem: Environmental > Terrestrial > Soil > Wetlands > Peat | place: USA: New York... | reverse complement strand
CGGTTGAAGTCAAACACGCACGTTGGAAATCTCTGGATGCCATCATTCAATACGCCGAAGGGGGTGAATGCCGGCACTCTGGAATTCTCACCTACTTCAAGGATGTCGATCGGATTCAGTCCTGCGGCCATTGCGATATATGTGACCCCGGCTCCCCGAGAAGAGTTCCGCATACCTTCCCGGCTCCCACAAAGACACCTATCCGGAAGGGAAAGCCAAAGGAGAAAAAACCCCGGATCGAAAGAATTGCAACTCCCTTGAATGCTCAAGAATCCGCGAGGATGAGGGCCATCAAAGACTGGCGACTTGAATATGCGAGGACACTAGACGTGCCGGCCTTCTTGGTTTTTAGCAACCGAACATTGGAAGACCTGGCCAGAAAGGCCCCCGGAACCTTAGCCGAGTTGGAAGAAGTATATGGACTGGGCCCTCAGAAGATCGAAGTGTTTGGGAAAGAACTGCTTGAAATCCTCTACAGGGTAGTCTAAAGCTGACCAGCACATTTTTGAAAAGATGCTTTTTGTCACCCCTGGTTGACATCTCTCCTTTTCACCCCTGGTTGTCGCCCCTCCTTGTCGCTTTGACAGACAGAGCGGGAAAGACGGAAAATCTTATAGAGGCCGGGCAGTCATTTCGAGAGGCTTGGCGAGGTGAGATAGCCTGGGTTCGTTTCAGCCGGTTTCGGGGGCTCCCGTAAGCCGGCGTCCGCTCTTTGATAACTTAAGCCGCAACAGCCGCCCGCCCCCCTCACCCCCCCCTGAAACTGTAAACTTTTGTGCACTTTTGTAAACCCCCCTCCTGAAAGGCTTGCGAGAGTGAGGAATCAGCAAAGGGGTGCTGGGACGGTTGCTGAAAGAATGCGTGCTGAAGAGGGTAAAAGGAGGGTAAAACCGGTAAAAATACCACACAACGACCGTTTTTTGCACCTGTTTGTTCACAACGGGCATTATGGCTCTGCTGCCCCAGGAATAGAGAGAAAGAGAACGGTGTGTGTAGTATTGTCGAGCGGTACCCGTCATGCTCGACACTTATGTCGAATCTCTCCCGAAGAAAGCGGTGAAAGAGCAGTGGTTTCAGGCCTTCCGAGAAACCGCGTTCTGGTATGGTTATTGCTTAAATGGTATAATATATAAGATCGCAATTGCAGTGAAGGAGAGTAGTATGAAAAAGACCGTTCCGATTGCCTTGGTTCTTCTCATTGGGATAGCACTGGCTTTCCCGCAACCAGGCTACTCGTGGGGTCATCGGTGGTACGGCCCGGGGGCGGTTGTAGGGGCAGGTGCGGCAGTTGTAGGGGCAGGGGCGGCGCTCCTTGGTGCCGCCGTCGGCGGCCCAGGGTACGGGTATTATGGGTCACCGCCTGCCTATGGCTACCCCGCTCCGGCCTATGTGTATGGGTATCCTTACTACGGACCTCGGGACTATTCGGGCTACGGGTACCATGGTTATTACGGCGGAAGGGGCTATTACGGACACCGGCGGTAGATGGGGACAAGCCTGTTCTCTCACCTATATAGTGGAGGATAGAATCACTCGAAGTGAACACGACACCGACAAACTGAGGCTTACGGAGCGGTTGGTTCTCCGACAAAGTAATTGAGTGGATACTGCAAGTCTAAGTGTAGTATGGGAGTTCGTATCATGAAAAGTTTAACGGTAGTAGCAATAATGGTATTAATTGGAATTCTGGCAATTGTGCCAATGACATATGCACGTGGCGGTCACGGAGGTGGCGGTCACGGCGGTGGTGGTGGTGGTCATTTCGGTGGTGGTGGCCATTATGGAGGATTCTCTGGAAGTAGCCATTACTCATCAGGTGGAGTTTCGCATTATGGAGGATCTTCACACTATGGTTATAGTGGAGGGTATGGCGGAAGAGCTTACGGAGGGTATGGCGGCGGATACAGAGGAGGGTATGGCGGCGGATACAGAGGAGGGTATGGAGGCGGATATAGTAGGTACTATTACAGAGGGTATGCACCGGGAGGAGCCCTATTCGGAGCTTTTCTGGGTGGAATAGTTGCCGGAGGCGTCTTCAGTCCATTCTGGTGGCCTTACTACGCTGTAGCAGTACCTCCAGCCTATTATGATCCATATTATCAATATCCCTATCCTGCACCTCCTTACGTAATTGAGGTTCCACCCGCTGAGGCTACTACCGCTTATCAGCAGGGACCTCCACCGGCAGCACTGCCGCCAAACCAATGTTATGCACCCACAACTGATGCGAATGGGAATGTAATCAAAGACAATAGTGGTAACATGACTCCCGACTTTTCCAAGCCGGTACCATGTCCTCCACAACAATAGGAAAGAAGAAGGAGAACAGTGAGGATTTAACTTCTTACTATTCCCCTCAGGTTAGTCAATGGACAGTTCTACAGTGGCGCGCAGGAATAACCTTCAGCCGGGAAAGGAGAACATAACAAAATGAACTGGACACGAGGTTTTCTTGTATTCTTGGCCTTGGCCTTGCTCGGCGGATGCGCAACGATGCCCACCGGCCCGACCGTCACGGTGTATCCGGCTCCCGGAAAGCCTTTTGAGGTATTCCAGGCCGATGATTATGCGTGCAGGGAATGGGCCCAACAGCAGATAGGCGGAGCATCGCCAAGTCAAACCGCCAATCAGAACCTCGCCAGCGGAGCAGTCGTCGGAACGCTGGTAGGCGCCGGGCTCGGTGCGGCCATCGGCGCTGCCACGGGCAACGTGGGTGCCGGTGCTGCAATCGGTGCGGGGGCCGGCCTCCTCGGTGGAACCTCTGTGGCGAGCGGTCCTGCCGCTTCTTCCCGGTATCAGCTCCAGAGGCGCTATGACATAGCCTATCAGCAATGCATGTATGCGAAGGGAAACCAGATCCCCGGTGTCCGGCCGGTGCGAGCCTATGGGCCACCGCCGCCTGCCTACGGACCGCCGCGCTATCGTTCAGGGCCTCCCGCTCCGGTTCTTCCGCCTCCAAGACCAACTCCGGCAGCTGTTCTCCAGCCAATCTATTTCGATCTTAACAAATCCGTTATCAGACCTGATGCTGCGGAGACTCTGAAGAAAAACCTCGAATGGTTCACGCAGAACCTGGACAAGAAGGTGAGGATCCAGGGAAACTGCGACCCAAGGGCAACAGAAAAGTACAACCGTGCTTTAGGTCAGAGAAGAGCAGACGCAACGAAGGAGTACCTTGTCGGTCTTGGCGTGAATGCAAGACTCCTTGAAACGATGAGCTATGGAAAAGACAGGCCAAGTTGTGAGGCAAAAGACGAATCCTGCTGGGCAAGGGAGAGGAGGGTAAACTTCGAGCCGATGCATGGGGTCAGGGTAAGCCCTTGACCGAGGACAGGCATCTTAGAAAAGACCGGAAAAGCGCAGTACCATCCTGAAGCCGTTTCCGTCCTTGGGCGAATAGCAATCGTATATAGGTCAAATTGATCACATTTGGGGTTTGTAAGACCCGGGACCGGGGTCTGCGCCTCTCGGGAAGCCTACAGGCCATGCCGTCAAGGTAAGGTTTAAGTCTTCGCGGGCGACTGCCGATATACCGGGCAGTGAGTTCCGCCTTTGCAGGAGCGACAGCCGTATGGAATCTCTGAACTTTCTGCGTCATCGCGTGGTATGATGATTACGGGCAAAATCCCCTTCAAAGGTGAGCTATGAACACGGACGACAACTCTGCCGATTCAGACCGTTCAAGGGGGATAAGGGCCGAAGAGATGCTCCGGGAATACGAGAAAGCCGTCGAAAGTTCACGTGACATAATCGCCACCGTCGATCGCGATTATCGCTACCGCCTCGTAAACGCTACGTTCCTTAACTACAGGGGCATGCGCAAGGAACAAGTTATTGGACGCTCGGTCGCAGAGATTATGGGCAGGGATGTGTTTGAGCAGGTGGTGAAGGAAAACATTGACAGGTGTTTCCAAGGCGAGACCGTCCGCTACGAAATGAAACATACCTATCCCGGGTTGGGGGAGAGAGCATTGCTGGTCTCTTGTATGCCCGTAGGAGGCGCCGAAGGAATCGATAGGGTTGCCGCGGTAATAAGGGACATCACCGATCAAAAGAAGGCGGAGAATGCCCTCCAGGAAAGTGAAGAGAAGTTCAGGCTGTTGTTTGAAAAATCGGTTGACCCCATACTTCTATTCGATGGGGACATATTCATAGAGTGCAATGAAGCTGCCGTACGGCTCATGGGCTGCTCCGGCAAGGCCCAGTTGATCGGGCTTCGCCCAGTGGATTTGTCGCCGGAAGGTCAGCCTGACGGCAGTCTGTCATCGGAGAAGGCGCGGGAAGTTGTCGACGCCGCCCTGAGAAAGGGGGTAAACCGCTTCGAGTGGGTGCACCGCACCTTTGATGGCGAAGACCTCTGGGTTGACGTTTCGCTCACGACGATACCGCTTTGCGGAAAGAGGATCATGCACACGGTATGGAGGGACATCAACATCACCGAGCGCAAGCGTGCGGAAGAGGCGCTAAAGGCCGCCCACCAACAGCTCTTAGAGATCATCGAGTTCCTCCCCGATGCCACCTTCGTCATCGACCTTGAGAAAAGGGTGATCGCATGGAACAGGGCCATCGAGGAGATGACGGGCGTGAAGAAGGAGGATATGCTCGGAAAGGGAGACTACGCGTACGCAGTCCCTTTCTACGGGAAACCGCGTCCCGTGACCATCGACCTGGTCCTTGGGGATGCGGAGGGGTTCAGACAGTATGACTTTGTGAAGCCGGAGGGGGACGCCCTCCTTACCGCAGGCTATGTGCCCATGACCTATGAAGGCAAGGGCGCCCACCTGTCCGCAAAGGCGTCGCCTCTCTTCGATGCGGAAGGGCATGTCATCGGCGCCGTCGAATCGATCAGGGACATTACCGAGCAGAAACAGACGGAAGAGGCATTGAAAAACAGGGAACGGGAACTGGAGGACAAATCGGTGAACCTTGAGGAGGCCAACGCTGCCTTGAAAGTACTGTTGAGGCACAGGGATGAAGACAAAAAGACGCTTGAAAGCACGGTTCTGGCCAACATCAGGGGGCTTGTATTCCCCTATATCGAAAAACTGAGGAGCAGGAGCCTTAACGATAGCCAGGCGACTTGTCTGAACACAATCGAGTCAAATCTTAATGAAGTGATCTCACCGTTCCTCCAGAAGATGACTGCCATGTATGCTCATTTCACGCCAATGGAGATTCAGGTAGCGGATCTCATCAAGAACGGCAGGACGAGCAAAGAAATTGGCGAACTCTTAAAAGTAAGCATGGGAACCGTTCATACACACAGAAATAATATCAGAAAAAAGCTTGGTCTCAGTAATGAGAAAACCAACCTGCGCACCTATCTTCTTTCGCTTCAGGAATAGCAAAAAACCGCGAAGAACACGATGCAATGAAACGAATGCCGGCCCCGTCCACCTGTTCCTGTTCGCCTTCATCAAAAAATGAGTGTAGAGAAAAGCTATACCCTAATTCCATAATACTTCACCTTTATTCTCCTTAACCCTCGGCGACGATCCGCGATGAAAGTATATGATGAACGGTCGGCTATATAGTCCATTCGCGGACGGCAGAGCCGTTCTTGGCGGTTCCGCGAAAGGAGAGATGAGCCGGGGGCTCGAAAACGTCTCCGGAGCTACGGTCCTCGGCGATGGACGCATCGCTCTGATCCTCGACGCGCATCAGATCATTTATTCAAAAGAAGAGAGGGGAATGATCGAAGCGGTGTGATGGGACCGGACGCGAGAATAGATGCAATCAGTGTCAAGGTCGAAGCAGGTGAAGACCAAATAAACAGGAGAAGGAGGTCAGAAATGCGTTTCAGGGACATGAAGATCGGTGCAAGACTGGGTATTGGATTCGGAGTACTGATGACGCTGCTTTTAGTCGTGGCTGTCTTCGGCGTGAGCAGTATGAAATCGATCAGTGGCAGGCTGGACGGCATCGTGAAGGAAGGCAATGTGAAAGTGAAGCTTGCCAGAGACGGGGCACAGGCAATCGGCGACATCTCGGAAGATGTCCTCGTAGATACTTTTGTTAATGACAACACCGCCAAGACGAAGGCAAAAGAGGGGTTGGCGGCTGCCAGGGAGCAGTACAACGCCGCGTCCAGTCAGCTCGAAAAGATGGAAACATCAGGGAAGGGCAAAGATTTACTGGCCAGAGCCGCTGAAAATCTCAAGATAGGAAGAGAGGCAAATAATACCATCCTGAAGCTGGTGGGCCAGAAGAAGATGAATGAGGCAACCGCCATTTACCTGACGCAAGCCAGGCCCGCCACGGCGAAGGTGCAGGAGGCCTTCGGGGAACTCGTGAAGTACCAGGAAGGGCAGACGACAATGCGCTATGAGGAGGCGATGAGCACTTACACGTGGACGCGCAATCTCCTCATCATGATCGGGATTCTTGCGTTGGCCTTCGGAGGCGCCACCGCCCTGCTCCTCACCCGCAGCATCGGGAAGCCCCTTTCAAACCTTGTTGCAGCAACGGACAGGCTGGCCCTGGGAGACGTGAGCGTCGTTCTCGATGTGCAGGGCAAAGACGAAATGGGTGTGCTCGCCAGCTCCTTCAGGAACATGATCGAGGGCATCAAATCCTCCGCCACCGCCCTGGAAAAGATGGCTGCGGGCGACCTGAACATAGAGATCCAGGCGAGGTCGGAAAAGGATGTCCTGGGAAAGAACCTCCTCGCCGTGGTGACCACGCTGAAAGGCGTCAACGACAGCATAGACAAATTGTACAGGGAACAGAAGGCCGGGGACATTGAGTATTATATACCGGTGGAACAGTTCTCGGGCGCTTACAAACAGGTGGCAAGCGGCGTCAACGGGCTGGTACAGCTGCACGTCGACAACATACTTAAGTTTCTCGGCATAGTTACCTCCTATGCCGAGGGTGATTTTTCTCAGGTCCTGGAGAAGATGCCCGGCAAGCAGATAATTGCGAACGAAAAGATGGACCTCCTGCGTGAGAACCTCCTGAAGGTGATAGGCGAGATCAAGGGCCTTACAGAGGCGGTTCAGGAAGGAAGGCTGGAGACGAGAGGAAACGCGTCTGTCTTCGAGGGCGACTGGGCAAAGCTGGTGGGCGGCATCAATGCGCTGATCGACGCCTTCGTGCGGCCGTTTTCCATAATCTCCTCGTCTATGGAATCGATCTCCAAAGGCGACATGCCTCCGAAGATTACAGAAACCGCCAAGGGTGACTTCGATAAACTCAAGGGCCAGTTGAATGCCCTCATCGATGCGATGAACGAGATTACGTCGGTAGCCCAGCAGATAGCAGGCGGCGATCTCACGGTTACCGTGAAGGAGCGCTCTTCGGAAGACAAGCTGATGCAGGCGCTCGCGAAGATGGTCCAGGGCCTCATCGAGGTAGTGGGAAACATACGGGAAGCCACGAACCAGGTCGCAAGCGGCAGCCAGGAGATGAGCGCGACGGCAGAGCAGATCTCCCAGGGTGCCACGGAACAGGCGGCGTCGGCGGAGGAAGCCTCTTCTTCGATGGAAGAAATGGCTGCCACCATCAAGCAGAACACCGACAATGCCCAGCAGACGGAAAAGATCGCGCTCAAGTCGGCGGAGGACGCCATAGGGAGCGGCAAGGCGGTAACCGAGACCGTGGGCGCCATGAGAGAGATTGCGGGCAAGATATCGATCATCGAGGAGATCGCCCGCCAGACCAATCTCCTGGCCCTCAACGCCGCCATCGAAGCAGCCCGGGCGGGGGAGCACGGCAAGGGCTTTGCGGTCGTGGCGTCCGAGGTACGGAAGCTCGCCGAACGGAGCCAGACGGCCGCCGGCGAGATCAGTAAGCTCTCCGTGTCGAGCGTACAGGTAGCTGAGAAGGCCGGAGAACTCCTGAGCAAGTTGGTGCCGGATATCAAGAAGACGGCCGAGCTGGTGCAGGAGATCAGCGCGGCGAGCGCCGAGCAGAACACCGGCGTCGAGCAGGTGAACAAGGCCAGCCAACAGCTTGACCAGGTGATCCAGCAGAACGCGGGCGCCGCCGAGGAAATGTCTTCAATGGCGGAAGAGCTCTCGTCCCAGGCGGAGCAGCTCCAGAGCTCCATCTCATTCTTCAAGCTCGGGTTCGAGACGTCGCGGGACAAACCCGCCCTAAGGCCCCGTAAGGTCACAAGCAGGCCCGCGGTAAAGGTAAATGAGCCGGCGCCGAAGGCGAGGGCGGCGGCTGAGGGCATCACCCTGGCGATGGAAGATGCGAGTGACGGGAAAGACCAGGGGTTCGAGCGGTATTAAGAGGGGAATGCGTGCGGGAAGCCATGGCTTCCCGCACGCATGCATAAAAAGGAGGCAACGAAATGGTAATCGGAATAACTGAGACGGAACAATACCTGACTTTCAAGCTGGCGGACGAAGTCTTTGCGGTGGAAGTCGCCAAGGTGAGGGAGATACTCGATCATACATCCATTACGAAAGTGCCGAAAACTCCCGATTTCATGCGAGGCGTCATCAATCTGAGGGGCAGCGTGGTGCCGGTTCTCGATTTGCGCCTCAAGTTCGGCATGTCGAAGACGGAGCAGTCGGTCGACACGTGCATTATTGTCCTGGAAATAGCGTTCGAGGAGGAGATTATCGTGCTCGGCGCCCTTGCCGATTCCGTGCAGGAGGTGATCGAGCTTGAGCCTGACCAGATCGAGCCTGCGCCGAGGATCGCCGGGCGTATCAGGATAGATTTCATAAAGGGCATGGGAAAGCGGGGAAACGCCTTCATCATGATCCTCGACATAGACAAGGTCTTCTCCCTCGACGAGCTGGAGGCCATACAGAGGCCGGGAGCCGAACAGGCGGTGGCTTGAAGCGCAAGAGACGAAAGGACTTGACATGGAACGCAGGGCGGAGAAAGGCATAATTCCCGAAGAGCCGGGCCTCAATAAGAAAGACTTTTTCCGCCTGAGCGTATTTATTGAATCGACAACGGGCATAAGAATACCGGAATCAAAGAAAACCATGCTGGAGGCGCGACTTCAAAAGCGCCTCCGGTCCCTCCGCCTCTCCTCCTTCGACCAGTACTGCGCCTATTGCTTCAGCAAAAAGGGCATGCAGGACGAATCGATCCATATGATCGACGCGGTGGCGACGAACAAGACGGATTTCTTTAGAGAACCGGAGCATTTCGACTACCTGTCCGACCTGGTGCTGCCCGAGCTGATACGCCTTTACGGCATCGGGATCCGGAAGACCTTGAAGGTATGGAGCGCCGGCTGCTCGACCGGCGAAGAAGCATATACCCTCGCAATGGTGCTCAGTGAATTCGCCAGCGTATGTCCGGGCTTTTCTTTCTCGGTCCTTGCGACCGATATCTCGACAAAAGTGCTGGAAATTGCAAAGACCGGGGTCTACGAAGAGCAAAGCGCGGAACCGATACCTCTGGAGCTGAAAAAAAATATCTCCTTCGTTCGAAGGAGAGGGTCCTTGTCAAGGTGGCTCCGGAAATCAGAAAAATGGTCGATTTCCGCCGTGTGAACCTGATGGATGAAGAATACGGGATGCCCGAGATGCACGTGATCTTCTGTCGGAACGTCATTATCTACTTTAACCGCCACACGCAGATCCTGCTCTTGCAGCGGCTCTGCCGGCGTCTCGCGCCGGGCGGCTATATATTTATGGGCCATTCCGAAACGCTTCATGGCATGCCGTTGCCGCTGATGTCCGTGGCGGCCGCCATATATAGAAAGACAGATAAGGGCTTCCCATGATCAGCCTTGAGACCGGGCGAGCTCTATCCGCGAATTTAACGGGACGAAGAAATTACTCGGCAGGGGCGAGGCGATTTTTGATGCATGTGCCGCTCCCGCGCCCCCGGCTTTATAGTGCTTTGCCGGGCCGGCCCTCCGGGTGGAGCCTTTGAATGCAACTCGGTATAAGAAACGGACTGAAGGACCCGGCAGCCGTCTTTTCCATCGATAAACAGGCCAAATCCCAGGTGAGCGATGGCCGGATGATATTGGCAGTATCGGCGCGGGAATCGGAAGCAGACAAAAGGCCGGTTGGCTAAGTCATGGGAAAGACGGGTTGTTTTTCGCTTCCGCTTTGCGCCTAAATACGTAATATTTATATATCTTAATATATCTATACATATTGATTTTACGGGGGTTTTCCACCTGCTCAGTGCATGAGCACAATGCGGATATATGAGGAATATCAGATGCTTACCTCTGCCCGTCAACAAGAATTCCACTCTTTTTCAACAGTAATTGTGCAAACGGCCTGGATAATCCAATAAAAGCGGAGGCTTGTGCGGAAGAACGAGAAGTGTGAAGATCGCTAAGCCCTATACGGCGGGTTGTCCGTCGAGCACCGTCCTGATGGTCTTTGCTATTTCCCGCTTCGTGAGCGGTTTCATCGTAAACGCCCTGACGCCGGCCGCCTTTGCCGCATCGGCATCGATGAGGTGGCTGAACCCGGTGCACATGATTATAGGTATGTCGGCCCTTACCGCAAGCATTTCGCGGGCAAGCTCAACGCCGGTAATCTCGGGCATGGTCACATCGGTGATAACCAGATCAAACCGGCCGGGATCGGTCCTGAAGAGCGCCAGAGCCTCAGAGCTGCTTGTCGTGACGGTCACCTGATACCCGAGATCCTCCAACATATCCCGACCCATTTCAGCGAGCAATTCCTCGTCGTCCACGAAAAGGACCCGCTCGGTCCCCGAGGATACCGGGTGCTCGGTAAGGTCCTCTCCGGACAACTCTGCCTCCACCATGGGAAGATACACGGTGAACTTCGAGCCCGACCCTGCCTCGCTCTCAGCGAAGATGTATCCTTCGTGCTGGTGCACAATGCCGTGAACGACCGAGAGACCGAGGCCGGTCCCCTCTCCCACCTTCTTTGTCGTGAAGAAGGGATCGAATATTCGGTTCATGATGCTCGGGGATATGCCCGCCCCGGTATCACGAACCGCGAGCCTTACATACAGCCCCGGCTTCATCGCCCGGCGGACCCCCTCCGGTTCATCGACCGTCCGGTCGCTCACTTCCACATCAAGGACCCCGCCCTTCTCCCGCATGGCTTGGACGGCATTTGTACAGAGGTTGAGCACCACCTGCTGCATCTGCACGGGGTCGGCGAAGACCATTCCCGGCTCGTTCTTGACATCCAGCCTGATGCTTATGGTGGCGGGCGTAGACGATCTGATAAATTTTACCGTCTCCGTGACTATGCCGCCCAGGAGAACCGGTTTTTTCTCCTGCTCCGTCTTCCTGCTGAAGGCGAGCATGCGCTTGATCAATTCCCGACCGCGCAAGCCCGCTTCCAGCACCCGGTCGAGGTGGCGCCTGTCATGGTCCCCGTCGGCGATGTGGTCCCGGACAACCTCCGTGAACCCTATGATGGCGGCAAGGATATTGTTAAAGTCGTGGGCGATGCCGCCGGTGAGCGTGCCGAGGGCTTCCATTTTTTGCGCCTGCCGGAGCTGCGCTTCGATGTGCTCCCGTCCTTTAGTCTCCTGCACCAACTGTTCGTACGCCTCCTTCAGCTCCCCGGTGCGTTCCTTGACGCGTGTCTCCAACTCGTCGTGGGCCTTACGCAGCGCCGCTTCGGCCTGAACGCGGAGCCGCTCCTGTTCGAGCGCATCAAGGGCGTAGGAAACATCGGCGCTCAATGCTTCGAGCAAACCGACCTGTTCCGCGTCAAAGGCATCCGGCTCGTAGGCGTAAAGCGTGAATGCGCCGACGACCTTGCCCTGGCGGCGCAGGGGAAATGCGGCCGAGGCGTGAAACCCGTGAAGCCGGGCCCGTTCCCGCCAGGGTAGAGTGGCGGGATTGGTCACAAAGTCATCGTTGAGTGCCGGCCGGTTCTCCCGGACGCAGGTGCCCGTCGGGCCCTGGCCCCATACGCCCCCGGTCTCCACTTTGATCTCTTTCAGGTAATCAGCCTCCAGCCCGCAGAAAGCCACTGGGAGCACCCTTTCTCCTTGTACCTGCCCGATCCAGACAAGGGGAAAACCTCCCACTTCAGCCATGATGCTGCAGACTTCCGTAAACAACGACTGCTCGTCGTGGACCCGCACGATGGCCTCGTTCACCCGGCTTAGCACTGCGTAGAGCCGTGCCAGACCGGCAATCCTGTTCTCGTCGCGCTGGCGAAGGGTGATGTCGCGGGCGTAGATGCGCACCACGTTGAACCCGGAGATCAGATGAATAGCCTCATCGAAGACCCTCCCGTTGATCGTGACCTCGCGGTTCACCATCACGTCGGTCTGCCTGTCCCAGCCGCTCAACAAGGCGTCAATATCCCCAGGTAAAAAGGCGGCCGCCTCTTTTCCGCCCAGGCCCGCCCTTTCGAGGGTGGCTTGCGTGCCGGGGTTGGAGAAGGTGACTTTACCGGAGGCGTCGACCTCCAAGATCGGGTTCGGGTTGATCTCGGGGAAAGAGGCAAGGTGGCGTATGCGCTCTTCCGCCCGCTTCAGCTCGGTGACATCGCTTCCCACCGCGAGAATCTCCGCGACCCGGCCGTTTTCATCGAAAATCGGCCTGTTCGTCCAGGCCATCCAGACCCTGCGGCCGTCCCGGCAGACGTTTTCATTGACATTGTTCACATGGCGCTCCGGGTGCTCCACAACCTCCCGGAGCAGGCCCCTCAAGTCGGTTCCGGCAAGGTCACGTTCCGGTACGAGGATGGTCACATCCCTGCCTGCCACCTCTTCCGCGCTGTAGCCGAAAAAGGCCTGGGCGTACTCGTTGAAAAAGGTGATAGTACCGTCAGCCTTGTAGCGGATGATCGCACTGTTGGCGGTTTGCACCAGCTCTCGGTAGCGGCTCTCGCTTTGCCGCAGGGTTTCCTCGGCCTGTATCCGCCCCGTGATATCGACATAGGTGATCACCACGCCCTCGATGCGGTTATCACCCGTCCTGTAGGGAAGGATGGTGCGCACGTACGAGGCGTCGTTGATGGTCAGCTCCTTTCTTATAGGCGCCAGGTTGTCGAGGACTGCTTGGGCTTCGGCAATGAGATCGGGTCCGAGGTTTTCCCTCGACATATCCATGATGGGTCGCCCAACGTCACCGGGGATAAGCGTGATGAGCCGGGCCATGGCAGGGGTAAAGCGCTTTACCCGGAGCCAATGATCGAGGAAGATGGTGGGGATGCTGGTGCTCGTGAGAAAGTTGTTCAGGTCGTTGTTGGTCTCTTCCTGTTCCTCTATCTTTGTCTGAAGCTGAGAGTTGACGGTTGTCAGCTCTTCATTGAGGGACTGCAGCTCTTCTCTTGACGTCTCCATCTCTTCGTTTGCCGCCTGAAGCTCCTCGTTCGAGGACTCCAGCTCCTCGTTCACGCTTTTCAGCTCTTCAATGTGACTCTGGAGGTCGTCCCGCATCGAGGCGAGCTCTTGTTCGAGCTGATGGACGGCGGTTTCTTCGACGGCAGCGGCATCCAGGGCGGCTTCCGCCCCCTCCGGCACGTTTCCCTTCTCCCTGAAGGTGATCAGGAAGAGGTTCTCCTGCAGCTTCGAGATGTGGATGAAGACCTGCTTGTGCCGTTCATCCACGGTGATACTCGTGCGGAGAATGACCGGCTTGGCCTCCTGTGTCGCACGGTAGAGCCCCCCTCTGATCCTGTTCCGCAGTTTCTCCGGCAAAAGGTCCAGGAGGTTTTGTGTAGGCGCCCCGCGCGGTTGATGGAGGTAGCGGTTCGTGGGGCCGTTATGGTAGAGGATGTCATGGTTCTGGTTGATGGCGACTGCAGCGGGTGCATGTTCCTCGAGGAGGGCCGCCTGGATGAAATGGATGATCGACTGCCGATGCTCGGGCGCCGGTTTTTGCTTCGATGCGGCACGGTCTGTGGCAAAGGGCATTGACAGAGTTATCCTCGCAACCTGCTTCGCTTCGGCCTTCCGGTAGATGCGGCATTTCTTGTGGGCGAGGCTGAGAAAAAGACTGCCGATCCTGCCCGGCGACTCCGCGTTGCCGAGAAAGAGATAGCCGCCCGGCTTAAGGGCATAGTGGAACAGGGATATGCACCTTTCTTGTGCCTCGGCCTCCAGATAGATCAGCAAGTTGCGGCATATTATCAGGTCCAGCCGGGAAAACGGGGGGTCGGTAAGAAGGTCCTGCCTGGCGAATATCACGGCCTGCCGAATCTCCTTGTTGACGGTAACGGAAAGGCCGTCTTCTGAAGAAGTGAAATAGCTCCGGAGGTAGTCCGGGGGAAGATCCGCTGAGATGCTTGCCGGATACACGCCCTCCCGGGCCCGCTCTAAAGCGCGGTCATTCACGTCCGTGGCGAAAACCTGGGTCTCCCTTTTGCTGCCCGCCACGCCAAGCTCATGCCGGAGCATCATGGCAACGGAGTATGCCTCTTCACCCGTGGCGCACGCGGCGGTCCAAGCCCTGATGGGCGTGGCGGAATCCTCGGCAACGAGCTTCCTCGTTACCTCCAGGTGGAGGGCCTTCCAGGCCAACCTGTCTCTGAAAAACGAGGTAACCCCTATCAGAAGGTCAGAGGCGAGCTGCCCCGCCTCCTGATCCCTGGAGGCGAGTAATTTCAGGTAGTCGTTGACCGTGGCGATCCCATGAAGGTACATGCGTCTTCTGACCCGGCGGGCGACCACACTCGGTTTATAATGGTCGAAATGATGCCCGGTCCTCTCGCTCATCATCTGGCACAGCGAGTCGAAGAGGACGGGGCCCATGAAATGCTCGTCGGGGGCAGCCGTCACGCCGGAGTCATGGAACCTGAGTATCTCCCCGGCAATACTTTCCGGCGGAAAAACCCCGTCCGTCTGCCCCGTGTTGATCGCTGCCAGAGGCATGTCGGGATATTCGGCCGTCGCCGGGTCCTGGATAAAAACGGTTCCTCCCCGGGTTTTTATCACCTGCACTCCACGAGACCCGTCTGTTCCCGCTCCGGAGAGGATGACGGCGATGGCCCTTTCCGGGGCGTCCTCGGAAAGGGAGATGAGCAATTCATCGATGGGCAGATGCGTGTGCTGTCTCGGCCTGGAGATTACACGGAAGGTGCCCTTTTCAATCCTGACCTCGCTGGCCGGCGGACAGAGGTAGAGTGTGCCGGGAAGTATGCCGAGGCCCTCCGATGCCTCCTCGATTTTGAGGCCGGGAATCCGGGAACGGAGTAAGTCTGGAAGAAGGTTCTTATGCCTGGGCGACAGGTGCTGCATAAAAACAAGGGCAAAACCGAACTTCGTGGGCAGGACCGACAGAAAGCGCTCAAAGGGAGACAGACCACCCGCGGAAGCGCCTATG
>Ga0326727_10017005_pt1 | contig 15203 bp, 17 predicted proteins | sample MB2enrmetagenome_FD_207643 | JGI IMG/M metagenome (GOLD analysis project Ga0326727, IMG submission 207643) | Lab enriched peat soil microbial communities from McLean, Ithaca, NY, United States - MB29MY | ecosystem: Environmental > Terrestrial > Soil > Wetlands > Peat | place: USA: New York... | reverse complement strand
TGGCCCCCCAGGCAGATCACATTCATGTCGTCGTCCTCGACACCCTGGTGCGCCGAAAAACACTCATGGATCAGGCAGGCCCGCACGCCCCGCACCTTGCTGGCGGCAATGCACGCACCCACGCCACTACCGCAGATGGCCACGCCGCGATCCAGTTCGCCGCGAGAAACTGCACGGGCCAGGGGCACCACAAAATCCGGATAGTCGTCATCCTGCTTCGGCTGGCTGTCACCGAAGTCGACCACTTCGTAGTGAGCCTCACGCAGCAGCCCGGCCAGGTATTCCTTCAATTCGAAACCGCCATGATCGGCAGAGACACCGACGCGCTGCAAAGTTCTTGGCAGCTCTATCGGCGAATCAGACATCATTCTTCTTCAGCGAGGCTAGTGCTTGCCTGCAGCATCCTCAGCGATCAAGCCGCATTCACCCACCACCACCGGAGAGGGAAACTCCGTTGCCATCGCAATGCCGGCGGTCGCAAAGCGTGCTTCTAGCGGCTGGCGGTTTCGCGGTGTGCGGGGTACCTGCGAAGTTCCGCCAACAGGTTGCGTGCGGATGCAGGAACCGCAACTCTGCCTTTGAGGATTTCCTCGTGAGTGACATCGCGGCCGTACATGGCTTTGTCTCCGCTATGATCGGCCTGCACGACGGCGCCATCCACGCTGGCCCCGGCAAAAACACCTTTGCTGCGCGAATAACTCAGAATCTCCGCATTGAGTTTGATATCAGTGTTGGCGGATGCCTGTCTCCCCACCGGACCGGCCGCGACGGTTACGTCGCCGCCGATCTTGAACTTGTCACCCAGCAGGCTTTGCAAAGCATGGTCGTTCATAAACAGCAACACCACGTCAGTGAAAGAGGCACCAATCTGGAAGCCGACGCTCCCGCCTCCGACCGCCACAAACATCGGAGCACTCCAGCCATTCTCAATGCGGCAGGTAGCCAGTCCCTTGCCGTAGTTGCCACCGAATATGAAGGCTGCCTTCTCCTCTCCTGGAATGATGGCAACGCACCTCGCCTTTTCCAGCAGGTCCCGGGGGATGCCCCTGTCGGGTGTTCTCATGATTTCCTGGAAGACCTGGGTCGCTTTTTGAATACGCCCAAGGTCATCATCGCGATCCGACGCCAAAGCGGGCAGGACCAAAACCAAGCCCGCTACCGAAACGATCAACAAGTTGTTCTTCACGATATTTCTCCTTATAGGTTCCACTCTTTCAGGGCGGGCAAAACTATGTGCTGCTTCCGGCAAGTTGCCCGCGTTGAGGCGCGTGCACTTTAACCTCGATTGCGTGCGTCGTCTGCAGGATGTCCCTGGCCTGGGCGACCTCGTTCACGGTGCCGTGAGCTAGGAGGAGAAACTTGTCGGCCTTGAGCGCCTCCTCGTATTTCAGGACACTGTCTTTGGGGATGCCAATGCTGTACAGCCCCGCGCCGAGCGCGCTCAATCCGCCCACCACGACGGCGCCTTCCAGTGCGCCGATGATCCAGGCGACCAACGGGCCGGCTACCAATATCGGCCCGATGCCCGGAATGAGGAAGAAAGCGCCGAACAACATGCCCCAAAGACCACCCCAAAAGGCGCCCATCTTGCCCCAGTACTTCATGCGGTCGCCGGTGTTATAGTATCCGACGACCTGCTCGTCGGTATGATAATCCTTGCCGACGATGGACAGTTTCTTCATGTCAAACCCAGACCTCTGCAGTTCCTTCACTGCTTCCTCTGCCTGAGAGTGGGTGTCGTAAATGGCTACCACCGAGTTCGTTTCCAACATGACTTCCGTTCCTTTCTTTCTTTCCAAACCGATTTGCTGCATTTCCATACGAGTTCCGGCGCCATTGGCGTCAACCTCGTGAACGACTTCTGAGAACCTCCACATCGTCGCGGTCGGCGGCTTCCTGGCATCGAATACACATAGCAGTCCAGGGTACTGCCGTCAGACGGCTCAGTCCGAGCGAAGCTTTGCAACAGAGACAGGCTCCGAAGACGTCCGCCTTCATGCCGGCCGGCGCAACCCAGAGTTTACGGACTAAGCCTGAGCCTAAGGTGAAGTTGGGCTTTGGGCGTTTGCGGTCTGCGGTGCGCCAGATTTCTTCCAGCACGTCAGCGCTTCTTTCGACGCAGGCATTCTGACGCGATTGTATTCTTTTGGCAGGATCAGCCTGTCCCACCTTGCGCCTCGGTCCGCTCACCGCTAAACTACGTGGCCACGAAAGACGCCAGCGCAGCCTTAGATTTTCTGCTATACCATTCATCATTTTGGCGGGCTACTCAGCAAGCCCTTGAGCGCGTCCATCGCCTTGCCGAAGTTTCCCCAGTCCCCTTGCTCCATTGCCTTCTGAGCTCTATCGAATGCCGCTCTTGCCTGCCCAGATTCCAGTGGGCGGCCGGGCGGCTGCCCGGGGGTTTGGGGTTGTTGCGTCCCGAAGACGGCTTGGATCGCCTCATCGAGCGTAGGCTCCATCGCCACTTTGTCTCCCGAAATGACGATCACGCGCTTCAGTTGCGGGAAGTCCGTGCCCTCCGCGGTGAGGTACAGCGGCACTACGTAGAGAAAGGAGTTCTCGATCGGTACGGCGATCAGGTTGCCACGAATGACTCTCGACCCTTTCTGGTCCCAAAGGGTCAGTTGCTGGGCGATGGTAGTGTTCTGATCGATCATCGCCTCAATTTGCATGGGGCCATAGATCAGCTTCTCCTTGGGAAGTTGGTAAAAGAGCATCTTCCCGTATTCGGGGAAATCGCACCTGGCTGCCATCCAGGAGATCATGTTATTTCGCTTCTGGGGAGTGAATGGCGTCATGAGAAGGTACTCAAGCTGGTCGCTTCCGGGGAGTTTCATCAGGATGTAATAGGGTTTCATGGGCGCGACCGTGCCCCCATACGCCTCGTTCGGGAGCACCCAGAGGTCCTCGCGGTTGTAGTAAACCTGCGGAACCGTCATGTGGAATGTCGTGTATTGGTCGGCCTGAATGGAAAAGAGGTCCTCCGGATACCGCAGATGCGATTTCAGGTCCGGCGAGAGCTGATTCAGATCTTTGAAAACGCCCGGAAAGGCCCGGCGGTAAACCGCCAGGACGGGGTCGTTCGGATCCATGACGTAGAACCGGACGGTTCCGTCATACATGTCCACAATTACCTTTACGGAGTTCCGAATGTAGTTCAGCCCCTGTTCAAAGGTCGCAGCGTGGGGGGTGGAATAGGGATAGTGATCGGAGACGGTATAGGCATCTTGAATCCAGTACTGTTTGCCCTCACTAACCACGGCGTAGGGATCTTGGTCGAGGCGGAGGAACGGAGCAGCCTGCTGTACGCGGTCCTTAACTTGCCTCCAGATTTGAATCTTGCTTTCCGGCCGAAGATAGGATGTGAACAGTATGTTGATATCACCCTGAGTCCAGGTGAACAAAAGCCGCTTCCACAAGCTGTCCAGGGGGATACCCCCCGTGCCGTCGTAACTCGTGTAGACATTCTGATTCCCTTTGGGGTAGTCGAACTCTTTCACTCCCGTGGCGACGATTCGATACCCGGGCATGGACTCGCCATAGTAAATGGACGGCTGGCTGATGCTCAGGCCGTAATCCGATTCCGGCGGGATGTTCTGAAGCACGTACTGCGGAAAGCCGCCTCCAATAGTCTTCGAGACGAAGCTCATGACCAAACCATAACCATGGGTAAACTGAAGTTTCTGGTTGACCCACGTTTGGGCTTCAGCAGGAAGCTCCGGGGAGAGTTCCCGGGCCGAAAGCATCACCTGGTGATATCCATCCGGCAGGTGGTAGCGGTCCACATCGGCCTTGTAGAACTGATAATAAAGCCGTATCTCCTGAGCTTGTTGGTACATCTGAAGCAACGGCCGCCAGTCCCAGAGCCGGACGTTCTGGATCGTTTCCTGATTTCTGGCGATCACGTCAGACGTCAGATCAGCCAGCGCCGGATAAGATGTTTCCTGGATCGTGTCGAGGCTGTACGCCTTGCGGGTGAATTCGATGTTGTTTTTGAGATATGGGGTTTCAAGGGCCAACTCGTTCGGCTGCACCGCGAACCGTTGAAAGAGTGTCGGGAGGAGCATGATTGCGCAGATGTACAGCGCCACGTAGGCTCCGGCTCCGATCACGACCGCTCTGAATCGCGGCCTGAAGATATTCAAGACGAGCAACGCAGACAGCGCCGCCGCGGCGGCGGCCATAAGCCAATAGGCGACCCGCGTCACATGGTCGGCCGTATAGCCGGCTCCGAAAACGACTCCTTGCGTGGAGTAGAGGAGTTCGAAGTGGTCGAGGTAAAATCCCCATCCCCAACCGGCCACCAGAACAAACGCCAGCATCGACAAATGTGGAATAGCCTTCGCGCTTCGGTCTTCGGTCTGTCTGTTTCGGCGCAGTCGCAGCAAGCCGAAGTAGGCGTAGAATCCGGTTACAGCCAGCAGCGTGATGAAGGCTAGAGCGGTGAGGGAACTTTGCAAAAGCTCATAAAAAGGCAGACGAAACACATAGAACCCAGTATCGACTCCGAAGAGAGGATCGGATAATCCGAAAGATCCGCCATAACGAAAGCGGAGATAAGTGTCCCATTGGGTATAGAAGATGGCCGCGAAGCTCAGGCCTGCAACGGCTGCTATCGCCGCTGTAGCCAGTTTCAAAACCCTGGGAGAAACCTGGATGCCGAGCTGAGCCGTAACCGTATACGGGCTTCTTAACCTGCCCCCGCTGAAAGCAGCGCCGTTCTTCTGGGCAAAGCGGAGATTGATCCCAAGGTACAGAAGCGCGACAACGAAGGCAGTGGCAAACAGTTCCCACCGAACGGACCAGATCGTCCAGAAGACGCCGACGTAGCCAAGTTGCCGCATCCAAAGCCACTTCTGTATCCAGGCGGGGATGCCGGCCAATAGCGCGATAAGCACGAATGCCGCGGCGATGATGACTTTCAACGGATGCCATCGGAGAATATCGTAACTTCCGAATGCTCTAGCCTGTTCGCCTTCGGGCGGCCGTGGCGGCTCGATGGTGGTTAGTTTTTCGATCGTGGTTAGTTCATCGATCATTTCATTACCTCTCCGTTAGTCCGAAGATCCGGACATTCTCCCACGGCCCGCTGCTTCCGCCTTCTTAGCGGAGATCGCAACAAAGCCGCACTCCCCCAGCGGCTCCAGGCAGCGAAGGCGATCCGCAACAGTTCCTCTCGGCTCGAATAGCGTGTCGCCGTGATATTCAGAAGGTCTTCCCATCTGCCGACGGCGCTCGCAGTGAAGCACGGGAACACTTTCGTGGCGCAACAACGCCAAAGTCTCCCTGCAGTCTGACACCTCATGCAGTTTCAAGTTTCCCCGGGAGCGGATCTCCCGAGGCCGAATGCCACCAGCCGGCAAAGGAGTGCCTAAAAGGACCGCTGCGTACACTGCGGCGATGGGATAGATTTCTCTCATCGGCGGCTCATGGAATTCCTCTGCGGGATGCGATCCATCACATGGTAGCCTTCGATACAGAAGGACGTGAGAATTGCAAGTGCTTCTGTGGAAGCCCGTACATTTCGGTCAATCTGGCATTCCTCCTGCTCAACCGCGCGGTTTGCTCAGGACGAGCCTCACTTCCTCCAGGAGCACAGCAGCGGAATATGGCTTTGGGAATACCTCAAATTTTTGCTGCTCCGCTCGATATGCAAGGCGCCCGTCATCAAGAAGCCCCCCGAGCATTAGAACCCTCATTTCCGGGCACCTCGTGCGCAAATACATAGCTGCCTCGTGGCCCGGCAAACTCTCGACATAGGTACGGGTTATCAACAGATCAGGAGCGCACCGGTTCAACCAATCTACCGCCCGCCCCAAGTCTCCGCCAGCCATGACGGTATATCCTTCGCGCTCCAATGTCTCCTTAAGAATGGAACGTACAACCGAATCGGAAACCAAGAGCAAGATTGTCGTCTTCATCAACGAGCGGTCCACTGCGATCATTCCTTTAGCCAATTACGTTATGAGCCAAGATCGCGGCGAGTCCTTCAATAGCCGTCGCTGGCTGCCTACTGCTGGCGTTGGGGCTGGACAGGCGTCGCCTCCAGGCAGTTGTCTATTCGCGGTGGAAGACAAGCGTGATCGGCTTGTGCTCCGGCCTTAGGACGTCGACCATCATGGTGCCATCCGCGGCGAGGGTGTAGCTTTCCAGAGTAGTCGCGCCGGATTGGGTGGTCGTTACCTTCAGGACGTCATGATCCCATCTGGTCTTGCTCTTGAGGTCTTTGCCAGTGTGAATCGTGGCATTGTTCTCGGCGTCAGTGATATCGCGGTAGAAGTAGGTCTCGGTGGCGCCTGCGTACACGAAGCGCCTAGAGACGATGATAATGCCCTGCCGGTCGGCGATCGTCACCGTGCCGGTTTGAACGACGGACTGGCCGGCAAAATCGCTCCTGGCGGGAACGAGCGTCCAGGTACCGTTCAGGGCGCTGTGGTCGCGCGCGAAGGCGGAGAACGCCAAGAGGAGGGTCGTCAGGGCTGCTAGAGCGATTGGATATGTCTTCATGATTCTCCTTCTACACGGGCTAGCCGTTTTCGGCGGAATCGCATGGATTCCCTTTAAACGTACGAGCACGCGCGGTACCGTTCCCCGTCGTGCTCGTATCCAGTTCAAAGAACGGAAGTAGTGTTGAACCGGTACCAGCGCGAGCGAAAGGGTGGGTATTCTGTTTACGGGACGCCCACGCCCTTAACTTAAACGCCGCTCAGGGAATGCGAAGACCTGCGTTCGGGTTCGTGCAGCCAATACGGCGGCCGGCCGTAGTGAAAGTAGAGCCGATTTTCGTATTCTCGATTGATCGGCCTGGACTCGACGTACTCAGGGGCATCCTTGATGGCTTCACGGGAGAGACCGACGTAGACTTTGGAATTCGTCCAGCTCACGCGTTCAATCCACGCGGGTGAAACCAGTACTTTCTTGCCAGGCAACCAGTTCCGTGTTGCCACTTCGATGTAGCGGATCGCCCAGGCTTCATCGTCCACGACAAACCCATCCACATGGCCGAGTTCACCGTCAGCCGTCTCGATACTATAACCGGTGACGGCCTCGCCACTGCGCAGATGAGAATCCGTCGACTCTCTCCGGATCCTCTCCGCCATCGCCTCTGTAGCAGCTGTTGGTGGTGTAGCCAAGCCCGTCGGGTAGGCCGCCGCGCCCCACAGATAGGGACCACCCCAATAATAGGGATACCCGTAATACCCGACGTACGCAGCCTCGTGCTGACGGGAAATGGGCTTGTGCGTGTCGATGTCGGGGCTATGCTCAACCTGCCTTTTTGTCAGCGCCACATCCAGCCGCTTGGCCTCCCGGTCCATATGGACTACGGATATTGGCGAAATCAGCACTCGCCGTCCGCCAAGCCAGCCGCCGGTATCTACGATGAGGTAGCGGATGGCCCACGTCTCATCGTCGAAATAAATGTCATCTATGGTTCCAAGCTCTCCGTCCGTAGCTCGGATCGCAAAATCTTTCAGATGCTTGTTCGTTAACATTGCCTCTGTCCTCCATGACCGTGGGTGATTGCGTTGTCGCTATCCAAAATCGGCTTCCTGTTTCGACTTCCATGGCCGCACTATTTCATCCCCCGGCCAGAACTTGTCCGTCTGAAGCGCTATTTCGTATGGCACCTGCAGTTGAATCTAGCGGTGCACGCTTAGCGCCAACCCGATGCTTGCGAAAGAAACGGCTTCGGGCCGCTGCCTCGCATGGCTTTCGTGCCTTGGCCCGGGCGCAAGAACGGAAAGTGCAGAATCTGCTGTTGGGAGTGCAAAGTCCGCACCAGGAGGCCGCTCGTCAAAACGATGCGGTTCAACCCTGCACCCCTCTATTTCCAACTCGGACGGCAATCCCGCTCCGAAGACGATGGCAGAGGTGCAATGCTGTGGAAATCCCGCAGGAACTCCGTTGGTCGACCTGCGATTCGGTGTGAAGACCATCGTCCCGGCCAATTGTGCTCAGTGCAGAATGCTGTGCCATCTCACACATCAGCCGGTGCGTTGCAGTTGCCGATTGCGCGTCGTGGATACATCTGCACGAGCTACCAAACAAACATGCGGGCACCGCCGCCGGGTTGCCTGATCCGCCCGGTCTGGGGAGAGCCATCGAATATGGGAGTCATGTTCTCGGTCACCGTGCTGCCAGTCTCCGGTTCCTTGCCGATGAGCTCCTCAACTTCTATTGCGTCGTGGCGGTTCATGATCTCAGCCGCGTCATTCACCTGTTCGTTTGATCCGCTTGCGAAAACGAGGACGCCTCCGCGCCGCACTCCTTGCACGTAAGCTCTCGCCTCCCGATCGCTTGCCCCGATTGCCTTGAGCTCCCGGTCCAAGCCCACCTCGAAGTCGGTGCGCGGAATACTCGTGACTCCGTCGCCCGACATTTCCCGCGGCTCCCCGAGAATGCGGATCTCGTTCCGAGGGAACGCACTGGCATCGAGGTCATGGACGACTTGGTCCGCTACGCCCGGATTTTCAAACAATCCAACTGCCGTTTTCGACATATTGCACCTCTGCCTATTGTTCGATGTACAAGCAAAAAATCTACTTGTGTCCACTTCACTGGCACGAGGAGGGCCGAACGTCTCGAGACGGGACAGTCCAACTCGGATAACGAGCCACCCCGCCCCAAACCTCCGATGACGAACAAATGCTCCGCGATGGCCGGTCTCGTGCAAGGGACAATGTTTGGCGCCGGGCGCTCTTGAGGGACTGCTCATACCGGGACGGAGGGCTTCCAGCGCTCCTTCGGCTGAAGGAATGCCCGAACCGGTACAGGTCTCTTGCTAACCTCCGGCGCCCTCGCAGTCGTGAAATGGGCGAACCGATTGTCTGACATTCAGTCTGCGGCGGCGGTCAGCTTCGTGGGGCTGAGGCACGCTTCATTCCATCGGTCATGGCCCGATTGACTTTCGTCTCTTGATAGGTGGCTTTATGTTGAGCATTCAGAGAATCCTGGTTCCTGTTGTCTTGACCGATACTTCCCGGCACGTCATGCACCAGGCCGCGTGGCTGGCCCGGCGCTTTCATGCAGAGATCATCCTGCTGCACGTAGTGCCGCCTCTCAGCTATCTCACCGGCGCGCTCGAGAGCGGGGATGAGATCACTGCGCGGGATTTGCACGCGCACGCCGTACAGCAGGCTCAGGAGGATCTCGATCAGCCGCTGCCGCCAGAATTCGGTGGCATTGTCGTCACGCGCGAACTGCTCAGAGGCGAACCGGCCAACGAAATCGTGAAGACGGCCCGCGACCGTAACGCCGACCTGATCGTGATGTCGACCCATGGCCATGGGGCGTTCTACCACTTGCTGCTGGAGTCCGAGACACAGAAGGTTCTGCGCGAAAGCCATTGTCCAGTCTGGACAGGCGCTCACCTGGAAGACGCGCCGGCGAGAGAGTTCTCGATCCGCAGCATACTCTGCTCAGTGGACTTGACCCCTCACAGCAACCATACCGCGTCGCTCGCCGCGGAGTTGGCCGCGGTTGGGGATGCGAGGCTTACGCTCGTCCACATCACCACCGGCGTGGAGGTCTGGGGCCCCGGCGGATCCCACGTCGATCCCGCGTGGAAAGAGATGATCGTCGGCAACGCCATCAAAGAGATCGCGCAGCTTCAGCGGGACGTGGGCACCCATGCAGAAGTCATTATCGACAGCGGCAATGTTCCGAAGCTGCTGAACCGGGCGGCGAAGCAAACAAAGGCTGACGTCCTGATCATCGGCCGGATTCCCGGGCGAAGCCATCTAGGGGACAACGGCGAAGGTTATGGGATCATTCGGGAATCACGCATCCCCGTCCTGAGCCTCTGAGGACTCGGGCACGCTAGCTGCAAACCCCATGTCGCTGGAAATCACAATTAAAGCTCTTTTTGCTCCCGTTCGCTTGGGTGCGTTCGCGCTCAACCGTCTGGTGATGGCTCCCTCTTCTGCTAACTCAAGCTGGCTCCGCGGCCTCAGCCTTCGAATGGCATGTGTTCTATTTGTGGATCGTCTCGTGCTGGGAATCGTACTCGGCTGGAAATGGCGGAGACGTTCATGAAGATGGCAGATACGGAATTCGGCACGTTACAAGAAATGTTGGAACGAAAAAAGGAGGATCTCGTTCGAGCATTGCGAGAGCGGGACGGCATCACAATCGAGAAGAGCGCGGACCAAATGGACGAGATTCAAATATGCGACGGAACGAGACCTGGCGATCCGAAGCGTAGACCGCGATTCGGTTCTGCTGCGTCAGGTGAGAGCTGTTGATTTCAGCGAGATTTCCGCTCACGCCCTCAGAACAGCACATATGCTGACGGAGCACTGTGGACGTGGCAATCTGATCGCGATGTACGCCAACTGGTTTGAGGCGCCGCCGTATTTCACCTCCGGCCGGCTGGAGGAATTGGAAAAGGAATTCCGGGAGTCGCTGGCTTTTGCCGAGCAGACGCTCGGCTCGTTCGTGCAGTCCACCCTGGGACCGTCGCATGATGTCCAGGTTCGTGCTCTGGAGGCGCTGCCTGCCGATGGCATCACGCAGTTGGCTGCCCTGAAGAATGCGGATCTGATCGTCATGGGCACGCATGGGGGAAGCGGCTTGAACCGCTGGATGTTAGGGTCCGTGGCTGAGCGGGTATTGCGGGAGAGCCCGGTACCCGTGTTGACCGTCAGGTCCGCGCCATGTGAACCCATTCGGCGAGTCCTCTGCCCGGTCCACGATACGGAGTTGTCGCGGCGGGCCCTGACGCTTGCAGCCGGCATCAGCGCCTGCTTCGAAGCGAGCTTAACTGTGTTCCACGTGAAGGAGCCAGCCGGCGCCAATCCTGTGACCGATCTGTGCAGTTGGGTCCCCCAAGAAGAGCGGGCGCGGTGTGACATCCGGGAGCTGGTCCGCCATGGAGACGCCTCGGAGGAGATCGTTAGGCTCGCCACGGAAGAGCCGTACGACTTGGTTGTTTTGGGCGCGCCACGGCGGAGGTTTTTCGACGGGATGGTATTGGGAACGACCACACTGCGCACGGTACGCCACGCACCCTGCCCGGTGCTGACCGTTGGCGCAGGCGATTCAACGATGGGTCCGGGGTTATCCTCTGAGAAGGGGTGAATCTCGTGCGAACTTCCCAGGATCTGGATTATGGATACGTATTGAGCGTGGATACTTCGTTCGAGGATGCCGTGGAGCGGCTGGAAGCCAGCCTCAAGAGCGAAGGCTTCGGCGTACTCTGCAAGATAGACATACAGGCGAAATTAAAGGAAAAGCTCAGGGTCGGATTCCCGCGCTACGTCATTTTGGGCGCCTGCAATCCGCCGCTGGCTTACCAAGCACTCCAGCAGGAGATCAATCTCGGATTGCTGCTTCCCTGCAATGCCGTTGTCTATGAGCGAGACGGCGCGGTCTTCGCGGGAGCGGTGGACGCGGCCAAGATGCTCTCGGTCGTCGGCAACCCGGCCATGGAACCAATGGCAAAGGAAGTTAAACAGCGACTTCGTCGCGCCGTGGACAGCGTTACCAGGGCGGCCTCAGCGTGACCCATCTGGCTCCGCATCCGTGTGGACGCAGTCGGCTGTTTCCTTCTCTTCCTTGCGTCGAGACTCGACGCTACAAGAATTGGCCATTCAAGTCGGTACGCCAAAGCGCGGCAGCACCCAGCGCAGCAGAATGAAATACGCGGCAATCAGCCCTACCACCCAATAGTCAGACATATTTGTCTCTTAGCGCTCCGCCTGCAAACGGTCGACCTCCTCGCGAACTGTTCTCTCGTTGACGGCGCCGAAGTAACGCTGTGCGATCCTCCCCTCTCTGTCCACCAAGAACGTCGTCGGCAGACTCTGAATTGCGTCCACCATCGGCGATGCCGCCGTTGGCAGCAGGATCGGATACGGTACGCCGGCGGCCCTTACAAACTGCCGGACTTCCGCGGTGCCTTCGTCGTCCATGGCAATGCCCGCCATATCCAGATCGCGCTCACAGACGCAGGCGCCGACCCGTATCCGGATCGATCAGCACAGTCGGATCGTTCGGGTCGGCCTGGTCCAAAAGACGCGGGGCCTTGGTGGCCAGGCCGACCTTGACGACTTGAGCTTGAATGCTGTTGTAGGGCGGCAGGATGCAGCAGTATTCGAAATCGAACCCGGTACAGTGCATGCCGAGTTCGTAGTTGATCATGATCCGGTAATCGTAATCGCCACGCCTCGCGCAGGAACAGAGCCAAAGTGTCGGAACGGCGACCAGCAGGAGTGCGGGCCTCATTTCTATTTCGCTCCAGACCGCGCTGGACCGGACTTAAGCGTGGCCGTGAAAGGATAACGCCGTAACATCACCAGCCACAACGCTACGCCGCCCAGGAAGACGGCCAGGAACAGGGGCAGGACAGTCCATTGCGTCTGCACCACGAAACGCTCCGGGTGGAAATACGGCTTCAGGTAAGCGTCCCGCAGAATGTCGCGCATCACGGCCATCACCAGGACTACCACAGCCGTGGTTGCGGTTCCCCCGAGGGCCCCCATACGATAATCATCCTGGCGCAGGGCTCGCGCCACAACCATGATGGCGGCCGCCGCACCAGCGATACCGATCACCAGCAACAAGGTGGCAAGACTGTTGTCGCCCAGGAAGAGCGTACGCTGGTCGCGAGGCAGGCTTACCAGGAACCAGAAGCCGACCGCGAACTGCGCCATGGTGGCGTATTCGAACGCCTTACCACCGAAACGGAAGATGTAGCGGCGGTATTCGGCATCGCTGTTCCGCTGCAGCCAGGCGATTAGCATGAGCAAGAGTCCTCCCACAGCAACTGCGGCCGTAAAGAAGTGCAGATACCGGGGCGCGAGCGTGGGTTCGGCGAGATTCAGGTTCCAGCCACTGGGGTTTGCAAAATACTTGCCCGTCCACGCTGCCGGCGTCTGGCTGAGCGTCAGGTTTGTACTGAACAGAAACCCGATCACGGCGATCAGCAGGAAACTGGCCAGCAGCACCCAGCGTCCCGATCCCGCCTGGCGGTGCGTCCGGGCGGAAACGTAATAGATCCCGTAATAGGCGACCGTCAGCATCACCAGCACCAGGAACCATGGCCAAGCAATTAACACAGAGGACGTATAGAAGAATTGGCCATAGATCACCTGGAGAAACAGCAGCGGAGCCACTCCCAGCGTTACGGTTGCAGGCAGCAGAACCGGCAGTTTCGTCGCGATATCGGTGAACAGCCGATTGGCGCGCTCGCGACTGCCGCTCCAGCGGCTTGCCAGCGCCAGAACCATGCCGCCCAGGAGGAAGTTCATAGCCAAAATGTGCAGCGTGAAAGTCACGACCAGGAGTAGCTTGAACACCCAGTAAGGAGCGGGGAGAGGAATCGGATCCAATGAGGGGATTAGATCGCGTGCAGGCATGTTCAGTTACCTCCGTTCGGCCGTACCAACGCTGCGTGTTGTGCGGGTGGTCCGCCCGCCTTGATCCATTGAACGAGAGCCGTGCGTTGCTGATCGCTAAGCTTCAAGTCCGGCATGCGGACGAACAGCGCCGGCAGGTTCTTGAGGCTCTCGGAAGCCGCCTCCGGATCCAGGGAACGGATGGCGGTAATCGCGGGGTCCGTGGGCACCGATTGATGACAGACAGCACAGTTGCGCTCGAAAAGTTGAGCGCCTTCCGTAGGCGCGGGGCTGGCGTGGTAGAGGGTAGCCAGGTATGCGCTCAAGGCATCGCGCTCCCCGTCGTTACCGGCAAACGGCGGCATCACGCCGTTGTGCATCATGTCGAGACTGCCCAACATGGCGTCGAGTTGCCCTGCGTCCCATTGCCGCGCCGCCAGAAGCCGGCGCACGCCGCGATACCCGTCCACCGTATGACAGCTCTGGCATTCGACTCTGAAAATCTCCCTTCCAGCCGCAGTACCGTCGGCGTGCTGCACCCAGCGGGCGGTGTTGAGCACGCCCGCCTTGTCGATTGCCTCCACCGAGAATCCGCCGTCCGCCGCTGACGGCGTCGCATAGAGAGCGTTGTCGTACATGTAGTTCGCAATCACAAACGGTTTACGAATGGCCTCGCGCACAAATTCGAAAGATCCCATGGTGCCGAGCGCTGCCAGCAGGAGCAGCAGGCTATAGGCGATGTGCAATCGCACCGGCCGAATCAATGTGCCCAGAACCATTAAGAACGTGAGCACTGCCAGCACTGCGGCTTCCAGGGCGTAGTGTGAAGCCGTGGGCATGGCCCCTCTTGCGCTGGCCCAGAGTTCCGAAGGGATGCAGCGGATATACCACCAGATCAATGCCGGGAGGACCGCCATGGACGGCAGAATCCACAGCGCACTCCACCTCACCATCCTCGCCTTCAGCGACGTATCTCTGAGCCGGCTGGCCGTAATCAGGGCGTAGATCCCGGCCAGCGCCAACGCGATGGCGGTCCGCACCGCGAGCGAAGGCCAGTAAGTGGGGTTGAAGAAGCCTGTCCAAAACGCGTGCGTCTCCACCCACTTTCCCGATGTGAGCATGAATGTGATGATCCCGTTGATGATCACCATGCTGGCGAACGCAGCGATGAAATAAATCCAGCCGTACCAGAGGTGCAGACGCGGTTCCAGCTTGTCCCACCCATAGAGGTACAAAAGGGCCGCGGTGATCTCCAGAAAAAAGAAGACCCATTCGATCGCCCATCCCCAGACATAGGCGTGAATCAGGCTGCTGGTGGCCGAAGGATGAATCAATCCGATGGTGAACCAGATGCCCACTCCGCTGATGGCTCCGAAGACAACGGTCACAAGCACGAAAAACTTCGTGTGGGTTCGCAGCCAGTCCAACACTCCGCTGTCCCCCTGTCGCAGCGCGCGGCGCTCCGTCAGCACGAGAAATAGTCCGCCGCCGACGGCAAAGTGCGACACGAACACGTGGAGGATCGACACGATCGCGATCAGCAGCCCCGCGCCAAACGTGACGTCCCAAACGGGGTAGTTCATTTTTCGTTCTCCGTTCCGAGATTCCGCCTACGAGTGTTTGGGCGAAGCTCCGACACCCGCCTTCCGGAGGATGGTCATCATGGGGCACCAGTTCGTAAATGCCGACTGGAACAGGTTCAAGCCGACGAAAGCTGTAAACAGAAACCACGCCGGATTGACCCAATAACCCAGGGCCACACTAAACATCACAAAGAAGCCGGCAATCAGGCGTAAGTAGCGTTCGATAGTCATGCAGTTTTTCTCCTTCGGTTCACAACAAAGTAGACAATGGGCACCGTCA
>Ga0326727_10017004_pt1 | contig 15204 bp, 8 predicted proteins | sample MB2enrmetagenome_FD_207643 | JGI IMG/M metagenome (GOLD analysis project Ga0326727, IMG submission 207643) | Lab enriched peat soil microbial communities from McLean, Ithaca, NY, United States - MB29MY | ecosystem: Environmental > Terrestrial > Soil > Wetlands > Peat | place: USA: New York... | reverse complement strand
AGCCAAGTGCAATCGTTCGGTCTGCCGGGGTACGGAAGGCGGCACGGAGAGAATAGACAGGCAGAGTAAATTGGGGAACCTCTCGGCTCAGGTTGGACCGGGCGACAAAGTCATAAGTCGGCCCGGAGGAGTCGAGAGTGTCGGATGAGGTCATAGTAAGCATTGACCCGGGGGGAAAGTATAACCCGCTGGCGAGCCAAGGACCTCTGGACGGGAGCCGTTCTGTCAGAAGAAGGGAGTGCCGCTTGGACGAAAGTCCCACTATGGCTTGTAGCTCTCTTCCGAGATAGGAACTGGGACTGTAGCCGCGTATAAGCTGGCGCGGGGTGTCGGCTCGAGCCACTCCGAGTAGGCGAAGGTCGCGGTGGAATTCCCGTTTGAAGCCGTACTGGGGAAAACCCGCCGTACGGAATTTTAGAGGGAGAGGAAGAAACACGCGTGCCCCGCGTGCACGCCCCGGTGATCCGTTGGACTGGCGTGGTTAGCATGTGGTGCGCTTCCTCTCTACTCGACGGTAGCTCTTTTCTTCGCGGCAACCGCCCGCTACTTAATGGCAACGGCGAGCGCGCTGCCTTGCGAACCCGAGGGCTGGGTCAATCCAAGGGTTGCAGCCAATGTGGCGGCAAGGTCGATGGGTTGGCAGGGGCTAAAGTAGACCCCCGGCTTGAAGGCGCTGCCCCACAAAATGAGCGGCACTTGCGAATCGTAGTTCCAGGGGCTCCCGTGAGTAGTTCCGCTGAATCCCGAAACAGGCAAGGCGTAGGGATCGAGCACCACGAAGACGTCTCCGGCGCGCTGGGGGTTGAAACTGTTGGACACCGCGCGGGCCAATTGGGATGAGGGCAAACTTCCTGTCAAAAGCTGCGTTCGCGTGAATGCGGCCGTCACTCCAGGCGCGGAAGCGGCCGCAGTGGCTGCCACTTCTTCGGCATGAGAGGCCTGAATGCGGAGCTTCTTGAGAGCATCAGAATCGAGGTAAATGAAGGGCCCGTTCATTGCCGCAATATAACTCCCGGCGCCAAATTCCGTAGCCATCGCCTCTTCGACAGCTTTGCGAATCAAAGCAGGCTGGGCAGAGCCTGGGCCCAATTTGTGGGCTTGAATGAATTCCGGGGTCGGAGCCACTCCGTGGTCCGCCGAGAAAGCGATCCAGACATTCCTGAGACCCACCAGCTTGTCCAACTCGGCGAAGAAGGACGCCAGGTCGCGATCTGTTCGCAGGGTAACGTCGGCGACTTGCGTGCTATAGGGGCCATAGGCATGACCGATATAGTCGTTGACGCTGAGAGATATCGTCAGCATATCGGTGCCGTCTCCCTTGCCTAAGTGCTCGTCCTTGATTGCTTGTTCGGCAAACGCCAACTCGATTTCATTCATGTAAGGTGTCCGTTCCAGCCAGCCCAGGAACTTGGAGTCAGGACATGATTCGTTCGGGCTCGCCTTGAATTCGCTTAGCGTCTTGCCGTTTCCGCTCTCCGGCAGAGCGACCCAGTTCCGGCCGCAATAGGCCTTTGCGGGCGACTTTTGGTTGAACATTGCCACCCACGCGGGGAGCGCCGGCAGGTAGTAGGTGCTGGTCACAAACCCGCCTGTATGGGAGTCATACCAGTACGCGGCAGATGGCGAGTGGCCCCCGGGTAGAATTGCCGCGCGATCCTTAAGCGCGATAGCCACCACTTTCGAGCGGAAGTCCGTGGCAGCCCGCAACTCGTCCCCGAGTGTGCTGCCGATGAGGTAATGCGGGGAAAACCCGGGCGCCTCGCCGGCCCCTTCCGAGCCGCTCACCAGTTTCGTGGATGGGTCCTCGACACAATTGACAGTCCGGCGCAGCGAGCGGTCGTACCATTCGTTGCCGATGATTCCGTGGACGTTCGGGTACGTCCCTGTCAGGAGAGTGGCATGGCCGGGACCGGTGGCTGTGGTGGCGTAATCGTAGCGGCAATCCGCGAAGCAGGCGCCGCCAGTTAGTAAGAGGTTAAATCCTCCCGCCACGAATTGTTGCCTGAATCGCACCAGGTAGTCATAGCGAAATTGGTCGATGACGAGTATCAGAACCAGTTTGGGACGGGGCGGGTAATCCGCGAGGCTCCCTGCCGTTGCACCGCCCAACAGCAAGAGCGCCAGTAGACCCACGATGAACACGGCAACCGAATTCCTCCTCAGCACAACAATCCTCCGTAGATCTCTCATCTTTAATCTGGAAGGGGATATTGTGGTAAGCGGCTCGCTAATCTCTAGCCCCTGGTCCTTAGCCCCTGACACCCGGCGCCTGACACTTGCTCTTACAGCACCGGCTCGCTCCAGTTCTCGAGAATGTGTTTAATTCGGCCCAGGAATTTTTCGGCTACCGCCCCATCGATGACCCGGTGATCGTAGGAGAGGGAGAGATAGGCCATGGTGCGGATAGCGATGGCGTCGTCGCGCACCACCGGGCGTTTTTCGATGGCGCCCACGCCCAGAATGGCAACCTGCGGCTGGTTGATGATCGGCAAGCCGAACAGACCTCCGAAACTTCCGGGATTGGTAATGGTGAAGGTCCCTCCCTGAACATCCTCGACGCTCAAGCGCTTGGTACGCGCCCGCTCGGCAAGGTCCTGAACCGCGCGCGCGATGCCCAGGAAGTTCTTTTCATCCGCGCGCTTGACGACCGGCACGATCAGCCCGGCCTCGAGCGCGACAGCCACGCCCACGTTGACGTCGCGATTGTAGAGGATGTTCGTGCCTTCCACCGAAGAGTTGATCACAGGAGTGTCTCGGATAGCTTCGACGGCAGCGCGTATGAAGAAGGGTGTGTACGTGAGCTTGAAGCCGTTTCTGCGCTCAAACTCGGCACGTTGCCGCTCCCTCGCCTCCACCACTTTGGTCATTTCAACTTCGAATACCGTGTAGACATGCGCCGAAGTGCGCTTGCTCGCCACCATGTGCTCTGCAATTTGTCGGCGCATGGGGGTCATTTGAACCACTTGCGTCGGCCCGGCGAAAGCGCTGGGCGCGGGAGCAGGCTGAACCGCAGTGCGCGGTGGCACGGGCGGCGGAGAGGAGGGCTGCGGCACGGAAGGAGGCGGCATGGGTGGCGCCGGAACTGCCACGCCTCGGCCTGCGGCCACAGACTGGCGCTGCTCCACGTAATCCAGAATATCTTTCTTGCTAATTCTGCCGCCTGAACCCGTTCCGCGCACTTGCGTGAGGTCAACCTGGTAGTCGCGTGCGATGCGCCTGACGAGCGGGGACGACCGCACTTCCGCGGATTCAGGAGGAGCAGTCGGACCCTCAGCCGGGGTTGCAGCGGCTGGCGGCGGAGCAGGCGTTGGTGGTTCGGCAGCCGCCAGGGCTGAGGGAGGCGCCGAAACCTCCTCTGACCCCTTGGCGGGTGCGGCTTTGGCAGTTCCTTCGCCATCAATCACCGCCACGACCGTGTTCACCGCCACGGTCTCGTTTTCTTTCACCAGAATTTGGGAAAGAATCCCGGCGGCCGGTGACGGTATTTCCGCATCCACTTTGTCCGTCGATATCTCAAAGAGAGGCTCGTCGCGGCCGATCGACTCGCCAACCTTCCTTAACCATTTGGTAATCGTTCCCTCGGCAACGCTCTCACCCATCTGGGGCATGATCACGTTCGTGGACATAGCAACCCCCCGCGGAATTGATTCATTGAGTCATTGGGCCATTGAGACATTGAATCATTTAGCCATTGATCTATTGGTCCGGTGCTCCGTTCAATGAATCAATGAACCAATGACTCAATGGCTCAATCACTCAATGGCTCAATGGCTCAATTTTAGTAGTCCGCCAGTTTCTTTGCTGCCTCGATCACCTTCCGAGTGTTGGGCAGAAAGTACTCCTCGAGGGGCGGCGAGAAAGGGACAGGCGTGTCCGGAGCGGTAATACGCACGATAGGCCCATCCAAGTCTTCGAAAGCCTTCTCGGAAATCAGAGCGGCTAATTCGCCCGCCATGCCGCCCGTCTGCGTGTCCTCGTGGAGCAGGATAACCTTATTGCACTTTCGCACGCTTGCCAACACCGCTTCTTTATCGTAGGGCAGCAAGGTGCGCAGGTCAACGACCTCGAGGGAAATGCCGCCTTTTTCGAGTTCCTGCGCCGCCTCGAGCGCAGTCCAGACCATGGCGCCGTAGGTGATCACAGCCAAGTCTTTCCCTTCGCGCCGCACTGCAGCCTTGCCGAGGGGAACTACATAATCACTTTCCGGGACCTCTTCTTTGATTCGCCGGTAGAGAAACTTGTGTTCATAGAAGATCACCGGGTTGTCGTCGCGGATGGCTGCTTTGATCAAGCCTTTCGCATCGTAAGCTGTGGCGGGCATCACCACTTTCAGCCCCGGCGTGTGGACAAACCACATTTCGTTGGACTGGGAATGGTAGGGACCGCCGTGCACGCCTGCGCCGGACGGCCCGCGGATCACCATGGGCACCGCCGGCCCCCACCGGTAATGCATCTTCGCCGCCATGTTCACAATCTGATCAAAGCCGCAGGCGATGAAGTCCATGAACTGCATCTCAGCTACGGGACGCATCCCCATCAAGGCGGCTCCAACCGCCGCGCCCACAATGGCCGATTCGGAAATAGGCGTGTCAATCACGCGCTGCGCGCCGAATTTCTCCAGCATCCCCGCGGTGACCTTGAACGCGCCTCCCAAAACGCCGATGTCCTCCCCGAGCAAGAACACGGAAGGGTCGCGTTCCATCTCCTCCCAGATGCCCTGGCGAATTGCCTCGAGGTAGGTTAGCAGCGGCATGGGCGGCTCGAAGCTGGAAAATAGAAACTGGAAACTGGAAAATCGAAATTCGAAATACGAAAGTCGAACTCCCGCTAGACTGTCGACTTCGGTTCTTCGGTCTTGCTCCTTACTTCTCGCGCTCCTTACTTCTTGCTCCTTGCTTCTTGCTTCTTTCTTCCGACTCCTGAATCCTGCTCTTCCGCGCAGTAGACGCCCTGCAGGGCGGATTCGCCTGTTGGCAGCGGTCGCGCCTCAGCATCGGCGATGGCCGCGTCGATCTCTTTCTGGATGAGGCGATCGAGATCGCCAATCTGCTGGGTTGACATGATCCTTCTCGAGAGGAGGTATGTTTCAAGCTTCTGGATGGGATCTTTCTTTGCCCACGCCTGCAATACCCGGGCGGGAACATATTCCGCAGGGTCGTGAGCTGAATGTCCTGTCATGCGAAAAGTCTTGCACTCGAGAAAGCTCGGGCCCCTTCCTTGCCGCGCCCGCGATACCGCCTTCCCAACCGTGCGATAAACCGCCAGGACGTCGTTTCCATCGAGGGATTTGCCGGGCATGCCGTAGGCGGGGCCGCGGGCCGAGAGGTTCTTTATCGCAAATTGCTTTTCGACAGGCGTCGAGAAGGCATACCCATTGTTGTTACAAATGAAAATCACGGGCAGCTTCATGACCCCGGCCATGTTCATCGCCTCATGAACCTGTCCGACGCTGGTCGTGCCCTCGCCCAGGTGCACTAGAGCAACGTTCCCCTGCTTGCGCCATTTCAGCACCATTGCAACTCCGCAAGCCACCGGACAGGTTCCTCCCAAGGGAGAAATGATGGGGATAACACCGAGCTTCATATCGCCGATGTGCAAGGTGTTATCCTTTCCGCGGGTCGGCGAATCGAAACGCCCCATCCAGTTTGCGAATACTTCGGCAAGGGAAAAACCGCGAATCAGGAAGGAAGAAAAGTCCCGGTGGCTGGGCAACACCACGTCGCCCTCAATCAACCGCAAGGCTGAGCCGACTCCAATGGCTTCCTGCCCGCGCCCAATGTAGACCCCTCCCACGATTTTCCCCTGACGATAGAGGACCTGCTCAATCCTGGACTCCGCCTCGCGCGTCAGCTTCAGATAGTAGAGCATGCGCTCGAGGGTGGCGGCATCAGGCGCCGTCCGAATCGTCGAACTTTTTGCAGAATTCGTGCTTCTCATCGGAGAACGGGTTGGGAGCAATCCACCTATTTCGCCCTTTCAGGGCTTAACGCTCATCGATGGACAGATTCGCGGGCCCAGGCCGTTTGGCCTGGGCTGTGCTGGTGCCGCCCCTATGGGGCTCAGCGGACTGACACCGTCGCTGTCCCGTGAAAGATGTGGGACATGCTCAACCCCAGAGAGAGTGCGGGCCATGCGTTCTCACCGTTCGACTTTCGACTCTCGACTCTCGACTTCTTTGACCATTTCCAAGTTGAAAACTCTTCCAAAGTGTCGAACGGTTTTCTCTGCAACCTCGTCAAGGTCCACCGGCCGGCCCAACAACTTCTGGAGCGAGGTCACGCCTTTATCGCGCAGCCCACACGGAACGATCCATTCGAAGTAGCGCAAGTCGGTGTTGACGTTGAAGGCGAAGCCGTGGGAGGTGACCCAGCGAGAAATGTGGACTCCCATGGCTCCGAGCTTGTCATTTCCCACCCAGACGCCTGGGGCGCTGGCGAGGCGTGCGGCCTCGATTCCGTAATCCCGCGCCACGCCGATTAGGACTTCTTCGAGGGAGCGCATGTACCAGGCGATGTCCCGCCGGTGTTGCGTGAGGTCGAGGATGGGATAACCCACCAGTTGGCCAGGTCCGTGGTAAGTCACGTCGCCGCCCCGGTCAATCTGGAAGACCTGCGCACCGCGCGCGGCAAGTTGCTCGGTGGAAATGAGCAGGTTCTCCTTTTTGGCATTGCGCCCTAGCGTGTAAACGTGCGGATGTTCGAGCAGCAAAAGCCAGTCAGGGATGATCCCAGCCTTGCGCGCCGCAACCCGCTCACGCTGTAGGCATAGGCCGTCCGTGTAGCCGAACGGACCGAGTTGTTCGACATGGCACTGCATGGAAATCGGGGCTGGGGGCTAGGGACTGGGGACTGGTGGAGGGAGCACGAGTCTCGTCCTTCAGCGATTCTGCGTCCTTTGGGTTTGGAATCCCGACGAAGGGCCGCAGAATCTCTGGAAACCGAGTCTCTGCACGACCTCTCCAGTCCCAAGCCCCTAGCTCCTAGCCCCCAGGCCGCCAGTCCCTAGTCCCCAGCCCCCAGTCCCTAGCCCCTGGTCCTTTCAGATATGAATGGCCCAGTCGTGCGCAGCATGCGCGGCTTCCATCACGGCTTCGGTCAGGGTTGGATGCGGGTGGATGGCGTAGGCGAGATCCTCGACCGTGCCCTCCAGGCGCATGGCCACCACAGCTTCGGCGATCATTTCGGTCACGCGCGGCCCCAGCATATGGACGCCCAAGATTTCGCCGTAGGTCTCATCGCTGACGATCTTCACAAAGCCTTCGCGAGCCCCTAAGATGGTCGCCTTGCTGTTGGCCGCAAAGGGGAACTTCCCGATGCGAACGTTGTGGCCGGCTTCCCGCGCCTGGCGTTCCGTCAGCCCCACACTGCTGACCTCAGGCTCACAATAGATGCAATTGGGAATTTGGCCGTAGTTTATGGGCTCGACCGCTTTTCCCGCGGCATGCGTGACGGCGACGATCCCCTCCCTCGAGCCCACATGCGCCAGCAGCGGGCTGTTCGCGACGATGTCGCCAATGGCGTAAACACCGGGCTCGTCAGTTTGCATGTTGGGATCAACCTTCACAAAACCCCGCTCCAGCTTGACCCGGGTTTTATCCAGACCCACATCGCGGGTGTTGGGCGAGCGTCCGACGGCAACCAACAAGGTTTCGGCTTCGATGGTTTGAGGCTTCCCATCGGTTCGAGTGAAGGAGACAGCCACTCCATCCGCCATTTTAACGGCTTTCTCAACCTTGGCCTGCGTCTCGAGCGCGATGCCCTGCCGCCGGAACGACTTCTCGAGTTCGGCGGAGATTTCTTCATCCTCGAGGGGGACCGCGCGCGGCAACATCTCGAGAATCGTGACCTTGACGCCGAAACGATGGAAGATGGAGGCGAATTCGACGCCCACGGCGCCGGCGCCCATAATCACCATCGACTTGGGGAGGGCCTGCAAGGCCAGGATTTCCTTGTTGGTCAAGATGGTTTTGCCGTCCGGCTCGAAGCCCGGAAACGTCTTGGCCTCGGAGCCCGTGGCAAGCACAATCTTGGCAGCCTGGATTTCCCGCACCTGCCCCTTGGCGTCCGTCACGGTGATCCGGCCTGGGCCGGCCAGGCGCCCATGACCTTGAATGCTTTCCACCTTGTTCTTCTTGAAAAGAAACTCGATGCCTTTCACGAGCCGGGTGACTACCTTCGTCTTGCGGGCCTGAATGGCTGCCCAGTCAATCGAGAATTCCTTGCAGACGATTCCGAATTCCTTGCCATTCTTGAAATAGTCGTAAACATCGGCATTCAGCAGAAGGTCTTTGGTCGGAATGCAACCAACGTGCAGACACGTGCCGCCGAACTTGTCGTCCTTCTCGACGACCAAGGTCTTAAGTCCTAATTGCCCGGCGCGAATCGCCGCCACGTACCCGCCGGGCCCGCTGCCAATAATCACAATGTCGTACTTGGGAGTTTCCGCCAAGCCCGCACCTCCGGTCGGCTGGATTCAGGAGTCAGGATTCAGGATTCAGGAAAGCCTGCTTGTGGCTTTTCTTTGACTCCCGAATCCTGAATCCCGCTCTCCTGGTCATCTTACATTACGAGAATTGGGGAAACAAGCAAGCGCCGGATCGGCTGTAGTGTCTCAGTTTGCTGTGGCGGCGCTCTCTGAGCGCCGTAAGTTGTCGAAATCTCAGGATCGGCGGTCAGAGACCGCCGCTACAAATTTCACCACGAGAGGCAACCGTAGTGCCATTGCAAATCGAAAGGCATAGGTGTAGAGTCCGGCGCGGGGTCTCAAGCAAGGGACTCTCAAGCAAGGTAATATCCGTTACGACCATATGTCGTGAAAGCCTGAGAGGCAGTATGAAACTCCTGCGCTCGCTTCCGGTCCGATCTCATCTTGTAGTCGCGTTCATCCTATTCTGCTCACTGGCTGCTCTTGGGCAAACGCCCACTGTCCCGGCGCGCGTTACGCAACCTGTGGACCGCGAGAAGCTTGTCACACTTCGAGGGAACACTCATCCGCTGGCCCGCCCTGAATTCGACCAAGGCATCGCACCGGATAGCTTGCCCATGGAGCGCATTCTGCTTGTCTTGCAGCGCTCGGCGGAGCAGGAAAGCGCGCTGCGAAAGCTTTTGGAACAGCAGCAGATTCGGTCTTCACCCAAGTATCACATGTGGCTCACGCCGGAGCAGTTTGGGCAGCAGTTCGGCCCTGCCGATGCCGACATCCAGGCGGTGACCGATTGGCTTACCTCACAGGGTTTTCAGCTCAATCGAGTGGGCGCCGGGCGCACGGTGATCGAGTTTTCGGGTACGGCGGGGGCGGTGCGCCAGGCACTTCACACGGAGATTCACAAGTATGTAGTGCGGGGCGAAGAGCACTGGGCCAACGCTAGCGATCCGCAGATTCCCGCGGCGCTCGGGCCGGTGGTGGCGGGGTTTGCCTCGCTCAACAACTTCCCCCGCAAACCCCCAGTCGAGCGCGTCGGAGCTTTTTCCCGGACGAAGGCGACGGGCGAGGTGAAGCCACTCCTCACCGTTCCTACCGGCAATGGCGTTAACTACTATGTGCTCGTGCCCGGGGATTTTGCGACGATTTACAATGTTTGGCCGCTCTGGCAGGCGAGCCCGGCGATTAACGGAGCCGGGCAAACCGTCGCCATCGTGGCCGCGTCAAACATAAACGTTCAGGACGTCAGCGATTTTCGCAATCTGTTCGGCTTACCGGACAATCCCCCGCAAATCGTCCTGGACGGCCCTGACCCAGGCGTCTCAGGGACGGCCTGGGAGACCGAAGCGGACCTGGACACCGAGTGGTCGGGCGCGGTGGCGACGAATGCGACCATTGACCTTGTTGTCTCAGAATCGACGGAAGCCAGCTTTGGCGCCGACCTGTCCGCCCTGTACGTCATTGACAACAACTTAGCGCCGATCTTGAGCGTCAGCGTCCTATCCTGTGAGGCGTCTCTCGGCGCCGGCGGCAATGCCTTTTACAACTCACTTTGGGAACAAGGTAGCGCCCAAGGGATTACCGTCGTGGTCGCCGCCGGCGACAACGGCTCGGCCGGATGTGACTATTCGGAGTACGAGTCTGCCGCAGAGTATGGCTTGGCCGTCAGCGGATTAGCTTCGACGCCGTTCAACGTGGCGATGGGCGGAACCGATTTTAACGACGTCAACAACTGGTCCACATATTGGTCCAGTGTTAACAATGCTACCACGCTGGCCTCCGCCGCTTCGTACATTCCCGAGATGGCCTGGAATGATTCCTGCGCACGTTCGGGAGTGGCGAGCGACTGCGCATCAGCAGGAACCGATACGCCTGCCGGAATTGACCTCGTGGCGGGCAGCGGGGGCGCAAGCAATTGCGCCCAGTCGATCAGCACCAGCACGAGCATAAATTGCACGGCTGGGTATCCCAAACCCGCCTGGCAGAGCGGGCCAGGCGTGCCCGGTGACAACGCGCGCGACCTCCCAGACGTTTCCCTCTTTGCCGGCGACGGCACCATCGCCAACAGCTTCTACCTGATCTGCGAAGCCGACGCGCTTCCGGCCGGAGAGGTCTCCTGCAACTCTTCCTCTGCCCAGTGGTACTTCGAGGGCGCCGGCGGAACTTCCGCGGCAGCACCCGCCTTTGCCGGCATCATGGCGCTGGTCAACCAAAAGACTGGGGAGCGGCAGGGTAATGCGAATTATGTGCTGTATCCGCTGGCCGCCGGGAGCGGCTCGAGCTGTACCTCCAATGCGAGCATGGCTGCCACGGCCGACAGTTCCTCGTGCGTTTTCTACGACGTAGTCACGGGGAATAACTCGGTAGCGTGCGTGGGTGGCTCGCCGAACTGTAGCAACCCCGGCAGTGGCTACGGCCTCCTGGAGGTCAATCCTCCCTCCAACACGGCGCCTGCCTGGACCACGACCGCCGGGTACGACCTGGCCACCGGGCTGGGTTCAGTGAATGCCGCGAATCTGGTGAGGTACTGGACATCGGTGAGCTTCAAACCCACCACGACTAATCTAGCCAGTCTCTCCCCCACCACCCTCACCCACGGGCAGCCGGCCAGCTTCACTATCAATGTGGCTGGATCGGGAGGCGGCACGCCCTGGGGTGACGTCTCGCTGATTGCGCAAGCGGGCGCCAGTGTGAGCAACAGCACGGGCATCGGCCCCTTCGCGCTGAGCGGTGGGAGCGTGAGCAACAAGACCACCATGCTTCCGGGCGGGACTTATGGCGTGACGGCGCACTACGCAGGGAATGGAACGTATGGCGCCAGCGACTCAACCCCGCCTGTCCAGGTCACCGTGAACCCCGAGGGCAGCCAGACCCATGTCGCCTTGTTAACGTTCGATCCGATTACGGGGCAGGAAATTAGCTCCAACGCCACATCAGTCGTGTACGGGTCTACATTCAACCTCTTGCGCGTGGATGTGACTAACTCCTCGGGGCAGGATTGCTTTTCGGTTCCCTACGGATGCCCCAGCGGACAGGTGACGCTCACCGACAACGGCCTGCCGCTCGATGAAGGCACTTATAAACTGAATAGCCAGGGCTACACGGAAGACCAGTCTGTTCAGCTCATCTACGGGGTGAACAACATTGGAGCCAGCTATTCCGGCGACAATAGCTACAACACGAGCACCTCAGTCACGGACGCCATCACCTATAACAAGGCGCCCACCACGGTCACGCTGAGCGGCCTGCCGGCGAATGCTGTGACCGCCACTCCGGTTTCCTTAACGGCAACGATCAATACGCAGAGTTACGGCATCGCCCCAACCGGCGCGGTGCAGATGCTGCTGGGAGGTGTTCCGGTTGGGTCCTGGGGCGGAAACGGTACGCCGACTAACGGTTCAGCTTCAGGCTTTGCATCACTACAGATACCACTCAACCTCGACCTGACCGCAGGTGTAGACAGCCTCACGGCACAATATGCCGGCGACAATAATTACGCTGGCTCGACCTCGGCTCCGGCCACGGTCACGGTCGGCGATTACAGCTTGTCGGCCAGTCCCTCAACCATCAACATTTCAGCGCCAGGGCAGTCCGGAACTTCCGCAATCACCATAGGTTCACTCTACGGTTTCAGCGGCTCGGTGAGCTTGACCTGCGGGGCCTCGGCGCCGGGAGTGACTTGTGCAATTTCGCCTTCCTCAGTCAATGTGACGGCTGCATCGCCCCCCACCGCCACGCTCACCGTTAACACTACTGCCCCTGCCGGCGCGACTCTGCCTGCCCTGCAACCAAGGGCGCGCCCAGGCGGGATGCTGAGAGGCCAAGCGAGTCTACCGGCTGACGGATCATTCCAAGGAGCCGCGCGTCTACAAGACAAAAGGGAATCTCGCCGCAGTCGGGCCGGGATTCTTGGAGCGAGGCCCTCCCCGCCTCCCGGAACGACATCCTCCGCGCGGGGTCTCCAGCTTCCCGCTGGTCTTCGCCTGCCCGTTGGGTTGCCTTGGTTCTTGGCGGGGTTGCTGGCCTTGGCGATGCTGGCGAGTCTGGCCAAGGAACGGCGTCGCGCGGGCTTGGCGTTTGCGACTGCCATGCTCGTGGTGGGAATCTGGGCAGCTTGCGGCGGCGGAGGTGGCGGAAGCAGTCCTCCGCCCCCTGCCGCACCCATCGTAAGCCTTTCGGCCACTAATCTCGCGTTTGGCCAGGAGAATATGGGCTCGACGAGCGCGGCACAAACCGTGACGCTCTCCAACACGGGCAATGCCTCGCTGAGCATTTCGAGCATGGCGCTTGGCGGCGCGAATTCCGTTGATTTCGCCCAGACGAGTAACTGTGGCGCCAGCGTGGCGGCAGGAGCCAATTGCACGATTAGTGTAACCTTCACTCCCTCGGCAGCGGGAGCGCGCAACGCGTCGCTTGCCATCACCGACAACGCAACCGGCAGCCCGCAGACTGTCAGCTTAAGCGGCACGGGACTTCAGCCCGCCGTCAGCCTCTCGCCGAGCTCCCTTACGTTCGCGAAGCAGACTACGGGCACGGCCAGCGCGGGGCAGGGCGTGACGCTCAAAGACACTGGCAATGCCTCGCTGAAAATATCGAGCATCGCCTTGAGCGGGGCGAATCCTGGAGACTTCGCCCAAACGAATAATTGCGGCAGTAGTTTGGGAGCGGGCGCCAGTTGCACGATCAGCATAGCGTTCGCACCTACGGCGGCAGGTTCACGCAGCGCTTCACTCGAGATCTCCGACGACGCGAGCGGCAGCCCACAGACGGTGAGCTTGAGCGGCACAGGTCTCGCGCCGACTACCACCCTAAGCCTCTCCACCACAAGCCTGGCGTTTGGCCAGGAGAACGAAACGCTGACCACTGCGCCGCAGACGGTGACGCTCTCCAACACCGGCAGCGCCAGCTTGAGCATCTCCAGCATCACCGTCAGCGGTGCGGATCCCAGCGACTTCCCTGAAACGAACAATTGCGGCGCGAGTGTCGCGGTAGGAGCCAACTGCACCATCAGCGTGAGCTTTGCGCCGACGATAATGGGCGCCCTCACCTCGCAATTGCTCATCGCCGACAACGCCAGCGGCAGTCCGCAACTCGTCAGCTTGAGCGGAACGGGAATCAACGCGCCCACCGGACCTGCCAGCTATCAGATCACTGTGAATGGCACTAGCGGTGGCGACCTCCACACCATGTTCGTTACCGTGAATGTGCAATAACCGCAGTGACGAGTGAAGCGTGTTGAGATGAAAACCAAATCCCTGTTGCTGGCTGTCTCGAGCTTCACGTTGACCGCGCTCCTCAGCGTCGTAAGCCGATACCTGACCCCGCTGCCTGCTAATCTTCTCCTCACTCTTCGCTGGGTCAGCATCTTCGCACTCGTGCTCTACGCCCTGTATAAGCGCACGCTGACCACATGGATCCTGGTCGCAATGATCACGGGCGCGGTGCTCGGCCACGATTGGCCCGGCGCTGCTCTTCACCTGCGCCTGCTCAGCCTGATTTTTCTGAGGCTTATCCGCTGCATCATCGCGCCGCTGCTCTTCGGCACGCTCGTCAGCGGCATCGCGGCGCACTCCAACCTGAAGAAGGTGGGGCGCATGGGCCTCAAAGCAATCATCTTCTTCGAGGCCGTCACCACCCCCGCGCTTTTCATCGGTCTCGCCGCCATCAACCTCAGCAGGGCCGGCGTCGGCGTACACCTGCCGGCGGCCGGCGGGGAAACCCCGCAGGTCCAACGGCTGACCGCCTCGGAAACCATCCTGCATATCTTTCCCGAAAACTTCGCGAAGTCCGTTGCGGAAGGGCAGATTCTCCAGGTGGTGGTGTTCAGCATCCTCTTCGGTATTGCTTTAGCCATGGTACGGGAGGAGCGCCGCCGGCCGCTGCTGAACCTTGCCGAGAGCCTTACGGAGACGATGTTCAAGTTCACGAATCTCGTCATGTACATGGCCCCGCTGGGCGTGGGTGCGGCCATCGCGTACACGGTAGGCACCACCGGGATGGGCATCCTGGTCAATCTTGCCAAGCTGCTGCTCACCCTCTACGTGGCGCTGCTCATCTTCATTGCCGGAGTGCTGTTGCCGGTAGCCATGTTGGCGCGGGTGCCGCTGAAGAAGTTTTTGGCGGCAGTGGCCGAGCCGGTCTCGATTGCCTTTGGAACTGCGAGTTCTGAGGCTGCCCTGCCGCGTGCCATGGAAGCCATGGAAGCGATCGGCGTGCCGCGCCCGGTGGTGGCGTTCGTCATGCCGACGGGCTACAGCTTTAACCTGACCGGCAGCACGCTCTATCTCTCGCTGGCCGCCATCTTCGTGGCGCAAGCCGCCGGAGTCCACCTCAGCCTGGGGCAGCAACTGCTCCTCATGCTGACGCTCATGCTCACCAGCAAGGGGGTGGCGGGCGTCTCGAGGGCGGCCATCGTCATTCTTCTCGGTACTGCGGGTTCGTTCGGCCTCCCTACTGAGCCCATCTTCATTCTGCTCGGCATCGACCAATTGATGGATATGGGGCGCACCTCGGTGAACGTGCTGGGCAACTGCCTGGCCACTGTGGTGATCTCGCGCTGGGAGGGCGACTTCGGAAAAGAGCAGCCCTCGGCCGTGGTGAAGATGACGGTGGACACGGCGGGACACGCGGCCGCAGGCACGCAGTAGGCGGTGGTCCTAGTGTGCCGTCCCATTTAATTCTTTACAACGGCGCCCCTTGTCGAGGATAACATCTGCCGTGGCTTTCCAGATGAACGCTCGCGGGTTTTGGTTCCAATTGGCCAGCCACTGGTAGATGGCACGC
>Ga0326727_10017003_pt1 | contig 15206 bp, 18 predicted proteins | sample MB2enrmetagenome_FD_207643 | JGI IMG/M metagenome (GOLD analysis project Ga0326727, IMG submission 207643) | Lab enriched peat soil microbial communities from McLean, Ithaca, NY, United States - MB29MY | ecosystem: Environmental > Terrestrial > Soil > Wetlands > Peat | place: USA: New York... | reverse complement strand
TGGGGAAGTCATCCCCATGGCGTGGCGCCGGTGGCGCAAGAATCTGTTCGCATCTGCCACCTGGGATGAGATGAATCTGCTTAAAAACCGTTTGCAAACAACAAATTGGGATGTCGTTGTCGATGCTCAGGGTTTGTTGAAAAGCGCCCTTCCCGCCTGGCTGGCGAAAGGCCCGGTTGCGGGCTACAACTGGCGCAGTATCCGGGAACCGGTTGCCAGTCTGCTTTATTCGCGCAAGTTCGACGTCAGTCGCAATCTCTCGGCAGTTGAGCGCAATCGTCAGTTGTTCGCCCGGATATTCGGCTATACCCCCACGGATAAGGCCGATTTCGGCATCTTGTGTGGAGAGCGGCCTGACTGGTTGCCCAAGCGGGGCTACGCGGTCTTGTTGCACGCCACCAGCAGACATTCGAAAGAATGGCCGGAAGAACACTGGATTGGTTGTGGGGCGCAACTTTTCAACCGTAAGGGTTTGATTTCAGTGATTCCCTGGGGAAATTCAAAAGAGCGGGCGCGCGCTGAACGACTGGCGGCTGCGCTGCCCGATGCGGTCGCAGCCCCCAGGCTCGGGTTGGCAGAAGCGGCTGGATTGTTGGGTCATGCGGATGCGGTGATTGGGGTCGATACGGGTCTTTCGCATCTGGCCAACGCACTGGATGTGCCGTTGGTTGCGATTTATACCGATACGGATCCCGCCAAAACAGGGGTCATCGAGACGCCGTTTGCCATTAACCTGGGGGGGATTGGGCGCGTTCCCTCGGTGGAAGAGGTACTGGATGCGCTGGACCAGCGTAAAGGGATTGCCGGATGATCGTTCGCCGCCTGTATTCGCTGGTCTGGTTTCTGGCATTGCCCTGGATACGGCGCTATTTGAAAAAACGCGCCAGGCAGGCGCCTGCCTATCTGGAGCATTGGGATGAACGCTTCGGCCGGGCGGTGACGCCGGTATCCCGCGATGCGATCTGGGTGCATGCGGTGTCCGTTGGCGAAACCAGAGCCGCTTTGCCCCTGATCACGGCACTGAAGGAAAGGTGGCCGGGGGTGCCGCTCCTGGTCACCCAGATGACGCCTACCGGTCGGGCTACGGCCTTGCAACTCTATGGTGAGGAGGCGGAAGTTCGTTACCTGCCTTACGATTTTCCCGCCGCCGTACAGCGTTTTTTTGAGGCCTACCGTCCGAAATTCGGCGTACTCATGGAAACCGAGCTGTGGCCCAACCTGATCGATGCCGCCCGGCAGGCCGGCGTACCGCTGTTTCTGGCTAATGCGCGTTTATCCGCCAAGTCGCTGAAGGGCTATCGCAAGATTGACTGGCTGATCCGCCCTGCCGTGCGGGCGTTGACGGCGATTGCAGCACAATCAGACGAGGATGCACAGCGCCTGGCCTTGCTCGGCGCCGAACGCATCGCCGTGTGCGGCAATACCAAATACGATTTCACTCCGCCGCAAGCTCAGCTCGATCTGGGCGATCAATTCAGGCAATTGATGGGGCACCGGCATGTTCTGGTATGCGCCAGCACGCGCCAGGGCGAAGAGTTGCTCATTTTTCAGGCCTGGAAGCAGCAAACGCCGGATTGCCTGCTGATCCTCGTACCGCGGCACCCCGAACGTTTCAATGAGGTGGGTGCGCTGGCGCAGGAATATGGCTTTTCCGTGCAATATCGCAGCGATGGAAAGCCCGTCGAGCCGTCGACCCAGGTCTGGATCGGCGACAGCATGGGGGAGATGTTCGCGTATTACCGGGCCGCTGACCTGGTCTTTATCGGGGGGAGCCTGCTGCCGCTTGGGGGGCAGAACCTGATCGAGCCCGCCAGTATCGGCATTCCGGTGCTGATGGGACCTTCGACTTTCAATTTTTCGCAGGCAAGTCGTCTGGCGTTTGCCTGCAAGGCAGCACTGCAAGTTACGGATGCCAGCGATCTTGTTGCCAAAGTCAACGAATTACTGGGGGATCCGGACCGCCGCTGCGCAATGCATGAAGCAGCCCTGGACTTCAGTGTTGCGCACCGTGGCGCAAGCCGGCGCATCGTCGAGATGATCGCCACGTCGTTGCAATCGTCAGGAGAAGAGCCGCGACAATGACCGGGCTGCGTGGCCGGGATCCGATGCGGCAAAAATGCCATTGATCACGGCAATGGCATCCGCGCCTGCGGCAATGACTTCGGACGCATTGCCTGGCGTAATGCCACCGATGGCAACAACCGGGAGTCCGAGCGCCCGGGCCTGGCCCAGGATGGCCAGCGGAGAATGAAGCGCACCGGGTTTGGTGGCGGAGGCAAACATGGCGCCAAACGCGACATAATCGGCTCCGGCTGCCCTCGCCTGTCTCGCCAGCTCGATGTCGTTATAGCAAGAAGCACCGATGATGGCCCTGGCGCCCAACTGCGCCCTGGCAGCGGCGATGGCGCCGTCTTCCCGGCCGAGATGTACGCCATCGGCCTGTAAACAGGCGGCAAGCGGGATATCGTCATTGATCAGAAATAACGCGCCCCACTGCTTGCATAAAGACTGCAGCGCACGGGCTTGCGATAACCTGAGCGCTGCGTCCCCGGATTTGTTGCGGTATTGCAGAATGCGTACGCCTCCCGCAAGAGCTTGTCCGACAGAATCAATTAAATGGTTGCTATCGGCAATATCCTGGGTGATGGCATACAAGCCTCTGATGTCAGTGCTTTTTTTCATCCTGTCCCACACCTGGTGCATTCGGGTTCTGTTCACCCTCATCGTCTTCTCGCGCCCAGAACAGTCGATCGGGAATAAATTGACCCATCCCCGGTTGAAAGGCATAGAGCAGAGACTGATAGGTATATTCCTGAGCATCTTCCACCGCTTCGAGAATCGGTGTCCCGTTGGCCAGGGCCGCTGCCAGCGCCGAAGCGAGGGTGCAGCCGGATCCGTGATAGCTTCCCGGAAGCCTTTCCCAGTGCTGTGAACGCGCGGTTCCGTCCGGGCAGTACAGGGTATTGATCACTTCGCGGGTGTTTTCGTGCGTACCGGTGATCAATACATAACCGACGCCCAGCGCCAGCAGACGTTGTGCGCATTCGTCCAGAGAGAGTGTGTCTTCTTCGTCCGGGTCGTTGCTGGCGAGTCGCCGCGCTTCATGGCTGTTGGGTGTCAGCACGGTCACCTGGGGCAGCAAAATGTCGCGCATGGCTGCAATCAGGTCTTCGTCGGCGAATTCATCCCCACCGCCGCTGGCCAGCACCGGATCGAGCACCAGTGGAATGTCGGGGTAGTCGGCGGCCAGCTGGGCAATGACGGCCACGTTCTCTACACTGCCGATCATGCCGACCTTGAATGCGGCAACCGGGATGTCTTCCATCAGCAGTCTGGCCTGATCATTGACCCAGTCGGCTTCAATGACCATGATGTCGTGCACATTGGCGCTATCCTGCACGGTCAGCGCGGTAATCACGGACAGGGGGTGACATCCCAGGCTGGCCAGGGTCAGAATGTCCGCTTGAATCCCCGCGCCGCCGCTCGGATCGGATCCGGCAAGGGTCATGACTGCCGGCGGTGCGTCATTCGGGTTGGATGGTGGTGTCAAGGGATAACCTCTGTGGCTCACTAATATAGAATCATCATTTTAACCGACATTGGGGCTAAACGATGCGTACATGGATGTGTCTGATTTGCGGTTTCATCTACGACGAAGCCGCTGGGCGTCCCGAAGATGGCATTCTTCCCGGAACACGTTGGGACGATATCCCGCCAAACTGGACCTGCCCCGATTGCGGTGCGCGTAAGGACGATTTTGAAATGATCGAAATCTGATTGGCGGCGTCTCGTCGGGGCTTGTCATTATCTGGAGCAAAACGTGGCCTATCTCTACATCAAGGCGCTGCACATCATTTTTGTGATTTCCTGGTTCGCCGGATTGTTCTATCTACCCAGACTGTTCGTCAACCTGGCCATGGCGACGCACCCTGAAGAGATCGATCGTCTGCTGCTGATGTCGCGCAAGCTGTACCGCTTTATGCACATACTGGCGATTCTTGCGCTTGGATTCGGGCTGTGGTTGTGGATGGGGTATGGCGTGTCGGGGGCGTGGATGCATGCCAAACTGACACTGGTCGCCCTGTTGCTGTTCTATCACCTCTATTGCGGCCGGATTTATCAGGATTTCGTTTTACAGCGTAATCGGCGCAGCCATGTCTGGTATCGCGTATTTAATGAGATCCCCACTTTGTTGATGTTCATCATCGTGATTCTGGTGGTGGTGAAGCCGTTTTAATGAAAGAACCCAATGGGAATGGAAATCGAGCGCCGTTATCTGGTCAAGGGTGACGGCTGGCGCAACGCAGGCGTGACGCAGGAATACTGGCAAGGCTATCTGTCTGTTGCACCTGAAAGAACTGTCCGGATCCGCATCGTGGGCGATCAGGCCTGGCTGACGATAAAAGGCAAGATCTCGGACGTGTCCCGGCATGAATTCGAATATTCGATTCCCCGGGCAGATGCCTTGACCATGCTCGACGCCATGTGCCCGATGCAGGTGCGAAAAATGCGAACCCGACTGGAGTTTGCCGGGCATCTCTGGGAAGTCGATGAATTTTCCGGCGCCAATGCCGGTTTGCTTCTTGCCGAAATCGAGTTGCCCAGCGAAGACACGCCATTCGACAAGCCGGACTGGCTGGGTGCCGAGGTGACTGCCGATAGCCGGTACACCAATGCCTGGCTGGCCGATCATCCGTATTCGACCTGGGATCCCGCCGGGATCTGAGCGTTAATCATCCAATAAACAGGACATCATTCATCATGTCGCGTAACGAAGAATTGTTTAATCGGGCCAAACAGCATATTCCCGGAGGCGTGAACTCTCCGGTCAGAGCGTTCGGGTCGGTCGGCGGGACGCCGCGTTTCATCTCACGGGCACAAGGTCCGTTTGTATGGGATGCGGACGAAACCCGTTTCATCGATTATGTCGGGTCGTGGGGCCCGGCCATTCTGGGCCATGCGCACCCCGAAGTGGTTGCTTCAGTCAAGCATGCAGCCGATGGCGGCCTGTCTTTCGGTGCGCCTACCGAAGGCGAAATCGATCTGGCCGACGAAATTTGCCGTCTGGTGCCGTCCATCGAGCAGGTTCGGCTGGTTTCATCGGGCACTGAAGCGACGATGAGTGCCATCAGGCTGGCGCGCGGTTTTACCGGCCGTGACACCATTGTCAAATTCGAAGGCTGCTACCATGGCCATTCGGACGGTCTGCTGGTCAAGGCAGGCTCCGGCTTGCTGACCTTTGGCACGCCGTCTTCGGGCGGTGTGCCGCACGATGTCACCAAGCACACGCTGGTCCTCGAATACAACAATGTCGAGCAACTGGAAAAAACCTTCGATGAAATGGGGCATCTGCTCGCCTGCGTGATTCTGGAGCCCTTTGCCGGCAACATGAATCTGGTCAAACCGTCGGCTGCATTCCTGGACGCATTGCGCACCCTGACGCGCAAGCATGGCACTGTACTGATCTACGACGAAGTAATGACCGGTTTCCGCGTGGCATTGAATTGCGCGCAAAGCCTGCAGGGTATTACGCCGGATCTGACCACGCTGGGCAAAGTGGTGGGGGGCGGCATGCCGCTGGCCGCTTTTGGCGGACGAGCCGACATCATGCAGTGCATTGCCCCACTGGGTAATGTGTATCAGGCCGGTACGCTGTCGGGTAATCCGTTGGCCGTTGCCGCTGGCCTCACTACGCTTAAGCTGATCCAACGCCCCGGATTCCATGCGGATCTGGCCCGGCGAACCGCCCGACTGGTCGACGGTGTCTCGCGTGTGGCCCAGGCGGCGGGTGTGGATATGTGTGGCGACAGCGTGGGCGGCATGTTTGGTCTGTATATGCGCAAAGCGGTGCCGGCATCGTTTTCCGAAGTCTCGACTTGCGACGCGGAAGCATTCCGCCGTTTCTTCCACGGCATGCTCGAACGCGGCATCTATCTGGCCCCGTCGGCGTTTGAAGCCGGATTTGTTTCCGATGCCCATACCGATGAGCTGATCGATCAGACCATCGATGCCGCCCAATCGGTTTTGAAATCGCTGTAACGCTGTATGGAAATGCAGGGCGCGGTTGCCGCAGGCACTGCGCCCTACTGGCCAGGGAAACCCAGCGTAGAGAGCACGGCTTCAGACAAAGCCTTTGAATCAGCCGTAATGCGCAACAGGTGACTTACCGCGGGATGGGTGGGCCGGTGGACGGCAATACCCTGGTTGAACAACTGGCGCTGAATGCTTTCCGATCGTGAAGAATCTGTGTAGTGAACGCTGACAAAGTTGGTCCAGGTCGGTGGGACATTCAAACCGTAAGCCAGCAGTTTTTCCCGCAAGATTTCCCTGACCGATATCGTTGACATGAGCAACTTTGTCGCGGCTTCTTGATCCTGCAAGGCAATCGTGGCAGCAGCCTGAGCCAGGGAGGACAAGGCAAACTGAGGTCGTATCTGGTCGGCCTTGGCGATGATGTCCGCACTGGCAATGGCATAGCCGATGCGCAGCCCTGCGAGTGCGTAGGCTTTGGAGAGGGTTCTGAGCCTCAGGGTAGCGGGCAGGACCTGACTGAGTGCCTTGCCGGGTTCTGCGAACTCCAGATAGGCCTCATCGAGCACCAGCAGGCAGTCGCCCGGCAGGCTGTGTCTGAATCGTTCGATTTCACTTTGGCTGTAATACTGACCGGTTGGATTATCGGGATTGGCCAGATAGACGAGACGGGCTTTATGCTGGTAAGCCGCGCAGGCAAGTCCCCCCAGATCCGCCTCGAGTCCCTGGTCGGCCTTGGTGCGCAGGCTGACTTCCACGACTCGTGTTCCGCAACCATCGGCGAAATAGCGAAACGCAGGATAGCTGCCGGCACTGACGACGACGGTATCCCCTGCATTGCAATACAGGCGCAATGCCAGAAGGATCAGGCTGTCAGCGCCACTGTCGAACAGGACCTGTTCGTCTTCAAGCTGATTGAGCCCGGCTGCAAGCTTCCGTAGTGCATGCGCATAGGGATCCGGATAGCTGCGAGCCAGCTGGCACCCGGCAGGCCCGAGCAATTTCATCAGCGCAGGGCTGTCGATTGGCATACTTTCGTTGGACCCGATACGGGTCGCAACGGGATGTCCGAGCTTTTGCTCAAGTCTGACGATTCCTTGAAACGGGTTTTGAATGGTGTGATCTTGCAGATGCCTGGCAAATCGAGCCATCGCTCTCCCCCTTTCAGAAATGGTTTACATTCAGCGGGTTATGTTTGCCCTGAATGTTGCTTTTCGCAACATTCAGGGCAATGACGGAATTACAGGCAGTCTTTTTCGTTGGATAACAGTTCGTCCTGTGTCTCGCGACGCCGGATCAGGCGGCTTGTCTTACCGGAAACCATGACTTCGGCGGCGCGTGGACGCGTGTTGTAGTTGCTGGCCATGGTCGAGCCATACGCACCGCAGGACATAACGGCCAGCAAATCGCCCTCCAGCAGGGCTAATTGGCGGTCTTTACCGAGAAAATCACTCGATTCGCAGATGGGACCGACAACATCCACAATCATGGGGGTCACATGGGGATGGCGCACGACCGGCAAGATGCTGTGATAAGCCGAGTAGAGCGAGGGACGCATCAGATCGTTCATGGCGGCATCGACAATGGCAAAGTTTTTCTGCGTACCCAGTTTCAGGTATTCGAGCCGTGTCAGCAGAACACCGGCGTTACCGACCAGCGAACGTCCCGGTTCCATGACCAGTCTGAGATTGCGGCCTTTCAGCCGATCCGCCAGGGCCGAGGCAAATTCCCCAAGATCGGGTGGGGTTTCATCGCTGTAACAAATCCCCAGTCCGCCGCCGATATCCAGGTGCCGGAGTGTAATACCCGAATCGTTCAGTTGGTCGATCAGGGTCAGCAGCCGATCGACTGCGTCGATTAATGGGCGAGCGTTTGTTAATTGCGAGCCGATATGGCAATCGATGCCAACAATGTCGACGTGTGCCATGTGCGACGCCTGCTGGTACACGTCGAGGGCCATGTCGAATGCAATGCCGAATTTGTTGTCTTTCAGACCAGTAGAGATATACGGGTGTGTTTCCGCATCGACATCCGGATTGACCCGCAAGGAAATCGGGGCAATTTTGCCAAGCCGGCCGGCGACGGTGTTGAGCTTGATTAATTCATTGAGCGATTCGACATTGAAGCAATGGATGCCGGCTTCCAGCGCGGCTTCCATTTCCGGACCGGATTTACCCACACCTGAGAAGACAACCTTATCGGCTTGCGCGCCTGCCGCCAGAACCCGTGCGAGTTCTCCACCGGAAACGATGTCGAATCCGGCTCCTTTTCGAGCGAAATGTCGCAGTATCGACAGGTTGGAGTTGGCTTTGACTGCGTAGCAGATCAACGGATCGAACGGGGCGAACGCCTGTTGGTAGGCCTCAAATGCCTGGTTCAGTGCGTCTTCCGAATAGACGTATACCGGCGTTCCATATTGCCGGGCTATCGATTCAAGGTCGACCTCTTCGATACAAAGGCTGTCATCTCGGTAGTGGGTTGGTTTCACGGTTGGCTGGCATCCTGTCTGGGTTGGCTGGCATTCTGCTTGGGCTGACTGGCGTCATGCTTTGTCTGCTGCGGGTGGGGCTGGGCAGGCAGATAAAGCGGGCCTTTATAGCCGCAAGCACTTAACAGAACGGCCAGAATGACTGGGACAAAAAGGTATCGCATACAATGGGATCCGCTGTGGCAAAATTATGATACTAGCAAAGCTTGCTACGCGAGCACACCAGCGACTTGAAAAGGACCCCGACGATGACTGAAAGCGAATTCCTCGATTTAACCGATACATTGCTTGAATCACTCCAGAGCGCGCTGGATGAGGCTGGCCTGGATCTTGATTATCAGCTCAATGGCGGTGTTCTGGAAATCGAATTCGACCAAGGTGCAAAAATGGTCATCAATCGTCATCTGCCCAATCGTGAAATGTGGGTCGCTGCACGGAGCGGTGGTTTTCATTATGCACTGGACGATTCCGGTCGATGGATCAATACCCGTGATGGTTCCGGCCTCGGCGCCACGCTATCGCGCCTGATAGCGGATACCGCGGGTCAAGCATTCCTCTGGCAGTCAGAGTGAAATTTTGGGCGCTTGGCCGCTGACGGTTTACAATTGCGGAAAACCGACTGAGTCATCATGAACCAACATATTCCAAGAAAACGATTCGGACAGAATTTCCTGCAAGATGCGCATGTCATAGAAAGCATTGTACACGCAGTTAATCCGTCTGCCACCGATATCGTCATCGAAATCGGGCCGGGTCTGGGTGCGCTGACCCAGCCGCTGCTGTCGCGTCTCAATTGTCTGCATGTCGTTGAAATTGATCGCGATATTATCAGCCGGCTCAAGAAAACCTTCGACCCTGGCCGCCTGATCATTCACGAAGGCGATGCGCTTGCTTTTGATTTTGCTTCTGTCGAAGGGCGTCTCAAGATTGTCGGCAATCTGCCATACAATATCTCGACGCCACTGCTTTTCCATTTGGCCACGTTTGGCGAGCGCGTCATCGATATGCACTTCATGCTGCAGAAAGAGGTCGTTGATCGTATGGTCGCAGCGCCTTCCTGCGCCGACTATGGCCGTCTGAGCGTCATGCTGCAGTATCGCTTTGAGATGGAAACCATGCTGGCGGTACCGCCCGAAGCATTCTGGCCGCCACCCAAGGTCGAGTCTGCCGTGGTGCGCATGATTCCGGCCCCGGGTCAGCGTGGGGTGGCGGTTGACGAAGCGTTGTTTGAAAGCATTGTGACCAAGGCCTTCGCCCAACGTCGCAAGACGCTGCGTAACAACCTCAAGGGTATTGTCGATGACGAAGACTATACCGCGCTGCAGATCGATCCTTCTTTGCGCGCAGAAAACCTGTCTGTCGAGCAGTACGTCGCCATTGCCAATCGCCTTGCCGGGCGTTAAAGCGTCCATTCCCGCTTGAGCGTCATCCAGATGGCATGCAGAATGAATATCCCGATTTTGGATTCATTCTGCGGCCAGAAGGATGGCGAACATGATTCGTTTCATCAATGTGCATCGCTGGTTCAAGCAACTGCACGTACTCAACGATATCAATCTGCATGTACGTGCGGGTGAAGTCATGGTTGTCTGCGGTCCGTCCGGGTCGGGCAAGTCCACCTTGATCCGTACGGTAAATCAGCTGGAAACCATCGATGAGGGCGAGATCTGGGTCGATGGAGTCAACGTCTCCGATCCTGATACTGACCTGAATGCGCTGCGGGCTGAGGTGGGTTTTGTTTTCCAGCACTTCAACCTGTTTCCACACTTGTCTGTGCTCGACAACATTACGCTGTCCCCTGTCAGGGTCAAAGGGCTGCGCAGGGATGTGGCCGAAAAACAGGGTCTGGCGCTGCTGGAGCAGGTGGGATTGGCCAACAAGCGAAATGATTTTCCCGGACAGCTGTCCGGAGGACAGCAGCAACGCGTCGCTATCGCGCGTAGTCTGGCCATGCAGCCCAAGGTCATGCTGTTCGATGAACCGACTTCAGCGCTTGATCCTGAAATGATTGGCGAAGTGCTAAAGGTCATGAAGGATCTGGTTTTTAACTCGGCCATGACCATGATGATCGTGACCCATGAAATGAGCTTTGCACGCGACGTGGCCGATCGCGTGGTGTTCATCGATCAGGGACAAGTGATCGAACAAGCCGAGCCCGCAACGTTTTTCCTTGATCCTCAGCACGACCGCACACGTCAGTTTCTAAGTCAGCTACGGACGATCTGAGTATGTTTCACGTGAAACAGGCAAAGCCGCCAACCCTAATGTCCAGCGTGCAAGTGCGTGATATTGAGAACCATCGCTCCGTCGATCAGAGGACATGAGCGCCAATTCACGGACAGGATAGGCGATGGCTGTCCTCAGGACCTTGTCGACAGGGGCTGTCGGGCTGACGCGCCTGACAAGCGTGATATGGGGTCTGAAACGTCGTTGTTCTACCGGGAAGTGATCTGCCAGCAGAGCTGAAGTGATCGAGTCGTAAAGCGACATCAATTCAGGCGGTATGACATCGGGCTCGAGGCAGACGATGGAACGGTTCAACCGTGTCAGCCGCGTCAACGACATAGTGCAGCCCGATAAAATGGACACTTGAAGACCGATGGCGATCAACGATTCAAGTCGTTCTGCCGGCGTTTCGCCGAGAAAAGCCAGTGTCAGGTGCAGTGAGTGACGCGTCATGGCCCGTCCATGGCAGGACAAGGACAGGGTTTTTGACATTCTATTCATACGGGACGCAATTTTTGCGTCGGGTAGCAAGGCGAAAAACAGCCTCAGCGAATGGTCAGTCGACATACCATCCCCTCCCTCCAAGCTGGCGCCCCGCTTCTGCGCGTGTAATCCGTTGCGCATCGACCAGGCTGCCCAGATACTGTTCTAGTGTGTGCATTCCCATGGTGTGCCCGGTTTGCTGTACCGACTCAAGCTGATCCACCCGGTTGTCCCGTATCAGATGACGAACGGCATCCGTTGCGATCAGAATCTCATGGGCAAGGATGCGCCGATCGGCTACGGCCGAACGCAGCAGGGTTTGCGCGATAATCGCGGTCAGGGAATGCGACAGTTGCACCCTGACCGATCCCTGGCCTTCTGGCGGAAAACTGCCGATCAATCGCGACACAGCCTCCCGGGCGCTGCGCGAATGCAGCGTCGACAGAACTAGATGCCCGGTCTCGGCGGCATCGAGCGCCAGGGCAATCGTGGCAGAATCGCGCATCTCCCCCACCATGATGACGTCGGGATCTTCGCGCAAGGCCCGCTTAAGCGCCTGGGCAAAATCCGTTCCTTCCTGCTGAAGATCGCATTGCGTAACGAGTCCGCGCTTGCTTTCGTGGATAAATTCAACAGGGTCTTCCAATGTCAGAATGTGGCTGGCCTGCGTACTGTTAAGGTAGTCGATCATGGCGGCAAGCGTTGTGGATTTGCCGCAGCCCGCCGGGCCGGTAATCAGTACCAGGCCATGGGGACGCGTTGCGATGTTTTGCAGAATGGCGGGTAAACCCAATTGTTCAAATGAAGGAATTTGGGACGTCAATAATCGGAAGGCTGCCGCGGTTCCATGCCTCTGACCATACACATGGACACGGCAGTGGGTTAGGCTGTCTGCCTGCATCCGGAAATCGCAGCAGCGAAAACGGGCAAAATCAATCGATGCGCGGTCGTTCATCAGTGCCCGTAACCGGTCATCCAGGTCGGATGGCGCCAGCGGCGGATGGGGCAGACGGTGAAGCGCGCCGTGAATGCGGATGACTGGGGGCAACCCGGGCGATAAATGAAGGTCGGATGCGCCGCGATGCATACATGAAGACAGTAAGCTTGTGATTTCCATTTATAATCCTCACTTTCTCCATAATCGACCCACGATCCATTCGCAAAATTCCGGGCACAGACTCCGGACGAAACGCGGAATGTTTCCGGGGGTGATAAGCTGAATGCCGGGACCGGCATGGATGAGGAACGATAGACATGTCAGAAGCGATCGCCGCGAATCTTAAAAGCGTCGAGGCACGACTACGCAGGGCGGAACATCTGGCGGCACGAGCACAGGGCGCCGTGCGGCTGATTGCTGTCAGTAAAACTTTTCCGTCGGATGCGATCCGGTCGGCTTTACAGGCGGGCCAGTTCGCCTTTGGCGAGAACTACGTGCAGGAATTTACGGATAAGGTAGCGGAACTGAAAGACCTGCCAATCGAATGGCATTTTATCGGTCCGATCCAGTCCAACAAAACCCGTATCGTGGCAGAATATGCACACTGGGTGCATTCTGTAGACAGGCTAAAAATAGCCGAGCGCTTGTCTGTTCAGCGTCCGGCGTCATTGCCGCCGCTTAATGTCTGCCTTCAGGTCAATGTTTCCGGAGAAGACAGCAAAAGCGGATGCCCGCCAGAAGAGGCGTCCGCGCTGGCTCGCCAGATCGCCATTTTGCCGGGCATCCGCCTGCGCGGTCTGATGTGCATTCCGGAAGCCACAACGGATACCGACCGTCTGGACAGCCAGTTCGCCCTGCTGAAGCGTTTGTACGATCAGATGAATGCAGAGAATCTTGGGCTCGATACGCTTTCGATGGGAATGTCTTCGGATCTGGAACAAGCGGTGCGTGCCGGTGCCACCATGGTCAGGGTAGGCTCCGCCATTTTTGGCGCGCGAAACTACTTATAACGAATCAAGCAGGAGCAGAAAATGCAGATAACCTTCATTGGCGGCGGCAATATGGCTGCCGCGATTATTGCCGGGCTGGTTAAAGAGGCGGGACACACGATCCGTGTTGTCGACAGGAATGCCGATAAGTGTGCAAACCTGCAGAAAAACTATGCCGTCGATGCGCGTAGCGATCTGCCTGCATCCTTCTCCTCCGACGATATTGTCGTTCTGGCCGTCAAGCCCCAGCAGCTCAAGGCATTGTGCCTGGAACTGGCTCCGCGTCTGTCTGGCGCCATGATCGTGTCCATTGCCGCGGGTATTCGCATCGAAGCGCTGTCCCGCTGGCTGGGAAGCGAGCGTATCGTGCGTGTGATGCCGAATACACCGTCGATGGTCGGTAAAGGCATGTCGGGCCTGTATGCCGACGCACACGTATCGGAGACCGACCGCCACGCTGCACAAAGTATCATGCTCGCTGTCGGAAAGGTTCATTGGTTGCAGACCGAAAGCGGCATCGACGATATTACCTGCATCAGCGGCAGCGGCCCGGCGTATGTGTTCTACTTCCTGGAATCCATGATGCAGGCCGCGCGCGACGTGGGGTTTTCCGACGCGGATGCGCGCGAGCTGGCGCTGACCACGTTCGAAGGCGCCATCGAACTGGCGCGGCAGTCACCGCTGGATGTCAGCGAACTGAGGGCGAATGTGACTTCGAAGGGCGGCACGACCGCACGCGCCATTGCCCGCTTCGATCTGGATGGGGTCAAACCCGCAATCATCGCGGGCGCGCTCGACTGCCGTGCGCACTCCATCACAATGGGTCAACAGCTGAGTCAGGACTGATATGTTCTTCGAAACCCTGCAGTTTGTGATCAAGACGGTATCCGATCTGTTTGTGCTGGTGCTTCTGTTGCGTTTTTACCTGCAAGTGGCGCATGCACCGTTCAGACATCCGCTTTGTCAGTTCACCATGGCGGTTACCAACTTTGTTGTGCTTCCGGCACGAAAGGTGATACCGAGCTTCAAAATCTACGATATGGCCACCCTGTTTGTCGGCTGGGTCATCGGGCTGGCGACCAATGCGCTGATTCTGGCGTTGAATCCGCTGCCGTACAGCTTTGTCGCCCCGCAAACCTGGCTGGCGCTGGCGCTGCTTTCCGTTTTGTATCTGTTCAAGCAATCCCTGTACTTGCTGATGGGGGCGGTGATCGTTCAGGCGGCGATGAGCTGGATCAATCCCTATAATCCGCTGGCACCGATCCTGGATGCGCTGACGCGGCCTTATCTCCGACCGTTTCGCCGGGCGAAGGTGGGCGGTGTGGATCTGTCTCCCATCATCCTGTTTTTGATTATCCAGATTATTTTGATGCTTCCGGTGCGCCTGCTCGAAGCCGGATTCCTGATGCAGCTGAAGCTTGCGATGTGAGTCGTTCACGTACCATGACACCGGCCCCATGGTGCGATAAAAGGAGAAAAATGATGATCAGACCCCTGATGGTCTCTGCGCTGATATTGGGGACGCTCGCCGCGCCCGCAATGGCTGATATCAACGCCATGGGGCAAAAAGACGGCTGTTTTGTCTGCCACGGGATAAACAACAAGATTGTCGGCCCGTCATGGAAGGACATCGCCAAAAAATACCGGGGCGACAAAGCGGCTCAGGCCAAATTGATCGTCAAGGTGAAGTCGGGTGGTGGAGGCGTCTGGGGGGATATTCCGATGCCGCCAAATTCGCCCAGGGTCAGTGACGATGATATCAAGGCATTGGTGAAAGGCATCCTGGCCCTGAAATAACAAGGGGTTGATGTAGCACAATCAAAGATAGTCATGCTGTCTATAAACAATCAGAATTCGCTTGTAGCGTAACTGAAATGGATCTATAGACTGTTTCAGCAGCAGGAATGTTACAGCGCGCTGTGCGATTCAGTTGCACAAAGCCTGTGCCGAAGGTAATCTTCTCCGCCTGTCTGCCAACTCTATGCTGGAAGCACCAATTATGGCCAAGCTGACCGAACAGGATATCCTCAACTGGGAAGGCGACGATTACATG
>Ga0326727_10016999_pt1 | contig 15210 bp, 13 predicted proteins | sample MB2enrmetagenome_FD_207643 | JGI IMG/M metagenome (GOLD analysis project Ga0326727, IMG submission 207643) | Lab enriched peat soil microbial communities from McLean, Ithaca, NY, United States - MB29MY | ecosystem: Environmental > Terrestrial > Soil > Wetlands > Peat | place: USA: New York... | reverse complement strand
GACGTGTATCGCTCCCAAGCGGCCGAAGGCAAAGCCCTATCTACCAGGGCCCTTTCTGGTCGGGCTGGCCGGATTTGAACCGGCGACCTCTTGACCCCCAGTTAACTCACCGGGTGTCCGGGCAGTGGTACTTTGTCCGCTTGACCAGGACTTTCTTAACTGGGCAATCTGTCGGGATGGTGCTCTGTGTTGCCTAATCCGGGCAGTTTTGGAGTGTTTGGCTACACATTGGCTACACGAGAGCAAAACAAAAGACCGGCCCGAAGGCTGGTCTTCTTTGCCGGGAAAGGCTTGGAAGCGTCTAGGGAACGTGCCGGTAGGCGTCTGGTCCTGGCTCGTGCCTCACCTTCTCGTAGTCGGCGGGGTGGATCCCGTAGCCCCACCGGTCCAGCACGCACATGAACATTGGGTTGAGGCCACACTGTGTGCAGACCTGGTAGCCGTTGTCGTCAAGGTCTACGTGTTCCGAGATCAGGTGATCGCAGCCGCACCGTTCTCCAATGTCTCTCTGCCATTCGTGGTAGTCCTCTTCGGAAGTGAACACCGCATCAGCGTCCAGGTCGAAGATCAGGCACGACTCATCGAAGTCCACGGCCTCTAGTGCCTTGTACAAGTCCTCAGGATCACTGGCCGCGTAGTTCACGACAACGCCTTGCTCATGATGTCGGCAGAGCTTTTAGTGGCCTCAGGCGATACGTAGCCGTAGACATCGGCGGTGATCCTGATGGAAGAGTGGCCGAGAAGTTTCGACACTCGCTCTAGGGACTCACCAGCGTCGAGCAGGATTGTGGCGCAACTGTGCCGAATATCGTGAAATCTGATCTGTGGAAGTTCTAGAGCGTCGAGGGTCTCCCGCCAGTGTCGCCGGATCGTGGTGGCGAACAAGGCCGTACCCTGTCGGCTCGTGAACACCAGGCCGTCACTCCCCTGCCGTCCCCGAAGGTCTTGTTCCATCCGGTGAATACGTAATGCCTCGATACCTTCGGGAGTAAGTGTGATTGTTCGACGTGAAGACTCTGACTTCGGGTCCGTCCGCTTACGACTCACAGGGTCAAAGGTGCCGGTGACCGTGAGCGTGGCAGCGTCAAGATCCGTGTCTTTCCAACGCAACCCGATTAGCTCACCCTCTCTCAGGCCGTGGTGCAGAGCCAGCGTGTAGAGAGCTAACCACTGGCTGCTGTCATTGGCTACCAGAGCAAGGACTGCCTTGGCCTGTTCTGGCACCAACGGTACGTTTTCGTTCACCTTCACGGCTACGCCATCGGTGAGAGCGACAACGTTCCGAGAAACGTAGCCCCGCCGTTCAGCCTGTCCGATGGCTCGGCGCAAGACGGTTCGGGCCAAACGCTGTGTGTTTGTTGACTTTCCTGCCTTAGCAAGGTCGGCCGTCATCCGGTCCACATCTTCCGCAGTGAGGTTCACCAGCTTGATCTTGCCGACCTGCGGAGCAATGTAGAAGTCAATCACGTTGCGGTAGTTGCGGATCGTGCTGTCCTTCAGCCTGCCCGTAGCCTCAAGGCCGGTGTGCCAGGTGTTCAGCCACTCTTCGACCGTCTGGTCGGGGCCGGTGGTGATGGTCCCCGCTTTGATCTCTCTTTGCAGGTCTGCCAGCTTTGCCAGAACCTCCCGCTTGGTCTTGGCGTAAACAACCTTACGCTGACGTTTGCCGTCCACTTTGCCAAGGTCAACGTTGGCGGCGTAGCAATTTCGATCCGGTCGCCAGTAGATGGCACCCTCGCCATGCCCTCTTCGCTTCACGTTTTCCATGTCCTCGCCTTCCCTGAGGCTCGCTTGCCTCACGGCAAGTCTAGTAGGCCGCAGTCAAGAGACCAAATTAGTCCACCACCCAGTATTTATAAGGCTTGTCTCCTCTGAGAGGAGCACAGTTAGGCTACACGCTCTGAACAGGGCACCTCCAACGAGAGCCAGGCAGAATTCTCTACAGGCCCCCGCAAGCTGCTTCCGCACCTGGAACCATTCCCGAGTCTCAAGCTGCCTCAGGCTGACCGGTAGCTAGTTGCTCGGCCATCTCCCACCAACTACGCCAATCCACCATCTACTGGACAGAGGCACATGGTTGCGGGCTTTCTAGCCAGGCGTCGAGAACAGCACGAGAGACAACGTACCGGCGTCCCAGCCTCCTGACTCCTGGCAGTGTTCCCTCTTGCGCCAACTCGTAGGCAAGGCTTCGACCAATCCCTACCAGGTCGGCGGCTTCCTCGACTGTGTATGTCTTGCGGTCGAATTGTGGTTCGAGGGTCTTGGTGGCTGCGACCGCCGCAGCGTCCGACCCTCTTGTATTGGTATTCATGCGTGCTCTCCCTTCAACGGAGTGTCGGGTCTCGACACGGACATAAACCCTAACACACAAATGGCCGTTTCGTCCACTGACACAATGCGGTATTAACCTGTATGCAGTACAAAGCACTCTATATATTAGGCAACTATATTGAGCGGCTGCGCAACTTTTGTAAAACAACCTCTACGCAGGGAGGACGGTCATTCGTGATAGAATTATGGTGTCACTTAGGTGAGGATTCGACAAGTCAACTCCCGTCGGTAGCACATTGCAATACATAGGCTGACCCATACGAAGAGAGCGGTTACCTACTTGTAGCCGCCGAAGATCACCGGGATTGGCGCAACCCGGTTCAAGCAGGTCCGGCTACCGGCAGTAGCCCTCACTCTATTGCCAGTAGCCGTGACCTAGTAAGTGAGGAAAATGATGACATTGCAACTGGTTACAGAAAATCAGACGGCACCAGAGGAAGATCCCAACGTGCCGGACAAGCAGTTCCAGATCTGGACACCTAGAGACTTGGTCGAGAAGAACGTGCCGCCTGAGTGGACCATCAAGGGACTGGTGATCAAGCCAACCTACGGGATGCTCGCCGGAGCAGAGAAGTCTCTCAAGTCCTACCTTGCCCAGTTGATTGCCGTGGGTGCCGCCGGTGGCGTGCCGATCCTTGGCCAATTCGTAGTTCCCGAGCCGGTGCCAGTCCTGATGATGTGCGGTGAGGGTGGCCGACTTCCTTACACCCGGAGGTTGCTCCGAATTGCCGAAGCCTACGGTCTGGATCTTGCAGACCTTCCTCTGTACACCACGTTTGACGTGGGCTCAGTGACGGCTAGCCCGTTCCAGACAGCCTTTGTCCAACACCTGAAGGACTACCAGCCAGCTATCACGATCATCGAGCCGTACTACGCCTTCCACGGTGCGGCATCTGAAGGCAAGATGCTGCACATCGAAGGTGACCAACTCGTCTGGTTGTCGCACACGTGCGAAATGTTCGGCTCTTCCTTGATCATCGGGAACCACTACAACCAAACCGGTAGCGGCTCAGGCTTGCGGCGGATCACCGGAGCAGGACCAGCCGAGTGGTCAGACTCTTGGTGGATTGTCGAAAAGGATGTGAACGCATCGGACGTAACGGTTGGGCACTTCGAGCTACGGTTCGAAGTCGGGAGTAGGCAATGGGGTGCCGCCGACTACGATCTCACGATTGATCTCGGTCCGTTTGACGATGAGGCCATGGACAACACTGGTGAGATCACCTGGTCCGTAGCAAAACACGTCGGCACTCGGACGGTTCAGGGCACAGCCGCCAACCTCATCCTGTCTATGGTCATCACAGAACCCTTCGTGCACACGAAAACCGAGATACTCGCCGCCTGCAAGGGATCGAGCGATGACAATCGAAACGTGTTCATGGCACTCTCCCTCAACGGCAAGATCGAGTGTCGCACCGTGAAACGAGACGAGCACGGCAAGATGATGCCTCGTGAAGTCTGGGGACCCGTCTATGGTCGAAAACTCCCAGATCCGGATGCGGTGAACGGTACCACTCCGGAATCCGAAGTCGATTGAGACACCACACCCCGCCTATACACTTCGGCGTTAGGCCATGTGTGTTTTCATGGCCCACTGAGTGCCGGAGGCGGCTGGGTGTCTTCTCCCTTCTGACTTGCTCCTTTACCGACACTCTGCCGAACACCCGGCCTAGCTTCGGCGTGGTGTCAACGCTATGAGCAGGACAGGCGTGGTGTCGCTCGGCACAGTCCGACTTGGTCCCCTCTTCTCTGTATCAACTAAGCACATATCTGCCATGGAAAACGGCTCGTCACCAGGTCTTTTATAAACTGTCCTTGACCTGATGAAACGCTGGAGGACCCTTTCTAACGGATCCAAAGTCAAAGCCTGTGTGTAGCTATGGTCTATCAAAGTCGACCGGAACTTTTGTCTTACGAAGGTCCAGGTCAGAGCCTTCTCTGAACCCGTCTGATGTATTGGGCTAGAAACTGTGGCCTTCTCTTCTTCTATCTCCGCAAGAGATACCTCGCTAGGCACTGAATCGACCAACCCCCGTTCCGGGATCCCCTATCGCACGAGAAGGGGGGCACCCCGAACCCTCTTTGGCCGTGCAGATTCCATCACCCTCGCCTCCGGCCAGGACGTGTACGGGTTGCATACATCGTGAACAGGTTATTTACTTCGGGCTATTTGATTTCTATTGGCTTTGAGCGTGTCAGTTTTCTATACAACAGATTGGAAATCATGTGACTATCAAACAAGCTTACGACAAGAGAAAACAAGAGGAACAAAACGAGCTAGTTCCGGCAGATACACAGGACACACCGACCGTCATTGATCGAGTCGTGGACCTGGTGAAGTCGGTAATCCCCGGAGCACAGAAAGACACCGAGTCGGACGAGGCTGCCACCGACGCTCATCAGGAAGAGTTGCGCCAGATCCGTGAACGTGAGCAAGCCGAGAAGGACGCTCACGAGGCCGCTCAGGCTCGCAGGCGGGCCGCAGAGGCAGAAGAGGATCCGGTCAAGTGGATTGACCTGTCCCTAGCTTTTCACGGCGGGGATGACCAGAGAGCCCGCAAGCTTGCGAACCGAGCACTGACTGAACACAACCCAACAGTCAAGATGTTTGCCCAGCAAATCATTGACTATCTAGATGCTCACAACCTATAGGAGGTTAGACAAACATGACACGCTTAATGAACCCCGGCCCACCACCGAAAGCACCAGATGCTCGAAGGCGGCGCAACGTGCCTCAAGGTCAAGCTACTGGCGTGACGACCGGCGCACTGCAACCGTACAAGGCTCGGGCAGTGAATCAGAAATGGTCCACGCCAATCAAAGGACTCTATAAGGCCATCGTCAACTCGAAGGTGCCGAAAGACGCTACCGATGTCGAGTTCGCATGGATCCTCTGTGACACATTGCATACTGCCCTAACAACACGGAGTCTAACTAGTGGGCAGATCTCAGCGACTTTGGTCAATAACTGTATAGCCAATCTCGCAAGACTCGGAGTGTGTTCAGCCGACCGTGCTCGAATGGGTGTCACCCTCAAGGCCGAGACGCCTCCGGACGAGGAGAAGGCTGCAATCATGAGCCACTACCGCCGCATTCTGCAACCGACGAATGACGCCTCCTGAGTGAGTGAGCAAGGGGGCCAGTTCAACTCCGTAGGAGCCAATCATCAATCGGGTTCTTACGTTGTCGCTCGGGTCTGGTCATTTCCGTTCCGCATCGACCACCGATGCCCGTAGCCGTCGAAGGTACCGGGCTCGCTTAGCGACCAGGTGGATCGCTCAAAGCCGTCACTGCCCCGCTATGAACCGTACTCGGACGTCATCCCTAAACGCCCCAGACCGACATCCGGGCGGTCGGCGAACCTCGATGATCCCGGCCTTCTCTGCCGGAACCAGAGTAAGTTTCCTCAGGTGCCTCTCAGCCAGCCAGGGCATTGCATCAGTATCCATTATTCGAATCACTTCTCCTACGGTAAACCACCTGTTACCGCAGATCGTGCGTAATTCGGTGAGTAAGGGGCCGGTATCAGGCTGGCTCTGGAACAACACTTCCTGACCGGAATCAGTTCGTGCCACGTACCGAGTACCCTCGTAGGGGTCCACAGACCACATTGCATCCTTAATAAGGCGCAGTCCTTTGGGGTGCCCGGTAGCAAACACCAGGCGGTAGTCGTTCCCGTCCCTGGTGTGGAGTTCAAATGAGGTTACATGGCGAACCTGTCCTTGTCGACGCAGCTGTGACTCGAACAGGCTCAGCAGAGCTAGTTTTCGGGCATCCCCTGAAAGCGGCACCAGTTCCTGCCACTTCTCCGTATCAAACAGAGCATTTAGGGCCGTTGCTTGACCGTCCCGACCAACGAAACGGTTAATGTACGAGAGCGGCAGGAAGAAAAGCGCCTCTGATCGCTTGAAGTCCAGAAAGCGACTTGTGAGAGACATCGACGCCCCTGTGTAACCAAACGGGTCTATGAAGGCAAATGTCGGAATGAGGGACTTCCCATCAGTGATTCCGTCAACTAGACCACGGAAGATCTCCTCGAACCTCCCCTCTTTGATGATTACATCGACGCTCGCCGGGATTGTCAGCTTCGCCACTTCTTCCTCAAGGTAGGCGACACGCCGTGGGTCCTGCTCGATAAAGAGACAAAAGAACTGTACATCCGGTATACGTTCCAAAACCGTATGCGAGGACAGGAGGTCGAGCATGATCAGTGGTGAGCCCGCCTCCCCTTCCGTGTACCGGCCTGGTCCGGCAAATCCGTCCACCAGCAGAAGGCGAGGGTTGTCGAGTCGACCGGCAGCATAGAGGCTCTGCGACTGTTGGCCCATGACCGGGATCCAGCCGCTGAGGTATCTCCGGAGCACCTCGTGCTTTGCTCGTGTGTGGTCCTCACGAGGCCACAGAACTGGGTCGGTCACAGTGACAAATCTAGACCTTGAGCGCCTTAGTGAGGAAACAGGAGCGGATCAGGCCGACGCTCCCGTCGGCACTCGTGGACCGGTCTTAGCCGACAGAAGCGATCGGCATCTCGTCCCACAGCTGTCCATCCAGGTGACGACCCGCCGCATGCGGTGTCCGCCCGCCCCACTGCTTAAAGAAGAAGGGCACCTGCCTGGCCACACACTGATCCCTGATACTCGCTATCCATTCGTATGAAACCGGTCGATGCGCAAAGCCGGACTCTCCCCCAGCGATTACCCAGTGGATCCCGTCCAGGTCGAGGTCGCCTACAGGAGCGATCAACGGTTCGATCGAAAGAAACCTCGTGGGGGCCGGGACTTCTTGGAGATGAGCGATCCGATACTTGTAAGAGGCCGACTCCACACTCACTCCAACCCACAGGTTGCGTGGCCAACGGAGGGCCGATGATAAACGAGCGAGCCTCTTCGAACGTTTTGTGAGCAGCTGGTAGGTGTGACGAGGCGTTTCCTCGATGACTGCAAGCACTCGCTCGATGAACTCCTCCGGCACAGCCGGATGAAAGAGGTCGCTCATGGAGTTTACGAAGATCAGCCTCGGCGTCGCCCAGTGGCGTGGAAGATCTAGGGCGCTCTCGTGAAGTGTCAAGCGAAAGCCAGGACCAGACGTGCGGGGGTCACCATCGTTCTGGTACTTCGGGTTCCCCATAACCTTCAACCGTTTAGCCAGCGACAAGGCGTAGCAGTTGTCACAACCGGGAGAGGTTCGATCGCAGCCAGTCGTAGGATTCCACGTTGCCTCAGTCCACTCGATGGCCGTTCTGCTAGACACTCGCCCTCCTGCTAGTAAGAAGGCTACCCGTCAGGTGCTCGCTGACGGCCGATCGAACAGGCCTCACCCTTCGGACTCCCCGCTCTCGTCCTCGCCACACCAGTCAGCAATGGCATGGACGATGAGCGCATCCGATGTCCAGGACGACTCAATCGCCCAGAGTTCGTACATCGACTTCACGCTGTCTACCTGGTGCCACGAACGCAAGCTACAAATGAGGTACTGACTGTGTTGGACCATCTCGGGGACCCACTTCGGCATCGTCCTTCTAGTCGTTCCCTGCTTCATGACGAACGGGTTCTCCACCACGATGCCAACTATCCACTCTGAATCTCCAAGGATCGTCGAATCAGGCGTTGTAACGACGAAAGCGACGGGCGTGAGCGAATACCGCCGGGCATTTCGGGGAGGATGTGCCCGATCTACGGAATCTTCATTATTCGGACGAAAGTGGATGCCTTCGTGAATCTCGAACCGTTCACACAGTTCTTGCAGTGGCTTTGAGTCGAGTGGGATGCCGACGAGCTGAAAGGACAGTTCAGCCTGCCAGACGATGCGCCTCTTGTCTGCTGAGATGGCAGCCGTCAGTGTGTAGTAGCCATCTTCGACTTCATCGAAGTAGCACAGTTCTTCCGTGTGATGCGTCTCCAACCCCTCGTAGCGTTGCTCCCATCCTTGCAGTGCTTCACACAAGGTCTTGGTGCCGAACCCGTGCCAGTTGACAGTGGCCTGCTGAATGCTCCAACTTCCGTTTGTGCTCACCCATCCGGACTCAGCCATCTCTTGAATGAGTCCAAGAAAATCGTTCTGTCCTTGAAGGGGAACAGCGATGTCAACCGTTACCCCGAATCCTCCGGAGGAAACCCAGTCGATGTCAGGCATCTCGCCCACAAAGGCAAACCTCCCGAATGTACCTCCGGACGAGAACGTTGGGGACCGGCGTCCGTCAGAGAACAAAAACTCAGTTGCTGAGGATGGCAAGTCGCTCGCCCTGACTCTGGCCCTTCTTCTCTCTCGTGGTTCGCTGTCGAGTAGCACCTCACGATGGACCAGCAATGTTTCTTTCTTCCGGCGCAGAAGTCCGATGAAGTTGCCGCTCCATCCGAGCGCCGTCTCTAGTTCGACACCTGACACCAGCAGGACTGGGCGGTGCGCCTTCTCCTTGACCCTCTTGATGACTTCGTCAGTGAAGCCTGCGTAGCTAAACAGGATTCCTGTTACCAACGTAGGGACGGCTTCAAGCCGAGTGAAGAGAGAATCGACATCGTTGATGTTCGCCGGGTCCTTGCGCCACTTCGTCTCGATCAGGTAGGCCTCGTCTCCACGGGTAGCAAACAGGTCGACCTGGCGAGGCTTTGCAGCCCCTGCCTTCTTCTCCACTCGAAAATGCTGGGCTTGGAAGATCCTTCCAACGAATGGTTGGAAGTCGAAGCCACGCCTCAGCGAATCACTTCGCTGCTTGAGAGACTCGAACTCCTTGGGAAGGGCTGATGAGTCTCTCATCGGTTTACTCTCCTCCTCCACTAAAAGGACGGGCCGGTTTGGGCTAGCCGTCCTGTCCGACGACGATCAGGCGGACGCTATTGCTTGCTCCTTTGGCAAGTACAGAATCGCCACCTTTTCGTTGGTGGGCGGGAGCGGCGCTACCGTCAGAATCCACTCGAAGTCATCAGCCGTTCCGGTCAGGGCGTTAGCGGCAACAACCACCACGCCTCGCTCGAACTGTTCAAGTCTCTCAATCAGGTCACCGACGGTTTTCGGCGCCGCAGGCATCGTTGCCATGGCAGTCTCCTCCTTCTTGGTCCAGATCCGGCTGATGCGAAGTCGGACGTAACCATCCGTCTTATGTGTCCGTCAGATGCTCTCGCCTCCGTCTTGCTCGGTATCTGAGCGGATCACTCCGTATTCTGCCCGTGCCCTTTCCCTCACCACTATGGCATAGTTGATAGCCGCAGTCGTCAACTGCATGTACAAAGGAAGAGCGACGTTCAGCCTTTCGTTGAGCATAGGATTCAGCCACGGGCAATCTCGTACAAACCTCCCGTCTACATAGCCTCGTCTGTGTGCGATCAGGTTCCGCACTTTTTGCAGCGTGTAGATATCCCTGCTTAGGTCTTCTCCTGTTTGTCCATCCAGATTTACGACGGACAAGAGACTTTCGAAACGAGTAACGCCTTCGCCTCTGACAAACTCACGTTCGACTTCCTCGAACACTCGTTCACGTAGCGTTTCTTCCGAGACTCCTATGACCTCACTCAGCGGGATCTTCAGTCTTCCGATGCGCTCACCCGTCAGTAACTCCTGGTGATGAGCAAGACACGCCCTTACCATATCGTCAATTAGGGCTTCGAGGGCGCTCCACACCAGTACGATTCCCTGTGCGTTGAGTGTACAAAAGCCACCCTCTATCTCGGACCTTGCAATTGCACTGTCTGCATCAGCAGCGGCAATGCGCTCAGCCCGTGCTCGTTCAGTCTCTTCGTTCTGAACCTCGTCAAGTGCCTCAAACTCCGCCAACGCCCGAACTAGATCCGGAGCGTTGCGAGTTGCAACAAGCGATCTTTCCATCACATGATGGAAATCGTGCTGCTGCCGCATGAACGTTCCGAACTCACCGTAAATGTCTTTCAGCCACGGTGCTGAAACAATCTCACCGTCAGGATCCACGCCGGAACTCATGTGCCGAGAGCCTTCAGTGCTCCCCACGATCCCTTCGCTGTAGTCACGTCTGTCTCCGAGACAAGCACGTATCGCCAAGTTACCCCAACCGAAGCATCGGCAGAAACGTGGTTGGCCCAGCGAATCGCTGCTTCACGTTTGCCCTGAACGTCCTCGGAGGACATCTCCTTGTCCATCTTGACTTCAACAACCAAGTGGACTCCGTCAGTCTCGATGACTATGAAATCAGGGTTGTACCGCTGCCCACCAGAGTTCCAGAGGATTGGAAGGTCGCCGACGTGGAGCCGAACCCAGCACGACACACCGTCGTCATCGTCGAGCATGTTAGCTACGGTTCGCTCTGGAGCTGAGTCAAACCACTCAACCGGGAATACTGATCGAGTCCACCCTTCGTACGCCGAAGTCTTCGAGAACGGGCCAAACCGATCCAAATTCACGGTCCTGTCCGTAACTCGGGTCGGCGTGAACTCTTCGACCTGAACAACTTTCTGGTAGGACGGCTGTACCATGAATCGGCGCTGCTCCTGACCGACAAGGTTGATCAGTCGAAGGCCAGCCCTTTCGAGGTTGGCTGAAAGCACTTCCTCTGCCTTGCTTCCTAGTCCGGCGAAGAAGGCATCAAGGAGAGGCTGGAAAGCTGCTCGTTCTTCCTTTCTGGCGGGAACTGCGGGAGAAGCAAGAACGATATCTGTCAGATCATCCCGCAACTCCCCGAGAGAAAAGAGAGTCGGGATGGACCGAATGTGGTCCGCAGCTTCCGAACGGACTGTCTCCGTACGCTTGATTCCATCGGGTCCCACGACGATGCGGGCACCGAGCAACATCCGATTCAACTCCCCATCAGGATCGGCAGCAAGGGCAGCACCTAGCTTGCGAAAGGGATCGGAGTCAGTGATGTCTGCCAGAGAGAACCGGCTCTGCACTGCGGTCATCTTCAGCATGGGGATCAAGATGGTCGGGGCATCTCCCCGCCGCCGAATCTCTTGCTTCATCTTCAAGGCCGCACTGTTCACTTGCGTAGTCCGTTCCAGCACTGAAGTGACTGTCGCAGCCGGAGAGTCCGCTGAAATGAGCGAAGGTGTTTCAGACTCGGTTGGAATCACTGGGGCTGCGCCAGCTTGGACAGTCTCAGTGACAACGACCTGCTGCCCTTGAGCGTTGGTCCGAAGGGCTGCACGGGTCCGAAAATCGATGAACGCCTCATTCAGAACACCAGCCCTTTTCAGCAGTTCCTCGTACCGTTCGTGAGCGACGACTTCAAGCGTGTCGAGAATTTCGATGCCTGTGTAAGCACCAAATGGCAGGCGCATCCCACGACCGAGCGTCTGTTCGGTGAGTATCTCCGAAACGCTCGACCGCATGGAGGCAATGACGTAGACGTTGCGAACGTCCCATCCTTCCTTGAGCATCCCGACCGAGATGATGATGCGAACTGGTGAGTTTGGCTCTTCGACCTTCGCAAGCTGAAAGAGTGCCTCGTCAGGAGCATCCGAGTGAACCACCAGAACTGCATCGGCGTACGCACCGGCGAAGAACTCCGATGAACGAAGGATGATGCCGTACTCGTCTGCATCTTCGATGCTCTTCGCCACGACGAGCATGACCGGATTCACAGGGTCCACACCCTGTGCTCGTGAGTACACGCCAAGAGCGTCCGACTTGGCGTGGAGAAGTGCGACGCCATCACTGAGTTTCGTCAGGGCGTCGGTCCTGTCATCCCGCCGACCAACGATCACGGGAGTCTTCACCAGCTTGTCGGCGATGGCTGCTGCCAACGGGTACCGGAAGATGATCTGCTTCGACGGCGTCTTCTTGTCTGGCGTTGCCGTCAGACCGACAAGGACCCACGGATCCAGGTCACGAACTGCCTTTGAAAATGCTGGTCCGTAGTAGCAGTGGTGCTCATCGGCGAACACGACCAGGTTCTTGATGCCCTGCAGATGGACGTAGAACTCTGTTCCCAGACCCTCTTGGAACTTGTGGGTCTTGCGTCCGGTCTTGGACTCCGGCTTGATGAGGGCTTGGACAGTGAACAGGTACACCTTCACCTGTGACTCATCGTCCATGGCCGAGCGCATGGCCGGTGTGGCGAAGTTGTCCGATGTGATAAGGACGGGTCGAAAACTCATCGGACCAAGCAGGCTCTTCGGATGTCCTGGTGTGAAGTTGTCAGAGGTCTTAGTGAGGATCGTGCGTCCCGGCGTCACGACCACGAAGTCCCGGACACCGTAGGCGGCGGCAAACAACTCCATCGACCCTGTGAGGATGTAGGTCTTGCCGACGCCGGTTGCAGAATCGACGACCGCCTCGAAAGGCGGCAGTTGTTGATCCACGTCGTAGTACTGGGAAATCTCTGCGGCAAGAGTCTGGACGGCTTCCCGGTTCGGTTCACGAAGGTCGAGCCTCGAAGCAATCTCAGCGATTGCGTCTTCGAAGAGTTGAAGATCGGCCATTACTAGACCTTTGCCTTAGAACCTGCGGACTTGACGGTTGGCTCCAAACCATCCGAAAGCAGCCGAAGTTGCCGAGCCGAACGATACTCGTCCAGCAACGCAGCAGGAATCTTCCGCAAGGTTGATCCAGGCCGAAGTTCCCGAAGGATCGGTCGAGCGTCAGTGTCAATCCCGGTGCCGCAGACGACGACCCGTTCACGTTCGGGGAGGGCACTGACGATAAGCCGGACCACGGACTCGTTCACGACGCCATCGATCACTGCCAGCCGGGTCCGGCCCTTACGGCCCGAGAAGGGAGGATCGAGTTCGTAGGTGAAGCCAAGTTGGGCAGCGGTGGCCTCGGCAAGAGTTCCATTCGCCATCCAGTCGGCGAGGAAGACAAGTCCGCCGTCAGCCTCGAACATCGACGGAGCCACAGCAAGGACTCGGAAGCCTCCGCCGCCGTCCCACGTGCGCTCTCTAGATGTCTTGTCAGCCGTGCGGAGTACTGTCGCCAGCTGTGCGATCGCCGTCTCTGGCAGATCAATGAGGCCATTCAATAACCCTGCGGTGCTGAAGGCACTCAAGACCTTCGCCGCAGTACGAGCCTCTCCCGGTTTGACGTTGTCGGGAAGTCCCTCACCGCTCACAACCTCAACAGTCGTGATGCCTCCTGGGTCGTCTCCGCTAACGATCTTTTGGAGCCGTGGGAGGGCGAATGCTTCGACTACATCGGCATCTCTTTCGACGCCGATCCAACGGCGACCCATCTTGTGAGCGACAGCTGCAGTGGTACCTGAGCCGAAGAAGCAGTCCAGAACGATGTCGCCAGGATCAGATCCAATGTGAACAATCCGTTGAAGAAGGCGCTCTGGTTTTGGAGTGTCAAAGATGGTGACCTCACCAAAGAGATCGACGATTTCCTTCTTCGCTTCGTCGTTGTCCCCCACTTCTTCGTGGGGCCACCATGTCCAGGGCACGAGACCCTTATCGTCCTTTAGGTGGCGAATCGTGTTAGGCATACCGTCACCCTTGAGACCAAAATAAATCTCACCACGCTGAATCATGGCCTTGAAAACGGGCTCGGTGACGGCCCACGCCCGTCCGTTCGCAGGTCTTACCGTCTTCCCGCTCGGAGTGATGATGTCGTAAAACTGGCTCTTCGTAGCGTGTCCACCCTGTACATCCAAGGGTATGGACCGCCATGGGCCAAGCGGATCATTGTTCGGATTTCGATATTGGGATGCATTGACTCGGGGAATGCGGTTTCGAACAGTCTTCCACTGCGCACCCAGAGGCGAGTAGACCAGGATGTAGTCGTGGACTGTCCCTATTGCAGGTCGGTTGTCTCGGGAATACTTCTTCTGCCAGATAACGCACCCAACAAAGGCCGAAGTCCCGAACACCTCGTCTAGAACGGCCCGACACCGATGAGCCTCCTGATCATCTAGATGCACCCACACCGATCCATCCGGTGCAAGTAGTTGCTGGATTTGCGACAGGCGATCACGAAGCATCGTCAACCAGACCGAGTGCTCCAGGTTGTCATCGTAGGCTGCGAAGGCTTCCCCCGTATTGAACGGAGGGTCGATGTAGACAAGTTTCACTTTGCCGAGGTACTCGGCGGCGAACTCAGGCAATTGCGCCAGACTCGTCAGTGCATTCAGAGCGTCACCACGGATCAGAAGGTTGTCAGCAGCACGAACCTTCCCAACGTTGCCAACGGTTGCAACGTCGTGAAGCAGCCGTACCTCCGCCACCCGGTAGTCGGATGGCGGGACCCACTCGTAGGAGCCGTCCTCGTGGGCTAGGAGGCGCAGGTGCTTGTTTGTCCAGGTCAGTTCCAGCCGACCGTCGTACTGGTCTACCACGGAACTGAGTCTGCCTCATCGGGATGTGCTCAGGCGGTAATGCTATTTACCCCGGCTACTCGGGAGGACATCTTCACGACCAACTCGCTTAAGTCCGAGAGCCGTCCAGCTCGTCTCTCTGAGGTGCTCCTTCCACGGGTACCGGAACACTGCTGAACGCTTCCGTGGCGTCCTGAGCCGGTTCTAGAGGCTGCCGCATTTTGCCGAGCAGCGAACGGGTGTTCGATGTACCACGGGTAGCATGTCAGCGATGCGGATATGGAAGATCACCTATAACGATACGAAGGTCGAAGAAGTCGAGGCCGAGACCTATGACGTTGACGGCGGGTGGTTTTCCTTCAGCACGAGCACCGGAAGCGGGGCGGGGACTCCGGTAACGGTCCTACGGATCCGAGAGGGCGGCGTGAAACGGGTCGAGCTGATCGAGGAGCATGACTGACTCGCCATTCCTGTGCCGTCCTGTGCCGTCCTAGGGGCTGGTGCGGGGGCAGTTAGGCTACACACTTGGCTACACAGTCTCTGCATAGCCAAACAGAAAGTACCATCTACCTGGTCGGGCTGGCCGGATTTGAACCGGCGACCTCTTGACCCCCAGTCAAGCGCGCTAACCAAGCTGCGCCACAGCCCGTTCACAAACTCCCTGCTAG
>Ga0326727_10016998_pt1 | contig 15210 bp, 11 predicted proteins | sample MB2enrmetagenome_FD_207643 | JGI IMG/M metagenome (GOLD analysis project Ga0326727, IMG submission 207643) | Lab enriched peat soil microbial communities from McLean, Ithaca, NY, United States - MB29MY | ecosystem: Environmental > Terrestrial > Soil > Wetlands > Peat | place: USA: New York... | reverse complement strand
CCTTGAAGCGTGGGTCGGAGTGAAGCTCTTTATCCGCATCCAATGCCTCTTCCTCATCCCTGCCGAAATGGGCGTCGAGTCCGGTGGATTCAGAGGCGTCTTACCCAGAAAAATCGCCCGTAAAGCCGTCAACAAGCTCCTCGCCGATTTGCAGCAGTTGCCCATTCAATGACTCCGCTCCGCGGCGACTGCCTTCTTGGCGGGAACCTTTTTCGCGGCCTCTTTAGGCGGGTGGCCTCGGTCCCGACGCCCCCAAAAACCACGACGAGGGTGCCCGTACTGAGCGAAGTCGAAGGATCCCTCGCTCTTGGGGACCGGGGAGACTCCGGACCTCAATTGACAGGAAGAAGCCCACGGTCTAGCAAGATCAGTCCCGGCAAACGCCGATCCCGCCCACAACCACCCACCGGCCCCAAGAATCTTTCCGCCGTTTTGCAGATAATTACGCCCTTCCGGCGCACAATGAAAGAAAACAGTCGGCTCGCTGGGCTGTGGTGCTGGCCATTCCCTCGTGCCGGCCAGCACTCGAATCCAGACGCGATACGAGCCGCAAATGAGGGGAAAATGGCCAATCTTCTGGCAGAACGGAGCGAAAAACGCATGAGAAACCGCAGTTTTTTTCGAGCTTTTCACGCCCTCCGCCCCACCCCCTCCCCCTCTACTCCCTACTCCCTGTTTCACACCCCCCTCCCCCCTACTCCCGGGGTGCAGGTCGGAAGCCGGCCTTCTTGGTCCCTCGGTCCCTCGGTCCCTTGGTCCCTTGTCCCCTTGGTCCCTGCCTTCAAAAAACGGACTGTGAAACTGTGTGGATTGTAACCAATTCATAATCAACAACGTACAGGAGATATCGCACATCGACACAGAAACTGTGAGACTGTGGAGCACAGCCGTTTCTGGCAGAGGCTTTGTCTTTGGCTGATAGCTGAAAGCTGACAGTTGATAGCTGCTCGCTGTTCGCCACGGCGCGGCTGCGCCGCGTCTTTTGTTTCTAAAAACCGAGGGGGCGGTTTTCGGCGCGACCGAAGTCGTGCCTGGCACTTCTTGCGCCCCTTGAGGAGTTTTTCCGCAGCCTGCTCTCACCGCGTCTCAAACTTCGGCGGGCTCGTCTTCGAGGAGGGAATCGATGAAGGCTTCGGGAAAGAACTCCAGAAAATCGTCCAGTTGCTCGCCGACGCCCATGAAACGGACCGGCAGATTGAGTTCCTGGGCGATGGCGACGGCGATGCCGCCGCGGGCGGTTCCGTCCAGCTTGGTGAGGACGATGCCTGTGACGCCGGCCGATTTGGTAAAGAGGCGCGCCTGGTGCAGGCCGTTCTGGCCGGTGGTGGCGTCCATGACCAGCAGCACCTCGTGCGGCGCGTTGGGCACGACCTTGGCGGCGGAGCGGATCATCTTGTCGAGCTCGTGCATCAGGCCGGCTTTGGTGTGGAAGCGTCCGGCGGTATCGACGATGAGATCGTCGAAGCGGCGGGCGCGGGCATGGGCCACGGCATCGAAGACTAGGGCGGCCGCGTCCCCGCCCTTGCGGGTCTTGAAGATCTCTGCGCCGGAGCGGTTGGCCCAGTCCTGAAGCTGCTCGATGGCGGCGGCGCGGTAGGTATCGGCGGCGCAGAGCATGACGGAGCGATTGCGGGCGCGATTCCAGGTGGCCAGCTTGCCGCTGGTGGTGGTTTTGCCGGTGCCGTTGACGCCGACCAGGAAAGTGACAAAAGGGTCGCCCGGCCGGGGTTTGGGCCGCGTACGCCCCTCGGATGGAGCGGTGAGGATGGCCAGCAACTGCTCTTTGAGCAGGGCGCGCAACTCGGCGCCGCCCTTGATCGCCTCGCGCTTGGCGCGCTCGTGCAGCGCGCCGAGGATGCGGTTGACGGTCTGCTGGCCCATATCCGAGGTCAGCAGCATGGCTTGCAGCTCTTCAAGCGCGCCCTCGTCCACGGTGCGGGTGAGCGCCGCCAAGCCTCCGATTCCGCCGGCTAAGCTCTCGTGTGTGCGCGTGACAGCGCGCCGCATTTGCTTGAAGAAGCCGGTCTTTCGTTCGGAAACATCCGCCATTCCTTCGCTATGCACCTCGTTTTCGGTCGTTCCGATCCGACTCGAGAAGAATCCTCTTGCTTGTTCTTGTAATTTGAGTCTACCGGGGTAAAGCGATTGAAGAAAGGAAAATTTATGCACATTTGTGCAGAGGAAAAGCCTTCAATAATTGCCGCAGATACACCCTCTTCGCCGGAGGTTCGCGTGAAAACGATTTCTGAGGCAGATCTTGCGGTTAAATAGGCGCAGTGGTCACACCACTGTGTTTGCCGTGCAAAAAAGATTCTGATGGGGCGATCTCCCCTGCGACGCTGCGATCGAATCTCCGAATTACTGGTCGACGCCGAAAGTGAAGACTTCGTCGCCATCGTAGATCATATACTCGCCCGGAGCCAACGGCGCAGACGGAACCAGTTTGAAAGCAGAGCGCCCAAACTGGGTAATCGCAACCGCGAGACCCGGTACTTGCTCGCGGGTAGATTGGCTATCTGTGGCCGCGTAATAGGCAAGGCGCTCCTTCTTTTTCTGTTCCATCGCGTAAAGCGCGACGTTCTCGGGATCTCCCATTCTAAAAACAAACTCTGCCTTGTCTCCTGCCTTGATGCGGAAAGGGGACCTGGCTCCGGAGATCCTGATGCAATTAAAGACCTTCGAAGCAGCCATTGCGTGATTTCCTCTAAGCTCATCTTTCCACGGCTCGCCAGGAAGCGCTTTGAGCGTTTGCGTAGCGTAGTCGATGAGATAGACCTTGCCGAATTCCTGGGGTTCGAGCGGATTGCGGGTTGCCGACTGCCCCGCGCAGATTCCCAAAGAAAGGACCAGTAAAACTGCCGACAGCACCTTGTGCATGGTGGGGTATCCTCCTTGCCGGGATGGTTGGATCCCTCTCTTTCCGGACGATCCGGCTGACGAGATCACTCTTCACAGAATCCAAGGCAAAGAATGGAATTCCAAAACATCTTACACCGCGGAAGGCACAGGATTCTGGATGCGTGAATTCGTGCCTGTGAACTTCGTTCTACCCCACGCTTGCGCCCCAGGAGCAGGCGAAATGATGGGCACAGCAAAGTGTTTTGAAGCGCCCGAAACCCAGGGAGCCGCTTCCTGTTCCCTGTTCCCTGTTCCCTGCTCTTTAAAACCGGTACACCAGGCCCATGGTCCCGCGCACGTTCCAGGTGCGATGGGTCGAGCCGGCCTGTCCCCCGGCATCATTGTTGGGCACCGGGAAGGATGCGGCGACGCGGTCGCCGGTAAGTTGCACGGCGAATTTGCGGGTCAAGTCATAGGCCAAGCCTCCGCCGATCCCCCCCGCAAAGGAGGTGTTGGGCGACATGCTCTCGCCCCCGGTATGCTCCCCGCCCAGTTCGGCGAAGACCTGGCCGCTGAGGTTTCCGTAAAGGTTGGCATGGATTCCCGGCCCCACCAGGAAGGTGTAGGCCGAGGGGTCGCCGGGATTCGACAAACGGACGTGACCGGTCCCTACCCTGTAGTAGTCGGCCGATGCGGTGAGCATGAAATACTTTCCCCAATCGCGGGTCAGCGACGCCTTTCCGCCCAGCAATCCGCTGTACGAGACGGGCACCTGCCGGATGCGGGAATAGGCAAAGCCCACGTATGCCTCGTACTTGTAGGCGACTTCGTTCGGTCCGGAACTCTTCCCCGCATCCGGGTTCACCTGGCCTACGGCGGCGAGGGGCGCAAGCGCCGCGGCAACCATGGCCGAAATTCGCAATAGGATGGTCCTGTTCAACTTAGAAACTCTCCTCAAACACTGCCGTGCTCGAAACATACTTGTCACTGCCGGGTTTGGCTCCGCGGCAGGCAACTTCCGGCTGGTTTCGGTACCCCCTTAGAGTATCCTTTCCCCCCGCCTTTCACGAAGCCCGCCGGCCAAGTAAATCCGCCCGCCAGGCAGAGCGCGAAGAGAATCCTTGTTCCGAGTCTTCTTCCTTGGGACGGCAGTTTCGCCCAAAAAGGTAGCGCCGGTCAGGCGCGATGGCCAATCTCAGCCGTTTTCGAGATACCAGGGAATGTTGATGACCACGATGCGGCGGTTGCCGCGCATCAGCAGGATCATCTTCAGCAGGCCGGAGCGGCGGTTGTGCAGCAGGCCCTCCCACCAATGCCGCACCACCAGTTCCGGCACCAGCACACAGATTTTGCAGGTGGCGCTTTCGCGCTCCACGTCCAGCGCGTAATCCACGATGGGATAGATGATGTAGCGGAACGGCGACTTGAGGGTGACGAGTTTGGGGACGCAGCGGCCGGCCGCCTGGAGGGGCGCCACGATGTTGTGCTGCCAAGCATCGCAGAAGGGATCGGGATCGTCCGTAGTCTCGACGTGCACGCAGCGGATATCGCAGGACATCGAGAGCGCGAAGGAGAGCGCCTTCTCGCTGATCCGGCTCCAGCGATCGATGGGAACCACGACGATGGGCAGGCCCACTTCGGCCGGGATGATCGGCCGGTCGAGATCGATCTCGCGGTTCACGCGGACGTAGTGGCGATTCACGGTGCGCATGAAGAGAATCATGGCCGCGACCAGCAGCACCGTGATCCACGCGCCCTGGGCAAACTTGGCCACCAGCACTACCAGCGTGGTGGCTCCCGTGGCCACGGCGCCCACTGCGTTGACGATCATGCGTGCCGGCGCACCGCCCTGGCGTCTCCAGTGCATCACCATGCCCGCCTGCGAGAGCGTGAAGGCCAGAAACGCGCCGATGGCGAAGAGGGGAATGAGCCGGTCGGTGACGCCGCCAAAAACAACGAGCAGCAGCGCCGTGAGCGCGACGAGCACGTAAATGCCCCACGAGTAGAGCAGGCGCCGCCCGCGGATCAAGAAAATGTGGGGCATGTAGTTGTCGAGGGCAATGGCGCGCGTGAGGCGCGGAAAATCGGCAAAGGAGGTGTTGGCGGAGAGCGCCAGCACCAGCAAGACTGACGCGATGGTGAGGAAATAGAACCAGCCGTGGCCCATCACCGCGCGGGTGAGCATGGAGAGCACGCTCTCGTAGCCAGGGCTGCCGGGATCGGTGGCGGCGATGCCGTAGGCGCGGCACAGCAGCGCAATCCCCAGCAGCAGAATCGCCAGCAGGGCAATGATGATGGTCAGCGTGGCCTTAGCGTTTTTGCGCGTGGGCTCGCGGAAGGCCATCACGCCGTTGCTCACCGCCTCCACGCCGGTCATGGCCGTGCAACCCGAAGAGAAGACCTTCAGCAGCAACCACCAGGTCAGGGCCGCAGACACGGGCGGAAGCGCCGGCATGGGCGTCAGCGGGAGCGGGCACCCGGCGGCATGCACCACCTGCCATCCGCCCACCGCGATCACGATCAGCAGCGTCGCTGTGAATAGATACGTGGGAATCATGAAGATCACGCCGGTGTCGTGCACGCCGCGCATATTCACCATGGTCAGAATGGCGAGCACGACGAGGCACAGCAGGAGCGTGTGCGGTTGCAGGGACGGAATGGCGGAGATCAATGCGCCCACGCCGGCCGAGATGCCTACCGAGGCGTTGAGAATGTAGTCGATCATCAGCGCCGCCGCGGCCAACAGGCCCGCGCCCTCGCCCAGGTTCTGGCTGGCCACGGTGTACGAGCCGCCGCCGTGCGGATAGGCCTCGATGGTCTGCCGGTAGCTGAAGTAGACGATCCCGAGCAGGATTACGATCGCCGTGCTCACGGGCACGATGTATTTCACGCCGAGAAGACCGAGCGGAATCAGGAGGGTGAGAGCAGCTTCTGGCCCGTACGCGGCCGAGCTCAGCGCGTCGAGACCGAAGACAGGAATCCCGGCCAGGGGGCCGATATGCTCGGCGCGTTCCTCGCTGGTCGCCAGCGGCCGGCCCAACAGCAGATTGAAAGCACTCGTGGTTACGCCCATGAAAGATGGTCCGGCGGACGGGGTTTGAATGCGGGGATTGCCGCCGCTGCCAGTGTCTCATGGAGCAGCGCGGCCGGACGCGAATCTTCCGCGTGGATGCCGATTCTGCCCACTCGCCTCAATGAGCCGGAAGCGCAAAGCTGGCAACCGGAAGCTGCTCCCTAATCCTTGTTCCCTAGCCCTTAGTCCCTAGTCCCTGCTACCTCGTTCCCTTGTTCCCTTGGTCCCTTGGTCCTGTCTTTAGTGTCCCGGCAGCTTGCAGCAATCGCCTGCCTCCGGAGGCTCGTTCGCGCCAGCGTCCAGCACTACCTTCCACTTGCCGTCCGGCTGCCTGCGCCACATGGTGATGTAGCGGCCGCTGGTGAGCACGGGATTGCCGTTCGCATCCTTGCTACGCCCTTCGAAGTGGCCCCACGTGTAACCCATATCGCCGGAGGGCCCCATCATGGCGTCGGTCGGCGTCCAGGTGAGCTGGTAATCCTTGGGCGACCAGTTGGCCGACTTGGCAATGGACACCTTGCCGACCAGCGGTGCCGCCCCATTGCCCAGGGCTACGCCGTCGTCGGCGAACCAGTCGGCAAAGCCCGCGCCGCCGCGTTCGAGCACGTCCTTGGCAAAACGCGCCTCGAGATCGAAGAGCACCATCTTGCCCGGCTGCACGGTGGCGTCAGTGAGCGGATTCGGCGCCTGGGCCACTCCCGGCTCCGGCAACTGCGCCCACGCCGCGCTAGTGCAAACACTCGCCGTCAATCCCGCAGTCAATACCAGAGATGTAAAAAGATTCCGCATCGTTCCAGAATTCCTTTCTTTGACCGTACCAAAACTCACAGACTCATCCTACAACGCGCGGGCGCGGGGCGGGCCGGGCCGCCAGCAGCGGCGCGGTCTCCCACCCTTTCCCGCAAAGAGCACGGAAAAGGATGGGGCACGGCGGCAGGGATGAATTGCCGGAGCGATCGCCGCCGCTCTGGTTCCCATTTTGAGATGCCGGCGATGGTATGCCGCGCCCGGCCTTTGCCTGCCGGGCCGCGCGGCGCTATACTGAGAGCGTATTAACTGTACTGATCGGTACTGCAAATGGCGACTGCCCCCAGGAAATCCGAATCGCGAACCCCCAAGGCCCCGCGCGGCCGCCCGCCCCTCGGCGATGACGAGCGCCGTCGCATTCTGGCCGCCACCGCGGCGGTCTTCCTCGAAAGAGGCTTTGCCCGCGCCAACACCAACGAGATTGCCCGCCGCGCCCGCGCCTCCAAGCACACTCTCTACGCGCTCTTTCCCACCAAGGCGGATCTGTTCATGGGCGTGATGAGCGCGCACACCGAGAAACTCTTCGCCCGCCACGACCACTACATCGCTTCCGGGAAGCCGCCGCGCGTGGCCCTCACCGAGATCGGGCGAACCGTGCTGGGCCTGTTCACGAACCCCGAGTTTCAGGCGCTCTACCGCATCGTGGTCGCCGAGGCGCGGAACTTTCCCCGCCTGGCGCGCCAGCTTTGGAGCCAGTGCTCCCAGCGCGGCTATCAGCTGCTGGCCGAGTATCTGCGCTCCCGCCGCATTGGCGGGCCCAACTACCGCAGGGCCGCGGAGCGATTCGTCTCGCTGGTGCTCGGCGATTTTCTTTTGAATGGCATGTTGAACCCCGACCTGGCCTGGAGCCGGCGCGTTCTGCTCAAGCGCGTGCGCCATGCGGTCGATGACTTCATTACCATCTACCCGCAAAAAGAAAACCGCCGATAGGTTCTGCGTTAAGGCGTCGGAGAGTGTTGTCTTGAATCGTCCGGATCACGAAGCTTGGCAGCCCTCGGTCAACCCCTGGTTCATCGCCGCCGCGGTCATCATGCCCACCTTTATGGAGGTGCTCGATACCACCATCGCCAACGTGGCTCTGAACCACATTGCCGGAAGCATGTCGGCCTCCTACTCGCAGGCCACCTGGGTACTCACCTCCTATCTGATCTCGAATGCCGTAGTGCTGCCGCTGACCGCGTGGCTCGGCAATCGTTTCCAGCGCAAACGCTTTTTGCTCTTCTGCATCTTTCTCTTCACGGCGTCGTCGTTGCTCTGCGGGCTGAGCGTCAATCTGCCCATGCTGCTTGTGATGCGCGTAATTCAGGGCATTGGCGGCGGCGCACTGGCGCCCATCTCGCAAGCCATTTTGATGGAGAGTTTCCCGCCGCGCAAGCAGGGCATTGCGCAGGCGCTCTTTGGGCTGGGCGTGGTGGTTGCGCCCGTGGTCGGCCCGGTGCTGGGCGGCTGGCTCACCGACAGCTACTCCTGGCGCTGGATTTTCTACATCAACATTCCCTTCGGTCTGATCGCCATGTGGGCGATTCAGCAGACGGTCGAAGATCCGCCCTGGGTGCGCCACTCTCGTCCCGGCCCGCTGGACACGCTGGGCCTGGTCGCGCTCTCGCTGTGGCTCGGCTGCCAAGAGGTCTTCCTCGACAAAGGCCAGGAGGACGACTGGCTCGGCTCGTCGTTTATCCGCATCATGGCCGTGCTCGCCGTCGCGGGATTTCTGGTCTTCGTCTGGCGCGAGTTGCGCACCGACAGGCCGATGGTGGACCTGCGCCTGTTTGCCGTGCGCAACTTCGCCGTCGGTACGGTTCTCATTTTTCTCACCTGCGTGCTCATCTACTCGATCGGCCTGCTCACGCCGCAGTTCCTGCAACTGCTGCTCGGCTACTCGTCGCTGGCCTCGGGCGTGGCCACCGCGCCGCTGGGCGTGGGCGCGGCCGTCTCCATGGTTCTGGTGGGCATCATGGTGCGCAAGATCGACGGGCGTTTGATTGCCGCGCTCGGCTTCGTGGTGCTGGCGGCGGCGGCGTTCCGGCTCTCCGAAATCACTCTCTCCATCAACGCCTGGACCGTCTTCTGGCCGCAGATTCTGGCTGGCTCGGCGATGGGTTTCCTCTTTGTTCCGGTCAATATGCTGGCCACCGCGCCGCTGCGCCGCGACCAGATCGGCTCCGCCACCGGCGCGTTGAGCCTGATGCGCAATGTGGGCGGCAGCGTGGGCATCGCCTGGGTCAGCACCCTGCTGGCGCGGCGCAGCCAGGTGCATCAAACCATGCTCGGCCAGCACCTGACGGCAAGCAATCTCCTTTTGCTCCAGAATTTGCGCGGCCTTCGCGGCTATTTGTCCCTCGCGTGCGCTTCCTTCGGCAATGGCAGTTCCCAGGCCTACGCCGCCGCCTATCGGATTCTCCAGCAGCAAGCCGCTTTGATGGCTTTCACCGATGTCTTTCAGGACATGGTTCTGGTGGCGCTGGCCGCCATTGTGCTGGTGGCATTGCTGGGCGGCACGCCTCCGCCGCGCGACGGCGTTTTGCTGCATTGATTCCGGCAAAGATGGCCGCGCGCTTGGTCTGCGCAATTTTGACCGGCGATCTGCGGCGTCGCGCCTGCGGCGGCCTTTTGAGCCCCGCCGCACCTCGAATTCTGCGAAACTTCCCACTCGCCGCAGCGTCTAACTCCGCAAAGGATCGATCCTGCATCCGCGTATACTGGAAGCAGGTGAAGCTTGAAGCAAAGACCCCCGCGCAGGGGGCTTTTTGCCATAGGGGATCTTTCCCTGGACGCCCGGCCACTCCCCGGGAAAAGGAACAAGATGGGAACATTGCTGGAGTCCATCCAATCTCCCGCCGACGTGAAGGGCCTCAATTTTTTCGAGCTCGCCGAGCTTGCCGGGGAGATTCGCGAATTCCTCATCCAGACACTCTCGAAGACCGGCGGCCATCTGGGCCCCAATCTCGGCGTGGTCGAGCTCACCCTGGCCCTGCACGCGGTCTTCTCGACGCCCGAGGACAAGATCCTCTTCGATGTGAGCCACCAGGCTTACATCCACAAGATCCTGACCGGCCGCCGCGAGCGTTTTGAGACCATCCGCCAGCCGGGCGGCCTGAACGGCTTCATGCTGCGCACCGAGAGCGAGCACGACTGCTACGGCGCCGGCCACGCCGGCACGGCGCTCTCCGCGGCGCTGGGAATGGCCGTGGCGCGCGACCTGGCCGGAGGACACGAACACGTCATCGCCATCGCGGGCGACGCCGCCTTCACCAACGGCATCACCTTCGAGGCCATGAACAACATCGCTTCGCAGACCAGGCGCATGATCGTCGTCCTTAACGACAACGAGTGGTCCATCGACCGCAACGTGGGCGCGGTGGCGCGTTATTTCCATCGCATTGTCGCCAACGAGCGTTATCAGCACCTGCACGACAAGGCCACGCATCTGGTGGAGCGCTTCGGCGGCAAAACCGCCGTGAAAGTGATGCGCCGCGCCGAAGAGGCCGCCAAGAGCATGTTGTGGCCCTCCATTCTTTTTGAGGAGTTCGGCCTCGACTACTTCGGTCCCATCGACGGCCACAATACTCCGCTGCTGATCGAAACCTTCAAGTTCATGAAGACCCTCGACCACCCGGTGCTGCTGCACGTGCTCACGCAAAAGGGGCGCGGCTTTCAGCCGGCGCTCGACGGGCAAAAGAAGTTCCACGGCCTCGGACCCTACGATCCCGAGACCGGGCAGACCCCTGACGGCTCGGCCACCTACGCCGAAGTCTTTGGCAAGACGCTCGCCGATCTGGCCACAAAAGACGAGCGCATCGTCGCCATCACGGCGGCCATGCCCAACGGCACGGGCCTCGATCACTTCCGGCCGCACCATCCCAAGCGCTACTTCGACGTGGGCATCGCCGAAGAGCACGCGGTGGTCTTTGCCGCCGGCATGGCCACGCGCGGCTACCGGCCGGTCTGCGCCATCTACTCCACGTTTCTGCAGCGCGCCTTCGATCCCATCGTGCACGATGTTTGCCTGCAAAAGCTGCCGGTTCTCTTCGCGATGGATCGCGCCGGGCTCTCCGGCGACGACGGCCCCACGCATCACGGCCTCTTCGACATTGCGTATTTGCGCGGGATTCCCGAAATCGTGCTCATGTCGCCCAAGGACGAAGACGAGCTGGCTGACATGCTCAAGACGGCCCTCGGAATCCCCGGCCCCAGCGCCATCCGCTATCCGCGCGGCGCGGTGGCCGGTGTCCAGCGCAAGCTGGAGCCGCAGGCGATTCCCATCGGCAGAGCGGAAATCCTCGCCGACGGTTCCGATGTCGCGATTCTCGGCCTCGGCCCCATGATCTCGCTCGCGCAAGGACTGGCCACGATGCTTGCGCGCGACGGCTACTCCGCCGCCCTCATCAATCCGCGCTTCATCAAACCGATCGACCGCGAGATGCTTCAGCGCTATGCCTCCCGCGTCGCCGCCTTTGTTACCTTCGAAGATCACGTGAAGATGGGCGGCTTCGGCTCCGCCGTGGTTGAAGCGCTCCAGGAAATGAAATTAGCCGAGATGGGCCTCGCCGTTCCGGTCGTGCGCATCGGCTGGCCCGACCGGTTCATCGAGCACGGCAAAGTCGACGAGCTTCGCGCCTGCTACGGCCTCACCGTGGAAGCGGCGTATGCCCAGGTGCTCCCGCTGCTTGCCGGCCGCCGCCGCGCGACGCTCGTCGCAAGTTAGCTCACATCGGCCAACATGAATCGCTTGTCATCCTGAGCAACAAAATTCGCTTGCCATCCTGAGCGAGTCCCGGCGCGCCGGGACGAGTCGAAGGATCTGCGGTTGTTCTTGCTTTTGTCTTTCGCAGTGATCGAAGTCGAACGGGGATCTGCGGTTGCTCCTCTTGCCCGAACAGAGCATTTCTTTTGCAGTTATCAATAGTTGGCCGACTCGCCGACTCGCCGTCTCGCCGCCTTCTTGTATTCTTCGAACATGTCCGTATCGATCGGCTTTTCGCGCCTGCCGCGCCGTTGGCCGCTCTGGATCGGGTTGGGCCTCGTCCTGCGCATCACGTTCATCTGGTTTCCGCGCGCCATCGACGACGATACCTGGGACTATCTTGAGCTCGGCCGCAATCTGCTGCACCACGGAGTCTACGGGCTTGGCTCGGGCAGCACTCTTGCGCCCACTATTTTCCGGCTGCCTGGCTACCCCATTTTTCTGGCTGTCTGCAATCAACTTTTTGGCCCTCTGCTCCATGGCGGCTGGCTCACCTCCGTTTACCTTCTGCAATCTGTTTTCGATATCGCAGGCGGCCTTCTCCTGGCGGTTTTTGCGAACCGCTTCATCTCGCCGCGAGCCGGTGAAATCGCACTCGCTCTCGCCATGCTTTGCCCGTTTACCGCGGCAGAGGCCGGCATCGCCATGACAGAGTGCTTCTCCATCTTTGCCGTCGCGCTGGGAATCTACGCTGCAGGCCGCATCCTTGCGGCAGAAGCGGCCGGCGGCTCGCGCGACACGCGCGCGGTGATTCTGGCTGGCAGCGCGGCGGCTCTGGCGATGCTGTTGCGGCCCGACGGCGTTTTGCTTTTTGTTGCGCTCGCCGCAGGATTATTTTTCTATATTCTTCGCGGACGCGCCGCGCGCGGCTTACGATTCGCGCTTCGCCGCAGCCTCATTACGACATCGATCTACTGCGCCGTCGCCCTGACGCCGCTGGCCGTGTGGACCTTGCGCAACTGGATTGACTTTCAGGTCTTGCAGCCGCTGGCGCCGCGCTATCTCAACGACCCCGGCGAGCGCGTCAACACCGGCATCTATCGCTGGATGCGCACCTGGGCCATCGAATACGTTTCGACCGCGACGGTTTTCTGGCAGGTCGGCGCCGGTCCCATCGACCCCGGCGATCTGCCCGCGCGCGCCATCGATTCGCCTGCGCAGCGCCGAGAAACTCTCGCCCTCCTCGACGAATACAACCGCAGCAATTCTGTCTCTGCCGGCCTCGACCATCGTTTCGGCGCGCTGGCCGCGGAGCGCATCCGCGCGAATCCTCTCCGCTACTACGTGTGGCTCCCTCTGCTGCGCACGACCGACATGATGTTTCGTCCCCGCACCGAAGAGTTCAATCTCGAAGTCTTCTGGTGGTACTCGAGCGAATATCATGCGCAAACGGCCGGGGCCATTCTGATCGGCCTCGTCAATTTCTTTTATGTCGCAGCGGCCGCGTGGGCCTTTCTGCGCCGCCGCGTGCCGTGGCCGTGGATGCTCGGCGGTTACATCGTCCTGCGCTGCTTGCTTCTTGGCACCATGGAGAACTCTGAGCCGCGCTACTCGCTGGAGTGTTTTCCCATCTTCATCGTGGCCGCGGCCGCGGCGCTTGCGCACGCGCGTTCTTCGGCGGCCGGCCCGGGGCAAACACCGCTAACTCCGCTAGCTCCGCTGTCTCGCCCCTTTGTGCGACAATCCTCATCAGACTGATTTTGCAATGCGAAAACACTGGTTTTTTGTTGGCCTTCTCTGCGGAACAGCCTTGACTTCCGTTGCGGCCCACCCGCAGGCCGAGCCGGGGGCGCCGCTGGTTCTTGCCGGGGGCACGGTGGTCGATGTTTCCAATTGGGGCCATTCGGCGCGCGACATTCCCGATGCTATCGTCGTCATCCAGGAAGGAAAGATCGCCGCAGTCGGCCTTCCCGGCCAGGTGGCTGTGCCCAAAGGCGCGCGCGTCATCGATTGCACCGGGAAATTCCTGCTCCCCGGCCTCATCGACGGCTATACGGGAATGAATTCGCAGGCTCAGGCCAACGCCAACCTCTACATGGGCGTGACCACGGTGGTGGCCCGCGCCGACTATCAACGCGGTTTCATCGATTTCCGCGCCCAGCCCTCGCCGCACGTCTACCCCATCGACAGCATCGGCGTCACCGATAACTGGAGCCTGCTGGCGCGTCAGCCGGAGTGGGTCTCGAAGCTGCGCGAGGGGCCGCATCCCGCCGAGCTCACCCCACAGGACACGGCCCGGCAAATGGTCGACACCGCGCGGCTAGGTGCGCGCGTGCTGCTGCTGACGCCCCATCTCACCGCCGCCAATTCCCAGTGGATCGTGGCTCGCGCCCACGAGATGGGCCTGGTCACTTACGGCATCTTCGGCGCCACGCCCTATCGCGTGGGCGTCGAAGCCGGCGTCGACGCGCTTCCCGAGATGGACCGCTATGTTCTCGGCGTGATTCCCGACGAGCTGCAGCGCCCGCTCAGCGACGATCCCGACGGCTCGGCGGCCATCACCGCCTACGACTATTCCGAGCACGTTTCGCCCACCGATCTGCGCCTGCGCAACTACGCGCACTTTCTCGCCGCGCACCACGCCGCGCTGATGCCCGCCTTCAGTCTCTATTACGTGAACCTGCCAGGGCATCGCAATCTGTGGAAGGAGCCGGCCGCAGGTCTTCTCGATCCCGGCCGCATGTATCATCCCTCCGACCCCGCCAGCGGCGAGATGATCTACCCGCAGCCCAACTGGACGCGCCATCTGCCCGCCACGGCGCAGCACTGGATGGAAGAGGATTTGCAGAAGAAGGCCGGGCTCACCGCGCTTCGCTTCTGGCGCATCAACGAAACCATCTTCGCCGATTTCCCGCACTACCTGGCCGCATCGGGCGCCGATTCAATGGGCGCCATGCCCGGCATCTCGCTGCACACCGAGCTCGAACTCCTCGTCCGCCTGGGTCTTTCGCCGCGCGAGGCCCTGGCCGCCGCTACCAACAATTACTCCTTGCAGTTTGGATGGAGCGAACTGGGCCTCATCGCCACCGGCCGCCGCGCCGACATCCTCGTCGTCGACGGCGACCCCACCGCCAACATCTGGAACGCGCGGCGCATCTCCGCCATCATCCTCGAAGGCGAGCCGCTGGACCGCAATGCGCTCCTCAATCTGAAACGATAACCGGACAAGTGAATTGAAGAGTCAGGAGCGCTGGCCTGGGCTGTCCTTTTTTGTAGGAAGGTGGGCGATTTTTCTTTCCTCAACCAGCTAAGCTGGTATGTGGGGCCCCGGTTCGGGGAGAGATTTGAGTGGTAGACTCGGAAGGTTCGGGGGAGTGGATGAGAAGGCTAGCTCAATGGGCTGGATTGGCGATTCTGGCAGCGGCGCTGCCGTCGGCACGGGCCGCGGACGTGAATGGTAATTGGCAAGGCTCCTTCGATTTCCAGGGATCGAGCGTGACGCTGACCTTTCACTTTGTGGCCAATGGGAACGCGCTGACGGGAAGCGTGGAAGGATTGCCGGCCACTCCGGCCGAGATCCACGACGGAAAGGTGGATGGCAACAACATCGCGTTCTTTCTCGACACCGAGTACCAGGGAACGCAGTACACTGTGGCTTATCGCGGAACCGTGTCGGAGGATGGGAATTCGATTGCATTCACGATGGGGACCGAGACCGGAGACTGGAGCATGGAGCTGACCGCGGCGCGCCTGCGCTCTGCCGTGCCGCCTCCGCATGTGAATGCGCCGCTGGGCGAGATCAAGCGCT